>Ga0207772_100075_pt1 | contig 112635 bp, 115 predicted proteins | sample A23M3SouthBayCA_2_FD_187750 | JGI IMG/M metagenome (GOLD analysis project Ga0207772, IMG submission 187750) | Aerobic enrichment media microbial communities from Eden Landing Ponds, California, USA - A23 M3 (2) (SPAdes) | ecosystem: Environmental > Aquatic > Marine > Unclassified | place...
GATGTCGGTTCCCTCCATCCTGCCCGTGCAGAAGCGGGCAAGGGTGAGGTTGTTCGCCTATTAAAGGAGGTCGTGAGCTGGGTTTAGACCGTCGTGAGACAGGTCGGCTGCTATCTACTGGGTGTGTCAAGGTGTCTGACGGGAACGACCGTATAGTACGAGAGGAACTACGGTTGGTGGCCACTGGTGTACCGGTTGTTCGAGAGAGCACGTGCCGGGTAGCCACGCCACACGGGGTAAGAGCTGAACGCATCTAAGCTCGAAACCCACCTGGAAAAGAGACACCGCTGAGGTCCCCCGTAGAAGACGGGGTCGATAGACTCGGGGTGTGCGCGTCGAGGTAACGAGACGTTAAGCCCACGAGCACTAACAGACCAAGCCATCATTCATACGCACTGTGACTCAATCACCGACGAGTAACTCGTCGCTGAACGAGTCCAGGCGCAAACTGGATCGCACGCAACACACGGTGGAGACCGACCGAGACCGGTATCATCGCGGTTCGACTCCGCGACTCGGCGTTAGGCGGCCATAGCGGCGGGGTTGCCTCCCGTACCCATCCCGAACACGGAAGATAAGCCCGCCAGCGTTCCGGCGAGTACTGGAGTGCGCGAGCCTCTGGGAAAATCGGTTCGCCGCCACCATTCATACCTACACGGCCCACAGCACACCTCGTGCTGTGGGCCACTTGTCGTTCTGGAGAACCATCTCTCTCCACCCACCAGCCGTCTCCCAGCGAGAGGACTCCCAGAACGACAGCCACTCCCCTCACGATCCTCGACGAGACGATCGCATGACTCGTTGACGGGCGACCGACCCACAGGGGCGCCCGCTCCACGGTCAGGGACGACGACAGCGGAAAGAACTGCCGAGACACGCGAGTGTGCGCACCCTTTGGGACCTTCAGTAGGCGTTTAAGTCGGGGTCGCGTAGCCGGCGGCGATGAGAGACACCATCCTCGATACGATTGGGTCCCCTCTCGTGTCGGTCCGCGCGCCGGAGGGGGCGACAGTCGCGGCGAAGGTCGAGTCGTTCAATCCCGGTGGGTCGGCCAAGGACCGGCCGGCGAAATACATGATCGAGGCCGCAGAACGGGACGGCGACCTCTCGGCCGGCGACACGATCGTCGAACCGACGAGTGGCAACACCGGCATCGGGATGGCGATGGTCGGGGCCACGAAAGGCTACGACGTGGTGCTGGTGATGCCGGCCTCGAAGTCCCCGGAGCGTCGGCAGATCATGAAGGGGTACGGCGCGGACATCGAACTAGTCGAAGGGGACATCTCGGACGCCAAGGAGCGCGCGGACGAACTGACCGAACGAGACGACTACGTCCAGCTGCGCCAGTTCGAGAACCCGGCGAACCCGCGGGCCCACTACGAGACGACGGGGGCCGAAGTCATCGAGCAGGTGGGCGACCGGACCGTCGACGCGCTGGTCGCGGGCGTCGGCACGGGCGGCACCATCACAGGAACCGGCCGACGACTGCGCGAGGCGTTTCCCGACGTAGAGATCGTCGCGGTGGAACCGGCGGACAACGCCGTCCTCTCGGGGATGGAACCGGGGACCGGCGAGGACAGTTTTCAGGGGATGGGCCCGGGCTTCGTCAGCGACAACCTCGACACGGACCTGCTGGACGACGTGCTGACGGTCGAACTGGCGGACGCGGAAGACGAGTGCCGCCGCCTCGCGCGCGAGGAGGGGATACTGGTCGGCCAGTCCTCGGGCGCGTCGAATCTCGCGGCCTACGAGGTCGCCGAGCGACTCGTCGACGACGGCGTCGAAGACCCGCTGGTCGTCACGGTGTTCTGGGACAGCGGCGAGCGATACATGTCGACCGGGATGTTCGACCGCGACTAGTCGAGCGGCCGCGCGGCTCGCCTGTAGAACTCGTATTTCTCGCGGGCCCACTCGTTCATCGCGTCCGTGTCGTTGTTGATGGTCCCGTTGATACCCGTCTCGGTGTAGACGACGATACCGCTGACGGCCCCGTCGGGCCTGTCAGCGGTCCAGACCGCGTACGGCATCGCCTTCTCGGTCACGTACAGAGAGACGTTCGACAGGTCCTCGAGGGTATCGCGCCTGTCGGGGAGCGCACTGTCGAGCGACTCGGCGACGGCTTCTGTCACCACTAGTTCGATGTCGACGTCCGCCTCGCTCCACAGGGATTCGATGATGTCGACGTAACGGGGGAGGACTGCCGGTCCGATTCCCTGGAACGACGTTGTCTCGTCGAGGATGTCGACGGTTCGCTCGGTCGGTGCGGCCGGTACAGACGGCGACGCGGTTTCCACGTCCGCGCCGTGGAGCACCGCGGGATCGATGTCGACGTCGGGCGGCAGTGCGGAGAGGACCGGATGCGCACGCTGGAGCGCGTCGAGTCGGTCGCGAAACGCCTCGTACGCCGCCGTCGCCTGTCGCCCCGCGTACGTGACGACGTATTCGCTGCCCGTTCGCTCGACGAGGTCCGCGTCGCGGAGCGCGCCGACCGCGCGGTCGACCGTGGACCGTGACCGGTCGAGCGAGGCCACGAGTTCGGGTTTCGTTTTCGGCGTTGATAGCGCGACGAGGAACTCGTATCGCTTCGTGACGACGTCGACGACCGGTGGGGTCTGTCCCATGTCCGTGTCGGGCTTTGTTAGTATCTGATATTGTTCTTGTCGTTTAATGGCCCTCGGCTGATAATAGATTGTGATACTCAGGGGCCGGGAACATTCCCGGACCATCGGTATATACGGATTGCACGTGTGATGACCACTGTGGGCGAACACCTGATGAGAGCGCCCACGCGGAGTGCCCGGCCGCGGCTGTGCCTCTGACATTCGGGCACTTTTCTACGCGCCGAACTCCGACTCGGTCACTCTAACGACGACCGTCTCGTCGACGTCTCTGAGGTCGTACTCCGGAATCGTCTCGCCGGTTCGTGTCAGGAGCATCGGCTCGACCAGTCTGGGCGGGCGGTCCATGGCGTCGCCCTCGTCGTCAGTCTCGCCGTCCGTCGCGTCGACGACGCCGTACACCTTGAGGAAGCGACCGGTATCCCCGGGGGCGATCTCGTCGTCGCGAATCGCGCGCGCGAGGTCCCGCGAGAGCCACTCCGTCTCGCTGATCGAGGGGTCCCGGACGAAGGCGGCGTCGGCGAACCGGACGAGGTACCAGTTCAGGTCGTTCAACAGCGCCACGGCCGCGCCGAGGCTGACCGTCTCGACGGCGACGGTGTTCTCGAAGGGTTCCTGCAGGTCGTAGGTCACCAGCGCGTTCCGGGCGGTCTCGCGAGAGAGCAGTTCGTAGCGGAGGTTCACGTCCTCGCTCCCGACGAGACAGACCTGCGTCATGGCTCGACCCTCGCCCGCCCCGGAGATTTAGCTTTCGATGGGGACGACGTCTCGCGTTTCGGCGCAGGCGGCTGCCCGGTCGAAGAGGTCGTCGGGTTCGGCGGCCCGGAGCCGTTCGAGCGAGGCGTTCGTCTCGGGATAGGAAGGGGCGACGCGGTTACAGCCCGCGTCGATGGTCGAGTCCTCGAACGTCCCGATGTCGCGGGCGAGGTCGGTGATCGCCGCCTTGTCCGTGGTGAGGTTCGGTCGGTGGACGGGGAGCGTCGTCGCCGCGTCGGTCACCGCGATGTTCGCGCTCGTCTGGCTCGACTTCTGCCCAATCGCTTCGCCGGTGACGATGCCGACCGCGCCGTGGTCGTCGGCGACGGCCTCCGCGACGGCGAGCATAAACCGTCGGAGCGCGAGCATCCGCAGCGAGTCGAGCGACTCGGCGAGGTCCGCCACCACGTCGCCGGCGTCGACGACGTGGACGGAGAGGTCGTAGCCGGGCGCGTAGGCGGCGAGCGCCTCGACGGTCGAGAGCGCTCGGGCGCGGTGGTCGGGGCCGCCGTAGTCGCCGAGGTCGACGTAGACCGGGATGACGGGCGCGCCGCGTTTCATCAGCTTCCAGGCGGCGACCGGCGAGTCGATACCGCCGCTGACGAGTGCGACGACGGGGCGCTGGGTCCCGAGCGGGAGTCCGCCGGGCCCGTCGCGCTTCTCGCAGAAGACGAAGGCCTCGTCGGCGCGACACTCGACGAACAGTTCGAGATCGGGGTCGTCGAGGTCGACGGCCGGTTCGGCCCCGAGCGACTCGATGGCGTCCCAGACGGCTGCCCCGCCCTCGGACTCGATGTCGGTGCTGGCGAACGGGTGCTGGTCCGTCGGGCCGGCCCGTCGGGCGTCCACGGCGAAGGTGCCGCCGTCGTAGCGCTCGCGGGCCGTGTCCGCCAGCGCCGTCTCGATTGCGTCGAGCGTCGGGTCGACCGTGGCGACCGGCGAGGCCGAGGCGACGCCGAACGTGTCGGCCGCGGCGGCCGTCACGTCGTCGGGGCGGTCCGTGTGGACGAACAGGCGGTTCCGCCGGCGCTCGATGTCGCCGGACAGGCCGCGCGCGTCGAACATCGCGTCGAGATTGTCGGCCAGTCGGGCCTCCATCTTCCGGCGGACCTGTTCGCTCTTGACGCCGAGTTCGCCGTGACGGACGAGGACTCTGTCGGCGTCTGGCGGGTGCATGGCCCCGAGTTGACTGTCGGCGAGTAAAGGGGTGTCGCCTCGCTGACTGCGTCACGTCCCGTCGGGGATCCGATTATTCGTTCGCGTGCTCCTCGAGGTACGCCGCTATCTCCGCGGTTTCCTCTTTGAACTCGTCCAGGTCGTAGCTCTGGGCGTGTAACATCGCACTGTACCGCGAGGTCAGACTCGCAAGCGAGTAGACCTCGCGCATCTCCGCATCGGTCGCGCCGTGCATCTTCGCCGCCGTGTCGTGGAAATGCGCGCAGTACGGGCACTTGATGTTGGCCGCGACGGCGAGTCCGATGAGTTCCCGATACTTCGCCGGAATCTCGGATTCGCCCACGGTGTACTTCTTGAAGAACGACCACTCGCCAACCGCATCTTCTTCTGGAATCGTGTCGAGTGGGGCCGGAACCGTCCCGAACGTCTCCTCGATTTCGGTCAGCACGTCGCTCCGTGTCTCTTTGGTTGCCATTTGTCCTGTCTCCCGGCCACAATTGCGGCTATGGCCGTGTTCGTCTTGGATATCTATTGCCTTTGTAATGTGCTACCAAGTAACTCGGATTTGGGTGCTACCGAAGGGCAGTCCCGGATTACTCGGGGGAAATCCGAGCAACGCGAACCCGGTTCGGGAGACCGGAAAGCTGTCCCAACCGCGGGGGTGCGACTCAGAACGTCGAGAGGTCGCCGTCGATGACCTGCCGCGTGATGTCGGTCACGTCGGCCAGTTCGTCGTCGATGGCCGCCTGTACGTCGTCTTCCACGTCACCGACGGCGACGCCGTCCTCGGTGACGACGGTCGCGTCGGCGATGTGGGGCTCGTCGATGGGCGAGCCGATCTGGGAGAGCAGGCGCATCTGGACCTGCCGGATACCGTCGACCTCGTCCGCGACGGACCTGGCGATCTCTGTCGAGAGGAGGTTGTATATCTTCCCGATGTGGTTGACGGGGTTCTTGCCCGAGGTGGCCTCCATGCTCATCGGTCGGTTCGGCGTGATGAGGCCGTTGGCGCGGTTCCCGCGGCCGACGGAGCCGTCGTCGCCCTGCTCGGCGCTGGTTCCGGTCGTCGTGAGGTAGATCGACTCGGCGTCGTAGTCGTCGGCCGTGTTGACGTGGACGGTCACGTCGCGGTCGGTGTACTCGGTGGCGAGGTCCGAGACGAACTCTCGAACGTCCGCGACGGCGTCCGTGTAGGCGGCGAGGTCGGGGACGTGCTCGTCGACCATCGCGACGGCGACGGTCACGTCGATGTGGTCGCCCTCGCGCTTGCCCATCACCTTCACGTCCTGGCCAACGACCGGGTTGTCCTCGGCGTAGCCGCCGGTCAGTTCGCGTTCGGTCTGCAGGACGATCTGCTCGGTCTCCGAGAGGGGCGCGTGGCCGACGCCGTAGCTGGTGTCGTTGGCCATCGGGACGGTCCCCTCCTCGCCGAAGACGGTCTGGAGGTCGCCCGACCCCTCGCCGAGTTGCACGTCGACGATGATGTCCGAGCCGAGGTCGAGGTGCGGGAACTGCTCGTCGAGGTAGTCCCGCGCGGCCTGCAGGGCGATGCTCTCGGCGGGGACGCGCTGGCCGTCGTACTCCTTCGTTGCGCGGCCGACGACGAGCAGGTAGATCGGTTCGAGCACTTCGCCGCCACCGTAGGCGGGCGCGGCCGTGCCCGCGACGAGCTGGGTCTCGTCGGTGTTGTAGTGGAGGACCTTCCCGAACCGGTCGATGTACGTCTGTGCCAGCGCGCGCGAGACGGTCTCGGCGACGCCGTCGCAGATGGAGTCCGGGTGGCCGATTCCCTTTCGTTCGACGACTTCGATGTCCTGGTCTTCGACGGCGAGCCCGCTCGCGGGCTGGACGTGGATGTTCCGTTCGGTCATTACCACGGCCTTCGCTGTGCCGGGTTCTATAACTTACGGGAACAGTTCAGGAGAGAAAGATTACTCGCTCGCATCACCGAGCAGCATCCCGAGGTACGAGGTCCGCCGCTGGTCGGCCGGGTCGAGCCCGAGGTCGCGGAGGACCTCGTAGGCCCCCTCCCGGGCGGGTTCGATGTCGCCGTCCGTCTCGGTCTCGACCTCGACGAAGGTCCCCACGTCGTCGACGGCGTCGAGCGTGACGTCGTAGTCCCGGACCTGGAAGACCCGCCGGTTCTTGCGGACCGTCGCGGCCGGGGCGAATCCGAGGCGCGTGACGATAGCGTCGACGCTGTCGCCGTCGGCGACGCCGGTCTCGAACTCCTCGCGGGTCTTCGACTCGGCCTCGACGAGCGGTCCCTTGTAGGTGATCTTCGACGCCGTCTCGCCCTTCCTGGTCTCGCGGCGGACCCGGAACGCCTCGTCGGTCTCGGCGAAGTCCCGGTGGGGCGCGTCGTAGTACGTGTCCTCCTGAATCACCGTGTCGACGTGCTCTGCACCCATCTCGTCGAGTCGCTCCGCGACCGCCTCGATGTCGGCCGGCACTTTGACCTCGACCTCGTACATATCGCGCCCGTCGGACGGGGCGGTGAAAAGCGCTCGCTTCGACCGCGCCCTTTACTGTGTCCGCTCTCCCGAGTAGGGGTATGGCCGGTCGCTACGACCCGATCGAGTCCCCGGACGAGACGACCGTCTTCCCGTATCACGACCTGACGCCGCCGACGGTCGCGACGGTCGCGCGCGCCCGCCGCCGAGTCAGACAGCACCTCCCCCAGACGCCGCTGGTCCGCAGCGAACCCCTCTCCGAGGCGCTCGACGCCGACGTCCTGCTCAAGCGCGAGGACACGCTCCCGACCGGGGCGTTCAAGGTCCGCGGCGGGGTGAACCTCGTCGCGTCGCTGGACCAGGAGTTCCGCGAGGCCGGACTGCTGGCGGCGAGCACGGGCAACCACGGCCAGTCAATCGCCTGGGCCGGCCGGGAGTTCGGCGTGCCCGTGACCATCGGCGTCCCCGAGGCGGCGAACGCCGGCAAGGTCGCGGCGCTGGAGCAACTCGGTGCGGAGGTCATCCAGTACGGCGCGGACTACGACGAGGCCCGCGAGCGCGTCGAGGAACTGGCCGTCGAGCGCGAGGCGCGCTACGTCCACTCCGGGAACGAACCGGCGCTCATCGCCGGCGTCGGGACTGCTGGCCTCGAAATCGTCGATGAACGCCCCGACGTGGACCGGGTCTTCTGTCCCGTCGGCGGCGGCACCTCTGCGGCGGGCTACTGCCTCACCCTGGGCGAACTGACCGACGCCGCCGTCGTCGGCGTGCAGGCCGAGGGCGCGCCGGCGATGTACCGCGCCTGGAACGAGGGGACGCTGGCGGCGCTCGACAGCGTCGACACCATCGCCGAGGGAATCGCGACGCGGGTCCCGTTCGCGCTCACCACCGAACTCTTGCGCGACGGGCTGGCCGACTTCCGGCTGGTCTCCGAGGAGGCCATCGAAGACGCCGTCGCCCGCCTGTTCGCGACCGACCGCATCGTCACGGAAGGGGCCTGTGCGACGGCCGTCGCGGGGGCGCTCCAGGCCGGCGCCGACATCCGGGGCGAGACCGTCGTGATTCCCATCTCCGGGCGGAACGTCGACCGCGAGAAGTTCGACCGCCTGCTCGCCGAGAGCGACTACTGACCGACTGGCCGGTGTGTGCCGAGGCGGCCGGGACAATCGAAGCCACTCGTCTCCGCCGCTGGCCGGGAAACGTTGTCCTTAAGAGTGCCACGACTGACGAACAGGGTATGAGCAACGAGTCCGAGACCGAAGCCGAGGAAGAGGCGGAAGCAGAAGCACAAGAGGGACTGCAGAAGGGCGACGTGGTAAAGCTCGCCTACACCGCCCGCACCGTCGAGGAGGGCCAGCTCGTCGACACGACCGACGAGGAGGTCGCGGCCGACGACGGCATCGACACCGAGCAACAGGAGTTCGGCCCGCGCACCATCGTCCTCGGCGAGAACCACATCTTCCCCGACGTCGAGCAGGACATCTACGGGAAGGACGTCGGCGACGAGGGGACCGTCACGGTCGCCGCCGAAGACGCCTTCGGCGAGTACGACGAGGAAGAGGTCCGCACCGTCTCCAAGGACAAGATCCCCGAGGACGACCGCTACCCCGGAGCACACGTCGACATCGAGGGCCAGCACGGCCACGTCGAGACCATCATCGGCGGCCGCGCGCGCGTCGACTTCAACCACCCGCTCGCCGGCGAGGACGTCGAGTACGAGTACGAGATCCTCGAAGAGGTCACGGACCGCGAGGAGAAGGCCCAGGGCATCATCCAGATGATGCTCGACATGGAGCTCGACGTGTGGTTCCAGACCGACACCGTCGAGGAGGAACAGCTCGTCGAGAGCGAGGACGACGAAGACGACGAGGACGCGGAGCCCGAGTACGAGACCGTCGAAGTCGAGAAGGAGACGCTGTACATCGAGGCGACGCCCCAGCTGACGATGAACCAGCAGTGGATGATGGGCAAACAGCAGATCGCCCAGCAGCTGACCCAGCTGCTCGACATCGACCGCATCATCGTCCAGGAAGAGATCGGTGGCGGCGGCATGGGTATGCCCGGGATGATGGGCGGCATGGGCGGAGCCGGTGGCGCTGACATCGAGGAAGCGCTGGAAGACGCCGATGTGGACGCCGAAGAAATCGTCGAAGAGATCGAAGGCGCCGAAGAGTAGACGGACCGCGAGCAGCGCGAGCGGTTCGCCGGTGTGAACAGCCGGATCGACGATTACCGACTGGTTTTTCGCGCGTGACTGCACCCGCGTGAGCAACGGTTATCCGGCTGGCCCGACATCACAGCCCATGCGCGCGTCGCTGGTGTACCCGTCCCTGCTCTCGGCCCCGCCAGCCATCGCCATCGGCGTCGGGACGTACGTCCTGACGGCGAGCGCGCTGTTCGGGCTGGGACTGGGGTTCGCGGTCGGGCTCGGGATATTCGCGCTGGTGCTCGTCGGGACGGAACTCGGTTCGACGAACAGGGAGCCGTAGCTCCGCGGGCATTGCTCGGCGAGCCGTGACGGGACTACGCGATGTCGCGGCTGGTGTCGATGCTGACTTCTTCGACGAGATTGAGCTTGATGATGTCGTTGGGGGCGCGTCCGCCGCGGAACTTCGGAATCGCGAGGCGGTTCTCGACCTCGTCGCCGTTCGTCGTCGTGTCGAGCTGGAACACCACGTCGGCGAAGTGCTCGGTGGTGTCCCGGAGCGGCGGGACGTCGCGGCCGTCGAGACAGTGGACGATGGCCAGGCTGCCGGTGTTGACGATGTGATTCTGGAGGTCGTTCATGAACGCGCGAAAGCGCGAGTGTGGCTCCTGGGCCTCCAGGACGTCGAGCGGGTCGACGATGAGATTCGACGTCTCCGGCAGGGCCGAGACGAGCTTGCCGGCGTTGTCGAGGGGCGCTTCCCCGGAGATGTGCCGGACCGTCGGATCGCCGGTGTTGGCCGGGGTCTGCTCGATGCTGGCGACGACGGACTCGGCGGTCCGGTCGAGCGAGAGCCACAGCGTCCCGCGCGTGGCGGTGAGTTCGTAGAGAAACAACTCCGCCTGGCTGGCCGGCTGTGCGGAGAGCACGACGATGCTCCCCGCAGGAATCCCTCCGTCGAGTTTCCTGTCGAGGACGTCGATCCCCGTTCGTAGCCGGTTCACCATACCACTGAGGCGTTACGGACCCATCAGATTAAGTATTCCGCTTGTTGAGAATTTCCACCGCCGCTCGATACGCGCGCTCGACCGCGTCGGACGCCAGCGGGGCCGATTTCGCCGGCACGTGGACGGTCGGCTCGCACGATAACAGCGGCGTCGGATCGACTGTCCCGTCGCTGCCGACGAGCACTGCGAGCGCCGGCGGTGCGTCCAGTTCGCGGGCGACGGCTGCCGTCTTCGCGGTGTCAGTGAGGCTCTGCTCGGTCGGCGTGCTGACGAGGACCGTCCGGTCGGCGGCGCGGAGCGGGACGGCGGCGTCGGGACCGGCACCCGCCGGGCAGTCGAGCAACACGGTGCGGTCGCGTCGCGCCAGCGCGTCGAGACCGGTCGAGACCGCAGCCGCCGACGCCCCCTGGCAGGTGAGGACGTCGACGCCCCGAAACCGAGGAACGGGCCGGGCAAGTGCCGCAGGGTCAGTGCCGGGCGGCCACTCGTCGAGCCCGGGGCTCGGGTCGACGCCGGCGCGGTGGTGGAGGTTCGGCATGTCGCGGTCGGTGTCGACGACCAGCGGGCGCGCGGCGGTCACCGTCGCGAGTGCCCGTGCGAGGCCGAGCGCGGTCGTGGTCTTCCCACAGCCGCCCTTGCCGCCAGCGATTGCGAGCATACCGCGACTGGCCGCGTCTCCCGTCTTGAACGTTCGCCCCGTCTGGGGGCAGAGCATGGGATATCGGGGACGGCGTGGATGCCATTCGTAGTCAGGCAGTTATGCGGTCGCTAGTCGACTCGCTCTGACGCTCGCTTCCCTTCCATCTAATGCCGATGTGCGGGTTCACCGCCTAGTCGCCGTATAACCATACCGCTCTCTCCCTACCGTGGCACTGTTCATGGGTAGCATGCCACAGCGAGCTATCCAGTTGTACAGCGTCCGCTCTCACCCCGCTTCGCTCCCGGACCTCCTTCAGCGGGTCGACGAGGCCGGCTACGACGGCGTGGAGTTCGCACACCGATTTCACGAGGAACCGACGGAACCCGTCGCCGACGCGCTGGCGGAGACCGGGCTCGAACCGGTGGCCGTCCACGCCGACCTCCCGGCCGTCGAGGACGCCGCCGACGGCGAGACGGACCTCCTCGAACGCTGTCGGACGGTCGGTTGCGACTCGCTCGTTATCCCCCACGTATCGTCGTCTCACTACCGGACCCGTCGGTCGGTTCGCTCGCTCGCGGACCGACTTCGGGGCGCCGCGGCCGACCTGGCCGAACGCGGGTTCGATCTGGGGTTTCACAACGACAGGCGAACGCTCTGGCCGCTGCTGCCGGACGGGAGCCAGTCCCTCCTCTCGTCGACGCCCATTCCCGACCGGGCCGCCGAGCACGCACAGCGGGCGGAGCGCCGTCTCATGCCACACGACCCGTCCGAGATTCCGAGCGAGACGCCGCTGTGGAATCTCATCGCCCGCACCGAACCCGACGAACTCAGTTTCGAAATCGAGGTCGCGGAGGTCCGCGCGGCGGGGTTCGACCCGGCCGCCGCGCTCTCGCTGGTCGACGGCCGGGCCGGAATGGTCCACCTCAGGGACGTCACCCGGCCGGACCTCGTGAGCGGAGCCGAGAACGTCCCGCACGGGGAGGGCGCGGTCGGCATGAAGCGCGTCGTCGACGCCGCCGCTGATGCCGGCGTCGACTGGCTGGTCTACGAGAACGAACTCGATACCAGTCCGGAGTCGAAAATCGACGGTGGGGCGGCGCTGCTCGACCGATTGGTCGGTCGGTCCGACGCGTCGCGGAACCGAATCGGGACGCGAACGAGCGGCTCGTGAACCGGCCGGCGCAGACGCTGTGAAGCGATTACCGGGTAGTAGCGCGGGTATAACAATACCGTTCCGTCCGGACCCGTGACCATATGCAGTTCCGGCATCAGGTAATCGACGAGTCGCCGCCGGCGAGCCAGATGAGCTTCTGTCTCACCACCGACCTCACCGGGAACGGCCGCCCGGACGTCGTCGTCGGCGCGTTGGGCAACGAGTACGTCGTCGACCTCCCGCTCCTCGGCACGTCGGTCGACCTGCTCTCAGTGTACGGGATGGGCCCGCTGGCGCGGCGGTTGCAGACGAACGTCTTCTGGTACGAGAACCCCGGCTGGGAGCGCCACGACGTGGCCCGCGCGCCGGAGCTGTCGGTCGGCGGTTCGCTGGGCGACGTGACCGGCAACGGCGGACCCGACCTCGTCGCGGGGCAGAACATCCACCGGCACAAGCTCTGGTGGTTCGAGATTCCGCTCGACCCGCGCAAGACGTGGACCCGGCGGCTCATCACGGACGACTTCGAGAAGTACCACGACACCGCCGTGGCCGACGTGGACGGCGACGGCGAGAACGAGGTCGTCGGCCTGTCCCAGGAGTCCCAGACTGTGTTCTACTACGACATCCCGGACAACCCCCGCCGGGAGCCGTGGCCGGTAGCGAACCGTCACGTCGTTGCCGACGGACTCAACGTCGAGGGCGTCGCCGTCGAGGACGTGGACGGCGACGGCGAGGCCGAAATCGTCGCCGGGCCGAACGTCTTCCACCGCACCGACGACGGCTGGGAGCGCGAGCAGATCGCCGAGGGATGGGAGTGCACCCGCATCGCAATAGAGGACCTCGACGGCGATGGCGAGCCCGAAATCGTCCTCGTGGAGGGCGACGAGCCCTATCTCGACGACCGCCCCGCCCGGCTCGGCGTGTTCGACCCGCCGGAGTGGTCGCTGACGCTGCTGCACGACGACCTCTCGAATCCGCACAGCCTGCAGGTGGCAGACCTCGACGGCGACGGGACGCCGGACATCTTCGTCGCCGAGATGGGTCTCGAAGAGGGCCACACGCCGCGGCAGTTCGCGTTTCGCAACGACGGCGACGGCAACTTCGAGCAGGAACTGCTGGGGAGCGGCATCGCGACCCACGAGGCGAAGGTCGTCGACTTGGACGGCGACGGGGACCTCGACATCGTCGGCAAGGCCTACACAGAACCGCACGTCGACGTGTGGCAGCACAGCTGAGCTGAGAGCGAGAGCGACTTCCGCCGTCGCGCTTCGTCGGGACCGCCTCCGCGTGTCGGGGGATTCAAGAGCGTCGGGAGCGCGGTACCGAGTGAGATGCGGCACGACCACATCATCAGCGCGAAACAGCTCTCGCGGGGCGACATCGAGACGGTGCTCGACCACGCGGCCGACATCGCGGCTGACCCGGGGGCGTTTGCGGACCGACACACCGACACGCTGCTCGGCATGCTCTTTTTCGAGCCGAGCACCCGGACGAAGATGAGCTTCACGACGGCGATGAAGCGCCTGGGCGGCGACATCGTCGACATGGGCTCCGTCGAGTCCTCGAGCGTCAAGAAAGGCGAGTCGCTGGCCGACACCGTCCGCGTCGTCGAGGGCTACACCGACGCGCTCGTGCTCCGGCACCCGATGGAGGGCTCGGCGAAGATGGCGAGCGAGTTCGTGGACGTTCCGCTCGTCAACGCCGGCGACGGGGCCGGCCAGCACCCGACCCAGACCCTGCTCGACCTCTACACCATCCGGGAGAACGCCGGCTTCGAGGACCTGACCATCGGCATCATGGGCGACCTGAAGTACGGCCGGACGGTCCACTCGCTGGCCCACGCGCTAACGACCGTCGACGCCAGGCAGCACTTCGTCAGCCCGGAGTCGCTCCAGCTCCCGCGGTCGGTCCGCTACGACCTCCACGAGGCCGGCGCGGAGGTCCGCGAACACACCGACCTGGACGAGATTCTGCCGGAGCTGGACGTGCTCTACGTGACGCGCATCCAGGCCGAGCGCTTCCCCGACGAGAGCGAGTACCGCGAGGTCGCGGGCCAGTACCAGATCGACGCCGGCACGCTCGACGCGGCGAAAGACGACCTGACCGTGATGCACCCGCTGCCCCGCGTCGACGAGATCGCCCACGACGTCGACGAGACGACCCACGCGAAGTACTTCCAGCAGGCCCACAACGGCGTCCCGGTGCGGATGGCCCTGCTCGACCTGATGCTCGGAGGCGACCAATGAGCGACAACGACCAGCAACTCCGCGTCTCGAAGATCCGAAACGGCACCGTCATCGACCACATCGCCGGCGGCCAGGCGCTGAACGTCCTCGCCATCCTCGGCATCGACGGGACCAGCGGCGACTCGGTCTCCGTCGCGATGAACATGCCCTCGGACCGCCTGGGCCACAAGGACGTGGTGAAAGTCGAGGGCCGCGAGCTCTCTCAGGACGAGGTGGACGTGCTCTCGCTCATCGCACCGGCGGCGACCATCAACATCATCCGCGACTACGAGGTCGTCGAGAAGCGCCGCGTCGAGCGCCCGTCCGTCGTCGTCGGCGTCCTCGAGTGCCCGAACCGAAACTGCATCACCACCGAGGACGAGCCCGTCGACTCCCGGTTCGCCGTCGGCGACGACGGCGTCCGCTGTGAGTACTGCGATACGATCATCCGCGACGACCTGCCGGCGCACATTCTCGCCGAGTGAGCCGGCCCGTGGTCGTGTCTCACTTGAGCCAGACGCTCGCGAACGAGTCGAAGTAGTCTGTCCCGGTGTCGACGAGGACGTGGTCCGCGCCGAGCGCAGTGACGCGGTTCGACACCGAGTCGACGTGCGCGTCGAGACGCGACTGATAGGTCTCGGCGAGCGACCCGCTGAAGTACGACCGTCTGGTCTGGTCGCTCTCGGGGTCGGCGAACAGCACGTCGCCGACGACGCCGGGGTCCCGCTCGGACGGCGCGACGACGCGGACGAGCAGCACGTCGACGTCGTTTCTCGCGAGGGCCGCGACGCCCGATTCGATCTGCTCGGGGTCGGCCAGACAGTCGCTGAAGATGACGACGAGCGACCGCGAGCGGATGCGCTGGGCGTACCCCTCGAGGGCCGACTCGAAGTCGGCCGAACCCTCGGGCGTCACCTCGTTCAGCTGGTCGATGAGCGAGAGGAGCTCGCCCCGGTTCGACCGGCCGGTGTCGATGCGGTTCACGCGGTCGAGGACGGTTCCGTACCGGAAGTCGTTGTTCTCCTCGGCGGTGAGGTAGGCGAAGCCGAGCGCGAGCTTGGCCGCGTACTCGAACTTGTGTGACTCGCCTTCGCCGTAGTCCATCGACGCGCTCGTGTCGACGAGCAGGTGGACCGTCAGGCTCCGCTCCTCCTCGTACTGCTTGATGAAGTACTCCTCGGTCCGGGCGAACAGCTTCCAGTCGATGAGCCGCGTGTCGTCGCCGGGCGAGTACCGCCGGTAGTCGCTGAAGGTCAGCCCCTCGCCGACGCGCGGCGACTGCTGGTCGCCCTGCCGAAGCGACGTCGTCTGGCGGTTCAGCGCCGCGTCGAACCGCCCGAGTTCGTCGAGGAAGTCGGGTTCGATAGTCATTCCAGCAGCGACGCGACGAGGTCGTCGGGCGTCAGCCCCTCGCGCTCGGCCCGGAAGTCGACGATGATCCGGTGGCGGAGGACGGGCGCTGCCAGCGCCTTGATGTCCTCGCTCGTGACGTGCGAGCGGCCCCGGAGGAACGCCCGCGCCTTCGCCGTCAGCACGAGCGCCATGCTCGCGCGCGGGCTGGCCCCGAACTCGATGTCGTCGGCTTCGCGGGTCCGCCGGACGAGCTGGACGGCTCGGTCGCGCAGGTCGTCGGCGATGGGCACCTCGCGGACCAGCTGCTGGATCTCCTGGATTTCCTGGCGCGTGAGCGAGCGCTCGACGGGGACCTGCTCTTTCCCCGAGGTGAACATCTCGACGATGGAGCGCTCCTCCTCGTAGTCGGGGTAATCGACGAGGATCTTCAGCATGAAGCGGTCGGTCTGGGCCTCCGGCAGCGCGTACGTTCCCGACTGGTCGATGGGGTTCTGCGTCGCCAGGATGAAGAACGGGCGGGGCAGTTCGTAGGTCTCGCCAGCGGCCGTCACCTGCTTCTCCTGCATCGCTTCCAGCAGCGCGGCCTGGGTCTTCGGCGTCGCGCGGTTAATCTCGTCGGCCAGCACGACGTTCGCGAACACCGGCCCCTTCTCGAAGACGAACTCCCGGCCGGTGTCGGTCTCGCGGATGATCTCGGTCCCAGTGATGTCGGAGGGCATCAGGTCCGGCGTGTTCTGGATGCGCGAGAACTGGAGGTCCGTCACCTCGGCGACGGTGCGGACCATCGTCGTCTTCCCGAGTCCCGGGTTCGATTCGAGGAGGGCGTTGCCGTCCGCGAGGATGCAGACGAGCAACTGCTCTAAGACCTCCTCCTGGCCGACGATTCGCGTGGCGATCTGTTCGCGGGCGGCCTCGATCTTTCGCTGTAGGGCGTCGATGTCTTGCTGTGGCGTCATGGGTCGGTGTCTGAGTCGTCTTGCTCTCGAATCCTGAGGTTGTACTCGCGGATGAGCTCCGCGTCCTCCACGTCCTCGGGAGCGGCGTACCCGGCCTGCTGGCTGTCGACGGCCCCGCTCCCGCTTCCCGGGCCGCCGTCGCTGTTCGACGGGAACTGCTCGCTGCCGTCTAGCTCCTCGTCGCCGCCCGTCGATTCGATTTCGGCGGTGAGGTTCTCGTCGCCGGCCTGGACGTCCTCGGGTTCGCCCAGCACCGCGTCGCCGTCTTCGAGCCCCTCGTACTCGCTGGGGCGGTCGGTCGGCGAGCCGTCGTCGGTCGGACCCGCCCCGCCGAGCAGGTCGAGGTCCACGACGGCCACCTGGACCGTCGCCAGGCTCAACGCGACGACGACGACGAGCGTCACGAGCAACCGGCGGGTGTCGACCAGCGCGACCCCGGAGCTCTGCCGGAGGCGGTCGAGCACGTCCTCGTAGAGCCGGGCGGCCATGCGCGTGTCGGCCCCGTCGTCGACGGCGTCTCTGGCAGTGCGGAGCGCCTCCGCCACGCCGGGATTCGCGGCCTCGAACTGCTCGACGAGCGGCCGGCGGACGCGGTAGCCGTACTCGCCGACGAACGCCACCAGCCCGACGACCGCCGCGACGACGGCGCTGGCCGGCAGCGTCACCCGCGGAATCGACCGGCCGATGGCCTGCGCGAGCTGGTCGGTCACCGTCCTCGGGACGGCCACCTGCGCGGGGAGTTCCGCCGGCTGGAGCACGGCCAGCAGGACGTTCACCGCCAGGAAGAGCAACACCGCGTCGACGACGGCGTAGATGAGCGCCGCCTTCTTGCCCTCCTGTCTGACCTCGCGGAGCGCGCCGGCCATCCGTCGCCGCGGTTCAGACCCGCTGGCGGCTTGCTGGGCCGCCGCCTCGCCCTCGCCGTCGGACGGTTCGGACGCGTCGGATTCGGGGTCGCTCACGATTAGACCCCCTGGCAGGCGTTCGAGCTCTCGTTCGTGTTGTCGAGCGCGTCACAGGCCCGTTCGAGGCGGTTCCTGAGGTCCTGATTGTCCGACTCGAGATCGTCGATCTCGTCGTTGAGGTCGTCGATGTCGTTTTCGAGCGTGTCGATCTCGTCGTTGAGGTCCGAGACCTGCTCCTCCAGGTCCTCGTTCTCGCCTTCGAGGTCGTCTATCTCGTCGTTGAGCGTGTCCACCCGGTCCTGGAGGTCGTTTCGCTCGCTGCGCAGGTCCGACACCGTCCCCTGGAGGGTCTCGACGCGGTCCTCGCTCTCGCGTAGCGACTGGCGGGTGTCGGCGAGCTGGACCTCCGTGGCGTTGAGCTGTTGCTCCGTCCGGTTCAGCTCCTGGGCCACCTGATCCACGTCCTCAGAGCGCGTGTCCAGCGTCGATTCGAGTTCGTCGACGCGCGCCTGCGTGGACTGGAGTTCGCCGCGCGTCTCGTCGAGGTTCTGTCGGAGGTCGGCGTTCCGCTCGCGGAGGTTCTCGTTCTGCGTTCGGAGTTCGCTCGCGGAGTCCTGATACAGGACCGTCGTGCCGCCCGTCCCGACCATCGAGAGGACGACGAACAGGACGAGTCCGAGGTTGATTCGGCGGCCGATTGCGCTCACGGGAGACCACTCTCCAGAGTGGTGCGACCGCGGTACACTTGAACGCGGCGGGCGACCACCTCGCCGGTGAACAGCGCGAGCGCGCCGAGCAGCGCCAGCCAGTCCCAGGTGTCCCGGACCGTCCGGACGCGCGTGGACTTCTGGCGCGCCTCCCGGGCGATGGCCTCGCCCTGGTTCGGGCCGAACACCTGTCCGCCGGTCGTCTCGACGAGCGTCGAGAGCGCCTCGCTCTGGCCGAACGCGGCGTACTCGACCGGGTAGTTCGCCGCGTATTCGGTGTCTAGCACCGTTCGATAGCCGGCCTCTCGCGGCGTGAACTCGCCGCGGTACCGGCCCTCGCCGACCTGGCGGAAGGAGACGTTCGCCGCCTCTGGCCGCGAGTCGCCCTGGTAGGTCAGCGTCGTCGGACTGCCGACGCGGGCGTCGCCGACGGCCGTGACGCCGGTCTGGGTCCGCGTGGGGTCGCCGACAGCGTAGTTGACGGACTTGGTCAGCACCAGCGAGTCCGGCCGTTCGAGCAGGCCGTCGAGCGTCCCGTCGGAGCCGTAGGCGGTGATCGAGACGACGCGACCGAGGCCGAACCGCCAGGAGGTGATCGCCGGCGTCCCGTCGGCGGTCGCGACCTGGTAGTCCGCGCCGGGCTTGACCTGCACCTTGTTCGCCTGCCCGGGGTTGGCCGTCAGTTCGACGCCGGAGGTGATGAACGTGCCCTCGGTGACGATGGTGAGGTTCTCGCCCTGGTAGCGCCGCGAGGAGCCGCCGAAGAGGAGCCGCAGGCGCTCGGTCTCGTCGGCGGCGAAGTACGACCCGCCCGATTCGCGCGCGATCTGGCGCATGGTCGCGACGCCGACCCGCTTGCCGACGCCGACCGAGACGACCCGCGTCCCCTCGCGGCCGAGCTGATTGGCGACGGCGGCCGGCGGTCCGAGGTCGTCCTGGCCGTCGCTGAGCAGGATTATCGTCCCCTCGCTGTCGCCGAGCAGTTCGTCGGCTCCCTGGAGGCCGACGGCGATGTCCGTCGCGCCGCCGCTGTTGAGCCGCCGAATCCGGTCGGCGACGCCCTCGCGGTTCGCGCCGAGCTGTTGCATCTCCGCGACCCGGTAGGCGTTGTGGTTGAACGCGACGACGCCGACCTGGTTCCCGTCGCCGAGCTGGTCGAGCACGTCCAGTGCGACGGCCTTCTGCACCGAGAGGCCGCTCTCCGCACTCCCCGAGACGTCGACGAGGAGGACGATGTTCGACTCGCCCCCGGTGGCGTTGCCGACGCTGACGGGGAGCATCGGCGCGACCGCCGACTGCTGGTAGCCGCCGTTCTCGTAGGCGTTGTCACCGCCGGCGACGACGAGGCCGCCGCCGTTGATGACGAACTCCTGCAGGGCGGTGACGTTGCCGAGGTTGCCCGACGGCGTGTCCTGAACGACGACCGCGGCGTAGCCGTCGAGGTCGCCCGGCACGGACGAGGCGGTCGAGACGTTGTACAGCGAGTCCAGGTAGTTCCGGAGCGGGTACTCGCCGGGAGAGACGTAGAGCACGTCGGGCTGTTCGACGACGCGGACGCTCCGGTAGAACACGTCGTTTCGCGCGTACACGTCCTCGCCGTCGAGCGTCGCCGTCACGCGGTGCGCTCCGATCTCCTCGAAGGTGTGTTCGACCGTTAGCGTCCCGTTCGGCCGAAGTTCGCCCTCGGTGGCCGTCTCGCCGTCGACCGTCACCGTCACGGGGACCGGCCCGTCGACGTTCACGCCCTGGAGCGAGACAACGTACTGCGAGGGGACGCCGCGACTGACGGTCGCCGGGCCGGAGATGGACACCGCGCGTTCGGTCCGGGGCGACCGGAGCCTGACCCGGTGGACGGTCGCGTTCAGCGACGCGGCCTCCTCGGCGGCGACGGAGAGGCTCCGCCCGTCCGTGACCCGGCCGTCCGAGACGACGACGACCGTGCCGTTCTGTCTGAGGTTCGCGACGACGCCGTCGCCGATCCTGGACGTCGACCCGCTCCCGACGGTCGCTCTGGTCACCGGGACGCCCTCGCCCTCGATTTGCGGCACCAGCGACTCGGTCGTGTTCCCGTAGACCTCCATGCTCGCGGACTCGTCGCTCAGTATCGTCACGCTCGGCTCGCCCGGCGTCTCGCGGGTCTGGACCGTGTACGGCTCCATGGCCGAGAGGACCAGCAGGCAGACGATGAGGGTCCGGCTGGCGAGCAGGAGTCGGCGGCTCCGGTTCGACGCCGACCGCGGCCCGGCCTCGCCCCGGCGCACCAGATACGCGAGCAGGGCGACGGCGACCGGCAGGGCCGCCAGCGGCCAGAGGTGCTCGACGCCGACGGTCAGGCCCTCGGCGACGGTGTACGACACCGCCATCAGAGGTCACCCCGCCGTCGGAGATAGCCGACCTCGACCAGCGCGAGCAACACGCCGGCGAGTGCGACGTACTCGGTCAGCGGCCGCGGGACCGTCCGCTGTTCGACGCGGGTGAGATTGCCCGCGGGGCCGGACCGCTCTTCCAGCGGTTCGACGGCCGTGTCCGACTCGCTCTCGTCCAGCAGCGACGCGCTCACCGCTCGGCTCTCGGTGCGGTACAGGCCGGCCTCCCGGAGCTGGACCGACCCGGTCGTCGTCCCCGACGGCCCCTCGACCGTCGCATTCCCGAATTGGACGCGGTCGCCGGTCGCGTGGTTCAGCGCCGGCAGCGGCTCGCGGTCCGCGAGGTAGTACACCGCCCGCTTCCAGAACACCGGGTACTGGTAGTTGAACTTGAAGCTCGAACTCTCCTCGATGTAGCCGTAGTACATGACGCGGCCGCCGCCCCGCTCGGCCGTCGCGAGGAGCGGCGACCCGTCGCCCAGCCTGACGTGGGCCGTCCCGGTCCGCAGCGAGCCCGAGACGTACTCCTCGGGCGGCTGGAAGTCGATGCCGGTCGTGAGCCCCGTCTGCGCGCTCTGGCGGACGGTCGTCCCGGACGCGATGCCGTCGGGTTCGACGAGCAGCAGGTCGCCGTACTTCCCCGGCAGTTCGCGCTGGGCCAGCACGGCGACGCCGCCGCCGTCCTCGACCAGTTCGCGCCCGCTCTCGACGTTTCCGGGCAGCAGCGAACTGTCCTCGACGTTGCTGTAGAGGATCACGTCGTACCCGTCCTCGATCGTCGTCGGCGGCTGCTCGACCGTCACGTTCACCCGGTCGATCACGGAGAGTGCGGTAGTCAGGTATCGGTTCCGGTCGTTGGTCAGCACCAGCACGTCGACGGCGGGGTCGGCGGGCGCGGCGAGGTAAGCGGTGTCGTCGGCCGCGAAACTGTCTCCCGGCGTGAGTCGCGCCTGGCTGGTGCCCGCGGGGACCGGGAGCGTCACCGAGCCCACGTCGCCGGCCCCGAGCCGAATCTCCCGCGCCGCGTTCCCGAGGCGAACCGTGCGAGTGACCGCCGAGTCCCCGTAGTTCTTCACCGAGAGCGTCACCGACGACTGGGAGAACCGGCGGTCGATGAATCCGACGTTGTCGTCGCCGCCGCCGGCGAACTGCCGGAGGTCGACCGAGAGGCCCCGGGCGCGGGCCGTGCTCACGGCGGTGGTCCACTCGTCGCCGGCGAAATCGCTCAGGACGACGATTCTGGCGTTCTCGCCGGCGAGCGAGGCGGCCTGCGATACCGCGCCGCTCAGGTCGCCCGCCGTGTCGGTGGAGCCGAGCCCGGCGATGGCATCCCGGGCCGCGCTCGGCGTCCCGCGCTGGAGGACCACCTCGCCGCCGCTCCCGGTGGTCACCACCGACGTCGTGCCGGTCACCTCCGACTCCGCGGCGGCGACGGCCTGCTGGAAGCGCGTCGACCCGTCGGCGCTGGTCTGCATGCTCGCGCTGGTGTCGACGACCAGCACCGTCTCCTCGACCGTGGTGCGCTCGGAGACGGTGACGTACGGCGACGCGAGGCCGACGGCCAGCACCAGCACGACGAGTACCTGCAACAGCAGGAGGAGGCTTCGAGAGAGCCGTTCGAAGAACGGGGTCGACGACTGCTGGCGCTCCTCGGCGACGAGGAACTGGAACGTCGGCAGCGAGAGCTCCTGGGGGTCCGGCCGGATCAGGTACAGCAGCACGATCGGCACGGCCGCGAGGAGGGCGACGAGTCCGATGGGGGAGAGCAGCACGTCCGAGAGGACCATTACTGGGGTATCTCCCGGGGTCGGCATTTATTTTGTGTATCGGTTGACACCATTCGCGGGTCGACACGACGCTGCCTATTTGCGCTCCGCTGTCGAACGCCCGGTATGCGCCCCAGTCGCGCCCGGACCGAGGAGGTCATCCGGGCACTCGTCCACGAGGTCAGAGCCGAGCGCCTCACGTTCATGGCGGGCTCGATCGCCTACCACGCGTTCCTCTCGATTCTCCCGCTCCTGTTGCTGGTGCTCGCGTTCGTCCAGCGGACCGAGAACGTCGCGCTCCGGACTTCGGTCGTCGGCATCATGGAGTCGGTCCTGACGGCCCAGGCCAGCGAGGTCATCCAGCAGGGACTCAGCGAGGCCGACGCGTCGGTGTCCCTGCTCGGCCTCGGCTTCCTGCTGTGGGGGTCGCTACGCATCTTCCGCGGGCTCGATACGGCATTCTCGGACATCTACGAGACCGGCGCGGCCAACACCTTCCTCGACCAGCTCGGCGACGGCCTGCTCCTGCTCGTGACGGTCGCGCTAGCCATCGTCAGCGCCAGCGCGCTCGGCTCGCTGCTCCCGGACGCCGGCTCGGGACCGCTGTCGGCGCTCGCCGGCGGCGCGGTTCGCGCGGCCGGCCTCTTTCTGGTCTTCTACCCGATGTACTACGTCTTCCCGGACACGGACGTGACCCCGCTGGAGGTGGTCCCCGGCGTCGCCTTCGCCGCCGTCGGCCTCACCGTCGCGCAGGCGCTCTTCACGACGTTCAAGGCCGGCTCGACCGGCGGGAACCTCGTCGCGAGCATCCTCCTGTTGCTCTCGTGGCTGTACGTCGTCGGACTGGTGATACTGCTCGGCGCGGCCGTCAACGCCGTCCTGTCGAACCGCTCGACGGACGTGGACATCGCGCCGGTCGTCGGCGGCGTGCCACGGCAGAACACCGAGCGGGAGACGGCGATGGCCCGTGACGACCTGCTCGCGGAACTCGACGCGCTCGGCGAGCGCCTCCAGCGCGAGAGCGGGACGATAACCGTCGAGGTCGGCGGCGAGCGAACCGAAATCGACTGCCCGGAGACCGCGACCGTCGACCGGTCCTCGGACGTGTTCGGACTGGACCGGTCGGTCGCCATCACGCTCCGGTGGTGGCCGGAGGACGAGTAGGGCCGGGCGCTACCGCGTGTCGTGTCGCTCCCGCGTCTGGACGGTCGGGAGCGACCACTCGCGCCCGAGACCAAGCCCGCGAGCGGTCAGCACCGCCAGCGCGCACCCGGTCGACGCGAGGCCCACCGTCACGTCCATCTGCGCGAGCGCCCAGAAGGAGAGGCCGCCGATGACGGCGCAGGACGCGTAGAAGTCCTCGCGGAGGATGAAGGGCGTGCGGCCCAGCAGGAGGTCGGATATCGCGCCGCCGCCGGCGGCGTTGACCGTCGCCAGCGCGACGACGGCGAACACCGGGAGGCCGGCCTGGTGGGCAAGCAGCGCGCCGGTGGTCGAGAAGGCCGCCAGTCCGATGGCGTCGGCCGTCAGGACGACCGGGTGCTGGTGGCCGTCGTCGAGATAGTGGACGAACACGACGGCGGCGGCGACGCCCAGCAGCGAGAGGCCGACCTCGCCGGGCGACTGCAGCGAGTTCGGGACCCTGTTCAACAGCAGGTCGCGCGTCGTCCCGCCGCCAAGCGCCGTCATCACGCCGACGACCGTGACGCCGAACACGTCGTAGCGCTCCTCGATGGCCTTGGCCGCGCCCACGAACGCGAAGCCGATAAGCCCGACCGCGTTCATCAGCGCGAACGCGTCAGTCACGCCGGTCACCGCCGGTCCGTCCCTGCCGCCCGCTCGGTCCGTTCGCTCGTCTCCGGTTCGGCACGTCTCCGCCGCCCGTAACTGCCATTACCGTATTCCTACGGACGGCGACAATTATGTTTTTACACCGGGGCCGGTGCGGGCGGTATGGTAGCTCCCCACACGGGCGTGCGGCGGAGAGAAGCGCGCCCTGCGAGTCGGGCGAGCGGCCACGACCGGCGCGCCGTCAGGGCTTCTCGGTCTCCAGAACCCAGTCGCTCGGCGTCGCCCGCCGGACCTCGAACGGGTCGAACGCCTCCCGCGGGGCCTCCGCGAGGCGGCCGAGGAAGCTCCCGACCGGCGTGGGGTCGCGGTCGCTGACGAGGACGAACCGCTCGCCGCTGTCGAGGGCGGTGAATCGCTCGCGGACCCGTTTCTTCCGTTCCTCTGGCGGCAGGTCGCGGATGTCGACCGCGTCGGGGTCGTCGGCGACCGGTACCTCGCCGGCCGTGTCCAGCGCGTCCTCGACCGCCGCGCCGAGGTCGGCGACCGCGTCGGGCACGTCGCCGGGTGCGGGCGTCCCCTGGAGGTCGTGACTGAACGGGAGTTCGGCGAGCACGTCGGCGTCGAGGTCGGCGAGCGCGTCGCCGGCGAACAGGTCGTTCGGCTCGCCACAGCAGTCACAGACGTACTCGGCCATGTTGACGACGGTCCCGAGCACCGGCACGTCGTTGTCCCGGAACAGTTCGACCGTCCGGCGCGTGTCGCTGACGCTCGCGTGGAACGGCGTCGTCACGACGACCACGCCGTCGACCGGGACCTCCTGGAGCGTGGTCAGCACCACGTCGCCGGTCCCCGGCGGGAGGTCGAGCACCAGCGTCCCGTCGGCGCGCCACGCGGTGTTCTCGAAGAGGTCCGAGAGCGCGTCGTGGGCCATCGCCCCGCGCCAGGCGAGCGGCGCGCCGGACTCCATCAGCCCGACGCTCATGACGTCCATCGGGCCGGCCCGCACCGGGAGCGGGTCGCCCTCCTCGCTGGAGTGGACCGGCCCGCTCACGTCCAGCAGTTCGGGGACGTTCGGGCCGTGGATGTCGGCGTCGAACAGCGCCACGTCGCCGTCGGTCGCCAGCGCGCACGCGAGGTGGGTCGCGACCGTCGACTTGCCGACGCCGCCCTTCGCGCTGGCGACGGCGACGACGCGGTCGAAGGACTCGACGCCGCCCTGCCCCTCGCTCGACGGCGTGGTCCGCTCGACGTGGACGCTCTCGACGCCGTCCACGTCGTCGACGGCGTGGAGCATCGCCTGGACGACCTGCGTGCTCGTCTGGCCGTCCAGCGCCGTCAGGTCCGTCTCGATGGTCACCTCGCCGCCGTCGACGGCGATGTCCTCGACGAAACCGGCGTCGAACACGGTGAGGTCGGCGTTCGGGTCGCGCACGTCTCGCAGTGCGGCCTCGATGCGGTCGGTCAGGCTCGTGGGAGTGGTGTCTGTCATCGTGGCGTCTCAGAGGTCCGGCATCCGGTTGAGTCGGTCTTCGCCGGGCAGCAGTCGGGCGTCGTTCTCCAGCGCGCCGCCGAACTGCCGGCGGAAGGTCCCCGGGTCGACCTCCAGCGAGCGCTCGGCGGTCTGTCTGACGACGGACGCGGGGTCGTCGGTGAGTTCGCGCAGCCGCTCGCGGGCGCGGTCCTCGTCCACGCCGCCGAGCATGTGCGCGGCCCACTCGCGGACCCGCTCGCTGTCGTCGCGGCTCTGTTCCAGCAGGGCGTCGGCCATGTCCTCGCCTCGGAGCTTGAACAGCGAGATGGCGGCGTTGCGCCGGACGGCGTGGTGGTCGTCGTCCAGCGCGGCGTCGATGTCGTCCTCGTGGGCCTCGCGGTCGACGTTGTCGAGCGCGACGACGGCCTCCGCGCGGACCCACGGGTCGGGGTCGTCGAGGAGTTCGACGGCGACGGCGGCCGCCCGCTCGCCGCCGTGGGCGGTCAGCGCCTCGACGGCGAACTGGCGCACGTCGCCGTCCTCGTCCGTCGTCGCGGCCCGCGCCAGCCCGTTCACGACGGCGTCCGAGGTGTCCCGGTCCTTCAGCGCGAGGACGGCGCGCCGTCGGTCGGTCTTCGACCCCTGCTCCGCGTCGGCCAGCAGCGACGCCACCGCGTCGTCTTCGACGGGTTCGGTGTCGCTGGCGGCCAGTTCCTCCGGCGTCGCCTCGCCGATGGTCACGTCCTCGCGGCTCACCTCGATGTCTTCGAGCGCCTCGATGTCGACGTGCAGGCCGGGGCTGCGCTCGGGGTCCAGTTGCGGGTCCGGGTCCTCTTCGAGGTGCTTCTCGAACTCGTCGTCGTCGCCGTCGTGACAGCCAGTCATCGCCGTCCCTCCCCGAGCGCGAGCGCCGCGATTCCGAGCGCGAACGGCAGGGCGCGCGAAAGCGACGCCGGCACGCCCGCGAACGCCACCAGCGCGACGCCGGCCAGCAGCGTCCACCGGCCGGTCCGCGCGGCGGCGCTGGCGGCGGTCACCGCGCCGGCGACGGCCAGCGCGACCACCGGGAGGCTCGTGCCGACGACGCCGCTCCCGGTCAGCGTGACCGCGCCGGTGACGAACGGAACGGTGCGCCCGACGGCGACGACGGCGGCGAACGCGAACAGGCCGCCGACCAGCGCCGTCCAGTCCGGCGCTGAGCGCGAGTGCCAGTCCGACGCGGCGAAGGCCGGGAGCGCGGCGATGCCGACGAGCGCGACCGTCGAGGCGAGCGGGCGGAGGCCGGTCCACCCGCCGACGCCGCTGGCGAGGCCGACGCTCAGCGCGGCCAGCAGCAGCGCCGTCGCGGTCGCCGAGAGCGGGTCGAGTTCCCGCCCCGACGCGGCGGCGACCGCGGCCGTCCCCGCGACCGTCGCGACCGCGGCCGGGAGCGCCGCCGCGCCGTCGAGCAGCGCAAGCAGGCCGAACACGCCGACGAACAGCAGTCCGGTCCCGGCGACCGCGTCGGCCCGAGTGACGGCCAGCGCGACCGCGGCGAGCGAGACGACGCCCGTCGCACCGACCGCCAGCGCGTCGGAGGCGACCGGGAGCGCGGTGCGTCCCGGCGCGTTGACGAGCAGGACGGCGACGTAGCGGACGGCCACCGCGAGCGCGGCGACGCCGGTCGCCGCGACGGCGACGGAGTGGTCGCCGCGGCCCAGGAGCGGCCCCACTCGACTGCGGAGGGCGGTCGCCGTCATCGCTGGTCCTCCAGCCGTTCGGCGAGGTCGTTTCGGTCGGCCCGGACGAACGCTTCCAGCAGGTCGCCGAGGCCGCCGTACACGTCGGTTCCGGGTTCGTCTCGCAGTCTGTCGGCGACGCCCGCCGCGGCGTGGCCGAGGTGGCGGTCGTGAAAGTCCAGTCGGGCCGCCGCGGCGTCGCTCCCGACGGCCGCCTCGCGGCGGGCCAGGTAGCCCGCGAACTCCAGTTCGTAGGTCAGCGCGTCGTGGTTGTCGCGGTCGTCCTGGTCGATTTCGAGGCCGTAGTGGCTGTAGGCCCGCGAGAGGTCGAGGTTCACGTCGTTCCAGGAGTGGTCCGGCCGGTACTTCGACTCGTACAGCGGGACCGGCGGCCCCTCGGCGTCGAGCGAGCCGTCGGTCCGGTCGGTGTACTCGCTGTACCCGAGTTCGAAGATGTCGTTGTAGCGCGCCGCGAACGTCCGGTAGTCGTCGTCGGTCGTCAGCGACGGCACGGCCACGTCGAGCGCGGTGCGGTCGAGGCAGGCCCGGAGGTCTGCGTCGAGCGAGCCGTTCGCGGCGGCCTCGTGGAACGACTCCGTGGGGTACTCGAACCCCTTCGCGAGCGTCGCGTACACCGCCCCGCGGGCGGCGGCGTCCTCGTCCACGTCGTCCAGGGAGTCGGTCGGCGTCGTCGCCATCAGTTCCCCTCCCGCGTTCGGTAGATGCCGAACGTGGTCACGCCGACGACGGCGACGATGGCGACGCCGGCGACGGTCCACAGCAGCGTCTCGTAGGGCGGGCCCTGCGGGCCGGGGCCGAACGGGAAGTAGTGCCACTCGCTGACGGCCTTCTGGCCGGCGCGCTCGCCGTTCGAGCCGTTCCAGACGGCGAAGGCCACGTCGAGGTCGCCGTCGGTACGGAGGGCGGTCCGGTTCTCGCCGGTCGCGTTCAGCGGCCGCGAGTAGACGACCGTCCAGGTGGCGTTCCCGCCGGACCCGGCGTGGGTCGCGTTGGCCTCGATGGCGGGGTTCGGGAACGCCGTCGTCGAGCCCGCGCCGCCGGCGAGCAGTTCCTGGGAACCGGTGGCCCCGCTCCAGTACCAGACGTTCACCTTGTTCCCGGGACCGCCCATCGCGATGGGCGGCCGCGCGCTGGTGTTCACCGGGAACTGGACGGCCGCCGAGTCCGCGAAGGCCCGCGGGTCGTCCGCGCGCACGTCACGCGTGGCGTCGTCCCACTCCAGGCGAACGAACAGCCGCTGGTCGGTCCGGGCCGCCTGGACGTGGACCGTCTCGACGGTCGTGTCGTCGGCGTTCGGGACGCCGCTGGGCGCGCTGGCCAGCGCCACGTCCGAGGCCGGCACGTCCTCCCAGCCGGCGGCGGTCGGCTCGGAGAGGTCCGCGTCCGTCGCCTCCGTGACCGGAATCTCGTGGGCCGGGCGGGCGCTCGCCAACGGCGCGGCGACCGACGAGACGAGGACGAGCGTCGCCAGCACCGCGGCGAGGCCGACCGTCCGGACGGTGTCACTCGTCATCGAACACCCCCAGCCGGTACTGCTTCGCCGGGTTCTTGTCCTGGAGCAGGTCCATCAGCTCGCTGTCCTCGCCCTGTCGGGTGCGCTGGCGCTCGCGCTCGATGGTGTCGAGCGCCTCGTCGACGCCGTCGCCGAACAGCTTCCGGAGGTACTGCCGCGGGATGCGGTCGATGTCGACCGTCTCGCCGTCCTCCGTGTGCTGGCCGGGCGCGAACGGCGGGATGTAGTAGACGTTGGGCTGAGTCTGGAACTCCGGGTGCAGGGGCAGCGCCACCTCGTACTCCTCGACCAGCTTGTAGATGGGGCCGTCCTCGTCGTCGAGGAAGCCGACCATCCGGAGCTGTGGCGGGCACTCTTCCGCGCAGGCCGGCGCGTACGTCTCGCCGTCCGGCCCCTCCCCTTCGAGCCGGGGGTAACAGAAGATGCACTTCTCGGACTTCTTCGAGACGGTGTTGTAGTACACCTTCTTGTACGGACAGCCCTCGACGCAGTAGCGGTAGCCCCGACAGCGCTCCTGGTCGACGAGGACGATGCCGTCCTCCTCGCGCTTGTACAGCGCCGAGCGCGGGCAGGCCTCGACGCAGGAAGGGTGGGTGCAGTGGTTGCAGATGCGCGGGAGGTAGAAGTAGTAGCTGTTGGGGTACTCGCCGGCCCCCTGGTCCTCGTCCCAGTTGGGGCCCCACTCCGCGCCCTCGCGCGGGCGGAGCGGCTCGTCGCTGCCCTCGTACATGATATCGCTGTGGTTGAACTCCCACGCCCGGCCGTAGTCCTCCTGATCGGGGATTTCGCCGGTCTGGCGCTCGGAGTGCTCGCTGGACTGCCAGCCGCCGCCGGAGTCCTCCCAGCCCCGCGGGTACCCCTCGCCGGGCTTGGTCTCGACGTTGTTCCAGTACATGTACTCGGACCCGCCGTCCTCCGTCCAGAGGCTCTTGCAGGCGATGGTACACGTCTGGCAGCCGATGCACTTGTTCAGGTCCATCACCATCGCGACCTGGTGGTCGATTCCCTCCGCCACGTCGACGAGCGAGTCCTCGCTCCCTTGGTCGTCCTGTTGGTCGGTACTCATTCGGTGTCACCTCCGGTCGGCCGGACGTCTACGCGCACGTCGCTGTTGACCCCCGTCGGCCCCCAGTAGTTCGGGAAGAAGTGCAGGTGCTCGCCGGTGTCCTCGGGGTACTGCACCAGCTGGGTCGGCTTCATGTACATCGGGACGAGCGTGTTGAAGTTGTCCCGGTCGGGGTACTGGAACTTCTCCCAGGAGAAGAAGTGCCGGAGCGTCCCCGGTTCGCTGGACGGGTAGATTTTGGCCTGCACCTCGACGGCCCCGAGGTCGTTGTACACCTCCACGGTGTCGCCGTCCTCGATGCCGCGCTCTTCGGCGTCCTCCGGGTTGATGTACACCACCGGCTCGCCGCGCTGGAGGCGGAGCATCTTCGTGCTGTCGCGCCACGTCGAGTGGATGGACCACCGGCCGTGGGGCGTGTTGTACGACAGCGGGTAGTCGCCGCCGGTGTCCTCGGGCCCCTCCTTGTGGGTCGGCAGTTCCTCGCCGAGTTCGAGGTACCAGTCGTGGTCGATGTAGTACTGCTGGCGGCCGGTGAACGTCGGCCAGGGGTTCTTGTCGTGGACGTAGTCCTGCCACGGGACGTACGCCTCCCCGTCCTTGATGTCCGAGGTCCAGTGGTCGCCGGCGGCGAGGAACCGCTGGGGCTGGTCGTCGATGTCGTCGAACGTGATCTGCTCGTCCGTGTCGCTGGGGTTGGTCTCCTCGGAGTGTTCGAGGATGAACTCCGCGGCGGCCCTGTCCTCTTCGAGCGCGCCTTCCTCGCCGGTCTCCCAGTCGCGGACGTAGTCGTCGTGGATGGTCGTGAGGTCGATGGTCCGGTCGAACTTCCGGTCATCGACCGGGTCGACGCCGCGCTCGGTTGCCCGCTCCTGTATCTTCTCCGCGAGCAGGCGGAATATCTCCCAGTCGGTCTTGGCCTCCCCGAGCGGCTCGACGGCCGGGGTGAACGGGTGCACGTAGGTGTGCATGTCCGTCTCCGAGAGGTCGTACTTCTCGTAGTGGCTCGCCGCCGGGAGGACGATGTCCGAGTACAGCGCCGTCGAGTCCATCCGGAAGTTGATGTCCACGACGAGGTCGAGCTTGGGCCACAGCTGCTCCTCGACGGCGACGTTGCCCTTGGCCTGATTGAAGTAGTTGCCCCGCCAGACGAACATCGTCGTCGGGTCGGGTCTGATGCCGTCCTCGCGCTCGGACGGGTAGACCGGCATCCACCCCTCCTCGATGGACTCGCGGATCTTCTCGGCGGTGTCGGGGTCGGTGTTGTCGAGGATGCCGGCGTGGAAGTACGTCCACAGCGTCGTCGGGACGCCGCGGACGTTTCCGGTCGGGAACGAGAGGACCTGCCAGCCGTGGAACGACCAGATCTTCTCCTGGCCGACGTAGTGGTCGACGCCGGTGCCGGGGTCGCCGAGGTTCCCCGTGAGCGTCACGAGCAACTGGATGGCGCGGTTGCCCAGGTCGTTGTGGTACCAGTCGTTGACGCCCTTGCCGTGGATTATCTTGGCCGCGTCGGCCTCGGCGAACTCGCGGGCGACCCGCTGGTAGGTGTCCTCGCCGACGCCCGTCTCCTCGTGGACGAACTCCGGCGTGTACTGGGAGAGCTCGTCCCGGAGGTTCTCCCAGACCGAGCGGACCGAGACGCTCCCGTCGTCGGTCTGGACGCTCCGGTCGACGCTCAGTCGCGGGTCGAAGTCGAGTTCGATGCTCACCGAGTGGTCGTGCTGGCCGTCGCGCTCGCCGAGCGAGCCGGGAGCGGCCCGAAGGTCGCCGTTCGCGTCGACCATGACGAACACCTTCTCGGGGTCGTCGGCGTCCGCGGCCAGTCCGACCTCGCTCGCCCGGAGGAACTTGCCCGTGTCCTCGCGGACGAGCAGCGGCATGTCCGTCTGCTCTTTGAGGTGGTCCTCGTCGTACAGCCCCTCGTCGACGATGGTCTGGGCCATGCCGAGTGCGAGGGCGGTGTCCGTCCCACCCTCTGGGGCCAGCCACTCGTCGGTGTGGATGGCCGTCTGGGAGTAGTCGGTGAAGATGCCGACCCGTTTCGCGCCCTCGTAGCCCGCGTCGAGGAAGTACTTCGCGTCCGGGATGCGCGTGACGTTGATGTTCGACCCCCAGGCGATGATGTAATCGGAGTTGTGCCAGTCGGCGGACTCCGCGTTGTCCGTCTGCGTGCCCCAGGTGATTGGCTGGCCCGGCGGCAGGTCCGAGTACCAGTCGTAGAAGCTGTGGGAGACGCCGCCGAGCAGGTTCACGAGCCGTGAGCCGCTGGCGAAGCTCACGGGCGACATCGCCGGAATCGGCGTGAACCCGGAGATAGCGTCGTAGCGGCCCGCCTGCACCTCGTCGATGACGTGGTCGGCGATCTCGGTCAGCGCCTCGTCCCAGGAGACGCGCTCCCACTGGCCCTCGCCGCGCTCGCCGGTGCGCCGGAGCGGGTGGAGGACCCGCTGGTCGGCGTTGACGTAGTCGGTGTAGCAGGCCCCCTTCTGACAGCCCCGCGGGTTGGGGTCCGGTAGGCTCTCGTCGAAGGTCGGGTAGTCGCCGGCCTGCTCCTCGCGCCAGACCTGGCCGTCCTTGACGAAGACGTTCCAGGAACAGGAGCCGGTGCAGTTGACGCTGTGGGTCGAGCGGGCGATGGAGTCCCAGTCCCACTCGTCGCGGTAGAGGTCCTCCCAGTCCCGGTACGGATAGTTTCCGATCGGGTCGTCCACCGCTTGCAGGCCGGTCATGCCGTCGTCGGCGAAGGAGAGCCCCGTCGCGCCGAGCAGCGAGGCGGCCCCGAGGCCGCGGACGAAGTCGCGGCGACTGATTCCGGCACTGTCCGTCTCGTCGTCGGTCGGGTCGTGTCTACTCATTGGTGATGAACACAGTCGCGGTCGCACAGGCCGCGCCGGCGAGCGCCAGCGCGATGCCGGTCGGCGTCCCGCCGCCGACCTCGAGGCCGGCGGCCACCAGTCCGAGACCGACCAGTTTGCTCGTCGTATCCAGCAGGCGGTACTGTCGCTTCGTCAGCGAAATCGTCTCAGACATCGTCTCTCTCCTCCGTTTCGGCGTCGGTCGGGGCGTCGCCAGACTCTGGCGTCGGTTCTGCGCCGTCCCCGTCCGGCGTCGATTCCGGGCCGCCGTCTGCGGCCACGTCGCCGCCCTCCGACGGCGTCGGTTCGCCGTCGCGCAACAGCAGGTAGGTGATCGCGCCGAACAGCGGCGGGACGAGCAACAGCGCCGCCGTCAGTATCGGATTGACGACGCTGGTCGACGTGTCGAGCACCTGCCCCGCGAGGATGTTGTTCATCCCCGCGATGGAGGCGATCATGATGAACGCGACGGCGGCCACGCCGACGGCGGTCTGCCAGGGCCGCGAGAGCGGGTCGGCGGTGAAGTGCGTCGGCGACTCGGTCCGGTCGACGAACGGCCACAGGGCGACGGCGGCGAACACCAGTCCCGGCAGGACGATGCCGCCGATGAACTCGCCGCTGACGTGGACCGAGCCGACGCTGAAGCTGGCCCACTGCGGCAGGAGCTTCAGGAAGCCGTACACCCACATCAGGAACCAGTCCGGCATGATGAGCTCCGGCGTCGACGCGGGGTCGTTCGGACCGTACTCCGCGACGTTGTGGACCGGGAGCAGTCCCGAGAGCGCCGACAGCGTCGCCGCCGTGGCGAAGAAGACGACGGCGGAGACGGCGGCCTGGTTCGGGAAGGCGGGCAGGCCGATGATGACGTCGTCGTTGTCCTGGTCGACCGTCCGCCGACCGGTGGTCACGTCGCCCTCGCGCGGGGCCTCGGTGTGTTTCTGCCGAATCAGGATGGCCATGTGGACCGCCAGGCCCACGGCGATGGCCGTCGGTATCACGAGGACGTGCAGGAAGTACAGCCGCGGGATGGTCGCGCTCGACGGGAACTCGCCGCCGAAGATGACTCTGCCGAAGAAGTCGCCGAGTACCGGGATGGAGATGGTGAGGTTGTACCCGATGCTCGTGGCCGTCGCGGCGAACTCGTCGAACGGCAGGGCGTAGCCGGTGTAGGCCGCGCCCATCGCCAGCGCCGCGAGGCCGGTCCCCACGATCCAGTTCGGCTCCCGCGGATTGCGGTAGGAGCCGGTGAAGAACACCCGCAACATGTGCAACCCGATGGAGGCGACGAACAGGTGGGCCGCCCAGTGGTGGAGCCGGCGGATGAACATGCCGAAGGGGACGTCGTAGGTGATGTGCAGCACCGAGACGAACGCCTCGGGCATCTCCTCGCCCTGGAACTTCTGGACGCTGCCCTCGTACGCCACGTCGGAGGTCGAGGGCTCGAAGAAGAAGCCGAGGAAGACCCCCGACAGCACCAGCAGGAGGAAGCAAAACAGCGCCACCTCGCCCAGCAGGAACGAGTCCTCCGCTGGGAACGCCTTCCCGAGGAACTTCTGGCCGTTCTCTAAGTCCAGCCGGGTGTCGAACCAGTCGTAGACGCGGTCGGCGCGCGACATCAGCCACCCCCCGGGCCGACGGGCCCTTCAAAGTCGCCCGTGGCGACGAGGAAGCCGTCGCTGGTCACGGTGAGGGGGAGCTGCGGGAGCGCCCGCCCGGGCGGGCCGCCGACGACGGCGGCCCCGTCGAGCACGTCGAACCGGCCGAAGTGACACGGGCAGACGAGGACGTTCTCCTCGCGGTCCGAGACCATACAGCCGGCGTGGGTACACACCTTCGAGAAGGCGGCGTACCCGCTGACGACGAACCCCTGTTTGAGGTCGCCGCTGTACTCCGACTCGGGGTAGCGCGCGAGCAGCGTCGGCGCCTTCTCGATGCCGGGCCGGGGCTCGGGGAAGACGGTCGTGACCTCGCCCTCGGCGAGGCTGTCTTCCGTGACGCGCTCGCCCTCGCCGTCAACGAGGTGGACGCCGTCGGAGTAGACCGGCCCCTCGTAGCCTCGCTCGAACACCTGCGTGGTGCTGGCGAGCGGTGCGGTGAGGCTGGCCACGGCGGTGAGGCCGCCGACGGTCGCGAGGAACTTCGCGAAGTCCCGCCGGCGCAGTTCGGCCCGCGCGTCGCTGTACAGCGTCGGCGACTCGGTCACGTTCCCCTGACACGAGCAGTCGTCGGCCTGTTCCTCGTCGTCGTCGGGTTTCGGGTAGTCGATCATTCGTGGCCCCTCAGTTCGGCGACTTCCACGTGCGGCATGAACCAGGCGTAGTACGCGACCGTCGAGAGCGCGAGCGAGAGGAACATCCCGGTCGCGTACAGCCCGAAGTACTGGGTCCGGGCGAGCGTGAGATACTCGCCGGTGAACAGCGCGGCGAAGACGATGGACAGCACCGTCAGGCCGCCCATCGCCACGAGTCCCTCGATGGCGTCCGAAGCGTCGTGGTACTCGACGACCCAGCGGCTCTCGGTGTCGAACCACGGCAGCGAGACGGTCCCGCCGTCGGGGACCGCCGCGGCGTCGTCGGGTGGTCTGACCGCCCGGTTCATGAACTGGTGTGCGGCCGTCAACACGCCGACGAGGGCGAACAGGCCGACCCAGACGATGACGCCGACCTGGCTCGGTGACAGCTTGTTCGGCGTCTCCAGCGGCCCCTCCAGCGGCCGGATGTCGCTGACGCTCTCGTCGATAGCGATCTCTTCCGAAGGCGGTTCGCCGTGCAGGGCGACGAACCACATCGGCAGCAGTACCGCCGTGATCAGTAGGCCGATGAGTATCGTGTTCCGTCTCATGGTCTCGTCTCCGTCCGTGGGCATCGGTTGGCGCGCGATCCGAAGGGTCGCGTCGCTCCGCTGTCTCGCGTTTGACCCAGCATCCGAATGAACTGCTATCCCAACATCTTAGGCCCTTTATATTGCGGAGTTAGACCCGAATATGTTCGACTTGGGTTTCTTGTGTCGCCCGGCCAATCGTCCGGATATGCCGGGCCGAATGCTCGCCGAAGTGGAGGTGTTCGGTCCACGGTCGTGTCAGGTCGCACCACACGCTGGCGAGGAGTGGTCGGTCTCCAAGGTCGCACGGAGTTCTGGGGGCGGCGACGACCGCGTCGTCGAGGAGTTCACCCTCCGCGGAGACGCCGAGTCGCCGCCGGACGCACACCGTGGCAACCCGTCGGTCGAGAAGGTGTTTTCCTACGACGAGCGCCACGTCTTTCGGCTGTCCCGCGTCGCCGACCAGGGCTGTGTCTGCGAAGTCGTCGAGGCCGCCGGCTGCGTGGTACAGGAGGTGTCTGCAGACGGGCAGTCGCTCGTCGTCACGTTCCTCGTCGAGGACGTGCCCTCGCTTCGCGACATCGTCGCGGCCCTCCAGTCGGAGGGCGACGCCGTCAAGCTCCGACGACTGCTCGAAGACACGCCCGAGGAGCACAAGCGACCGGTGGTGCTGGACCGCTCCAAACTGACCGAGCGCCAGCGCGAGGTGCTGGGCAGCGCCCACGAGATGGGCTACTTCGAGCATCCACGCGAGGTGTCGGCCGGCGAGGTCGCGGACGCGCTCGCCATCTCGACCTCGACGTTCACCGAGCACCTCGCGGCCGCCCAGCGGAAGCTCCTCGACGACCTGCTCGACGCCTGCTGAGCCGGGCCGGTCACCCCTCGGGCTGAGACGCGTCCTCACAGCCGACAGTCTCTTGCGCCGCCCGCGGGCACTCCCGGTATGGGACACCACCACGACGACGAGGGCGACGACCACGGCCAGACAGCGCACAGCGCAGAGCACCACGCACACGACGACCACCACTCTCACGACGCCGACGCCGTCTCCGTCGGCGTTCTCACCGTCTCCACCTCGCGCACGCTGGACGACGACCCCGCGGGGGACGTGATCGCCGCGACACTCGAAGACGCCGGCCACGAGGTCCTCGCGCGCGAACTGGTCGCCGACGACCCGGCCGCCATCGCGGACGCCGTCGTGACCCTCCTCGACGACGGGGCCGACGCGGTGGTGACGACCGGCGGGACTGGACTCACGCCCGACGACGTGACCGTCGACGCCCTCACGCCGCTGTTCGACCGACCGATTCCGGGCTTCGGCGAACTGTTCCGCTGGCTCTCCTACGAGGCGGTCGGGCCGATGGCGATGGCCTCGCGAGCGACCGCGGGCGTCGTCGAGGACCGACTGGTGTTCTGTCTGCCCGGGAGCGAGAACGCCGCGCGGACCGGAACGGAAGAACTGGTCGCGCCGGCCCTCGGCCACCTGCTCGGCCTCGTCCGCCGGTAGGCAGACCCCCACGGTTTAGGGTCGGGGTGGGCTACGGGAAGCCATGACCGAGGAGTTCTCACACGTCGACGACGAGGGCGACGCGCAGATGGTGGACGTGGGCGACAAGGCCGAGAGCCAGCGCCGGGCAGTCGCTCGCGGTCGGATCGCGCTCACCGCCGACACGCTCGCCGCTATCGAGGCCGACGAAGTCGAGAAGGGCGACGTGCTGACGACGGCCCGCATCGGCGCGATTCAGGCGGTGAAACACACCTGGGAGACGATTCCGATGTGTCACCAGATTCCCATCACGAACGTCGACGTCGAGTTGGCGGTCGGTGAGGGGGCCGTCGAGGCGACCGTCGCCGTCGAGACGGTCGGCAAGACCGGCTGCGAGATGGAGGCCCTGGAGGGCGTGACGACGGGACTGAACGTCGTCTGGGACATGGTGAAAGCCAGCGAAAAGGACGCCGACGGCGCGTACCCCGAAACAGCAATCGAGAACGTTCGCGTGGTCGAGAAGACTGTGGACCGCTGACGGCCGCGCTGTCAGTCGTCCGCGGGCGACGCGTAAACCGTCGCCGGGCTCTGGACGACGACGTCGGTCCCGCCGAAGGTGAACGAGACGGTCACGTCGGACGAGTCTGCGGGAAAGAGCGCATCGAGCGCGTCCCCGTCGACGGTCTCGGTGAGGGGCGGGAGCTCCAGCGCGCTACACCCCTGCAGTTCGGCCACTGCTTCTACGATCACGTCGACGATAGACCCGTTCGGATCCGGTATCGACGTTCGGACGATCTCACGCTCTGGCTGGTCTTCCATCGTCGCTCTCAGTCGCTCGTCTGTCGTTCGTCCGAGGACACTTCGGCGGTCATCGGGCCGGTGGTTATCGCACCGACGGGAAGCCGGTACGCCAGCTCCGTCTCTCGAATCGTTCCCTGATCGCGACCCCAGACGACGAGCCCGGCCTCGTTGAGTTTCGGGAGGTGGATGTGATGCAACTGAACCCGGGCCCGGTGAACCGCCTTCTCGTCGTCCGGGTCGACCGACAATCGCTCTGCGATGTCCCGGACCGACAGCGTCCCTTGCTCCGTAGTGAGATAGTGCAGGATTTCCCGCCGTTCTTCGTTGGCCAATGTCTCGAATACGACACCCCAGTCGATGGTTTCGACGTTAGACATCTACTAGTACAGTTGTACTCCCGCAGTAAGGCGGTGTTACCTGATATTTAAGTCACTTAAGTACCCCCTCACGCGTCGTCCCAGCGGGCCGCATCGAACATCACAGAGGTCAGTATCTTGTTGGTCGCTCGCCGGATGTTCTCCGAGACGGACTGCTCGGAGATTCCGAGTTCGTTCCCGAGTTCGCTCAGCGTCGTCCCCCGCGGGACCTCGAAGTAGCCGTTCTCTACGGCTCTGAGGAGCGTTCGCCGCTGTGCCTCCGTCAGGTCGAACTTGTGGCCCTTGCCGTACTCCTCGGCCAGCGTGTACACGCGCTCCAGTTGGAACACGATGCCGTGGTCCATACAGAAGTTGTGAAAGTCCGTCAGCCCGGAGTGGTCGTCGAACCGGATGCGGAAGAACCACTGCTCGTTCCCGCGGGCCTCCAGAATCGTGGCCTGCGTCTCGGCCATCCCGTAGATGAGACTCTCGACGTCGTCGGCCCACTCGACGCGGTAGAGGGCGCTGTCCTCGACGACGTCCAGCGAGTGCAGTCGCTCGACGTACGGGCTCGATTCGACCGCTCGCTCGAACTCGTCGAACTCGCCCCCGTGCACCCAGACGTACGGCATCACGCGCCCGGAGGCCGGCACCACCCGCTCCATCTCCACGTGCGTGTCCGGGTCCCGCGCCAGCACTTTTCCGAGGATGAACTCGCTGGAGTCGATCGTGAACTCCGCGATGACAGTCATACCAGCCGTACTCTCTCGGGGGTAATGAAGGCACGTCAGGCGAGCGCACCGTGGTGAGCCGGTCGTCGTTCACGGGTTCGCGGTCGGATGCGTCTCCGACCCGCCCCCACGGCGCTATCGAAAAGGCCTATCTGCGCCCCTGTGTTACGGACGCCCATGCACGTGCTGGGAATCGTCGGGCATTCCGAGACGGGGAAGACGACGCTCGTCGAGCGGTTGGCCGAGCGCCTCTCCGCGTCGGGGCGCGTCGCGACGGTGAAACACTGTACGCATCCGCCGGACGTGGACACCGAGGGGAAAGACACCGCGCGACACCGCGCGGCTGGCGGGGCCGAGACAGTTGCCCTCACCGACGACGGCGAGTGGTACGCGACCGGGGCCGAGCGGACGCTGCCCGAGACGCTAGACGACCTCGCGCCCGACTACGACTACGCCCTCGTGGAGGGGTACACCGAGGCGGCGATTCCGAAGGTCGTCCTGGGCGAGCGCGAGGCGGCCGATCCGGTCCTCCTCCGGGCGTCCCACGGCGCGGACGCCGACCTCGACGCCGTGGTCGAGGCGCTCCACGACCGGGACCCCTACGTCACGCTGGAGACGCTCGTCGACGAGGTGAAAGCTCACCCTGACGAGGCCTTCTCGGGGGCCATCGCGACGTTCACCGGCCGCGTCCGCGCCCGTGACGGGCCGGAGGACCCGCCGACGGAGTACCTGGAGTTCGAGCGCTACGACGAGGTGGCCGCACAGAAACTGGCCGAGCTCCGGGACGACCTGGAGGCCCGCGACGGGGTCTACGCGGTCCGTCTGCACCACAAGACCGGCGTCGTCGAGGCCGGCGAGGACATCGTCTTCGTCGTCGTCCTCGCGGGCCACCGGACGGAGGCCTTCCGCGCCGTCGAGGACGGTATCAACCGACTGAAAGCGGAGGTCCCGCTGTTCAAGAAGGAAGTGACTGTCGACGAGGCCTTCTGGGCGCACGAGCGGTAACACCGGCCTACCGCCACGGCGTGGCCCGCAGCGCCCGGACGACCAGGAGCGTCCCGAGCGCGACGCTGAGCAGGACGACGGCCACCGGGAGCGCGGCGTCAAGCCCGTCCGAGATGAACGAGGCCCATATCTGGACCGGGAGCGTCCGCGGGTAGTACGCGAGCATCATCGTCGCGCCGAACTCGCCCATCGCGCGTGCGAACGTCAGGACGAGGCCGGCGAGGATACCGGGCTTCGCGAGCGGGATGGTCACCGAGCGCATCGTCTCCGTCCAGTTCCGACCGAGCGAGCGCGAGGCCTCCTCGAGGTGGGCGTCGATGCCGTCGAACGCGGCCTTCGCGGTCACGACGAAGAACGGCGAGGCGACGAACGTCTGTGCGGCGACGACGCCGAGCAGCGAGCGCGTGAGCGCCAGGTCCGTCAGCCCGCCGAGGCCGCCCGGGCCGACGACCGTCAGGAGCAACATCCCGCTGACGACCGGCGGCAGGACGAGCGGCAGGACGACGGCCCCGAGCGCCGCCGTCGCCAGCGGGCCGCTGTTCTGCGAGAGCCAATACGCGAGCGGCAGGCCGAACGCGACGGCGATGGCGGTGCTACACAGCGCGGCCACGAGCGAGGTCACCGCCGCGTCGACGACGTAGGCGTCGGTCAGGCTCGTCGCCAGCGCGGTCGGCGAGTACGTGACGACCAGCACCGCGACGGGCACGACGAAGTACAGCAGCAGCACCGCTCCGAGGACGGGGACGAGTTCGCGCACCCCCGCGCCCCCGTGGGCGGACGGGGCCTCACCGCGTGACAGTGTCCGGGACATCTCCGACTAGTCGTGGGTACTCCTCGCGGACGGTAAATCCGTGCGGTGCGAGCCAGTCGCTCGCGAGGACCGCTTCGAAGGCGGTTCGCGTCCGCCGGCCGTCGGCCCGGCGGACGGCTCCGTACTCGATGGGACCGCCGCGCGCGACCGTCCCGTCGGGCAGTTCGTAGGTGACAGTTCGGTAGCGGTCGGCGTGGGCCGGGTCGCCGAGGCTGAGCTCCGGCGGGAACTCGCGGAACGGGTAGTCGCGCTCGACGGCCATGCTCCGGTAGACGAACGCGGCGTCGACCGCGCCGGTCTCGAACTGCGCGAGCAGTTGCGTCTCCGGGTAGGTCTGCTCCGGTGAGAGGACCGCGTCGGCCAGCCCCGGTTCGTCGTAGTAGTCGGCGGCGAGGTCGAGGACGAACAGCGTCCGGTAGCCGAGCGGGTCGAGCGTCGGGTCGGTCCGCCCGAGCGAGACGCCGCCGTCGCGAAGCGGGTCGACCCACCGGTCTGCGTCCCCGACGCGGCTCCCGCCGTCCGTCTCCGGGTTGTACGCCAGCACCATCTCGTTGCTGGCGACCACCGCGTGCCACGGCGTCGACATGACTCGCTCGAACAGCGCGGGGTCGGCCAGCGCGACGATGGCGGGGTCGCGCTTGCCCTCCGCGACCAGGCGCGCGGCCTGGACCGACCCGCGGGCCTCGACGGCCAGTTCGGCGTCCGTCCGGGACTGGAGCGTCTCGCTGGCCGCCTTCTGGAGGCTACCCGCGACGAGGACGCGCACCCGGTTCCGGCCGAACGCCCCGCAACCGGCCAGGGCCGTCGCGGCGCTGCCCAGCGTCGCGAGCACCGCGCGGCGACTCGATGCGTCCATCGTCTCCCTGTTTCGCGTTGGGACACATCCCTGTTCGGGTCGGCCCCACAATTGTCGGGGCTTTGGTGGCACCCGTCTCGGTCGAGGGGCGGCCGGCCGCAGATTTATAATCAAGTAGTATAACCTAGTGATTATGACGCAGATCGAGGCGGCCCGAAACGGGACGGTCACCGAGGAGATGGAACGCGTCGCCGAGCGCGAGAACGTCGACCCGGAGTTCGTCCGGGCACAGGTCGCCGACGGCCAGGCCGTGATTCCGGCGAACGTCGGCCACGACTCGCTGGACCCGATGATTATCGGTCGCGAGTTCGGGACGAAGGTCAACGCGAACATCGGCAACAGCGAGGAGACGAGCGACCTCGAGGGCGAACTGGAGAAGCTCCACACCGCCGTCCACTACGGCGCCGACACCGTGATGGACCTCTCGACAGGCAGTGACTTGGACGCGATTCGGACGGCGAACGTCACCCACTCGCCGGTCCCCGTCGGGACCGTCCCCATCTACGAGGCGGTCAAGCGAGCCGGCGACGCCGCCGACATCACCCACGACCTCCTGCTCGACGTCATCGAGAAACAGGCCCGGCAGGGCGTCGACTACATGACCATCCACGCCGGCGTCCGGATGGAGCACCTACCGCTGACGGACGGCCGGACGACCGGTATCGTCTCCCGCGGCGGCTCCATCCTCGCGCAGTGGATCGAGGAGAACGGGATGGAGAACCCGCTGTACGCGAAGTTCGAGGAAATCTGTGAGATATTCCACGAGTACGACGTGACGTTCAGCCTCGGCGACGGCCTGCGGCCGGGCTGTCTGGCCGACGCCGGCGACGACGCCCAGTTCGCCGAACTCGACACCCTCGGCGACCTCACGCGGACCGCGTGGGACCACGACGTGCAGGTGATGGTCGAGGGGCCGGGCCACGTCCCGATGGATCAGATCCAAGCGCAGGTCGAGCGCCAGCAGGACGTCTGCGACGGCGCGCCGTTCTACGTCCTCGGCCCGCTCGTGACCGACGTAGCGCCGGGCTACGACCACATCACGAGCGCCATCGGCGCGACCGAGGCGGGCCGGGCCGGCGCGGCGATGCTGTGTTACGTGACGCCGAAGGAGCACCTCGGCCTGCCGGAGAAATCGGACGTCCGCGACGGGCTGGCGGCCTACCGCATCGCGGCCCACGCCGCCGACGTGGCGACCGGCCGCGAGGGCGCGAGAGATTGGGACGACGCGCTCTCGGAGGCCCGGTACGCCTTCGACTGGCGCGAGCAGTTCGACCTGGCGCTGGACCCGGAGCGGGCGCAGGCCTACCACGACCAGACGCTCCCCGGCGACAACTACAAAGAGGCTCGCTTCTGCTCGATGTGCGGCGTCGACTTCTGCTCGATGCGCATCGACCAGGACGCGCGTGCCGAGGGAGAGATGAACGAGATCGAGGCCGACGGCGACGACCGCACGGACCTCGCGGACTCCGCGGCGGCCGAGGTGAACCGTCCGCCGGTCGGCACGCACGACGGAGCGGTGATACCCGAGTCGGACGGCCCGCCGGCCCCCGAGACGGAGGGGCGTGCGGACGACTGACACGGCGATAGTTCTTTATAATTGGTGTCCGTCATTTGAAACGATGCAGAAGAAGCTCATCGCCCTCGTCGCGGTCGCGGCTATCGCGCTCGCGTACGTCGCCAAGCGGTAGGGTCACAGTCCACCGTCGTATCGTCACTCGAACAGCGCTGTCGGCCGCCTCGTTGGTCCCCGACGGTCTCGACTCGCCGAACCGTCACCCCGATGCTGGCCGGCAGTCTTCTCACGGGTCACGCGCTCCAGCGCTCGCTCCGTCGCTTTCCGAACCCTTACCCGCGGTTGCGTCGTACCCGGCGGTATGTACGGCGTCGTCACTCGCAACGAGGAGGAGACGCGGTGGTCCGAGTTCGACAGGGCGTTCTACGAGGTCAAGGACGTGACCGGCCGGGCCGCGGAACCGATTTCCGACGCGGTGAACATGGTGTCCTGTTTCGGCGACAACGCGGTGGAGAGCGAGGAGGAACTGCTCGCCTTCGACGACGAGGGCACGCCGGCGACGCGCAACCAACCGTACTTCGACTGGACGTACGTCTGTCCGACCCACGACCGCTACCGCGAGGGCCTGCTCGACATCATTTCCGACGCGGCCGCGGTCAACGACGACGTGCGCCTCGACGACGTGGGCTTCCCCCGCGAGGAGTACTGCCACTGCGACCGCTGCGAGCGGCGCTTCGCCGAGAGCGACTTCGAGGACTGGTCGGCCTGGCGCACGAACGTCATCACCGAGTTCGTCGCCGAGGCCCGCGAGCGCGTGCCCGGAAAACTGTACCTCACGCTGTATCCCGACCCCTATCCCGGCCACCTCGAAGCCCGCTCTGGCGTCGCCGTCGACGACATCACCGAGTACGTCGACGAGTTCGTCGTCCCCATCTACGACATGGCCTACTCCACGACCTACTGGCTGGAGATACTGGCGAAGGGGTGGCGAGACCGCCTCTCGACGCCCTTTAGCATCGAACTGTACGCCGTCGACGTTGACGTGGAAGACCTCTCGAAGGCCGTCGAGGTGGCCGACGAGTACGGCGACGCGGTGCTGTTCGGCTACGACGCCAGCAACGCCCGGGCCACGGTTCGCCGCATGAACGCCGACGCCAGAGAGGGGCAGTCCTTCGGGCCGGAGTGACGACATCGCCGCCGGGCGCTCGGAGCGCTACCCCGGGTCCTCGAAGCGCCGGTCGCGCCACTCCTCGATCTCCTCGCGGTCGCGCGTGTCCGCTGGCAGGTCGTCGAACCACCGCGCCTCGCTGATCTCGAAGTCCGGATCGTCGACGCTCACGTCGGTCGTCTCGGCGCGGGCCTCGTACACCGGGAGGACGCCCCACGCCATGTTGCCGTCGCAGTAGAACTCCACGCGGCCGAGCAGACCGAGCCCCTCGATTGACGCCTCGATGCCGCCCTCCTCGCCGAGTTCGCGGAGCGCGGCCTCCCGGAAGGACTCGTCGCCGTCGAGTTCGCCGCCCGGCAGGACCCACATGTCGACGCCCTCGTGGCGGACCAGCAACAGCTCCCCGGTGGGTCGGTAGGTGAGCGTGTGCGCGCCGTAGGGTGCGCCGTGGTCGCGGGCCTCGCTGGCGACCGACCGGAAGTGCTCGCGGGGGACGCGTCGGTGGCGCGTGAACTCGACGAAGTCGTCGTGACGGTCTCGGAGGCCGTGATACGTCTGCTCGGCGGTCTGGCGCGCCTCCTCGGCGAGGTACCACAGCTCGTCGACTCGCGTCATGTGTCTACCGGACGCGACCCCGAAGCGACGACGGTCGTCTGCGACACCCTGCCGTGCTGCTCATGACGGCAGGTCGTTCCGCGCCGCCTATAACCCTTCGACACCGCGCCGAACCGAATCAGTCCCTTTTTGACGAGCCACCGAGTACCGCCGGGTATGGCATTCGAAGAGGACGACAGCGTCATTCTCCACGACGAGCACAGCGACTACGACGGCGAGACGGGCACGGTCACGCAGGTCGTCGAGACGATGTTCGGCGACGCCAACTACACGGTCTCCTTCGAGGACGGGCAGGAGCAGGGCGTGCCCGAGGACAACCTCGAAGCCGCCGAGGACGAGTAGGCGCTCGATGTCGTCGGTCCCGTTCCACTACGTCGACCTCCGGACCTTCTGTTACGCGACCGAGGACGACAAGCGCGTCGAGCAGGCGCTACGGACGTTTCTCCCCGAGGACTACCCCATCGAGCGAGCGAAGAGCGAGGGCCACTACGGCGACCGCATCGTCGTCCTCTCGGCGCGGGTCGAGAACGCCGACGACGTCCGCCACGTCCTCTCGCAGGTGGCGAGCGCCCCCGACATCGACGCGGTGCGGGCGGAACTGGACGACCGGGTCGACGACAACTGCTCCTTTTTCCTCACCTTCGACAAGCAGGCCGCCTTCCGCGGCGACGTTGAACGCGGCGACGGCATCACGCTCCGGGCGAAGGTCGAGGCCTACCCCGCCAAGCGCGAGAAAGCCGTCGAGAACGCCCGCGAGGTCTTAGAGGAGCTGTGATGTACGAGGCCGTCTACGCCCACCCCGACGGTGACAGCACCGTCGCCCGGCACGCGCTGACGGCCGCCGAGTCAGGCTTCGACGGCATCGTCGTCAGGAACCACGGCGACGAGCCGGCCGACTACGACGCCGAGGCGATCGCCGACGAGTACGGCGTCGACGTGGCCGAGGGCGTCGAGATTCGCGCGGAGAACCCCTCGCGAGCCAGCGGCTTCGTCGGGAATCACCGCAGCGAGGCGACGGTCGTCGTCGTCCACGGCGGCGACCCGAAACTGAACAGATTCGCGGTCGAACAGCCCGCGGTCGACGTGCTCGCCCACCCGATGCGCGGCGACGGCGATTTCAACCACGTCCTCGCCAACGAGGCCGCGGCGAACGGCGTCCGGGTGGCGTACTCGCTCGGCCCGGTCCTGCGCGAGTCGGGCGGCAGGCGCGTCCGGGCCATCAAACAGTTGCGGAAGCTCAGGGAACTGCTCGAGGACGCCGACGCGCCGTTCGTCGTCACCGCGGACCCGGCGAGCCACCTCCAGCAGCGGGCCCCGCGGGAACTCGTCGCCGTCGGCGAGGCCGTCGGCTTCGACGCTGAGACGATTCGCGAGGGGCTGGCCGAGTGGGGGCGGCTGGTCGAGCGCAACCGCGAGCGCCGGCGCGACTCGTTCGTCGAGCCGGGCGTCACCGTCGAGCGTGAGGAGGGCGGCGACTCGTGAAACACCTCCCGAAGCACCTCCGGCCCCGGTGGCGCTACCTCGCCGTCGAAATCGAGTCGTGGCCCGACGCCTCGTTCGACCGCCGGGCGTTCCAGCGCGAGGTGTGGTACGCCGCCCAGAACTTGCTGGGCGACACCGGCAGCGCGGAGACCGATATGACGGTCCTGCGCTTCGAGCACCGCGACGGCGCGGGCCACGCCATCGTCCGGGTTCGGCGGGGCGAGACCGACGCGGCCCGCGCCGCGCTGGCCTGTCTCGACAGCGTCGACGGCGACGCGGTTCGCGTTCGGATACGCGGGATTAGCGGCACGGTGCGCGCCTGTGAAGAAAAGTATATAGGCGGGCCGCCGGAAGCACCGCAACAGAGACACGTCGTGTTCGAGAACGCAGACCGGAGCGCCACCGTACGGGATCCGCGATACGACGTCGAAACGGCCTCCGACGGCGCGTTCGTGGGCGCGACAGCACTCGATTTCAGATAACTATGCAGGGACAAAACCAACAGCAGGCCTACGACCGCGGGATCACCATCTTCTCCCCGGACGGACGCCTCTACCAGGTCGAGTACGCCCGCGAAGCGGTCAAGCGCGGCACAGCGAGCATCGGCGTCAGGACGAGCGACGGCGTCGTCCTCGCCGTGGACAAGCGCATCCGGTCGCCCCTGATGGAGCGCTCCTCGGTCGAGAAGATCCACAAGGCCGACGACCACATCGGCATCGCCTCGGCCGGCCACGTCGCCGACGCGCGCCAGCTCATTGACTTCGCCCGCCGCCAGGCGCAGGTGAACCAGCTACGCTACGGCGAGCCGGTCGGCGTCGAGACGCTCACCAAAGAGATCACCGACTACATCCAGCAGTACACCCAGGTCGGCGGCGCGCGCCCGTTCGGCGTCGCGCTCATCATCGGCGGCATCGTCGACGGCGAGCCCCGCCTGTACGAGACCGACCCCTCGGGGACGCCCTACGAGTGGAAGGCGCTGGCCGTCGGGGCCGACCGCGGCGACATCCGCGACTACCTCGAAGCGAACTACGACGAGGAGATGGACCTGGACGCCGGCATCGACCTGGCGCTGGCCGCACTCGCGTCGGTCAACGACGACGAACTCGCGCCCGAGGGCATCGGCGTCGCGACCATCGACGCGGAGACGGAGACCTTCGGCGTCCTCTCCGACGACGAGAAGGAGACGCACCTCGCCGAGGCCGACCTGCTCGAATCTGAAGACGAGGCCGAAGACGCGGACGCGGACGACGAGATCGAGGAGTAACGCGCTCTCGTCGACCGAAATCGGCCCACCGCGTCGGGACTGTTCTATTCGGGCCGAGCGCCGCGCAGTAAGGCCTTTAACCTGCCCACCGCTACCGTCGGGTATGATATCGCTTGACGAGGCGGTGACGGCGCGCCTCGAATCCCACGGGCAGCGGTTCGAGGTACTGGTGGACCCGGACGCGGCGCTGGCGATAAAGCGCGGTGACTTCGAGGGGGACCTGGAGGACGTCATCGCGGCCGAGGACGTGTTCGAGGACGCCTCACGGGGGGACCGGCCGCCCGAGAACATGCTGACGGAGGTGTTCGACACCACCGACCCGATGGAGATAATCCCGGAGGTCATCAAACAGGGCGAAATCCAGATCACGGCGGACCAGCGCCGCGAGATGCAGGAGCAAAAGCACAAGCAACTGGTCCAGCGGATCACCCGCAACGCGGTCAATCCGCAGATGGACGACGCGCCCCACCCGCCCGAACGTATCGAGTCCGCCCTGGAGGAGACGGACTTCAGGGTCGACCCGATGGAGCCCGTCGAGAGCCAGGTCGACGACGCGCTCGACGCGCTCAGGCCCGTGATTCCGATTCGGTTCGACGAAGTCACCGTCGCGGTGCAGGTGCCGGCGGACTACGCCGGCAGCGCCCAGGCACAGATCCGGCAGTTCGGCGACCTCGAACGCGAGGAGTGGCAATCCGACGGCTCGTGGGTCGGGGTGCTGACCTTCCCCGCCGGACTCCAGAACGACTTCTACGACCTCGTGAACGAGCACACGAGCGGCGAGGCGGAGACGCGGATCATCAAAGACGAAGACGACATCAGCACGCGCGGCTGAGACGGACCGCAGTCGTTCGAGCTATCCCTTCTTGAAGCCGATGAGGAAGCCGGCGGTGAACCCGGCGCTGACGGGCAGCGCCGACAGCAGCGACATGAGCCAGGAGGGGGGCTGGGCCGCCGCGGCGTCGCCGGCGGTCCCGGTCGCGTTCCGCGCGGCACCGCCGATTGCTTCCCAGTTGACTTCGAGGATGCCCCGCGTCTCCAGGAACTTGAACAGCGCCAGTTCGATACCGACGATGACGGCGATGAGCTTCGCGACCTTCTTCGCCGCGAAGCCGATGATGCCGCCGATGAGGCCGCCGCCGCCGAACTCCAGTCCCATCTGCTGGAGGCCGAATCCGTCCAGTTGTAGTGCGAACGTTTCCATACCGCGTACCTGACTGTCCGTTTTTAAATCCTTTGTGCTCGTGTCTGTCCCCCTTTTTATCCTCTCGATGATTCGCGACGGGACCGTGGCCGGGCGCCTCGCCGTCCGCCGCCGGACGGCGGGCCTACCCACCCTGCAGATTAAATAATCGGACGCCGTACTTTCGCGACGAGTGACGGCGACACACACCACGGAACGGGCGGTGGTCGCGAAGCGCGTCGACAGCGGCACCGCCGACACGGAGGAAATCCGGGACCTCGCCAGAGCCGCCGGGTACGAGGTCGTCGGTGAGATAACCCAGACCCGGACCGAGGACCCCGCCTACCACCTCGGCGAGGGGAAGGTGGGGCGGCTGAGCAACGCGGTCGCCCGCGAGGACGCGACCGTGGTGGTCTTCGACAACCAGCTCGGCCCGTACCAGACCTACAACATCGGGAACGAGCTCCCAGAGCGCGTGCGCGTCATCGACCGCTTCCGGCTCATCCTCGAAATCTTCGGCCAGCGGGCCCAGACCAGAAAGGCGCAACTCCAGGTCGAACTGGCGGAACTGCGCTACGAGCTCCCGCGGGCCGAGGCCAAGGCGAGCCTCGCCAAGCGCGACGAGCGCCCGGGGTTCATGGGGCTCGGCGAGTACGACGAGACCCGCGAAGAGGACATCAAAAAGCAGATATCCAACATCCGCGACGAACTCGAATCCATCGAGGAGACCGAGCGCCACCGCCGGGACCAGCGCCGCGAGTCCGGCTTCGACCTCGTCGCGCTGGCCGGCTACACCAACGCCGGGAAGTCGACGCTGCTGCGCCGACTCGCGACCGAACTGGACGTGGACGAGAACGAGGACCTCCACCCGGACCTCGACGCGACCGCCGAGAGCGAGGACCGACTGTTCACGACGCTCGGAACGACGACGCGGCGCGCGGAGGTCGGCAAGCGCGAGGTGCTGGTGACCGACACCGTCGGGTTCATCCAGGACCTGCCCCACTGGCTCGTCGAGTCGTTCAAGTCCACGCTCGGCTCGGTGTACCACGCCGACCTCGTCTTGCTCGTCGTCGACGTCACCGAGTCGGTCGAGGAGATACGCGAGAAACTGGTGACGAGCCACGACACGCTGTACGAGCGCAACGAGGCGCCCATCGTCACGGTGCTGAACAAGACCGACGCGGTCGACGACGAGGAGGTTCGGCGCAAGAAGGCGGCGCTCTCGTCGCTGGCCCCGAACCCCGTCGCGGTCAGCGCCAGGGAGGGACTGAACGTCGACGGCCTGGCCGAGCGCATCGACCGGGAACTGCCCGACTACGAGCAGGAGCGACTGGTGCTCCCGATGACGGAGGACACCATGAGCCTCGTCTCCTGGATTCACGACCACGCGAACGTCGAGGCGGTCGACTACGGCGACCAGGTCGTCATCGAGTTCGAGGCGCGTCCGGCGATTATCGAGCAGTCGCGGGCGAAGGCCGGCGACCTCGTCGGCGCGTCGGCCTGAGCGGCGGAGACACCTATTCTTCGGCGTCGCGACGCCACAGCACCCGCGGAATCTCGTCGAGCAGATCCGTCGCCACCAGCCCGTAGCCGCGGTCGTCGACGACTCGGTCACCGACGCTCCCGACGGCGTAGGCGGCGATGGCCGCGGCGTCGAGCGGCTTCTGGACGCAGGCGAGCGCGCCGGTGACGCCAGCGAGCACGTCGCCGGTCCCGCCGACTGTCATGCCGGGATTGCCGGTGCGGTTGACGCGGGTCCGCTCGCCGTCAGAGACCACGTCGTAGGGGCCTTTCACCAGCAGCGTCTGGCCGATTTCCGCGGCGAAGGACTCGACGAGGTCCGCCCGCTCGCGCCAGTCCTCGTCAGTCTCTCCGCCCATCCCGACGAGTTCGCCCTGATGCGGGGTGCAGACGAGGTCGGCGTCCGTCTCGACCGCCGGAACCACGGAGAGGGCGTCGGCGTCGACGACGGCCGTCCCGTCGAACGCCGAGAGCAGGTCGGCCACGGCGTCGAGCGTCGCGTCGGCGTCGCCGAGCCCCGGTCCGAGCACGAGCGCGTCGTGGGCCGCCGCCAGGTCCGCGAGCCGGTCCACGTGGGCCGGCGCGAGGCGGTCGCCGTCGTAGGGCCTGAGGATGAGGTTCTCGCTGTAGCCCTGTATCTCGCGGGCGACTGCGGCGGGGCAGGCGACGCGGACGAGGTCGGCTCCTCCGCGGAGTGCGGCCTGCGCGCTGAGCGCCGGCGCGCCGGTGTAGGGGCCGCCGCCGACGACGAGCACCTCGCCGTTGTCGCCCTTGTGGCTCGCGGGGTCGCGTTCGAGCCGCGAGAGGTCGCCGCGCTCGACGAACAGTTCCGCCGCGTCGGGGATACCGATGTCGGCGACGGTGACGGGCGCGTCGAGGGCCGGGAGGCCGGGCTTGGTGTCGTGGAAGGTGACGACGTGGTCGGCTCGGACGGCGCTCTCGGCCAGCCGCCCGGTCTCGGCGTCGAGCCCCGAGGGCACGTCCACCGAGAGGACCGGCGCGTCGGACTCGTTCATCGCGGCGGCGGCCGTCGCCTCGGGCTCGCGGAGGTCGCCGGCGATGCCGGTCCCCAACATGGCGTCGACGACGAGGTCCGGGTCACCGAGGTCGAGCGCGGCGGAGTCCGTGACCGTCTCCGTCGGGTACTCGGCACGCCGAAGGGCGTCCCAGTTCTCCCGGGAGATGTCCGTCGTGATGGTCTCGGGCCGTCCGAGCAGGAGCACGCGGAGGTCGAAGTCGTCGAGGAAGCGGGCGGTGACGAGCGCGTCGCCGCCGTTGTTCCCGCGGCCGGCGACGACCGTCACGCTGTCGCCGGGGTCCGACAGCCTCCGGACCGCCCGCGCGACGGCGTGGCCGGACGACTCCATCAGTTGCTTGCGCGGCACGCCGAGGGCCTCGGCGTTCTCGTCGACGACGCCCATCTCTGAGCCGGTGAGCATGCGCGGGGGTTGCGCCGCCACCGAGGTAACTGTACGGGACGGCGGTTACCAGCGGACCTCGAAGCCGTCGAGCCCTTCCGGTTCCCCGTAGTCGGTCTCCACGTCTGTGACGTTCGCGCGCTCGCTCCCCTCGTGGCAGAACTCCACCATCGCGTCCACGTCGTCCTCCGGCCCCTCGAACACCGCTTCGACGCGGCCGTCGTCGAGGTTCCGGACCCAGCCGTCGACCCCGCGCTGTTGCGCTCGCTCTCGCGTCGTCGCTCGGTAGTAGACGCCCTGGACGCGGCCGGAGACGAAGACGTGCGCTCGCGTTCGAGACATAGGTGGACGCTTGCCCGGCGACCGCCGTTATACTGTCGGCTGGTCGCCGTTCGTCACTCGGCGTCGCCGCCGGTGCGGAGGTAGTGAAAGAGGTAGGTCTGTGCGTACCCGGCGTACTCGCCGCCGAGCGCGGCCCGAATCGCCCGCGAGGTGTCGGCGTAGTTCCCGCGGTCGCACTCGGGGTAGTACTCCTCGATGGTCGACCGGATCCACGTGTCTAGCGGCACCGCTTCGAGGTAGCCGAGCGAGAACAGCAGAACGCAGTCGGCGACCTTCTCGCCCACGCCGACGAAGCGGGTCAGCGATTCGCGGGCGGCCTCGTAGTCCAGCCCGGTCGCTTCGTCGGGGTGGGCCTCACCAGACGCCACCATCTCCGCCGTCCGCTGGACGTACGGCGCGCGATAGCCGAGTCCGAGGTCCCGCAGCGCGTCCTCGCTCGTCTCGGCGAGCGCGCTCGGCGTCGGATAGGCCCGGTACGTCGCGCCGTCGAATTCGATTGGCTCGCCGTAGGTCTCCCGGAGCGCACGCTGCATCCCGTGGATTCGAGACACGCGCATCTGCGCCGAGCAGATGAACGAGATCAGCGAGCCGAATGGCGGGTCTCGGACCAGCCGCATCCCCCAGTACGCGTCGTACGCGTCCTGAACCACCTCGTCGTCGGGCGCGGCGGCACGAATCTCGTGCAGGTCGTCGTCGAGGCGCAGCAGTCGGTGCACGTCCCGCTCGGCGTCGACGGTCGACTCCCACTCAAGGCGCTCGTCTCGCTGGCGGACGCGGACGACGTGGGGCGCGCCGTCGCGCCTGACCGTCGTCCAGTACCACCCCTCGTCGCCGGTCGCGCCCTCCGTCTCGTACATCCGGCCGTCGTCCCGGTTCCAGAGGTACGACTGCCCGCTCTCGACGGTCGACTGTAACTCGATGCCGCCGGCGAGCGTGTCGGTGTGGATGACGCCCCGTTCCATTGTGTCCCGAAAACCGCCCCACGGCTATCCGAGTTTCGAGTCGGTATCGGCGCGCGGACCGGACAGTCGGTCTTTGGCCGATGCTGGTCGTCGACCCACGGTACGGTGTGTCTTTCGAGGGCGTGACGATTTCCCCCGCGACGTACCCTTCTGAGAACCGACTGTTTCCCACCGTCTGTGGTCGAAAAACGCGACATGAGGGGTTCTCTCGATGCCGACCTAACCTTCATTATATTGGAAAATGTACATGCTATCATGAATTGCCGAGTTGTCGTCGAGGCCGCCGTGCCAGTCTACGACGTCGAGTCCGCGGACGAGGCAGTTCGGATCGCGATCTCCAAGACGGGCGAGATGCTGAACCCGGACCTCAACTACGTCGAGATCAACATGGGCGACCGGCACTGCCCCCACTGCGGAGAGACGCTCGAACCGGCGTTTCTCGCCGCCGACGAGAGCCTCGTCGCGCTGGAACTCGAGATGACCGTGTTCAACGTCGAGCGGGACGAACACGCCGCGCGAATCGCGCGCAAGGAGATCGGCCAGCGCCTCGAGAACATCCCGCTAGACGTCCTCGAAATCGAGGAGATCCCGGAGGAATCTGACGACGACGATACCGAAACGGAGTCGGCGGACGACTCCGGCCAGGAGGACGACGCGGCGACCGACAACGAAGCCGACTCCGACGACGTGCTTCCCGAGTTCGAAGAACTCATCGACGAGTGAGTCTCGGTCTCCCAGGGCCGTCCTAAACATATACGATTGCTAATCGGTTTCGGTGCCCGGAAAACTACGCTTCCTGACAGGTGTGTTCGGAGAAGTGCCGCCGCTGTGTCGGTCTGGTGGCTGGTGAAACAGCGGGAGGTCGTTAGTCCGCGGCCGCAGAAACAGGCTCTTTCGCTTCGTCGCTCATCTCGGATGCGATCCCGTCGGCGATCGCGAAAACGGCAGCCTTGTGGTCGGTCTTCGACTTGTGAATCGATGTCGGCTTGACGCCCAACTCCTCGTATTCGTCGTGGTCGACTTCCGTCCCGGATTCTGCTTCGTAGTGGTTCTGTACCTGTGCAAGCAGGCCGTGAAGGTGGATGAGCTCCTGCTTTTTCATGGTCAACGCAAGCTAACAACTGGAAGGTTATAGTACTACTCTGATGAAGGTTAACACACTACTTTTCGGTACCTCCTCGTAGTTAGCGACTGGATAGTTTCGGCCGAGTTTATTTTATATCTGATTGCCTGAATTTATGGGGCCTGTTATGTGATGGGTCCCGGATACATCACCCGCAGGTCCCGGTGATGAGTAGGCCGGCGCGATCGCACGGGACGCACGCCGGCGGTGAGTCCTATTGTGCGTCTAGCACCTTGTTAATCGCTCAATCTGGGCCGAACGACGTGCGTCGGCGTCGGCGTGAACTGACGACTGGTCGGAGGGGGTCGCCGTGACGACCCATCCGGTGATTGACTGATGGCCCCAGTCAAGTGCCTTCGGATGGTACAGATGGTATGATCGGTGAAGCGAACACACGAGTACTGGCTGACGATAACACGCGGTTGCCCGGCCCCCACGTTCGAACGGTTTCGGTCACCAACGGGGAGGCTGAACGATGAGCGGACCACACCAGGACCAGCAGCGGTTGACCGCGGGGACGCCGCTCTCTGAGGCGAGTGCTGCGGCGGTGCTCGTCCACGGGAGAGGTGCGACCGCGCGGAGCATCGTTCAGATGGCCGCCGAGTTTCAGCGGGAGGGACTCGCGCTGCTCGCGCCGCAGGCGGCCCGGAACACGTGGTATCCGAACTCGTTTCTGGCGCCGGTGGAGCAGAACGAGCCCGGTCGCACGTCCGGGCTACAGGCGGTCGACGATGCCGTCACCGAGGCGACCCAGGCCGGGATTCCGGCCGATCGGGTGCTCGTCCTCGGCTTCTCGCAGGGCGCGTGTCTCGCGAGCGAGTTCGTCGCGCGGAATCCGCGGCGATACGGCGGATTGGTGGCACTCAGCGGCGGACTCATAGGCGAGTCGATCGACGAGGACGAGTACGAGGGCGACCTCGAATCGACGCCGGTGTTCGTCGGGTGTAGCGACGTGGACCCACACATTCCCATCGAACGCGTCTACGAGACCACGCGCGTGTTCGAGCGCCTGAACGGCGACGTCGAGGAACGGATTTACGAGGGAATGGGCCACGGCGTCAACCAGGACGAACTCGACTACGTCTCGTCGCTGGTCACCGATCTCCGCGCCGAGGAGTGAGATGGCCGCGGAGTAGTACCCGGTTACTACGCCCGTATTCGGAGTTATGTACCCCCTACGACTCCCCTCTTTTTTCACTCGATTCGGGGAAAACATATAATTAGGACGTATGTCCCATCTTACGGTATGACCGCAACTGTCGTGACCGAGGTCAACAGACCGTACGTACCGACGGAGGGGGCGAAACTGACGGCCGAGATCGAAGTCGAACCGGGCACGATGGAAGAGCGGCCCACACGACAGATCGCGCTCTGTATCGACGCGAGCGGGTCGATGGCCGGCGACGACATCGAGCAGGCGCGGGCGGGGGCCGAGTGGGTGTTCGGCCTCCTCGACGAGGACGACTACGTCTCCATCGTCGCGTTCGACAGCGAGGTCACGACCGTACTCGCGCCCACGCGCTGGGGGAACATCACGCGAGATGATGCGCTCGACGCCGTCACTGACATCTCTGCGGGCGGGGGGACCGACATGTACCGCGGCCTGCTCGAAGCGAAGGCGTCGCTGGAAGACCTGCCGAGCGACGACACGACGGCGCGGCGAGTGCTCTTGCTCTCGGACGGGAAGGACAACTCCCACGACCCCGAGGCGTTCGCCGAACTGGCCCGCGAGATCGACAGCGAGGGCATCCGGATCAAGGCCGCCGGCATCGGGAGCGACTACCGCGAGCAGACGATACGAACCCTCGGGACCGTCGCCCGCGGCGAGTGGACCCACCTCGACGCCGCCGGCGACATCGAGTCGTTCTTCGGCGACGCCGTGGAAGAGGCCGGGACCGTCGTCGCGCCGGACGCCCGACTCGAACTGGACGTGGCCGACGGCGTCGAGGTCAGCGAGGTGTACCGCGCGCTTCCCCAGACGCAGTCCGTGGACCTCGACTGGGCGGACAACGCGACCGCCGTCCCGCTTCCGGACCTGCTCGAACGCGAGACGCAGCGCGTCGTCCTGAAAATCCACGCCCCCGCACACGAGCCCGGACGCGCGGTATCGCTGGCGGACGTCACGCTGTCGGCCGGCGGCGAGACGGCGCGCGACGATATCACGGTGGAGTACACCGACGAGGAGTCGAAACTGGCGACCCACAACGAACAGGTGGACGTGGACCACCGCCAGACGGTCATCAAGACCGAACTCGGCCGGGGGAACGTGGCGGAGGCCCAGACCCAACTGGAGCGGATGACGCGCATTCACGGCGAGGACGCGGAGGCCGTCCAGTCCGCCGAACGCGAGACGCGAATCGTCATGGAAGGCGGGCGAAAGGAGCAGAACCGGGCGACGAAGATCGTCACAGACGAGGGCATCCAGAAGTGACCGCGCCGCGCCGTCCAGACCGCCCAGCCGTCGCAGTCCGGTCGAGCTAACGCGCCATGACCTGGGAACCAGAGACGGGCGACGTCGTCGCCGGCCGGTACGAACTGGAGGAGTTCCTCGGTAAGGGGGGGTTCGCGAAGGCCTACCGCGCCCGCGACACGGAGACCGGTGACACGGTCGTCCTGAAGCATCCGAACTACACCGAGTCACAGAACGACCCGGCCATCATCGAGGAGTACTTCGGCAAGGAAGCGGAGTCGCTCGAACGCATCCGGCGCGCCGGCGGGCACGAGAACGTGATGGACTACTACGACACAGTCACGGAGCGCGACGTGCCCTTCCTCGTGGTCGAACTCGTCACGGACGGCATCGAACTCGACGAGGTCATCGACGAGCACGGCCCCATCGCGGACACCGAGCAGGTCCGCCAGATCGGGATCGACCTCTGTGACGCGATGGGCTTCCTCCACGAGAACGAGATCGTCTACCGCGATCTGAAACCCGAGAACGTCATGCTCACGCCGGACATCACGCCGACGCTCATCGACTTCAACACGGCGACCGGCTTCGACGCCTCCGGCGACCCCTCGACCGGGAACAACGGGACGACTATCCTCGGGCCGTTCAAGCCCCGCGAGGTAGCCGAGGCGAGCAGAACCGACGTTCGACAGGGACCGTGGTCCGACGTGTACTCCATCGGGAAGATTCTGCTCTTCCTGCTCAAGGGGAGCGTCCCGAAGAAAGACGGCGTGAACCCGCAGGCCTTCGGCGCGGACTGCGACGACTACCTCGCGGAAATCGTCGAGCGCGCGACCCAGACCGATTACCGCGACCGGTACCGGAACGCCACCGTCCTGAAGGAGGTCCTGGAGCGCAAGGACCCCAGACCGCCGGCGACCGCCTCGATCACGTACATTCAGGCCGGGACGCGGTTCACGGTCGAACCCGGCGACACCATCGGCCGGGAGGGCGCGAACGGCCCGTCCGCGTCCATCACCATCGAGGACCCGCAGGGAGAGTACATCTCTTCGGTCCAGGTCCAGTTCGACACCGAGGACGGCGACTGGTACCTCCACGACCGCAGTCTCAACGGCACCTTCGTCCAGAAGGGGGCCGGCTGGCAGCGCGTCCTCTCCTCGCCTGGCCGGGAGCGACTGCGGACCGAGGGCGAGGACCCGACGGACAGACACGGCAACGTCCCGCCGGAGTCCATTCGGCTCAGAGACGGCGACCTGGTATCGCTCGTTCACCCGACCTACGGCGTCACGTTCGAGTTCCACCCGGAGGAGTCATGAGATACAGCACCAACTACGACATCGGCGAGCGGAAGCGAGGACAGGGAATCAACGAGGACAGCGTCTCGGTGACGGTGTTCGAGGAAGGTCACCGCGACGGCTACCGCGGCCAGGACCGGCCGACCGGCGATGAGTCGGCCGTCGCGGACGCTGACCCCACGGCCGAACGGGCCGACGACGGCGGAGACCGCACAGCGGCCGCGGAAGAAGGCGAACGCGGAGCGGGGAACGAGGGCGACGACTCGGGAACGGCCGGTGAGACGGCCGCAGAGAGCGACGAGGCGGACCCCGACGCCGAGGAGGAGCACGGCGACGACGCGACGACAGCGGCGCGGGCGGAACCTGACGCGAGCGGTGACGCCGACTCGGATGCGGACGACGGGTCCGGCGGCGGGCGGCCGATGAACCGCTCGGCCGCCGTGTTCGTCGTCGCCGACGGCGCGGGCGGCCACGACGCCGGCGACGTGGCCTCGTACATCGCGACGACGGTCGTGGCCGAGGAGTTAGCACCGATGGCGATACGGACCGCCAGGAGCTACCCGAACGGGTTCGACGTGGACGTGGCCCGCGGGGTCCTCCCGAACCCGCCCGGCGAAGGCGAGATTCAGGACGCCGTGGCCGACGCGATCACGGCGGCCCACCGCGAGATCATCCGCTACGCCGACGAGACCGGCACGCAGTCCTACACGACCGTCGTGGCGGGCATCTACGTCGACGGGAAGCTCCACTACGGCTGGGTCGGCGACAGCCGCGCGTACGTCGTCAACGAAGCTCGCGGAACCATCTCGGCGCTCACGCGGGACCACGCCGTCGTGCAGGAACGGGAGGAGAGCGGCGAAATCGACCCCGTGGAGGCCCACGTTCACCCGAACGGCAACGAGATCACGCGCGCGCTCGGCGGTTCGGGCTACGAAGACCCCGAGCGCGCGTCCGTCGACGTCGACACGCGCACCGTCCGGCTCTACGCCGAGGACACCGTCGTGGCGACGAGCGACGGCCTCATCGACGCGCAGACCGACGCCCCGCGGCTCTACGAGGAGTACGTCGAGTCCGACGGGTCCGAGGAGGTCGCCGACCGGATCCGCGAGCGGGTCGTCACCGACGACGACATCCGCGATGCCGTGCTCGAATCGACCTCGCTCGACGCCGCCAGTCGCGACCTCGTCACGCTGGCGAACGACCGCGGCGGGAAGGACAACGTTTCGGTGATCTTACTCGCCGACGACGCCCTCCCGAAAACGCCGGAAGAGGGCGGAATTCCCGTCCGAGACATCGACCCGGACGTCGACATTTCCGAACGTGACACGGTGATTATGACAGACGAATAGCGAGAAAGTTTAGCGGGAGTAAGTATTTTATTTCCTCCCCATTTAATCCCAAACGAATCTCATGCCCGAACCCGACCGAACCGTACAGTGCCCCATCTGCGACGCCGACTTCGACCCGGCCGTCGCCGGCGGGTGGTGTACGAATCCAGATTGCGGCGAGTGGCAGTACGACGGGGACATCGAAGCGGCAGACGCGGGTGACGTGACGACCGGACAGGGGGCGTCGGCCGACGTGGAACTGCTCGAGGACACCGAGTCGACCGAGCGCCTTCCATCGACGCCAGGTCCGGCCACGAACGGCCATTACTCAGAGTCCCAGACCGAGTCACGGCAAGCGAGCGCTGACGAATCCGACACGCCGGTCGAGGTAGTACCGGTCGATGGTGTCGACGACGACCAGCGCCCCGAAGCCTCGTCGGCAGATGACGTGGCCGCCGATGCGACCGACGACGACCCGGCGGACGCGAATGCGCCGACAGACCACGGTGAGGTGGACGAGCCCTCGCCCGCCGACCACGAGACCGAATCCTCGCCCGGTGACCACGAGGCAGGTCCGCCGACACGGGAAGCGGACGACGACGAAGGTCTGGCCGACGACGGACCGTCCGACGGGTCGTCGGCCGGCGATGCCGAATCGGCCCAGAATGACGCCGAGCGGGAAGATGAACCGGCCCCGACGGACGCAAACGACGATGACGAGCCGGCCACCATCGACTGTCCCGACTGTGGTCGGGAACTCGACGCCGACGCGAACTTCTGTCTCGACTGCGGGGCGGACGTCCAGGATATCTCGCCCGGCGGTCCCGAACCGCTCGACGCGTGTCCGGCGTGTGACACGGCTGTCGACGACGACGCGAGCTTCTGTATCAACTGCGGCGAGAACCTCGACGCCCACCGAAACGGCGCGAGCGAAACGGGTTCGGGCGACGACTCGACCGCCGACTCGGCTGCCGACGGGTCGTCGGCCGGCGACGCCGTCGAGGCCCTGTCGTCCCAGTCGGCAGACGAATCGGCCGTCCCCGACGGGCTCGTGCTCTCGGTGGCGGGCCGCGACATCGACGTGGCGGACGGCGACCGGGTCGGCCGCGAGATTCGGGCGGCGCTGATCGACGCCGGCCAGCCGGAGGACGAAGCGGTTCGAATTCACCGCGAGCACGTCCGGTTCGACCGGGAGGCAGACGGGTACTACCTGGTCGACCTTGGCGACAACCCGACTCGGCTCAACGGCACGGTCCTCCAGAAGGGTGATCGCGAGCGCGTCGAACCCGGGGACGAGCTCGAACTGTCCGGCGTGGTCACCATCGCCATCAGGGCCCGGTGACGACGCGTGAGCGGTCGGTCGGGAACGGGCCGGTCGTCGCCCCGCGGACGACTGGCCGCGGAACTCCGTGAGTCCGTCTCCCTGCTGCGGGCCGAACGCTGGCTGTTCTTCGGACTGGTTCTGGCATGGTTCGCGTACGGTGGCTGGGTCGTCGCCACCGGGCTCGCACTCCGCCGCGTCGCGCCCGGACTCGATAGCGCGGCGCTCGCCGCGGTCGGCGGCGTCGAGGTCACCGCGGCGGTCGGCGTCGCGGTCGTCGCGTGGCTCGTGGTCCCGGCGCTGGTCGCCGTCTGGCTCGTCAACCGACGGCTTCGAAACGATTACGGCAACCTCGCCGACGCGTACCGGTTCGACCACCCCGCGCTGTTACTGGTCGTTCCCGGCGTCGGCCTCGCGGGCTGTCTGGCGCTGACCGTGGCGCTCGGCCGGAACGCCGCGCTGACGGCCCTGGCGGTGGCCGCGACGGCACATCTCGTCGTGCGAACCGCCGCCTACGGCCATCGCGTGTACACCCTCTCGTCTCCCGCGGCGCTCTCGGCGCTCGTGTACCTGACGGCGCTGACGTTCGCCGCCGCCTGGCTGGCTCGGGTACCGGTCCTCGACGTGCCGGCGGTGACTGTCTGGCTGGCGCGGGCCGAGGTCGGTCCCACGGCCGGTCCCGTTCTCGGCGCAATCGGCGTCACGCCGACGCTGGCGGCCACCGCTGCCGTCGCCGTTCCGGGAACGCTAGTGGCGGTCTACCTCCTCGCACAGTCGGCCGCCGGTGCCGTCGTTCGGTCGCGCGCCCCGCTCGACGACCCGCAACGACGGCCGGACCAGCGGTTCCCGATCATGCCCCCGGTGGCGACCGGCGACGCCGAAGCGGAGAGCGGTTCGACCGACACGGCGGAAGACGCCGAGCAGTCGGAGCGCTCGGACTCGCCCGCCGACGCGGCGGAGCCGACGGCCACGGGCGACGAGACCAGCGCGCCGCGACATACTGGGACGCGGGTCTACTCGCCGGGCGAGTCGGCGGCCACCGAGCCGTCGACTGCGAGTCCCGAAGACGCTGACGAACCGGGCGGTGCCGGGCGAGCGAACGACGCGCCGACGGTCGACGGCGTCCGGGCGGACGAGACAGCGACTGTCGAGACGAGTGAAACCGCGGCGGATTCGGACACGGACGAGTGGATCGACGACACGTCGGTGTTCACCCCGGAGCGCCGTGACGGTTCGTCGAAACGGCACTGTCCGGACTGCGGCGAAGTGGTTTCCTCCGACGCGAACCGCTGTCCGAACTGCGACTCGCGAGGCGAGTAGTTCCGGCGGCCGTCTGCTCCGCCGTCAGTACTCCACGTCGATTCGGTGGTCAGCCGGCGTCTCGTCGCTGATCGGCGCGGTGACCGTGAGGACGCCGTCCTCGTACGACGCCGTGATGTCCTGTCCCTCGATGGGGCTGGAGAGGCCGATGCTCCGGTGGAACACGCGGTGTCGCTCGCCCGATTCTCCCTCGACGGCCTCGACGTGGAGCCGCCCGTTTCGCCAGCGGACCTCGATGTCTTCTGGGTCGTGGTCGGGGAGGTCGAACAGCACGACGTAGGTGTCGCCCTCTCGGTACAGTTCGATGCCCTTCCGCGGGTGGTGTTCTGTCATCCTTCCGGATTGTTCACGCCCGGGGGGCAAAAACGATTCCCACGGATTTCACCGGTTGGAAACCGGGATATCGCCGAGCGTCACGGTGTGGGACTCCGTCTCCGGCGTCCCGTCCGCCGGGTACCGCACGGTCGTGACGGCGAGGCGGCCGGGGCGCTCGCCGGGCGGGAGGAGCCACGACTCGGTCACGGACGCCGACTCGCCCGGCTGAATCCGGTCGGTCGTCGCGGCCCCGTCGACGGTCGTCCCGCTCCGACTGGTGACGCCGCCGAGGCGCACGGCGGCGGGCGTCTGTCCGGTGTTCGTGGCGTTCACCGTCACGGTGAACCGCCAGCCGTCGTTCTCTGTGACGACCGATGCCGACTCGATACGCGCGCTCAGGTTCGGCTCGTCGAGTATCTCGTCGCCGGTGACGACTCCCGTCTCGACGGCCGTCGGCGTTCCGGGAGCAGCGTCGCCACCGCCGCCACCGTCGCCGGCGACGTGATGGCCCAGCATGCTGCCGAACGTCGCGACCTCGATGAGTATCGGCAGGCCGATGCCGATGACGATGAGGAGGCGGATGAGCGTCTTCTGTTCCGGTCCGTCGACGTCTTCGAACATGATGTGGGAGGAGAGCGTGTTAGACGGGGATGGGCGGGCTACCGGGCGCGAACAGGCCGTCCACGACCATGCTGGCCAGCGGCGGGCCGTACGCGATGACGATGAGCAGCAGGGCGATGGCCGTCCAGAGCTTGTAGTTGTCGAGGATGCGCGGGCTGTGTTCCGGCCCGGACAGCGGGGCCGGGATGGTGCCGTTGACCGACAGCGTCCCGCCGCGGCGGGCGAGCAGCGTGTCGGCCATCACCACGAGGAACAGCGCCGCCCCGACGAACAGCAGGAAGCCGCCGATGGCGATCTGGAGGCGCATCTCGGCGACCGTGCCGGCGACGCCCTGGAAGGCGAACTCGTCGTAGGTCGGTTCGGCGGTCCGCCGGGGGATGCCGGCCAGGCCGGCGCGGTGCATCGCGTTCGACATCAGCGCCATGCCGACGAACCAGACGTACGGCTGGATGACGGCGAGGCTCCGCTGGCGAAGCGGCTTGCCGGTTATCTGCGGGACCAGCCAGTAGCTGATCGCCATCGCCGTCAGCGCGAACGCGGTGCCGACGGTGAGGTGGAAGTGGCCGGGCACCCAGATGGTGTTGTGGATGAGGTAGTTGATGTTCATCCCGGCGTTGATCATGCCGGAGAAGCCGCCGGCGGCGAACATCAGGCCGGCCAGCGCACAGCCCGAGAAGGCCGGCTTGTCCCACGGCAGCGAGCGGAGCCACGAGAGGTAGCCCGAGCCGCCGTTCTGGCGCGCCCCGTGTTCGAGCGAGGCGACGACGGTGAACGCCGTCAGCAGCGAGGGCAACAGCAGGAACATCGTGTTCGTCATGGCGATGAACTTGTAGCCCTCGGGGATGCCGGGGTCGACGTACTGGTGGTGGAAGCCGACCGGGGTCGACAGCAGCAGGAAGGCGACGAAGACCACGCGGGCGAGCGGGTCACTGAACAGTCGCCCGCCGGCGAGCTTCGGCAGGATCGTGTACCAGACGAGGTACGCGGGCATGAGCCAGAAGTACACGACCGGGTGGCCGAAGTACCAGAACAGCGTCCGGGTCAGCAGCGGGTCGACGTTCTGGATGAGCCCGAGCGACCACGGAATCAGGAAGACGACGACCTCGACGGCGACGCCGATGGTGGAGATGTACCACATCAGCATCGTCGTCAGGACCATGAAGGTCTGCAGCGGGATGCGCTCGTCGGGGTTGTCCTCGCGCCACTCCCACAGCGCCTTGAAGTAGGCGGCCCCGGCGATCCAGGAGCCGACGATGATGAGCGCGGCCCCGATGTAGAACGCGGGGTGGGCCTTCATGGGCGCGTAGAAGGTGAAGAGCACGTCGGCGCTCAGCGAGTGGCCGAACACCGACGGCGCGCCGAACAGGCCGCCGAGGATGGCCACGGCGGCCAGCGCGGTCCCCGTGAGCATGATCCAGAAGGCTGTCCAGGCGATGCGATGGGGCAGTTCGCGTTCGAGGCTGCTGGCGACGGCCCACGTGAACAGCCCCGCGATGAAGAACGTCGTGAACACCAGCGCGAGCAGGACGCCGTGGGCCGTCAGGATAGTGTAGTAGTCGGCCGAGCTGACGAACCCGCGGAACACGCCGGTCCGGTGGAGCGCCTGAATCACGCCGAACAGCGCGCCGATTCCGAGCGCGGCGAAGGCGACGATGAACTCGCTTCGGACGAGCTTGGACGTTTTCGGATAGGAATCGACGAACACCATCAGTTACCCACCTCCGGGGATTGCAGTTGTGTCTCGTTCATACTCTGTTGTTGCTGGGATTCGTACTCGTCCGTGGGGACGACTTCGACGGAACCGCCCATCGTGTGGTGGGCCGCTCCGCAGTACTCGTGACAGACGAGCCCGTACGTGCCGGGCTCGTCGAACCGCGCCGAGACCTCCGAAACCTGCCCGGGGATGACCATCGTGTTGATGTTGGTCTCGACCACGGAGAAGCCGTGGACAACGTCAGCGCTGGTCACGCGGAACGTGACCCTCGCGTCCGCGGGGACGCGGATGGGGTCGTCACCGGACCCGGGAACGAACTGGAACTGCCGCGCGACGACGTAGACGACGTAGTGGTCCTCGCTCTCCTGGACCACGCCGGGGTCGTCGAACGGCGTTCCGGTGTTGCCGCTCTGTACCGCCTGTGCGTTGATCTGTCCGCCCGAGTCGTCGACCATCGCGACGCCGACGCCGACGCTGCCGTAGGCGACTGTCGCGATGAAGCCGACGATGAGCAGGAGCGCTGCGCCGAGCCAGACCTTCTCGAATCTATGGACCTGCATGGTATCACCCGATCACCGTGACGCGGCCGAGGAACTCCACGAAGTACATGAACACCCACAGCAGGGCGATGAGCACGAAGTAGAAGGCGACCAGCGCCGCCGTTCCCTTCGGGTCGTACTCGTCGTGGCCGATTTCGACCGCCGGTTCCGTCTCCGCCGCCTCCTCGACCGGTGCCGGCCCGGTCGCGAGTGTGAGTTCGTCGTTCGTCGCCGGCGGCTGTTCGGTGTAGCGCCGACGCATCGCCGCGGCGAACAGCAGCGGCGAGAAGAACGCGAGCAGTACCGACCCGGAGAGCAGCCACTGCGGGCCTGACAGTTCGATGCCCGCACCGCGGCCGCCGCCGCTGCCCCCGCTGCCGCCGAGCGGTCCGCCGACGACGACGGCTCCCTTCATGCCCAGCGCCTCGTGGGGCACGCAGACGTAGTTGTAGATGCCCATCTCCTCGAAGGTGTGGCTGTAGGTGGTGCCGGCCTCGGCGACGGCCGACCCGGAGTCGAGCGGGCCGTCGCCGTCGGAGACGACGTTGTGGCCGCCGCCCTCGCCGGTCCAGCGCCAGACCACTTCGGTCCCGGGCGTGACGCGCACTGCGGGCGGGTCGAAGGCGAAGTTGCCGTTGTTGCCCTGTGCGCCGACGGCGATTTCGACCGTGTCCTGGTCGGTCCTGTCGACGGTCGTCCCGTCGAAGTTCGAGACGCCCTCGAACCAGCCGCCGTAGTCGGGGTTCGCCGGCGGCCCTTCGGGCGTGCCACCGCTGCCACCGCTGCCACCGCTCCCGCCACCGGGGCGGACGACGACGGCGCCTTTCATGCCCAGCGCCTCGTGGGGCACGCAGACGTACTTGTAGATACCCTCTGACTCGAAGGTGTGGCTGTAGGTGGTGCCGGCCTCGGCGACGGCCGACCCGGAGTCGAGCGGGCCGTCGCCGTCGGAGACGACGTTGTGGCCGCCGCCCTCGCCGGTCCAGCGCCAGACGACCTCCGTGCCGGGGCTGACCATCACCGCGGGCGGGTCGAAGGCGAAGTTGCCGTTGTTGCCCTGTGCGCCGACGGTGATTTCGACCGTGTCCTGGCCCCTCCTGTCGACCGTCCCGTCGAAGTTCGAGACGTCGTCGAACCAGCCGCCGTAGTCCGGGTCCTCCTGTGCCGATGCCGTGCCGGCCGCGCCCAGCGCCGCCGCGCCGGCCGCGGCTCCGACGAACTGTCGACGATTCAGTGCCATGTTCGCTCCCCCGTCGAACCGGGCGACAGCCCTCCGTTCGGTCCAGCTATTCGTCGAGCCATGTTCGAAGGCACACCGCTATATTCAAAAAAGCCACCGCTGGTTTTTCAGGGGGTAGGAACGCCCCCACTCTTTTTATACGCCCTCCAACTTACGGCCACGCATGGCAGGCTCGAACCCTCGAATCGTCACACTACTCGCGCTGCTCGGATTGGCCCCCGTCGCGTACTACATGCAGGGAACCGGGCGGACGATCGTCGCGCTCTCGCTCGTCAGCGTCGTCATCATCGCCGCGAGCCTCTACCTGATGACAGCGTCTGCGGAGTCGCCAGCGGCCTGAGATGGACCCGGGGACGGCGGGACTGAGCGCGGGCGACGCGGCCGGGCTAGCCGCGTTCTTCGGTCTCGGTCTCGTCGGGAGCGTCCACTGCCTCGGTATGTGCGGCCCGCTCGTCACGACGTACGCCGACCGCCTCGGCGACGACGGTCCGGTGTCGGGCCGCGAGCTCCGCCAGCACGCGCTGTTCAACGCGGGCCGGACGTTCAGCTACGCGCTCGTCGGCGCGGCGCTCGGCGCGGTCGGCGGCGTCCTCTACGATGCGGCCGGCGTCGCGCGCCTCGGCACAGTCGTCCGTGGCGTCGTCGGCGTCGCCGTGGGCCTGTTCATCGTCGCCGTGGGCCTGGGCTACCTCTCTCGTGGGAGCGCGGTCGACGTGGCCGCGTCGCTCCCGCTGGTCGGCGGGCTGTTCCGGCGCGTCTCCTCGGCTCTCGTGGCCCGCGTCGACCGCTGGGTCGAGGGCCCGGGGATGGTCGCGCTCGGCGCGATGCACGGCTTGCTCCCCTGCCCGCTGCTGTACCCGGCGTTCCTGTACGCCTTCGCGACCGGGTCGGCCCTGACGGGCGGCCTGTCGCTGGCCACGCTCGGCCTCGGGACGTTTCCGCTGGTGTTCGCCTACGGGACGGCCTTCGGGTCGCTGTCGCCGGCCCGCCGCGCGGCGCTGCACCGCGTCCTCGGGGCCGTCTTCGTCGTCCTCGCGCTCGTCCCGCTCTCGAACGGCCTCGCGGCGTTCGGTGTCGCCGTCCCGAAACCACCGCTCCCGATGCCATGGACGTGACTCACTGCACGCTCTGTGACCTGCCGGTCGACGCGCCCGTCACCGACGACGCCGTCGACGGGACGTTCTGCTGTCGCGGGTGTCTCGAGGTCGCGCGCACGCTCGACGACCCCGCGAGACAGACTCGCGACGACGCCGACACCGGCGCGGACCCGGACGAGGTCGACGGCGAGACGGCCTTCGTCTCCGTCGAGGGGATGCACTGTGCGACCTGCGAGACGTTCCTCGAAGCCCGCGCGACGGACCACGAGGGCGTCGAAGCCGCCGCCGCCAGCTACCCGACCGGGACGATGCGGCTCACCTACGACGACGCGGTCCTCGGCGAGGACGACCTCCCCGACGTGGTGGCCGGCACCGGCTACGGCGCCAGCCTCCGGACCGCCGAGCGCGACGACGAGTACGAATCGGAGGGGCGACTCATCGTCGGCGGCTTCTTCGGCATGATGACGATGCTGTGGTACGTCCTGTTCCTGTACCCCGCCTACCTCGGCGTCGACCCGTCGCTGCTCCTGCTCGACCCGAGCGGCACGGCGGGGGCGTACCTGCTGTGGAACATGGCGGTGATGACCGGCGTCGTCGTCGGCTACACCGGGTGGCCGATGCTGCGCGGGGCCTACGTCAGCCTGCGGGCCGGCCGACCGAACATGGACCTGCTCGTGGCGATGGCCGCCGCGACCGCCTTCCTCTACAGCGTCGTCGCCGTCGTCCTCGGCCACACCGAGGTGTACTTCGACGTGGCGACGGTCATCGTGATGGCCGTCTCCGTCGGCGACTACTACCAGGACCGGGTCCGACGGGCCGCGCTCGACCGCCTCACCGAGTTCACGACCCAGCGGGCCGACAGCGCCCGCCGACGCACCGCCGACGGCCACGAGGAGGTCGCAGTCAGCGAACTCGACCCGGACGACGAGGTGGTCGTCCGCTCCGGCGACCGCGTCCCGGTCGACGGCACCGTCGTCGAGGGGACCGCCGCGTTCGACGAGTCGCTGGTCACCGGCGAGTCGCTGGCCGTCCGCAAGACCGCGGGCGACGAGGTCATCGGCGGGTCGCTGGTCACGCAGGGCGGCGTCGTCGTCCGCGTCGGTCCCGACGCCGAGAGCACGGTCGACCGCCTCACGAACCTCCTGTGGGAGGTCCAGAGCAGTCGCGGGGGCGTCCAGCGCCTCGTCGACCGAATCGCCGCCGTCTTCGTCCCGCTGGTGGTGATCCTGGCCGTCCTCGCCACCGGCGCGCACCTGTTGGCGGGCGCGACCCCCACCGACGCGATGCTGACCGGGCTGGCGGTCCTCGTCGTCTCCTGTCCCTGCGCGCTGGGGCTGGCGACGCCGCTGGCGACCGCCGCGGGCATCCGCCGTGCGCTCGACGCCGGGACCGTCGTCACCGGCGACTCGGTGTTCGAGACGGCGACCGACGTGGACGTGGTGGCCTTCGACAAGACGGGGACGCTGACGACCGGGGAGATGGAACTGCTGGAGCGCGCCGACGAGGACGCGATGGCCCGCGCGGCCGCCGTCGAGCAGTTCGCCGACCACCCCGTCGCCGCGGCGGTGACCGACGCGACGGCCGTCCCCGACGCCGAGGTGACCGACTTCGAGCAGCACCCCGGCCGGGGCGTCAGCGCGACGGTCGACGGCGAGCGCGTCGCCGTCGGCACGCCCGACCTGTTCGATTCGCTCGGACTCTCGGTCCCCGACCCACTGCGCGAGCGCTGCGAGCGGGCCGCGCGGAACGCTCGCGTCCCGGCGCTCGTCGGCTGGGGCGGCGCGGCGCGGGACGCGTTCGTCGCCGGCGACCGCCACCGCGAGGGCTGGGAGGCCGTCGTCTCGACGCTCTCGCGGGACCGCGAGGTCGTCGTCATCACCGGGGACCGGCCCGAGGCGGCGACCCCGTTCGAGCGCCACGAGGGCGTCGACGAGGTGTTCGCCGGCGTCCCGCCGGAGGCGAAGGCAGAGGTCGTCGAGCGCCTCCGGTCCCGCGGAACCGTCGCGATGGTCGGTGACGGAAGCAACGACGCGCCGGCGCTGGCGACCGCCGACCTCGGCATCGCGATGGCCTCCGGCACGTCGCTGGCCGCCGACGCGGCCGACGCCGTCGTGACGAGCGGCGACTTGCGGGCCGTCCCGGACGTGTTCGCGGTGACGGCCGCGACGCGCTCGCGGGTGCGCCAGAACCTCGCCTGGGCGTTCTGCTACAACGCCGTGGCGCTTCCCCTCGCGCTGCTGGGCCTGCTGAATCCGTTGTTCGCGGCGCTCGCGATGACCGCGAGCAGCCTGCTCGTCGTCGGCAACTCCACGCGGACGCTCGCCGGCGACTCGTCGCTGGTTCGTGAGGGCGGAAGCGACGCCGACTCGGCCGGCCCCCGGAACCAGCCTGCGGCGGCCGACTGAGGGCCACGGACGATTGGCGTGTGGTACCACGTCTGAAACAGATTTAATATATCACCGATTCAGGGTTCAGATACGTCGAATCCTCGACGTGGTGTCCATGACCGATACGATTCCCGTTCCCGCGCCGACCTCGTTCACCCGCTGGCTCTACAGCGGGCGGTCGGCCATCGAGCGCGCCCGTGCAGGTGTGCTCGGTGCGACGCCCATTCTTCCGGGGCGGGACGCGGCCGTGGACGCACGTCGGACGGCCCCGCCGCTTCCCGCACGGTAGGCCGTTTCGCCGCCGTGGAACCGGCGTCCCACTCACGGACGCCGCACTGCGGCGGCGGGTCGTCTCACGTCGCTCCAGAGCGGTCGGCCCGTCTCTCCCGGGCCGACCCCAATACGTCGTCACGCCCAGTGCTCCGTCGGCGTGACACAGCCCTCCGAGCGCCGTTCACCCCAGTCGCATCGTCGCCCAGCGAAGGGTTCCCTGCGGAATCCAGCGCCGGCCCGTCGTCGGGCCGGAAGCACGCCCCTCCCGTCACAGACGCGCAGTTCCCAACCACGACCGCGCAGCCCCCGCCACCGACGCGACTCGTTCGGCGAGTGCCCGCCCCGACGGACGCCAGTCCGTCCACCGGGCCCGGTTCGACCCCGGCCGTCGGCGTTATGTCGCTCCAGGCGACTCCCCCGACCGAGGTATCGGCCGACGTATCACTGCGCGTCCCGCGTGGCGGGTCCGAGACCCTCGAGGCGGGCGTCGCCGAGGTCCTCGCGGCCGTCGACGGCGTCGATTCGGTGACCGTCGACCGGGTGACGAGCGTCCGCCCGACGGGGACCGACATCCGCGTCGACGCCGACGTGTCACTGTCGCTCCGCATCTCCGACGAGTCCGACCGGGTCGACGCGAGCACCGCGCTCCTCCAGCAGGGGTTCGGCGTCATGGCGGTCAACCGCGTCGAGGTCGACCGCGAGGCGTGACCGAACCGGTCGCGTTCTCCCGCTGTCGCACTGTCCCGCCCCGCCGTCCCGGTTAGCCGCAGGCGGCTCCGGGCCTCGCCCGGCGCGGGTTCGACTCCCGTCGGGACGACGATCATGATGGAACACGTCTATCTCGCCGCCGTCATCGACCGACGGCGACGCGACTCGAACAATCGAGCACAGTCTCGCCGCACCAGACGGCTGTAACAGCGCGACCCTATTCGGCCGTCCACATCGCGTCCGACAGCGTCCGCTGGACCGCCTGCTCGCCGACGGCGGTCGCGAGCGTCTCGAACCCGCTCCGTTCGACGGGGTCGGCGGCGTTGGCGACCAGGCGGGAGACGATGAACTCCGGCGTGGACTTGCCTACCGTCCCGAACCGCGGCTGGTAGTCGACCTGGAGGTCGAGGTCCTGGCTCAGCCCCTCCGCGAAGATGCCGTCGGTCCGGGCCTCCTCGGGCAGCGGTTCGAGGTCGTCCGCGAGGTGCGTGACGAACACGCCCAGCGCGTCGCGGTCGACGGTCAGCGTCACGAGGCCGTGCAGCAGGTCGGCGGCGGAGCCGGGTTCGGTGATGGCCTCGAACTCGTCGACCAGCATCAGCGTCCGGTCGCTCTCGGTCAGCGGCGGGACGACCGACCGGAGCGTCGATTCGAGCACGCCGGCGTTGAACGAGGCGTGGCGGCGGTGGAACACGACCGTGTCGACGAGTCCGACCTCCGCCGTTTCGGCCGGCACGGGCAGCCCCATCTGGGCGAGCAGCTGGATCTGACACAGCGTCTCCAGCAGGGTCGTCTTCCCGCCGGAGTTCGCGCCGGTCAGCACGGCCACCCGGTCGCCGCTGGGCGGTCGGTTCGCCCGGTCGAGGTCGAGCGCGTGGTCGCCGACGGCGTAGGTGACCGGCTGGACACTGTCCGCGTCCGAGAGCGCGAGGTTCCGCGCCCGCTTCACCGCGATGGTCTTTCTGCCCTCGACGAACGTCGGCCGCGTCAGGTCGAAGGCGATGGCGAAGCGGGCCAGCGACACCGAGAGCGCGAGGTCGTCGACCGCCGAAACGGCGGCGTCGATGTCCTCGCGCGCGTCCGCCAGGTCGTCTTCGAGCCGGTCCGCGACGGCCTGCTCGCGCTCCCGTGCGTCCGTCCGGAGCGAGCTTCGGAGGTCCCGGAGGGCGGCGTCCACGAAGTCCCGCGCGTCCGTCGCCTCGCCGGGCATCGCGTCTCGGACCCGCGCGGCGTCCACACCCGTCTCGTCGGTGACGTGGCGGACGAGCGCGTCCTGGAACTCCGCGGGTCGGCGTGCCTCCTCCTGGATGGCCTCGACGACCGACATCGAGGCGGCGGCGAGGTCTTCGACCTGGCCCAGCTGGTCGCGGAGGCGGTCCAGTTCCTCGTCGGCCCCCTCCCCGACCGCGTCGCCGTCGCCGGCAAGCCCGGCCAGCGCCGCTCTGGCGGCCGCCAGCGCATCGCCGTCGAGCGACGCCACCGACTCGAACACGCCGCGCTCGACGCCGGTGGCTTGGAGCGCCAGCGCCGTGTCCACCGCGGTCAGTTCGCCCCCACTCGCGTCGTAGCCGTCGAAGGCGTCGAGCACGGCGCGCTGGTCCGCCTCCGACAGGTCGGCCCACGTGTCGCGGGCCGCGAGCACGTCGTCGAGTCGCTCGTCCATCGCCTCCCGCGTTGGAAGCGGCGTCAGCACGCGAATCTTGTCGGCCGTGTCCGCCGTGACGGCGTACTCCTCGGCGAGGTCCAGCAGTTCCTTGTACACGTCGCGGGTGTCGCGGGTGGCGAGCAGGTCCATCGACTCGGCCCCCGTCGCCCGCCGGAGGATGCGCGTCGCCCGCCCCCGAGAGAGCCCCGCCCCGGTCAGCGCGCGCGTGTCCGCCGACTCGATGGCCTCGATGGCCCGCTCGACGCCCAGCTCCTCGGTGAGCAGTTCGGACGTCTTCGGGCCGATACCCCAGTACTCCTCCAGTCGCATGGGCGTGTGGACGACGGGGCCCCGCTTAGGCGTTTTCAGTTGTTCGGCCCGTCGTCGTCCAGTCCGAACCGCTCGTGGAGCGGGCCCGGTTCGCCGCGGGCCTGCCGGGCGGCCCGCCGGGCGGCGCGACGCGCGAGGAGCGCCCCGAGCGCGGCCGGGACGGCGAGCAAGAGCGACACGAGCGCCGTCTCCTCGGAGACGACCGACGGGCCGTCGGCCAGCAGAACCTCGTACCCGACCGCGAGGACCACGGCGGCCACGCCGGCGACGACGAGGTAGAGCCCGCGAGCGAGCGCCTCGCTGGGGTTGCGAAGCCGCGAGAGGTGCGCCGCTGGGACGAGCCAGCCAGCGAGCAGGACCGCCGCGGCGACGGGCAGCGAGAGGTCGCCGAAGAGGATGACGACAACGTACAGGACGAGCGGCGCGACGGCGATGCCGAGCGAGAGGCCCGCGAGCGCCACGGCCCACCGCGGCGCGCCGCGGTTCACGTCGGCGAGCGCGTCCGCCGCTCGCTCGTCCAGCAGTTCGACTTGCTCCTCGGTGAGCAGCGACTCCTCGCAGTGGGGACAGCGCAGCGCCGTCGCCGCCAGCGCCTCTCCGCAGGCCGGACAGGTCGGGTCCGACGCCTCGCGCCAGTCTGCCATTGCCCCCCGTTCGTCACCCAGCGGCTTGAGTTGCCCGCCGTCGACCCCGTGGACCGTCACGCACCCTCGGCCGGCCACGAAGTTTTTACGCGATGGCGGTCCCATCATCCGGTGGACATGAAAGACGTCCTCTCCCGCATCGGTATCGGCTCCGCGACGGTCGATACCGTCCTGCCCTCCAGTACAGTCCGCGCCGGCGAGTCCGTCGACGCCGAGGTCCGCGTCGAAGGCGGCTCGACCGACCAGGAGATCGACGCCATCTACTTCGCCATCGAGACGGAGTACAAGACCGACGAGGGCTTCAAAGACGCCATCGTCGACAAGTGGCAGCTGACGGAGCCGTTCACCATCGAGGCCGACGGACAGCGCCGCTTCGAGACGACAATCGACGTTCCCCGGCGGACGCCGGTGACGACGCGCTCGACGGCCGTCGAAATCGAGACCGGGCTGGACATCTCCATGGCCGTCGACCCCGAAGACGAGGACCACGTCGAGGTCGAACCGACGCCGCGGACGCAGGCCGTCTTCGACGCGCTGTCGGACCTCGGCTTCACGCTCCGCTCGTCGTCGTGTCAGGCGACGCGCGGAAACCTCTTCGGCACGTCGGCGAGTTTCGTCCAGGAGTTCGAGTTCCGCCCGCAGGGCGGCGAGTTCGCCGGCGACGTGGACGAGGTCGAGCTCGTTCCCGTGTTCGACGACGACCGGCTGACCGTCTACGTCGAGGTCGACCGGCGAGGTGGGCTACTCTCGGAGATGACCGACACGGACGAGCGCCACACGAGGCTCACGGTCGAGGACGCCGACGCCGAGGCGGTCCGGCCGCGCCTCGCGAGCGCCATCCGCGACCTGAGCTGAGTCGGGTCGGTCCGGGCCGCGCTCGACCGTCCGGCGCGCGCCGGCGCTCACTCCCAGAACGACTGCGTCCGCGCGTACTCTCGCTCCTGTCGGAGGATGTCCCGGTAGAACTCGTCTTCGTCCTCACGCAGGCGGTTGATGATTCGGGCGGCGTTGTGCGGGCCGACGCCGCGGGCGGCGAGGGCGACCACCGCCCGCTTCCCGTGGCTCTGGACGAGCGACCCCGAGCGGTAGGCCCGCTCGGTCATCTTTTCCTGCTCTGCGTCCTTCTCGTCGGCCCGGACGGCCGAGACGACCTCCTCGGCCCAGGGGTTCAGCGCGGCGACGCGAGTCGACCCGCACCGCGGGCACGACGGCTGGTCGCGGACGCGCTTGACCTGCTGTTTCCGGTCCCAGTCCTTGCAGTGCAGGCACAGGAGGATGACGCGGTCGCTCTGGATGCGCTCGCGCACGGTCTGGATGACGCTGGCGTCGGCGTTCTCCGGCGAGAGCAGTTCCCGGCCCGACGAACTGCTACCGGTCCCGATGGCCGTGTGCTCGCCGACGGTTTCGAGGGCCACCTCGCCGGTCTGGACGTCCCGGAGCAAGTCGGCCGTCTCCGCGATGGCGAGGTCCTCGTGGCGGACCTCCCGGAGCGCCTCGTCGTACATCGGCGTGTCTTCCAGCGCGGCCAGCAGGCGGTCGCGGCCGAAGTCGGTCGACCCGCGGCCCCGCCAGCGCTTGAGCGACCCGAACTTCGTGGCGACCTGCGCGAGCTTGAACTTCAGCGCGTCGGCGTTTTTCAGGCTCAGTTCGACCAGCGCGGGCAGGTGGTCGGGGTCGGTCTCCTCGATGACCTCGATGACGTCGCCGGCGGTAATTCGCCGCGGGACTTCGAGCGTGATGCGGTAGGGGTCGACGTCCATCGCGACCGAGGAGCCGGCGCGCTGACCGAGCAGGGCCGACAGCACCCGGCCGAGCGTCTCGTTGACCTTGTGGCCGAAACAGGCGTTGACGATGACCTCGCGGCCGTGGAACTCCACGACGACGGTCGAATCGTCGGGAATCGGCCCCTCGTGCTTCTCGACCTGCGAGAGCCCGTCGGCGACGGTGTCCCGGCCGGCGTCGTAGCGCGTCGCCACGTCGCCGGCGACCGCGTCCACGTCCGCGCCGGCCCGTAACTGTCGACCGGCGACGCGTCGCAGTTCACCGACCTCCGCCGCGACCGCCCGCGGGACGGGAATCTCCTGGCCGACCCAGGACGGGACCTCGCCGGCGGGGTCCTCGATGGGCGAGACGGTCACGACCTCCTCCTCCTCGTCGATGGTGGTGATGCGCCACATCTCGCCGCGCTGGACGAACACCTCGCCGGGGGTCGCGAAGTTGACGACGAACTGCTCGTCCAGCGTCCCGACCTGCTGGCCGGAGGCCACGTCCTCCACGTCGTAGGTGGCCTCGTCGGGAATCATCGAGAGGTTCTGATAGAAGTACTGCCACGTGCCGCGGCGCTTCTCCAGCGTGTCTCGCTCCTCGTCGAGCCAGACGACGTTGTTCGCCGCCAGCTCCTCGACGACCCCCTTGAACTGCTCCTCCTCGACGTCGCGGAACGGGTAGGCCCGCGTGAGAATCTCGTAGGCCCGCATCGCGCGTATCTCGCCGGTGTCCATCACCAGGCCGGCGATCTGGTTGGCGACGGTGTCGAGGCTCCCGTCGTGGATTTCCGCCGGCTCCACGTCGCCGTTTCGCGCCTGTCTGGCGATGGCGAGCGCCTCCAGCGTGTCGTCGGCGTCCGTCGTGACGACCGTCCCGGAGGAGACCTGGTCCCGTCGGTGGCCGGCGCGCCCGACCCGCTGGACGAGCCGGGAGACCTGCCGCGGACTGCCGTACTGGACGACGTGGTCGACGTGGCCCACGTCGATGCCCAGTTCCATCGAGGACGTACACAGCAGCGCGTCGAGGTCGCCGGCCTTGAAGCGGTCCTCGACGTCGATACGGGCCTCCTTCGACAGCGACCCGTGGTGGACGCCCAGGTCCGTCCCGAGCTCCTTGAACCGCGAGCCGAGCGCCTCGGCGGTCTGTCGCGTGTTGACGAACAGCAGAACAGACTCGTGCTCGTCGATGAGGTCGGCGATGTAGCGGACGTGGCTGGCGGTGCCGGCGTCGGTGACGAGTGCGCTCGACAGCTCCTCGTCGCGGTCGGTGATCTGGGGCCGGACGACCTCGATGTCGAGTCGGCTCCCGATGTCGACCTCGACGATTGCACAGTCGCGGCCGGCGGTGAGAAAGCGGGCGACCTCGGTCGGGTCCCCGACCGTGGCCGAGAGGCCGATGCGCTGGAAGGACCCCGACAGCTCCCGGAGCCGTTCGAGGCCGATTGTCAGTTGTGCGCCGCGCTTCGCGGCGGCGAGTTCGTGGACCTCGTCGACGACGACGTGGTCCACGTCTTCGAGCGCCCGGCGGAGCTTCGACCCGGTGAGCATCGCCTGCAGCGTCTCCGGCGTCGTCACGAGCACGTCCGGCGGGTCGTCGGCCTGCTTCTGGCGCTGGTAGTCGGTGGTGTCGCCGTGGCGGACGTCCACGTCGAGGCCCAGGGTCTCGCCCCACCAGTCGAGGCGCTGGCGCATGTCGCGGTTCAGCGCCCGCAGCGGCGTGATGTACAGCGCGCCGATGCCGAACCGGTCGTCGGCCTCGGCCAGCGCGTCCAGGACGGGCAACATCGCCGTCTCGGTCTTGCCGGTCCCGGTCGGCGCGACCACCAGCGCGTCCCGGCCGGTCGAGAGCGTCGGGATGGCCTTTCGCTGTGGCTCGGTCGGCGTCGCGAAGCCCCGCTCGGAGAGCGCGCTCCGGACCTGCGGCCCGAGCGCGGTGAAGGCGGCCTCCCCGCCGGCGACCCCGTCAGTCATCGCTCCCGCCTAGCGGCTACGTCGGGTTAAACACGTTGCGTCCCGGTGGCCACGGGTACAGCCTTATGCCCCTCCCACGAGGAGTGTGGGGCATGACAATGGACGCTCGTTCTCCGGCGGGTGGTCGCCGGTGAACACGCTCGACGAGATCGAACGGGCCGTCAAGGACACGGCGCACTACGTCAGCGGGAACCTCGCGAACCACGCCGACCGGTCCGCCGGCGAGAACCCGAGCGGCGAGGCGCAGGTCGGCGGCGACGTGTGGGCCGACGACCTGTTCTTCGACGCGCTCGCCCACATCGACGGCGTCGGCGCGTACGCGAGCGAAGAGCGCGAGGACGTGACCGACTGCGGCGAGGGATACAGCGTCGCCATCGACCCGCTGGACGGCTCCTCGAACCTCGCGTCGAACAACTCCGTCGGGACGATCATCGGCGTCTACGACGCGCCGCTCCCGGCCAGCGGCCGGTCGATGGTCGCCTCGATTATGGTGCTGTACGGGCCGTACACGACGCTGACCATCGCTCGCTCCGATCGCGACGTGGTCCAGGAGTACCTGCTCCGGGACGGCCACAGCGAGCGCTGGGGCCAGTTCCGCCTGCCCGACGAGCCGGAGGTCGTCGGCCTCGCGGGCAAGACCGGCGAGCGCAGCGACGCGTTCAACGCCGCCGCCGAGCGCTTCGAGCGGGACCTGAAGCTCCGCTACGGCGGCGCGACCGTCGCGGACCTCGCGCAGGTCCTCGAATACGGCGGCCTGTTCGGCTACCCCGAGACGACCACGTATCCCGAGGGCAAGCTCAGGATTCACTTCGAAGCCGCGCCGCTGGCCTATCTCGTCGAGGCCGCCGGCGGGGCGTCCAGCGACGGCGAGAAATCCCTGCTGGACGTCGAGCCCGACGGAATCCACGACCGGACGCCGACGTTCCTCGGAAACGGAGAACTGGTCGAGGACCTCGAGACGGCGCTCGCGGAGTAGCGGGCGAAACCGCCGTCAGACCCGCTGGTACGCGCCCAGCCGCGTGCCGTCGAGCAGGAACGCCTCTGTGTCTGTCACCCCGTCGGGCAGGAACGGCGCGAGGAAGTCCTGTCCCTCGACGTTGACCCACGTCCCGCCCGAGCGGTCGTTGAACGCCGGGAAGACCACGAGGTCGGCGTCGATTTCGAGGTCGGCGTCGAACCGCTCGGCGAACGGCTCGGCGACGAGCGTGCCGCGGAGCCACGCCCGCTCCTTGCGGGACCCGCCGACGCTGTCCTCCAGCCTGACGACGGGGTGCTCGTGACCGACGCAGACGACCTCGGCGGCGAGCACGTCCGGCGCGGGCCACGTGTGTCCGTGGGCGAACCCCACGTCGCCGATGCGGGTCCCGTGACCCGGCGTCACCGTCACGTCGGCGTCGAGGTCGGCCACCACGTCCGCCAGTCCGCCGTCGTGGTTTCCTTTCACGACCGTCACGGGCACGTCGAGGGCGTCAAAGAGGGCCGCCAGTTCTTCGCGCTCGTCCCGGAAGGGGTCGCCGATGGCGTGGCCGAGGTCGCCGACGACCACGAGCCGGTCCGCTCGGGCGCGGTCGAGCGCCGCCAGCAATCGCTCGCGACGGCTCTCGGCGGCCGACTGGAGTTCGACCCCGTCGTAGCGCAGGCCGGCCTCGATGCCGGCGTGGTAGTCCGCGACCGCCAGCAGTCGCTCGCCGTCGGTGTCGACCGTCGCGGCGGGGACGCCGGGCAGCGGTTCGACGCGCATCGGCGCGCAGTTGGGCCGCAGGAGAGAAAAGGGCCGCGGCTCGACCGGCGACAGCGGCGAACTGGCGGGCGGCGGCCGCCTCAGATGGGAGTGAGCCTGCCGTCCTCGGGCTCGTAGCAGCGCCCGCCCATGAGCGCGTCCTGGATGGCGTCCTCGACGGCGTCGGCGTCCGCGCCGTAGCGGCTCGCGACCGTCGAGCGGAGCTCCTCACGGTCGGCCCCGCTGCCGTCGTCGAGGTCCTGCATGACCTCCATGACGGCGTCTTCGAGGTCGACGTCCTCGGCGGACGCGTCTGCGTCCGCGGTCTCGCCGGCGGTGGTCTCGTCGGCTCCGGCGGCTGTGGCGGTTTCGGGCGTCTCGGCGGGAGCGTCGCTCGTGGCGGCTTCGGTCCCCGGGTCCGGGGACTCGTCGCCGGCCGGTGCGCCGGACGATTCGGATGCGGGCTCGGCGTCGGCGGCGTCCGCGGGCGCGCCTTCCTCGGCCGCCTCGGCCAGGTCTTCGGGGTCCGGCGTCTCGATGTCGGCCTCGCCGGGCTCGTCGACTTCGGTCCCGCTCTGGAAGTCCGTGCCGTACTCCTGTTCGATCTCCTCGCGCTCGTCCTCGTCCAGTTCGAACTCGGTGTCGAAGTCGCCGAGGTCGCCGCCGTCGTCGGGCTCTGACGACGGTTCGGGCTCGTCCTGCACCGTCGCGTCGGCGTCGGTCGCCGGCTCGCTCGACGCCGACGACTCGCCCACGGGCTCGCTCGGTGCGGGCGTCGAGGGAACGTCCTCGCCCGCGGACTCGCCGGCGGTAGTCTCGTCGGCTCCGGCGTCGGTCGCGGTCTCGGGGGTCTCGGCCGGAGCGTCGGTCGTCGCCGCGTCGGCGCTCGGTTCGGCGGACGCGTCACCGGCCGGTGCGCCGGGCGATTCGGGCGCGGGCTCGGCGTCGGCAGCGTCGGCGGGCGCGCCCGTCTCCGCCGCCTCAGCCGGATCAGCGTCCGCCGTCGGTTCGCTCTCGGCGGAGCCTGTTTCGACCGGCTCCGCCGTTTCGTCCGACTCGTCGGCAGTCGTGTCGTCGGACGCGATTTCGGACGGCGAATCGTTCGCCGTCCCGGGGGTCGTCGCATCTGTGGCCGTCGCGTCGATGTCGCTCGTCGCCAGTACCGGGAGCGGGTCGTCGGTCCCGTCGCCGGGCGACAGCGACAGCGGTGCCGCCTCGTCCGTCTCGCCGGCGACGACGCGGGCGGCGTCGAGCGCCGTCTCCCGCAGCGCCTCCAGGTAGTCGCCCGTCGTGCCGTAGTGGTCGAGGGCGAGCGCGATGCCGGCCGCGGCGCTCTCGTCGACGCCCTCTTCGAGGAGCGCGTTCCGGAGGTCCTCGCCGGCCAGGCCGGTCCGCTTGGCGCTCGCCATCTGTCCCACGCGGGCCGCCGTCTGCTCGGCCGCCTGGACGACCCAGCGGTCGCGCGTGTCCGCGTCGACCTCGCTGATGCTCTCCGGGCGGACCGAGGTGAACACGCGGTCGCTGTCCTCGGGCTGGAACGTCCGGGCCTTGCCCGTGACGGCGACGAACATCGGCGGCTCGGCCGCTTCGAGGACGGCCAGTTCGTCGGGCTGGTACTGGCCGGCGTAGACGACGAACGGCCCGGTGGGGTCGACCACGCGGGCGCGCAGCACGTCGTCGTTGACCCGCTCGATTTCGGTGAGGACGCCGACGAGGAACAGGCGGTTGACCCGCGCCCCGGTCGGCGTGACGACGTAGTTCGGGGCCCGCTCCTCGTCGGACTCCGAGTACGAGAAGTCGGCGTCGTCGAACTCCGCGGCGAACAGCCGGTAGGCGACCTCCCGCCGGCCCGCGCCGCTGTCTTCGGACTCGCTCATGCCTCGGCCTCCCGGAGGAGGGTCTTCGCACGCGCCGCCGGGTCGTCGTCGGCCTCGGCGAACGTCGATGCGGTGAGGTTCGCGCCGTACTCGTCGACCGACAGCGAGCCGCGGACGACGTACTCGCGGCCGACGATGCGGTCGGCGATGCGCTCGGCGACGACCTCCTTGTCCATCGCGTCGCGGGCGTGCTCGCGGGCGTCGTCGATGTCGCCGCCGTAGACGGCGGCCGTCAGTTCGTCGTCGAGGACGACGGTGACGGTTGCCGTGCCGTCGTCGAGAATCGCCTTCGTTCGAAGGTCGTCCTCGCCCTCGACGGTCCCGTGGGAGCGACACTGGCCGTTCTGGATGACGCGCCCGCACTCGGGACAGCGCTCGATGAGGCCCGAGCCGTCGCGCACCTCGATGACGTTGCCGGCCAGTTCCACGTCGAACAGGCCGCCGCTCTCGACGGCCTCACGGACCGGGAGCCGCGGGGCGTCCTCGGCCACGTCGACGGTCCGGTCGAGCGCGGTTATCGTCGAGAACTCGGAGACGTTCACGGAGGGCGCGCCGCGGAACTCGCGGACGAACGACTCCTCGATGCGGACGGACGCGCCCGCCTCGATCGCGTCGTGTGGCTCCCAGTCCGTGAAGGGGAGTCGGCCGCTCTCGTCGCCGAGCACGCCGCTGAGGATGGTCGTCTCGCCGTCGCGCCCGTCGATGACCTTCTGCTCGCACTCGAGGACCTGCACCTCGACGGTGACGCCGCGGTCACCGGGTTCCAGGTCCGACAGCGACGCCCGGCCGCCGACCTCGTAGTCGATATCGAGGGTCTCGTCGACGACCTCCGGCTGGGTGCTGTCGCCGAGGTTCAGTTCGGGCTGGCCGTCCCACTCGCGGACGCCGGCGTTGCCGAGCCGAACGGTCTGGCCGGGTTCGAGGTCGCCGGAGAAGCCGTCCCACGCGGTGTAGGAAATCTTCCCGGTCTCGTCGGCCAGTTCGCCCTCGCGGATGACGTGCTGTTCCCCGTTGTACTGGATGGACCGGCGCCCCGACGTGAGCACCACGGCGGTGACCGTCACGTTCGAGTCGCCGGTCGTGATCTCGCTGATGGCCTTGCTCGACGGCGCGCCGTCCCCGCCGCTCGAACTGCCGTCGCCGTACTTCCGTCTGAGGCTCTGCTTGGCCTCGTCCATCGGCACGGAGTAGTTGACGAGGTTCTCCAGGTCGCGTTTGACCTCCTCTTTGTCGACGCCGAGGTCGGAGGCGAGATCCTCGGCATGGTCTTCGAGAGACATCGACAGAGGGTTCGACGGGGCCACTCAAAAGCGTTGTCTGCGACCGTCACCGACGACCGCGTTCGAGCGGGTCCCGGAAAACGGCCACAATTTTTATCTGTGATACTCGGAAATCTCTGTCTATGTCTACTACCCGCCTAATCGCCGATATTGGGGCCTCTCTCTGCCGTTATCTGTCTCTGATGGAACATACCTATGTGCGTCTCTCGACTGAAAACAACGTGGGGAAGACGGTGTTCTGACATGCCCGGGATCTTCGGTTCGAAACCGTCCGACGCCCACGTCATCTGGCGGAGCGGCCGAAACGGGGACGGCAAGAAGAAGTTCGACTTCGAGTACCTGGAGCTGTGGGCCGCGCACTTCGGCGTCGACTTCGAGACCTGGACCCGGGTCGACCACGACCGCGGAGACGAGCCCCGCGACCAGTTCGCCTGCGTGTTCAGATGGTCGAAGACCGGCGGCCAGGAGCTCTCCGTCGGCGACGAGGAGTGGACGATGGGGACACAGCGAAAGCCCCGAACGTTCCTGGAGATCGACGAGGAGGGGATGGTCAGGCTGCGGGGCTGGAGCACGGAAGCGACGCTCGACGTGGACGAACTCGTCCTGAAGAAGACGGTTCTGAAACTGCGGACCGCCGAGGGAACCGTAAAGAAACTCGACGTGCGAAAGCTCTCGAAGCGACCCGAGCGGGCCACGTCCTGAGCCGGGTCCCGCAACCGAAAAGCGGTTTGGCGGCCGCCGACACGGACGGGTATGCACGTCGTCGTCAACGCCGCGATGAGCGCCGACGGGAAGCTCTCCTCTCGCCGCCGCGAACAGATCGAGATTTCGGGCCCGACGGACTTCGACCGCGTCGACCAGTTGCGGGCCGACAGCGACGCGGTGATGGTCGGCGTCGGCACGGTGCTTGCCGACGACCCGTCCCTGACCATCGACGACCCCGACCGCCGCACCGCCCGGGCCGAGCGCGGCGACCCCGAGAACCCCGCCCGCGTCGTCGCCGACTCGCGCGTCCGGACGCCGCCGGACGCCACCGTGCTCGACGGCCGCGCGCAGACGTACCTGCTCGTCAGCGAGGCCGCGCCGCCGGACTTCATCGAGGAGATGGAGGACGCCGGCGCGTACGTCATCGCCGCCGGCCGGGACCGCGTCGACCTGACGACGACGCTCGCGAAGCTCGAGGGCGAGGGAATCAACCGGCTCATGGTCGAGGGCGGCGGCGAACTCATCTTCGGGCTGTTCGAGGAGTCGCTGGTCGACGAGCTGTTCGTCTACGTCGGTCCGACGATCATCGGGGGCCGCGACGCGCCGACGCTGGCCGACGGCGACGGCTTCGTCGAGGAGTTCCCGGAACTCGAACTGGCCTGCGTCGAACGGGTCGACGACGGCGTGGTGCTCCACTGGACCGCGGAGAACTGAGACGCGGGTCGGACGGCGCTACTCGTGGTTCAGTGGTCGTGACCGGTCAGTTCCGCGAACGTCTGCCCGAAGCGCTCTTCGAACAGTTCGCTCGTCTGGTCGTCGAGCGCGACGAGGTCCTCGTCCGGTTCGCCCTGGGCGTGATGGACGGCGCTGTGGATCCGCTGGGCCAGCCCGAACATCGCGATGTCGCCGACGACCTGCGGGTCGGTCTCGTCGGGGGACTCGCGGAGGATTTCGAGCAGTTCCGTCGGGACGGTCAGTTCGTCGCTCTCCTCGTCGGTCTCGATGGTCAGCGTGACAGTCTCGGTTGCCATGCACGGGTGTCCGTCGCCGGACCTAAAGGGTCTGTGGATGTGCGACCGAGCGTCAGTACCCGAGGTAGATGGCGAGCGCTTTGAGCACGGCGTAGACGGCGACGAGTACGCCGGCGACGTACATCGCGACCGTCTTGAGCAGGCCCCACGGAACGAGGCCGCCGCCGCTCTCGCCGACGGTGAGCGTCCCGGCGGACGCGAACCCGACCGCGACGGGGTACTCCCCGGTCTCGTTCGTTCGGTACAGGAACCGGACCGTCCGTGACTCGCCCGCTCGGACGGTGACGTTCCGCGAGGCGGCGGGCTCGCCGGCGACAGTGAGCCTGACCGGCCGCGTCGCCGTCGCGTTCCCCGCGTTGCGGACGGTGGCGTTCACGGCGACGACCCCGCCGATCGGGACCTGCGTCCTGTTCAGCGTCGCGTTGGTGACCGAGAGGACCGCGCTCCGGGGGCCGTCACCACCCGTGTCGGCCGACCCCGCGGCGGTCGAGCGCTTCGTTCCCGTCTCGTCCGTCGTCGGTTGGTCCGACCCCGAGCCGTCGGACGCGTCGCCCGTCGAGCCCTCAGTATCGCTCGACTCAGTCGTCCGCCCCTCGTCCGTCGCCGTCTCGGTGACTGCGTCCGTGGCCGCTTCAGTTTCTGTCGCGGCCGTTTCGGTCTCCGTCGCCGTCGCCGTCTCGGTGGCGGTCGCCGTCGCCGTTTCGGTGGGCGTGGCTGTCTCGGTCGGCATCTCGGTTTCGGTCGGCGTCGGCGTGGGCGTGGGGCCGCCGAACGTCCCGCCCGGGAATGTCAGGTCCAGTTGCTCGACCTCGCCGGTGGGGTTCGGGTCCGTCTCGGCCGCTTCCGGGCCGCTGGGGTCGTCGACGTGGAACGTCACCGTCGAGTCGATGCCGCTGCTGACCCGGAGCTTGTCCGCGGTCGGGTCCGAGCCGCCGTACTCGCCGGCCGCGTCGACCGTGATCGAGTCCTGTATCTCGCCGTTCGCCACGGCGACGATGGTCGTCCCCACGGGCGCGTCGGTCCCGGTGCTCGATACCGCGGCGCCGTAGTACGCGTTCGGGGGTGCGGTCTGCCCGAGCGTCGGGCCGGCCACGACGCCGGTCGCGGCCAGCAGGACGACGAGTGCGGCGGACGCCACGAGTCGGCGGCGCGTCGTAGCTGTGACGTATGGATTCATTCGCTCACGTTCGGCCAGTTTTTCGTTGTCGGTCCGTCACTCGTCGGCTACGGGCGAGCAGGGGTCTCAGCTCCCCTCGCTCGGGTCGTAGCCTTCCGCGTCGACCGTCCGGATATCCTCGCCGGAGTCGAGGTAGACGAAGTACCCCTCGTAGTCCGAGAGGGTCTCCGAGCCGGAGGCGGTGGTGAACGCCGACACGTCCGCGTCGCCGGACGGGTCGGTGAGGTCTTCGCTCTCGTCCCTGACGTAGACCGTGACGTCGCTGTCACTCACCGTGACGCCCTCGCCGAGGTCGCCGTCGACCGTCACCGACGACCCGGAGTTCAGGTCGGGCGTCGCGGCGACGAGGTTGTACCCCTCGTGGAGGTAACGGGAGTGGAGCTGGCCCGTCTCCTCGTAGGTGTAGCCGATGCGGGCGCTCGAATCGGTCCCGTAGACGTAGTAGCCCTCGCCGGCCTGGTTCTCGTCGGGCGAGACCCACTTCGTGTTCGTCGCCGTGGGGTCGTACGTCGTCACGTCGCTGACGTTCTGGAAGACCACGTCCGACGTGTCCATCGGCGTGCCCTCGACCTGGTACCCCTCCTCAAGCCCGTTGGCCTCGTGGACGAGCCTGACCGCGTCCGTGTCCGACTGCGCGTCGGCCTCGGCGATAGAGACCGTCGTCGACCCGGTACTCACGTCGTCCGTAATCTCCGTCGGGTCGATTCGCGCGTCGACGGCCCCGTCGTCAACGTCGACGTCGTAGCTGGTCCCGGCGATTTCGAGCGTCGCGGTCTCGGTCCCCGCGCCGCCGCTGGCGACGAGGTTCCCCTGAGCGTCCCGCACGCCGTCGGCCGTCACCCTGATCGACGTGTTCGTGTCCTCGACGACGCCGACGAACTCGCTGTGGACCCGGAGACTGTCGACCGAGTCGATGGCGGTTTCGAGCGTCACGGAGTCGGTGTCGGTCCGCGTCGAGCCGAAGTAGTCCGACGCGGTCACCGTCAGCGAGACCGAGCCGTCGCTCGCGGACGGGTCCGAGACGGTAAAGGAGTCGAAGTAGGTGTCGCCGGAGGTGTGCGACAGCGTCAGGGAGTCCGGGCCGCCCAGCGCCGACGCGTCGGTCGTGACGGTGTCGACGCCGGCCGTCGCGTCGGTCACCGTCGCCGAGACTTTGACCGTGTCACCGACCTCGACCGTGTCGTCGCCGTCCTTCTCGGTGACCGTGACGCCGCTTATCGACGGCTTCGTCGTGTCGACGGTGTAGTCGACCCGAAGCGTGTTCGCGTCGGGCGTCGGCGGGCCGGACGAGTACGAGCGGGTCTGTCCGGCCTCGTCGGTGGCGCGGACGCTGACGGTGAACGCGTCGTCGCTGCTAATTCCCTGCGCGCTCGTGTCGTAGCTCCAGTCCGTCGTCCCGGAGGTGCGCAGCCACGTCTCGGAGCTCTGCCAGCCGGACCCGGTGTAGTACTTGCCGTCGCTGCGCTGGATGGACACCTCGACGGTGTCGAGGCCGGCGTCGTCCGAAGCGGTCCCGGTGATGGTCGGCGCGCCGGTGAGGTTCGCCCCGTCGTCGGGGGAGTCGATGGTCACCGTTGGATACTCGTCGTCGACGACGAACGTGTCCTGGGCCTCGGCCGACTTGAAGCCGCTCCCGGTGTCGGCCGACAGCCGCGCCTCGCCGTCGTCGAGGCCGTCGCCGAAGCTCATCGTACTCAGGTCGATTGTCACCGAGAAGTCGGTGTTCTGGACGGTCTTCGTCACCGTGGCGATGTCGTCGTCGTCCGGGTCCTGGACCAGGAAGGTCACGTCGCCGGTGGAGTCGAGGTTCCCCTCGACGGTTATCGTCCCGTCCGGCGTGACGGGGTCGTCCGTCACCTCGAACGTCGAACTGTTCACTGCGGCCCCGACGCTGGCCGAGAACGTCACCGTTCCCGCGAATACCGCGGCGACCAGCATCAGTGAGAACGCGACCGCCTGGATTCGCGTGCGTTGAGTGGGTGGTGTCATGTGTGTCGAGTGTGGCGACTCGGGGGTGGCCGGTACGCCGAACCGACGACTTCGTCTCCCCGTCGTCGTGAACGCGGTCAGCGAGTCGGTCGTTCTCCGTCGCTCCCCCTCGGAACGACCGAACTCGGATTCCACCGTCACACCACGCCCCGCTCGTCAGAGCGGCCCGTCCCAGCCAGCCCCTTATCTATCCGGCAGTTCTCTCAGCCCTGCAGTAATATCTTTGGATAATATTATCGAATTTGACAATAGTGGACCACGTCACGTCCCCCGAGTGATATTCCTGGTGATACTGATGGCGAGTTCCGTCGAACGGACGAGCGCGTCCATCTCGACCAGTCCCGAGAGACGTCTCTCGACGGCGGTTCGGAACCGTCGAAAAAACGGCGGCTCAGTCGTCGGCTTCGGCGGTCGGCTCCGCCTCCACCGCGGCTTCGGCCTGCGATTCGAGGTACTCGTCCGCGTCGATGGCGGCCTTGGTCCCCATGCCGGCGGCGGTGACCGCCTGCTGGTAGTGGAAGTCGACCACGTCGCCGGCCCCGAAGAGGCCCTCGACGTCGGTGGCGGTCTGGTTGCCGCCGTCGCCGCCCCGCGTCTTGATGTAGCCGGTGTCGTCGAGTTCGACGCCGGTCGACTCGAGGTACCCGGTGTTGGGCGTGTGGCCGATGGCCACGAAGACGGCTCCCACGTCGAAGTCGTAGGTCTCGGTGTCCGAGTCGTCGATGTTGTCCGCGGGGTAGCCCTCGTCGTTGCTTGCCAGCGTGACGTGGTCGACGCCCTCCTCGGCCGAGCCGTGGATTTCGAGCAGTTCGGTGTTGCGTAGGAGTTCGATCTCGCCCTCCTCGACTTTCTTCTGGACGCGGTCGATCCAGTAGTCCTCCGCGCGGAACTCCTCCCGGCGGTGGGCCAGGTAGACCGTGTCGGCGAACTTCGTGAGGAAGTGGGCCTCCTCGAAAGCGGCGTCGCCGCCGCCGACGACGAGCATGTCCTCGCCCCGGAAGAACGCGCCGTCGCAGGTGGCACACGTCGAGACGCCGTAGCCCATCAGGTCGTCTTCGCCGGGGACGCCCAGCGTGCGGGCGCTGGCTCCCGAGGCCGCGATGAAGGCGTCGGCGGTGTAGACGTCGCCGTTCGCGAGTTCGACGCGGAACGGCCGCTCGCTGTCGTCGACGGACTCGACGATGCCGTGTTCGATCTCGGTCCCGAAGCGCTTGGCCTGTTCCTTCATGTTGTTGATGAGGTCCGGGCCGGAGATGCCCTCCGGGAAGCCGGGGAAGTTCTCGACCTCGCTCGTGAGCGTGAGCTGGCCGCCCGGTTCGTCCCCTTCGAGGACGAGCGGTTCGTTGTTGCTTCTGGCGGCGTAGATGGCGGCAGTCAGGCCCGCTGCGCCCGTGCCAGCGATGATGAGTCGTCGGTGTTCGACCGGTTCTGTCATTGTCCGAGTTAGTCTATCTGTCCGTATTTAGCTTGCGTTGTCGCACGCCGAACGCGCGACAGCGACACGCTTAGGGCTTCCCCGCCGCTCCCTGCCGACATGGCCGCTGACCTCGGAGAGAAGACCGACCGCTACGAGGGACTGCTCGCGGAGGCGCTCGAGGCCGCCACCGTCGCGCCGCCGACGGGGACCCCGATGCACGACGCCGCCCTGGAGTGCGCGGAGATGGCCGAGTCGTACCTGGACGACGGCCGCCACTTCAGGGACGACGACGACCTCGTCAACGCGCTCGCCTCGTTCTCGTACGGACACGCGTGGCTGGACGCGGGCGCGCGCATCGGCCTGTTCGACGTGCCGACCGAGGGCCACCTGTTCACCGTGTGAACAGGCCGTCCCGCTCACGCACTGAACCCGCTGGCCGGACTGACGACGCGTCGCCCGCGTCTCGACACGTGGATGGATGTCCACGGCGGAAGTAACTGGTACGTATCTGAGGCTATCAGCACCATATCACGTCTTCATCTGGGAAAATCGCTTTTTATAATATCTGTATCCTTCCGCATGTGCGCCGCCGACAGCAACTGACCCCGCTATCACGAACGTCTCGTCGTTCCGAACGCTTCGATAGCGGGATTCGTTCGCGGCGCGTCCGCGATGAGAGAGCGCGAGGGCGGATAACGGTATATAATTGATCCGATTTCTATGTCACACGCTATCACGGCCCCGTCGTGCGATTCGATGCCACTGACGCCGAAAGATTTAAATACTTTACGGACTAACTATAGGGTAAGACAGTTTCCCCAACTGGACTTAACATTTCTGCCCCCGGCAGGAAGGGACACCCACCATGAGTGAATCAACAGCACGAACCAGCACACGAGAACGAGACGAGGAGATCACCGAACACGAGACCGAGCACGAGGTCACGGAGGCCTGCCCGGAGTGTGGCGGCGACGTCGTCACGGACGCGGAACACGGCGAGACGGTCTGTGAGGACTGCGGCCTCGTCGTCGAGGAAGACGAGATCGACCACGGGCCCGAGTGGCGCGCGTTCGACTCCGCCGAGAAGGACCGGAAGTCCCGCGTCGGCGCGCCGACGACGAACATGATGCACGACAAGGGCCTGTCGACCAACATCGGCTGGCAGAACAAGGACGCCTACGGTCGCTCGCTGTCGAGCGAACAGCGCCAGAAGATGCAGCGCCTGCGCACCTGGAACGAGCGGTTCCGCACCCGCGACTCCAAGGAGCGCAACCTCAAGCAGGCGCTCGGCGAAATCGACCGCATGGCCAGCGCGCTGGGGCTCCCCCAGAACGTCCGCGAGACGGCCAGCGTCATCTACCGCCGCGCACTGAAGGACGACCTGCTCCCGGGACGCTCCATCGAGGGCGTCGCGACCTCGGCGCTGTACGCGGCGGCTCGCATGGCCGGCAACCCCCGGTCGCTCGACGAGATGTCGCGCGTCTCCCGCGTGGAGAAGATGGAACTGACCCGGACCTACCGCTACATCGTCCGGGAACTCAGCCTCGAGGTCCAGCCGGCCGACCCGGAGAACTACCTCCCGCGGTTCGTCTCCGACCTGGGCCTCTCCGAGGAGACCCAGCGACAGGCCCGCGACCTCGTCGAGGGCGCCCGCCAGGCCGGAATGCTCTCGGGCAAGTCACCTGTCGGCATCGCCGCGGCCGCGGTGTACGCCGCGGCGCTCCTGACCAACGAGAAGGTGACCCAGAGCCAGGTCAGCGACGTGGCCGACATCTCCGAGGTCACCATCCGAAACCGGTACAAGGAGCTCCTCGAAGCCGAGGACGTCCCTGCCTGAGCCGGGTGAAGGCAGACCGGTGGGGAGACGCGAACTTTTTTGTCCGTAGCTAATGTGTGTCAATACCATACATGGAGGAAGCGTACGTTCGGTTGCTCTGTCCGGAGTGTAAGAAGGACTGGGAGTCGACGCCGACCGAGTTGCCGCGCCACGACACGACCTATCACTGTCCGAACTGCCACGCGAGCCACCGGCTGGCGGTGTTCACCAGAACCGACCGCGACCTCCAGACGCTGAAGGGGTTACAGTAGCTCACTCGCTGGTCGCAGAGCGAGCGCCGCACGCTTCACAGCGCAGCAACAGCGCGCCCTGTTCGCGTTCGAGTCTCGTGTCGGGGAGTCCACACTCCGAGCAGATGACGAACTCTTCGACGTACTCGTCGAGAGCCGAGGCGATCCGGTCCGCGCCGAACTCGCCGGTCAGGCGCGCTCGCCCGCTCTCGTCGATGTGACCGCTGGTCCCGAGGTCGTTCTGCAGGAACTTCATGACGTGGTCGTCCTCGCGGCCGAGACGCGAACACGTCGCCTGGAAGTTCTCGTAGACGGTCGCGTTCCCCTCCTGGCGCACCTCCGGGTCGGGCACTTCGAAGCGCTCGCTGGTCCCGTCGATTTCGGGCGTCTCGTCGATCGCCCGGTCGAGCATCTCGTCGTACTCCATACTAGGGTCTGGCGCGTCGCCGAACAAAAATCTTTCAGGGAACTCGCCGAACGGGGGCGCCGTCTTTTATCGCCCTGCGCCGGTCGGGGCCGACGTCGAGCGACACCGGAAAGGGGCCTCAGTCGGCCCCAGCCCCGCTTACTGCCACTCCTCGAGGTCGCAGGCAGTTGCGGTGACGGTGGAGATCCACGTGTCGTCCCGGGCGATATCTGCGATGACGAGCCGTCGCTGACCGTCGACCTCGTCGACCGAACACATCACCTCGGACGCCGTTCCCGACCGTCGGCCGGGATGTTCCACCTCGTAAGACACGATTGTTCATTCAGGTTGTGGTAGTATGAATGTGTCGGACTGGTTTCCTCTTTTGATACTGTGAGAGGCGATGACGGGGCATTGCATCCGCTCTCTGTCCGTCTCTTTCCTTCGTGAGAATAGTTCGATACCGAATTGTCGGTTCGATAGAACCCACTGAAAGCGTCAGTGGTGTCGCTCTGTCGGGGTCTCCGGTGGACCTCCGTCGGCGGTCAGGGGGCGAGTCGGTTCTTCCGGCCCTTCATCTCCCGCTCGTAGTACTCGAACGTCTTCGGGCACCAGTCGGCCGCCAGGTCCAGCATCTCCTCGGTCATCTCGCGAATCTCCCACTGGGCGTCGGCAGCGGCCCGCATGTCCGCGACGTGCATCAGCATCCGCGCGTTCATCGACATCACGATGTTGACCTTCGTGCCGATCGGCAGGACGAACCGGGCGTCTTCCGGCGGCATCCCCAGGTCGAGCAGTTCCTGGTAGGACTCGACGGCCTGCTCGATGGCGTCTTTGAAGATCTCCGTGCGGCGCTCGAACTCCTCGTCTGAGACCGACGCTCGCTTCTGGTTTCGGCCGACCCAGTCCGGGTCCGTCGCCGACGGCGGCGTGACGACGAGTTCCCCCTCCCGGACGGCCTCGGGGTCCACGTCGTCGAAGGAGACGTACCGCATCGACTGCACGTCGAAGGAGACGTGACGGTGGCGAGTGATCTGGGCCATACACGACCGGGAGACGCCCTCGACGGCGAACGTCGCCTGCGCGTGCTCGAACGGGCCGAAGTGGCCGTGTTCGAGCAGGTGGCCGATGAGGGTCTCCTTCTTCTCCTCGAGGGTGTCGCCGTCGACGGTCGCCATCGTCTCTTCGAGGGACTGGCCGCCGACGAACTCGCCGCTGTAGTCGTTGCGCGCCGCCTTGCAGATGAGGTCCTCGGGATCCGATGTGGCTTCGAGCAGCGTGACTTCCATATCGGGTGGGTGACGCCGAGCGTGAAAAGTACTTCTCAAACCGCCGGGACGCCGTTCGGTGTCGCCGTCAGATACGCTGCCAGTCGGTCGGCTCGCCGGCGAGGCCGAGCACGCGGGCCTCTCGACCGCCGCCCTCGGCGTCGCGCACGTCGATCATCCCGTCGAAGGCCTGCTTGATGACCTGGAGCGTCTGGTCGTCGTGGGCCCCGGAGTCGATGGTGAACACGCCGATGTAGCCGGCGGAGTCCAGCCGTGAGGACAGCACGTGGCAGAACTTGAACACCGTCTTCTTGTCCGTGTAGGTCAGCATCGTCGACAGCGAGATGAGCGCCAGCCGACCGCGGTCGTTCCCGGCGTTGTGCAGGCCTTCGAGGGCCTTCGTGATGCCGATCCCGATTCCGGTCAGGTCGCCCGGCGAGGACACGTGGTGGACGTGGGCGTTGCCGACCTCCTGGTCGCCGCCGTCGCCCCGGCAGTCGATGACGCCGAGCTGGGCGTCGTCCATGTCGGGCACGAGCGAGCGGAACTCCTCGACCACGTCGCCCGCCCCGTCGCCGGTCGTCACGACGACCGCCCCGTCGCCGCCGTCCATGCCGTCTGCGAGGATGTCGTACGCGAGCCGTTGCTTCCCGCTCATCGCCGGGCCGGAGATCAGGATGCTGGATCCCGGTCGTACCTGGCTGAGCGCGTCGAACTCCAGTACTGAGGTGAGATCATACATTGTTGGTCGCTCAGTTGTTGTCCTCTTCGCTCAGTCCGCGAAGTGTTGCGATGAAATCCGAGTCGTCTTCGATGCCGCCGAGCGTGTCCGAGAGCTGGTCGCGCATCTCGGCGACGCGTTCGGTCAGGTCGTCGTACTGGTCGCTCTCGGCCAGTTCGGCGCTCGACTTCGTCGCCTCCAGCGTCGCCTGTTTCTCGACGAGCGCGTAGTACTCCTGGAGCAGCGAGTCGTACTCAGAGCGGTCGAGCAGGTTGTCGACCGTCTCGTGGAGCTGCTCGCTGCGAATCGGCTTCGAGAGGTACGCGTCGAAGCCCATCTCCAGAATGTCGAAATCGGGCTCGACGGCCGTGACCATCGCCACTCGGCAGCCGAGGTCTCGCTCCCGGATGCGTTCGAGCACCTCGTCCCCCGAGAGGCCGGGCATCATCCGGTCGAGCAGTACCACGTCGACCGAGTCGTCGAGCAGTTCGAGTCCCTCGTCCCCGTTCTGTGCCATACGGACCTCGTACTCCTCCTGGAGCCACAGCTTGTACGTCTCGGCGACATCCGGTTCGTCTTCGACGATAAGTACGACAGGTAGGTCCGAATTTGACATGATGGTCTCTACTGTCCCCGTTTGCATATCCACGTACATAGCCCTGTGGGTGCGCGATTGCGGCGTGTTTCAGGTCTGCCGACACCTCCGAACGAGAGCGACATCCACATTGGTGACGGGGGCGAACGACGGGGCATGATTCGCAATCTCGCGCGCGGTCAGCAGGTGTTCACGAGCAACGCCTTCCTCGTCACCGGCGACCGGACCGTCCTCGTCGACGCGGGCAACGAGTTCGACGTGGTCTCGGTGGTCGAAGACCACGTCGACGCCCTCGACGCCCTCGTCGTCACCCACACCCACTACGACCACGTCGGGAACCTCGACGCCGTCGCCGACGCCTTCGACGTCCCAGTCTGGGGGTTCGACACGGACCAGGACGGCATCGAGCACGCCATCGGCGACGACGAGACGGTCCAGTTGGGCGACCACGACTACCGGGCGCTGCACACGCCCGGCCACAAGAACGACCACCTCTGCTTCTACTCGCCGGACGCCGACGTCCTGTTCGCCGGGGACCTCGTGTTCGCCAACGGGAGCTTCGGCCGGACCGACCTCGAAGAGGGGGACCGAAACCTGCTCGTCGAGAGCATCGAGCGCGTCCTCTCCGTCGCCGACGAGGACCTCGCGGAGATGCACACCGGCCACGGCCCGAGCGTGACCGACTGGCCGTACCAGGACGTCGAACTCGCGCTGCAGGCCGCGAAGTTCTGACCGCGCCTGCCACCCTGGACGATCTCAGCCGGCGGCGGAGGTGAGGTTGAGGCCGACGACTCCGACGACTATCACGCCGATGAACGCGATACGGGAGAGGCTCGCCGGCTCGTCGAAGAGAACGATTCCAAGCGACGCGGTCCCGACGGCTCCGATACCGGTCCAGACCGCGTAGGCCGTCCCCACGGGGAGGTCTTTGACGGCCTGCGCCAGCAACACCATACTGATACCCAGGGCGAGGACGGTACCCAGCGTGGGCGCCGGTTTCGAGAGCCCGTCGGAGTATTCGAGCCCGACCGCCCACGCGATCTCGAACAGGCCCGCGAGCACCAGAACGTACCAAGACATCTCGACTGCCGCGTCCGTCGTCGGTCGGGCTATATCTTCCGTTCTCTCGGCGCAGTCACGGAAGGCGGCCCCTCAGTCGAACGCGCAAGCGAGTAGCGCGTCGTAGGCGTGGTCGTAGGCCTCGGCGACGGCCGCGGGATCGCGCCGGGACTCGGCGTCGAGCGCCGGGAGCCTGACAGCGGCGACCTGTTCGACGAGGTCGACGACGTTCGGGACTCGCTCCTCCAGTTGGCCGACGCCCGCGCCGCCGGTCGCGATTTCGCAGGCCTTCGCGTAGCGATCGCCGTCGTAGATTCTGGCGCGGCCGGGCTCGACGACGGCGACGGCGTCCGGTTCGAATCCCGACAGCGGGCGGGCCACGTCCCCGTAGGACTCGACGACGGCCCGGTTCGCCGCATCGATGTCCGCGGCGATCGACTCCAGCGCTTCGACGTGCAGCACGCGCATCAGGTCGTTGAAGTCGGCGACCGAGGTGACCCGCGGCGCGTTCTCGACCGGGAGGCGCTCGCGGACCGACTCGGGCATGTCGACGGTGCCGTTGACGACGTACTCGACGCCTTCGTCCCCGCTCGGGCGGCCGACCCGGTCGACAACGAACTGCTGGTCCTCACGACCGAGCAGGCCCGTCTCGGCCCCCGGCGACGGGTGCCAGAGGCGGTGGAGCGGATTGATCTCCTCGGGAGCCACGTCGTTCGGCGAGGCCTCGGCCAGCCGCTTGGCGTCCTTGCCGTACAGCCGCCCGTCGGCGGTCGCGCGCTGGTAGTCGTCGTGGTCGAACCAGTAGTTGTTGCCGGCGCGGGGCTTGAACCCCTCGGCGCTCGTCCGCTCCAGCAGGCCCACGCTGAACGTGGTCTTGCCCGCGTCCACGCGGTCGCCGCCGGCGACGAGGAGCTTCATGCGTCGGCGAGCCCGTACAGCCCGACCAGGTCGTCGGCCTCCGGTTCGGCGAACACGAGGGCGTCCTGATTGAATATCATCCACGGGATGGCCCAGTCGATGAACACCGCCTCGTTGGCCTCGTTGAGTTCCGCGTCGGCCGGCAGGCCCTGCAGGAGGCGGGCGAGTTCCGGAATCGTGTACAGTTTGTCGGGGTCGAGCACGTCCTCGGGTTCGTGGAGGTCGAACGGGCGGATCTCCTCGAACTCGTCTCTGTCGACTGGCATACCCCCCGGTATGCCGAGGGGGTGGGTAAATCCCTCGAACCTTCGGAACCCATTTACACCGGCGTGGAAACATTCCACACGATGGACGCGCTGTTTATCGGGTACGCGATGGCGCTCCTGCTGGTGACGGTGGTCCTCGTCTCGCTCGTCGCGTACGCCTGGAACCGGCGGGACTCTGCCGGCGGACGGGCGCTGTCGGTACTGCTGGCCGGCATCTCCCTGTGGTGTCTCTGTGCGGCCGCCGGCGTCCTCACCCGCGGGACAGACATGGCGTTGCTGTGGGCGCGGGGGGTGTTCGTCGGCGCCGTCCCCGCCATCGCCGCCCTGTTCGTGTTCGCGCTGGCCTACGCCGGGCACGACCGCTTCCTCGACCGACGGCTGTACGCGGCGCTCTCGATCGAACCGCTCGCCTTCTTCGCCGTCCTGCTCGCCGGCCCGGACGGCCTCGTCTACCAGATCGGCGGCCCGTCGGCGACGGCGATGTACGGCTGGGAAATCGGCTACGGGCCGGTGTACCTGGCCCACCTCCTCTACTCGTATCTGCTGGTCACCGCCGCGAGCGCCGTCATCGTTCACTTCGCGCTGGTCGGCGGCGACCTGTACCGCCGGCAGCTGTACGCGATTCTACTCGCCATCGCCCTCCCGTGGTTCGGGAGCGTCGTCGACACGCTCGGGAACCTCCCGCTCACGCCCACGCCGCTCCTGTTCGGTGCGAGCTGTATCGCGCTCACGTGGGCCGTCTTCGAGGCGCGACTGCTCGACATCTCGCCCGTCGCGTACCGCGAGGTCGTGGACTCGCTGAACAGCGCCGTGGTCATCGTCGACACGTCCGGGACGGTCCTCGAAGTGAACGACGCCGGGGAGCGTCTCTTCGGCGACGGCCCCCTCGCCGGCCGCCCGGTCGAGGACGCGCTCGACGCGTGGCCCGGCCTGGTAGAGTGCTACCGGGAGCGAGCCGACGGCGGGGAGGACGAACGGCGGACGGTCGTCGAGCACCGCGACCGATACTTCGACGTCGCTCTCTCCCCGCTACGTGATTCGCGGGACGCGCTGGTGGGCCACGTGCTCCTCGTCCACGATATCACCGAGCAGAAGCAGCGCGAGCGGGAACTGGAGCACCGGAACCGACAGCTCGATCAGTTCGCGGCCGTCGTCAGCCACGACCTGCGGAACCCGCTGAACGTCGCGAGCGGTCGGCTCGCGTTGGCCCGGGAGCGAAACGACCCCAGGGAGTTCGACCGGGTCGAGGCCGCCCACGAACGGATGAGCCGGATCATCGACGACGTGCTCGCGTTCGCCCGCGACGAGCAGACGACGAACGCGGAACCGCTCGACCTCTCCGCCGTCGCGGAGGCCGCGTGGGCCCACGTCGACACCGCGGGGGCGACCCTCGACATCGAGGACGACCGCGTTATCGTCGGCGACCGCGACCAGCTCCTCCAGCTGTTCGAGAACGTCTACCGGAACAGCGTCGAACACGGCGGCGACGGGGTCGAAATCCGCGTCACGGGGACCGCCGACGGGTTCGCCATCGCCGACGACGGCCCGGGAATCCCGGCGGCCGAGCGCGAATCGGTCTTCGAACACGGCGTGTCGCGTTCCGACGCCGGGACGGGCCTCGGCCTGGCAATCGTCGAGCACGTCGCGGACTCTCACGGGTGGACGGTCGCGATGACCGAGAGCGAGGGCGGCGGCGCGCGCCTCGTCGTCGGCGGGCACGACGCCCCGGACCGGACAGCGGCCGGGTCGGCAGTATAAGGCGGTGGGGCGTGGAGGGTCGGTGTGACCACGACTGACGACTCCGTCGAAGCGACGCTGGACCGCCTCTCTCGACAGCAGAAGCTCTCGCTGGTTCGCGGTGCGCCCGATCCGGAGGGGACGGCCACCGGCTACCTTCCCGGCGTCGAATCTGCCGGCGTCCCGCCGTTCAGACTTGTCGACGGCCCGCTCGGTATCCGCGCGGAGGGCGAGCGGGCGACCGCCTTCCCCGCCTCGATCGCGACGGCGGCGGCGTTCGACACCGACCTGGCCCGCCGACAGGGCGCGGCGATGGCCCGCGAGGCGACGGCGCTGGGACAGGACGCGCTGCTCGCGCCGGGCGTGAACGTTATCCGCGTTCCCCACTGCGGTCGGAACTTCGAGTACCTCTCGGAGGACCCCGTCGCGGCGGGGGACATCGGCGCGGCGCTCGTCTCCGGTATCGAATCCGAGGGCGTCGTCGCCACCGTCAAGCACTTCGTCGCCAACAACCAGGAGACCCACCGCACGACCGTCAGTGCCGAGGTCGACGAGCGGACGCTCAGAGAGCTGTACCTGCCGCCGTTCCGGGCCGCCGTCGACGCCGGCGTCGGCTCCGTGATGACGGCCTACAACCGCGTCAACGGCACGCACATGAGCGACCACGAGTACCTCGTCGGCGACGTGCTCAAGGGCGAATGGGGCTTCTCGGGGTACGCCGTCTCGGACTGGTACGGCCTGGAGACGACCGTCGGCGCGGCCAACGCGGGCCTCGACGTGGAGATGCCCGGCGTCTCTATGGGTGACTGGGGCGACGGCGACGGAGCCGAGGAACTGGCCGACTTCGAGTGGCCCGACGGCATCCCCGACGGGACGAAGGCCGGCCTGTTCGGCGACTCGCTTGCGGACGCCATCGACGCCGGCGAGGTCCCGCCGGAGCGACTGGACGACATGGTCCGGCGCGTCCTCGGGCAGCTGGCTCGGTTCGGGCGGCTGGGCGGGGAACGCGCGGCTGGTGGGGAGCCCGAGGCGGCCGGTGACGGCCGGGGCGGCGCCGGCGAACTCGACAGCCAGCGCCACCGCGACCTCGCTCGTGACGTCGCCGCCCGGGGGACCGTCCTCCTCGACAACGACGGCGTGTTGCCGCTCGACGAAGGGGCCGACGTGGCCGTCATCGGCCCCCACGTGGACGAGGCGAAACTGGGCGGCGGCGGGTCCTCGGAGACGACGCCGTTCCGCTCGGTCTCGCCGCTCGGCGGCATCGAGGCCCGGGCCGAGGGGGCGGTCGAATCGGCGTTCGGCGTCCCGCGCATCGAGTCCGTCTCGCTGTTCGACATGCTGCCGTTCGTCGGCGACGAAGCGGACGACGAGACCGGTGGCGCTGGCGAGACGGACGACCGCGACCCGTCGCTCGACGACGCCGTCGCCGCCGCCGAAGACGCCGACGCCGCCGTCGTGGTCGTCCGCGACGCGACCACGGAGGCGCTGGACCGCGACACCCTCACCCTCCCCGGTGAGCAGGACGCCCTCGTGGAAGCGGTCGCCGACGCGAACGACGACACCGTGGTCGTGGTCCGCTCGGGCGGCCCCGTCTCGCTCCCGTGGCGCGAGGACGTGGCGGCGGTCGTCGAGCAGTGGTACCCCGGCCAGTCCGACGGCGAGGCCCTCGCCGACGTGCTCTACGGCGACCGGGACCCGAGTGGGCGACTTCCGGTCACCTTCGCGCCGGAGGGGACGTACCCCACGGCGGGCGACGACCGCCGCTTCCCCGGCGTCGACGGCGAGGTCCACTACGACGAGGGCCTGTTCGTCGGCTACCGGCACTTCGACGCCGCCGACGCGGAGCCGACGTATCCCTTCGGCCACGGCCACTCGTACGCGACCTTCGAGTACGGCGCGGTCGATGCGGTCGACGACCAGACCGTCTCGGTCGCCGTCGAGAACGTCGCCGACAGACCGGGCCGCGAGGTCGTCCAGGCGTACGTCCGGCCGCCGGACGTGGCCGGCGTCGAGCGCCCCGACCGGGAGTTCGCGGCGTTCGAGCCGGTCCGCCTCGACGCGGGGGAGCGACGGACGGTGACGCTCACGCTCGACGACCTCGCCCTGTCCCGCTACGACACGGACGGCGGCTGGACGGTCGATTCGGGCACCTACACCGTCGAAGTCGGCCGCTCCTCGCGAGACGTTCGAGCGACGGCGACCCTGGAGCGATAGCCTCCTCCGCGGAGGTGATTCCGCGACTGTCGGCCGGCTGACGCGAAAACGCCCCGGCCGAGGATTTCAAGCCCCCTGACTCCGTAGCGTTGCCCATGAGCGAGACTCTGGAGACGATGGAACCGAACCCGGTGTGGGTGAAAGACGCGTACTCGGACACCGTCGACGTGCTCACGCGGCACTCACACGACCTCGTGTTCAAGATATGGGGCGGTGACTGGTGCAAGGACTGTCGGGCGCAGCTCCCGGACTTCGGCGCGGCGCTGGACGCCGCCGGCGTCCCGGCCGAGAACGTCCACCACTACCCGGTCGAGAAGGAAGACGACGGCTCGAAGACCGGCCCACAGGTCGAGGAATACGGCATCGAGTACATCCCGACGGTCGTCGTCGAACACGACGGCGAGGAGATCGCCCGCTTCGTCGAGGAAGAGCCGGTCCCCATCTCGGTCCACCTCGCACAGAAGATCGAAGCCGCGCTGGACTGAGCGGAACTGCGGACCCCGGTTCGACGGCGCGGCGTCGCGCTATTCTCTGCCCCACGCCAGCGCCTCGGCGAGGTCGTGGGCCGGCGGCGAGCACGCGAAGTTCCGGCAGACGTACGCGGTCGGTCGCTCGTCTTTCGTTTCTCTCCCCGCCCAGATCGGCGGGGCCTCGTCCAGTTCGAGCGCGTCGAGCCAGTCCGCGAAGCGGTCCGCGTCGGCCGGCCGGTGGGCGACGAGGCGGCGAGGGACGTACCGCTCGGCGAGCGTGTCCGTCCACTCCGCCGGGTAGTTCCCCTGCTCGCCGACCAGCGTGAGTTCGAGCGCGCCCTGCTCGTACGTGTCCGTCGCCAGTGTGAGCGAGGCGTGCTGGAGCGGGTTCGAGGACACGCGGTCGGCGTGGGTTCTGAGGACCCGTTCGGCCACCGTCTCGAACGCGTCGTCGTCGCTGAAGTGCGACAGCGACAGCAGGAGGTCGACGGCGACGCCCGTGCTCGACGGCGTCGACTGGTCCGTCAGTTCCTGCGGGCGGGCGACGAGCGACTCGCCGCCGCTCGGCGTGAAGAACAGGGTGCCCCGCTCGTCGTCCCAGAACGCCTCCGTGATGGCCCGGCCGAGGTCCATCGCGAACGCCAGGTGGTCCACGTCGCCGGTCGCCTCGAACAGCGTCAGCGCGCCGCGCCCGAGGAAGGCGTAGTCCTCGAGGTAGCCGTCGATGGCCACGTCGCCGTCCTTGTACCGGCGGCTGAGTCGCCCCGCGTCGGCGTCCCAGAGGTGCTCGCGGACGAAGCCGAGCGCGTCGGCGGCCACGTCGGCGTAGGCGTCGTCGAGGACGATAGCGCCCTCCGCGAGCGCCCGTATCATCAGGCCGTTCCAGCCGGCCAGCACCTTCTCGTCGCGGGCCGGCCGCGGTCGGTCCTCGCGGGCCTCGAAGGTCTGATTCAGCGCGCGCTCCAGGCTGTCGGTGATCGCATCCTCGTCGCGGTCGTACTCCTCTGCGAGCGCCGACACGGGCGTGCGGACGGCGAGCACCGTCGCGCCCTCGAAGTTCCCGCGCTCCGTGACGCCGTAGTAGTCACAGAAGATGTCGGCGTCCGTCTCGTCGTCGACGGCCTCCCGGACCTGCTCGGGCGTCCAGACGTAGAACGCACCCTCTTCCGTCTCGCCGTCCGGGTCGTCTCGTGGACCCGACTCGCTCGACCGCTCCGAGTCACGTGGTGACTCGCTCTCCGCGTCGAGCGTGCTGAAGAAGCCGCCCTCGGGGTGCTGGAGTTCGCGCTGGACGAACTCGAAGGTCTCGCGGACGACCGCGGCGTAGCGCTCCGAGCCGATTGCCTGGTAGCCCGCGAGGAAGGCCCGCGGAATCTCGGCGTTGTCGTACAGCATCTTCTCGAAGTGCGGCACGGCCCACTTCGAGTCCGTCGCGTAGCGGTGGAAACCGCCGCCGACGTGGTCGTACAGCCCCCGGTCGGCCATCACGTCGAGCGTCTCTTCGACGACGGCGAGATAGTCGTCTTCTCCCCCATCTGCATGGGCGCGAAGGAGCGCGTGGAGCCGGCCGTTCTGCGGGAACTTCGGGCCGCCGGACCCCCAGCCGCCGTGCTGTCGGTCCGCGCCGCGGTGGGCGATGGTCGCCGCGGTCTGGACGATGTCGTCCGCGGGGTCCTCGGGGTCTGCCGGCGTCGCTTCGAGGTCACTCTCGATGGCGTCGGTCCACTGCTGGGCGCGGGTCTCCATGTCCGCGCGCTGCTCGGGGTCGGCCCACGAGTCCGCCAGCCGCCGGAGCAGGTCCCCGAAGCCGGGTTGGCCGCGCTTCTCCTCGGGCGGGAAGTACGTTCCGACGTAGAAGGGCTTCCCGTCGGGTGTGAGCCAGGCCGACAGCGGCCACCCGCCGCCGCCTGTCACCTGCTGGCAGATGCTCATGTACACCGAGTCGAGGTCCGGCCGTTCCTCGCGGTCGACCTTGATCGGGACGAAGTTCTCGTTGAGGAACGCGGCGATGTCCTCGTCCGCGAAGCTCTCCTCCTCCATCACGTGGCACCAGTGACACGCGGCGTAGCCGATGGAGAGGAAGATGGGTACGTCGCGCTCCCGGGCGGCTTCCAGCGCCTGCTCGTCCCAGGGCTGCCAGTTCACCGGATTGTCTGCGTGCTGGCGGAGATACGGACTCTCCTCCTCGTCGAGCCGGTTTCGCTCTGTGGGCGCACTGTCGCTCATGGTCGGGAGTCGGTGCGCCGCGGGGAAAAGGGACGCGACGCCGGCGACGAGGACCGTCCCTCTGTTCCGACAGCGGGCGCGAGGGGCCCTCCGGGTCCGGCCGCTTCCCGAGCGGTTTTACCGCGCGGTAAACTACGGGGACGTATGAACGACACCGAGTCGCGGGCGACCGTCGACCAGCCGATTGCCGGCGAACGCGTCCGCCACGGGACGGGCGTCACGTCGAACCGCGCGTTCCCGACGAACGGCTACCCGCACCACCTGGACCCGTTCGTGCTGTTCGAGCGGTTCTACATCGACCCGGACGAGGGCTTCCCGATGCACGGCCACAGCGGCTTCGAGATCGTCTCGTACATGCTCGAGGGCGGGATGGACCACGAGGACTCGCTGGGCGTCGTCAATACAGCCGACGAGGGCGACGCGATGCGCATCACGGCCGGTGACGGCATCAGGCACTCCGAGTTCCCGGCGGACGGTCGGGCCTGTTCCGGGCTGCAACTCTGGGTGAACCTCCCGCGAGCGGAGAAGGACGTCGAACCGGGCTACGCGGACGCGTCGGCCGACGACCTCCCCGTCGACGAGCGTGACGGCGCGACCGTCAGGACCGTCGTGGGTGACGGGTCGCCTATCGACCTCGTCACGCCGATGCGCTATCTCGACGTGACCGTCTCCGAGGCGTGGACGTGGGAGCTTCCGGAGGGATGGGCGGGGTTCCTCTACGGCGTCGACGGGGACGGAACGGTCGACGGCGCGGACTTCGGCGGCGGGGACGTGCTCCCGGTCGTCGACTCGCGCTCGCTCGCCCTCCGAAGCGAGGACGGCCTCCGCGTCGTCGCCGTCGCGGGACGGCCACACGGCGACCCCATCCGCCAGCGCGGCCCGGTCGTGTACTGAGCGACGGCCGATTCGTTTTACCAGATGGTAAAATATTAGGACGCGCGGGCCGACCGGTCACGTATGGTAGACGTAGCAGTCGTCGGCGGCGGTCCCGCCGGCCTGAGCGCGGCACTGTACGCGGCGAAGAACGACCTCGACACCGTCGTCTTCGACACGGACGAGTCGTGGATGCACAAGGCGCACCTGTTCAACTATCCCGCCGTGCGGAGCATCAGCGGCGACGAGTACCTCGAAGTCGCTCGCGGGCAGGCCCGCGACCGCGGCGCGACGCTCCACGACGCGGAAGTGACCGCCGTGGAACAAGCCGACGAGGGCTTCGTCGTCTCGACCGACGACGACGAGTACGAGGCGGACTACGTCGTCCTCGCGACCGGCGGCGCGCGTGACCTGGCCGAGGACCTCGGCTGCGCGTTCACCGAGGAGGACGTCGTCGACGTGACTCTCGACATGGAGACCTCCGTCGAGGGCGTCTACGCCACCGGGGCGATGGGCCGCGCCGAGAAGTGGCAGGCGGTCATCGCCGCCGGCGACGGCGCGGCCGCTGTCCTCGACATCCTCTCGAAGGAGAAGGGCGAGTACTACCACGACTTCGACATGCCGTCGGACGTTCCCGAACTGTAACCCGGGCGACCGACCGGCGTCTCGACGCTTCTCCGACGGGCGCGGAACCGACCGTGGGCTCGACCGCCGCGGCCGTCAGTTCTCCGGCGACAGCGAGTCGAGGACGAACTCGTCGATAGCTCGTTTGGTCTCCTCGGGCGCGTCCTCGTGGCCGAGGGCGATGCGGCGCTCCCTGGCCGCGTGAATCGCGTCCGTGACGAGCTGTCCCATCCGCCGGGCGTCCACGTCCCGGAAGACGCCCTGTTCGATGCCGTCCTCGATGACGGACACGATGCTCCCGCGGATGCGGTCGTAGTGCTCGTTGAACCGCTCGCGGTGCTCCTCGTCGTGCTGGGCGTACGCGTACAGCTCGTGGTACACCTTCATGCGGTCCCAGTGGGTGAACTGGTCGAACTCCGGGCCGAACAGACAGCGGTCGATTCGCGCGTCGAGCTCCGCGCGCGGGTCCGTCTCCGCGTCCACCTCGACGCTACCCTCGTACTGATCGATGACGTACTCCAGAAACGACGACAGCAGGTCGTACTTCCCGTCGAAGTGGTAGTGAATCACCTGTCGGGACAGGTCCATCTCCTCGCCGATGTGGCGGACCCGGAGGTCCTTGTACCCGTGCTCGCTGAGCGCCCGGAAGGTGGCCTCCATAATCTCCTCGTGCGTGCTTCCGGACTCGACTGCCCCGTCCGACCCGGTCATTACCGGACGGTAGGCGTGCGCGCCACAAATCGGTTTCTCCATCGGATGGGCGACGCAGCGAGCGCTGAGACGGCCGCGCCAGCGGGCGTGAACCGCGGAAAAGACAATACTTACGTGAAAGCCCATCCGGGCTTCGGGTATGTCTGAGACAGTGCTGCTCGTGGGTGGCGGCGGCCGCGAACACGCTATCGCTCGCGCGCTCGCGGACTCGCCCGCGGACCTCTACGCCTGCGCCGGCAACCGGAACCCGGGAATCGTCGCCCTCGCCGAGGGCTTCGAGACGCTCGACACGACGAACCCGCAGGCCGTGACGACCTACGCGCGCTCGGTCGACGCGACGCTCGCCGTCGTCGGGCCGGAGGCCGCGCTCGCCGCCGGCGTCGCCGACGCGCTCGACGACGCCGACGTCTACACGTTCGGGCCCCAGGAGCAGGAGGCCCGCATCGAGACGGACAAGGCCTTCCAGCGCCGCTTCATGCGGGAGCACGACATCCCCGGCTGTCCTGACTTCGAGACGTTCGAGGACATGGACGCCGCCTGCGAGTACATCGACGAGTACGACGGCGACCTCGCGGTCAAGCCCGCCGGCCTCACCGGCGGCAAGGGCGTCCGCGTCATCGGCGACCAGTGCACCGCCGCGGAGGCGAAGGAGTACCTCCGCAGTTCCGACTACGACCGCGTCGTCCTCGAGGAACGCCTCGTCGGCGAGGAGTTCACCGTCCAGGCGTTCGTCGCTAACGGCCAGCTTCGGGTCACGCCCGCCGTCCAGGACCACAAGCGCGCCTACGAGGGCGACGAGGGGCCGAACACCGGCGGCATGGGGAGCTACTCCGACGCCAGCCTCCACCTGCCGTTCATGGACGAGGACGACTACATGGACGCCGTCGACGTGCTGCGCGCGACCGTCGACGCCCTCGACGGCTACAAGGGCGTCCTGTACGGGCAGTTCATGCTCACGGAGACCGGGCCGCGCGTGGTGGAGTTCAACGCCCGCTTCGGCGACCCCGAGGCGATGAACACGCTCCCGGTCCTCAACACGGACTTCCTCGACGTGCTGACGGCCGCACGCGACGACGACCCCCTGCCACAGCTCTCCTTCCGACCGCTGGCGACCGTCTGCAAGTACGCCGTCCCGGACGGCTATCCGACCGACCCCGACGCCGGCGCGAAGGTCACTATCGACGACGACGTCATCGCGAGCGTCGTCGAGGAGCACGCGGACCAGTCCGGCGACGCCGGCGACACCGCCCCCGAGGCGCTGCTGTTCTACGCCAGCGTCGACGACCGCGACGACGGTATCTACACCACGACCTCGCGGTCCTACGCCGTCGTCGGCCTCGCCGAGACCATCGCGGAGGCCGAGGCCATCGCCGAGGAGTCGCTGGAGCGCGCCGGGACCGAGGGGCTCCGCGTCCGCCACGACATCGGGAAAGCGGACCTCGTCCAGCAGCGCATCGACCACATGACCGAGATCCGCGGCGACGACTGAGCCCGGACGCTCCGGTCGTGACCTCCTCACAGCAGCGGGACGGTGATCCGACGTGGCGCTGACCTCCGTCGATATCCGCTCGTCGCTCTCCGTCCTCGGCGCCATCCTCCAGTGGTTGACCGTCCCGCTCGCGGTGCCGGTCCTCGTCGCGCTCGTCTACGGCGAGTCCCCGGCTCCGTACCTGCTCGCCATCGCCGTCTCGCTGGCCGTCGGCGCGCTCTTTGCGCGCTTCGAGCGCCACCGAATCCACGACCGCGAGGCGTTCCTGACCGTCTCGCTGGCGTGGCTGTCCATCGCCGTCGTCGGCGCGATTCCGCTGTACGTCGAGGGGACAGGCGTGTTCGCCAGCCCGGTCAACGCGCTGTTCGAGGGGATGAGCGGCATCACGACCACGGGCGCGACGGTCATCCGCGACTTCGACGCCCACTCGCAGGCGCTGTTGATGTGGCGGCAGGTGCTCCAGTGGCTCGGCGGCCTCGGCGTCCTGTTGCTCGCGACGGCGGTCCTCTCGCGGCTGTCGGTCGCCGGCGCACAGCTCATGGAGACCGAGTCGCGGACGAAGGACGTGACGAAGCTCACGCCCGGCATCGAGGACACCGCGCGGATTCTCGGCGCGCTGTACCTCGCGCTGACCGCCGCCGCGGCGCTGATTCTGTTCCTCCTCGGCGCGGTCGGTCTCGCCCCGAACATGACCGCCTTCGACGCGGTCGGGCACGCCTTCACCGCCATCGCGACCGCCGGCTTCTCCCCGCGGGCCGAGAGCGTCGGCGCGTTCTCACCGGCCGTCCAGTGGGCCGTCGTCGCGTTCATGGTGGTCGGCGCGACGAACTTCGTGTTGCTGTACGCGCTCGTCCGGGGCGACGTGGGCCGGCTACGGGACAGCGAGGAGTTCCACTTCTACCTCGGCGTCCTCGCCACCGCCACCGTCCTCGTCGGCGGCCTCCTCGTGCTCGACCCCGGATTCACCGCCGGCGGCGAGGAGACGGCCCGCCACGCCGTCTTCCAGGTCGCCTCTATCGTCACGACGACGGGCTACGCCTCGACCGACTTCAACACCTGGTCGGCCGGCGCGAAGAACGTCCTCTTCGTGCTGATGTTCGTCGGCGGGATGGCCGGGAGCACCACCTGCTCGATCAAGACGCTCCGGTGGGTCATCGTCACCAAGTCGTTCTGGCGTGACCTGAACGTCTCGGCCCACCCGAACAGCGTCCGGCCGGTCCGTCTCGGCGACGAGGTGGTCAGCGAGGACACGGTCCGGGACGTGTACGCCTACACGCTGGTCGCGCTCGTCTTCTTCATCCTCGGGACCGTGCTGCTGGTCGCCGACGGGGAGCGAGCGGGTGCGCCCATCTCCGAGTTCGAGGCGCTCAGCGCGGCCGCCTCGATGTTCTTCAACATCGGGCCCGCGTTCGGCCGGGCCGGCCCGTTCGGGACCTACGAGGGCTTCGCGCGGTCGAGCAAACTCCTGATGATTCTGTTGATGTGGGTCGGTCGCATCGAAATCGTCCCGGTGCTCGTGCTCGTGACGCCGACGTTCTGGCGGCGGTGAACGTGCTCGTTCCGCCGGCATTCCGGACGCGGTGAGAGTCGGCGGGTTTGATTACCGCGGCCGCGTAACCGGGAGCCGTGAGTGGTCCACGACACGACCGACTGCGCCGCCACCCGACGACCGGCCCGTACAACTCGCTGTTCCCGTGGCCCGACGCCAAGCACCCGCTCCGGGTGATGGTCAACTACGCCGTCATCCTCGTCTGTCGCATCTCCCCCAGCCTGCCCCTGAAGAACTGGCTCCTGCGTCGGCTGGGCGTCACCGTCGGCGACGGCGTCGCCTGGGGGCTGGAGTCGACGCCCGACGTGTTCTGGCCAGAGCTCATCACCGTCGAGGACCACGCGATAATCGGCTACGACGCGACCCTGCTGTGCCACGAGTTCCTTCAGGACGAGTACCGCACCGGCGAGGTCGTCGTCGGGGAGCGCGCGATGATCGGTGCGGGTGCTATCGTCCTGCCCGGCGTCGAAATCGGTCCCGGCGCGCAGGTCGCGGCGAACTCGCTCGTGACCGAGGACGTGCCCGCGGACGCGACGGTCGCGGGCGTTCCGGCGGAACCACTTTCGGACGACGCGGAGGACGGGACCGACGAAGCGGCGTAACGGCGAGAGCGAGGCGATTCAGTTGCGAACCCGGGTGATTCCCGTCTGGAACACCCGCTTGTTCGGAATGATGTACTCCTCGCCGTCGTCCTCGATGCGCGTGACGAGGATGTCGACTTCCTGGACGATGCCGCGCTGCTCGCCGATGATTATCTCGTCGCCGATGCTGTAGGGCTCGGTCAGCAGCAGGTAGATGCCGGCCGCGGCCGCCTGTAGGAGGTCCTTGAGTGCCAGCCCGCTGACGAAGACCAGCCCGAACGCGTACGCGCCGAGGAGGATGAGCAGCGCCAGCGTGGCGACGCCGAGCTGGCCCAGCGCGATGAGGACGGCCAGGTAGAAGATGCTGTACTTGACGACTTCGGGCAGCACGGTCGCCTCGGGCATCTTGACGCTGCGCAGTCGCTCGGAGACGACGAGCTTGGCCTTGTCGCCGGCGATGAGGCCGATGATGACCGCGAACAGGGCGATGAACAGGTCGGGGAGAAAGGAGGTAAAGCGGGCCCAGTACAGTTCGGGGTCTGTTAGCTGGGCGATGTTGAGGACGGCCGTGACCGTCGTGACGTAGATGAACAGGGCCGCCAGATTCGAGATGATGCCGACCGTCGACGTGCCAAGCCCGCGGGCCGTGCGCTCGAACGGCGTGCCCTCGACGGCTTCGGGGACGCCGAGTTCGCGCATGAACCGCCGCGAGGAGCGCCAGACGAGGTAGCCGAGGATGAGTCCGAGTGCGAGGACGACGATGGTGATGATGAAGATGCCCTCCGGCGAGAACACTGACCGGATGAACTCCCAGATTTGTTCGCCAGGCTGCATGGCTCAGTACTCCTCTGGGTCGATCTCCAGGACGAGTTCGCCGCCCTTGAACGCCCGGACGAGGCCGTCGCTCTCCGAGAGGACGATCGCCGTCGCGTTGGTGTCGCGCGTGATCGCGCCGGCGGCCATGTGGCGTGCGCCCAGTCCCTTCGGAATGTCGACGCCCTCCGCGGAGGGTTCGAGGTAGCGGTAGGCGGAGACGATCTTCCCGGCGTCGGAGATGACGAACGCGCCGTCGAGCCGGGAGAACTCCTTGAGCATCACGTTGACGATGGGGTCGCCGACGTGGACGTGGGACTTCTCGAAGGGGTTGTACGACAGCGGCCGGGACTTGTTCATCACCTTCCCGGCGTCGCCGACGACGAACAGCGCGCCGACGGGCTTGCCCTTCTGGCCCTTCTTGCCCAGTTCGATGGCGACCTCGAACACGTCGCGGACGACGCCGGCCTCCGCTCGGGAGTTGACGAACAGGTCGTAGACGCCCGACGGCGAGAAGTCGTTCGTCTGGACGCGCACGAGGGTATTCTCCGTTCCGTCCAGCACCTCGGTCACGCAGAGTACCTCTTCGCCCTCGTCGACGATGCCCTGTTCGAGCGCGCCCTCGATGCCGAAGCGGAGGCGGCCCTCGAGGTCGGTGAAGTCGAGGGGGAGTTCGACGAACGGCTCTGCGTCGAGGGCGTTCTCCGGCCCCACGACGACGACCTCGTCGTCGAAGGACTCGAACTCCTCGAAGAACGAGGCGTTCGGGGAGAACAGGAACACGGAATCGACGTCTGCGACCAGGTCTCCGAGCAGGTCGCGCAACTCGTTCATTGCGTGTATCACGCCGCCAGACGGGAAAAAAGTTTATGGGCGGTAAGCCGCGCGTGACACAGGTGTCAGACGCTCTCCCGGCCAAAAATTACTCAGGCGGTCCTGTCAGGAGCCTGTCGAACGCGCCGCTCTCGGCGTGACAGTGGCAGTAGGTCCCGACCGTCCGGTACTCTGTCAGGCCGTCGTGGTCGCCGTCGATGCCGTCGCCTCGCACCACGTCGAAGGCGAACGTCGCGTCGCCGGCCACGGACGCCGACGAGTAGTGGAACTCGTGGCCCCGGAGCGCGTCCCCAGCGGCGGCCGTCACCGTGTCCGTCCGAGCCGTCAGCTCGACGTGGTCGAGCGCCTGGTAGCGCTCGCGCATCTCGATCTCGGCCGGCAGCACGCCCGCCATCTCGTGAGTCTCGCCGTCGGTCGTCGTCAGCGATTCGGACAGCGCCATCAGCCCGCCGCACTCCCCGTACACCGGGACGCCGTCGGCGGCCAGTCGGGCGATGCCGTCGAGAGTCCCGCCGCCGGCCAGCGACTCGGCGTGGAGCTCCGGGTAGCCGCCGGGCAGGTAGACGGCGTCGGCGTCGGGCACCGGGTCGCCCGCGACCGGCGAGAACGTCTCGACGGTCGCGCCCGCCCGCAGGCGGTCGAGGACCGACGGATAGGTGAAACAGAAGGCGCTGTCCCGCGCGACCGCCACCCGTCGGGCACCCGATGCGGTCGGCGCGGTCGCGTCGGTGGCCGGCGCGGCCGCCGGTTCCCGCGCCGCCTCGACCAGCCGCTCGACGCGGATGGTCTCGGCCGCCGTCGAGAGCGCGTCCCGGTCGAGGTCGGTTTCGGACCCCATGTGCAGGCCGAGGTGGCGGTCCGGAATCTCCAGGTCCGGCATCGGCGGGACGCGCCCGAAGTAGGTCAGTTCCTCGGGTAGCGCGTCCCTGATGCCGTCCGCGTGTCGGCCGCCGTGGGCGCGCTGGGCGAGGACGCCGGCGACCTCGATGTCCGCGCCGACTCGCTCGGCGTACTGCGCGAAGCCGAGCGCCGTCGCGGCGACGCTCTCCATGCCGGCCTTCGCGTCGACGACGAGGACCACCGGGAGGTCGAGGCCGTCCGCGACGGACGCGGTCGAGGCCTTCGAGCCGTCGTAGAGTCCCATGACGCCCTCGACGACGCAGATGTCGCCCTCGCCGCGCCAGTACGTCCGCCGCATTCCCGCCTCGCCCTCCAGCCAGGGGTCGAGCGTCCGCGAGGGGCGGCCCGTGAGCGCCTCGTGGTGGCTCGGGTCGATGAAGTCCGGCCCGGCCTTCGCCGGTTGGGGGTCGTATCCGGCCTCCGCTAACGCCGTCAGCGTCGCCAGCGTCGCGACGGTCTTGCCGACGCCCGAGCGCGTGCCGGCGAGGACGAGCCCCCTCATCGCGCTCCCCCGCTCATTCCGGGTCTCCGATGCGGTCGTCGTAGAGTTCGGCGAACCGCTCGCGGACCTCGGCCATCGGGACGCCGGCGCGGTCGGCCAGCGCCAGCGCGCCGCCCATCCCGACGCCTTCCTTGGCCTCGCCGGCGACGAACCGCTCCATCGCGACGTGGTCGCCCTCGTCGAAGCCCGGGTCGGTGACGGTCAGATCGAGGTCGAGTCGGTCGGCACTCTCGCGGAGGTCCGCGCTGTCGTCGTCGGCCACGTAGCTCGTCGTCGCCAGTCCGAGCGAGCCCTCGTAGCCGCCGTGGCGGACCAGCGCGGCGACTGCGACGCATTGGCTCCCCCCGGCCAGCGTCACGGCGGTGTCGGTCTCGACCGCTCCCGCGGTCAGCCCGGCCATCGTCGCCAGCACGGGGTCGCCCATCCGGCGGAGCGCCCGCTTCGGCTCGCCGGCCGCATTGCCCGGGTCCATCGAACTCGCCGCAAGCCCCTCCGCGACGAGGTCCGCCTTGCGGGCCGTGGGGTTCTCCGGGAGCGACGAGGAGACCATCACGTCCTCGCCGAGTGCGCGCAGGACGCCCAGTGCCGTCGTCGTCCCGCCGGGAATCGTCTCCCCGAGCCACAGCTCGTCCGCCGGGAGCGCGCGACCGAACTGCCGCGCCGCCGCGAACGCGCCGTGGGCCGTCGGTACGGGGTCCTGCTCGGCGATGTCCTTGCCCGGCCGCGCCCCGACCGTCACCGTCGGCGCGCCGGTCGCTTCCGCCAGTCCGCCGTCGACCACCGTCACGTCCATTCCGAGCACCTCCCGGACCGCTCGCGTCACGAGCGCCGGCGTCGGACACCCGCTCGGACTGACCGGAATCACGTCCGTCCGGACCGGGCCGCCGTAGGTCAGGATTTCGGCGTCCGCGGCGGGCGTGACGGGCATCAGCTCCGGGTCGGCTCCGGCGGCGCTGATTCCATCCCGCGTCGCCGTCTCTGTCGTCCCCGCAACGAGCACGAACCGCGTTCCGCTCCCGAGCCTGGCCATTGTATTTGCATAACTACAAACTCACTTTAATACACCGGTGGTCCCGCCGGCGTGTGATTTATGCCACGCGGTCACGCTTGCCAGAACATGGACGATTTCGACGAACTCGTCTCGTCGCTGACCCCCCGCGAGGACAACGAGGCCATCGCATCCTATCAGAACACCACCGCGGTCGCCTGTCCCGCCTGCGACGACCCGTTCGACGACATGGTCGTCTGCAAACAGGAGTTCACCTCGCTGAATCTCGATTTTGAAATGGACCTCTGTACGACCATCCACGACGGCAGCGTGGTCCTGTTCACCCACAAATAACCGGCTTCGCGACGCGCTTTGCAAATCAGTCGGCGTTCTGTCTCCCGGATCTCGGAACCAGATCATCAGGTCGAGATTCGGGTATTCGGACGATTCCGACAGCGTCGAGAGGGTTCCACCTGACCGGGCCCCTCAGAATATCATCTCTGATAATTCAGGCACAAGGTTTTTACCGTAATCTACCGATATACAGGATAGGCACCGTTCTGGTGCCGCACCACCCCCACCCCCCCA
>Ga0207772_100076_pt1 | contig 111789 bp, 118 predicted proteins | sample A23M3SouthBayCA_2_FD_187750 | JGI IMG/M metagenome (GOLD analysis project Ga0207772, IMG submission 187750) | Aerobic enrichment media microbial communities from Eden Landing Ponds, California, USA - A23 M3 (2) (SPAdes) | ecosystem: Environmental > Aquatic > Marine > Unclassified | place...
CTAAATCGGACTCCGATAGCAATGGCCTCCGGCAGGATCAACCGGAATGTGCTGATATACATCAGCGGCGGAAGTGGTTGCACTCCGTCGGAAGCTAACCCATCGATTCCTACGTCGATGGTGACTACTGCATGGGTCCGTGGGCTCACATCAGATTCCATCTTGACGGCGGACCGCAGGGGTGGAATCCTCATGGGATGAGCAGTCGCCGACCCAGACGGGGAAGACGACGAACTCTCGTAGCCCGATCGGCCAGGTGGCCGATCGAGCTGTGTCGTCCCGGGCTCGCCGCCCGGTGCGACCTTCGCATTCATTCGGATGGGTGGGGTACATATAAATGAATCGTCTCGCAGCCGCCCTGTGGCGGTTGCACACGACGCATACGCAACGTGATGGAGACACACACCTATTCGCAAGACGGCAGCCAGATAGTGAGAGCCCGACCCACGGACATTATCGATATCTATCACATCTGATTGCTCGTCGACGACGAATCGGCATTACATATCAATAAGGAGCGGTATTGAACAGGTCTAATTCGTGGGCACGTACGCGCGTGACCCGACGCTATGCGTCACGAAGCTCGGGATGGGTTCGGAGAAGTCGCACTGCGGTGGCGTTCGTCAGCCGGTTCGAGTCAGTGTGGTGTCTATGCGGTCAGGGAGTCGATGTGGCCTTCGGCACGGAGCTGGTCAGCGTCCTGGCCTTTGTAGCGCCACTCGATGTTGGCTTTCTCGTCCTGCCAGTCCCAGGGCTCTGCGAGAACGATGTCGTCCTCGTTGATCCAGGTCCGGAACTTCATCCGGCCCGGGATGCGCCCCATCCTGGTCTCGCCGTCCTCACACAGGATGCGGACGTGGTTGCCGCCGAGGTGTTCTGTGACCACTGCAAACATTTCGTCGCTTGTAGGCATGCGGAGGTTCCGCCGCCCTGTATCGTCGCTCACAGCATAAATACGTGCGCACGCTGTATAAGTCGTTTGAGAGTTACGATACCGTGTGGCATGCGTGGAGCTCCGACCGATAAATCACCGCACTACATCACAGAAATACCCGAAAGTACCGGGAGGAGAGTCGTCGAAGGAGAATCGGTCCGCGATCGAACGAATCAGTCGGCGGCCATCGGGCGCGGCTCGTCGGTCGCCTCGACCATCTCCATCGTCAATTCGTTTGCGAGCGCGAAAACAGCTTCTTTGTGGTCGGTCTTCGACTTGTGAATCGATGTCGGTTTGACGCCGAGATCGGCGTACCGATCGTGTTCGACCTCGGACTCGGCTTCGGCCTCGTAGTGGTGCTGTACCTGCGCGAGAAGGCTATGAAGGTGAATGAGTTCTTGTTTCTTCATTACTGTCCCACCATTGGAATTGGAGGGTAATAGTACTACCTTGCCAACGGTTATCACGTTACCGCGCTGGAATTAGTTCATTTGCGACTATCAGAATGAAAATTGGGTCCAGTAGATGGAGATATACAATCGTCTTTCAGAGATACTCTCATTTCAGTCTCTAATATTCTTATTTGGATACCCGATATTAATGGCAGATTCACATGTGTCGACACTTCTGTAGCCGTAAGCAAGTGTCCGAGCTGTGTGACGAACACACCCAGATGGCGACCGAAAACCGGGCCAGGAGAGTCGACTGCGAAATGCTCGGGACGAGCGAACTCGTACAGGAACGGAGCGTCCGTGAGAGTCCCTCAAGTAATCGTTCGAAGACTGACCGACGTGTTGTGGACGACGGCGCGTTCGATGCCCGTACACCGGTACGTGTACGACTCGCTCGGATGGGAGTCCCAGCGAGGGGCGTTTCGCTCGAAGAACCGCTGCCACGCGGCGGGATAGGCGGTGTCGGAGACGTTGACCGAGACCGTCGCTGCGGACGGAGCGTCGCCGGGAGCCGGCGAAACCAGCGTCTCGTCCCGAAGCGTCGTCTCCAGAGTCACGCGGTCCGCCGCGGAGAAGTTCGTCTGACCCGTGAGCGTGAGCACGGAGAGATACGCGCTGTCCGGGCTACACCTGAACGACGGCTCTCGCGAGACGACCAGCCCCTCGCGTTGCACTCTGAACACCGCGCCGCTCGTGTAGACGATGTCGGTACCGCTGTCGGTCTCGCGGACGAGCGTTCGGGTTTGAATGGCCGTCGAATCGCCGTCGACAGTCACGTTGATAGCGGACGACCGCTGGGAGAGGCCGTGTCCCTGTAGTCTGATGCTGGTCGTTCGGCGCGGCGCCCCGTCCCGGACGTGGTCGCTCGTGGTCTCCGCGAATCCGACCATCGTCGTCTCGGCGACGTCGGTCGCCGCGCCGTGCTGTATCGTCTCGAACGCGCCGAGGCCGCCGAGGGAGACCAGCGCGATGCTTCCCACGATGATGCTGAAGGTCAGCGTGAACGCGAGCAGGTCGGAGACACCCCGGTCGCCGCGGGTGAGTTCGCGCCCCCTCATCCGCGAACGACCTCCATGCAATCGGCGGTCGCGTTGTACCTGACGACCATCGGCCCGCTACTTGCGAAGGACCGACAGACGGCCGTCTCGTTGTTGAATCGGACGACGGCGAACCGGTTCATCGCCGTGGCATTTACGTAGACGCGCGTGCGCGCGTCGTCGGCGGTCACCTCGACGTTGTACGTCTGATCGGCGATTCGGTCAGGATACGCCGCTCGGAACGACACCGACCCGTTGAGTTCCGACGTGGCGAACGCATCGAGTCGGAGCAAGTCCCTCGCGACGCCGTCACCGACGTTCTCGAGGGCCTCCTCGGTAACGCGCTCTCGCTGAGACTCGACCATCTGGCTCCCGCCGATGAGGAGACCGGTCACCAGCAGCGACGTGATACCGATGGTCAGCGCTTGCGTCACCGCCGGTGAGACGCCGCGGTCGTCCCGTCGGAGTCCGTCGATCACGTGCTGTTCACCTCCACGAAGACCGTCCGGTTGTAGCTCGCGGACGGCGTGTCGTAGGTGGTGTCGACCGCGGGGACGACCGGGTAGGGCGCGGTATCGCCAGCGTCGTAGCTCGTCCCCGGGAAGTCACCGATCGCGGCGAAGCGATACGATCCGCGCACTCTGTTGCCCTTCTCGATGCGAACGGTGTACGGCGCGTCGAGCGTCGACGTGAAGGTGGTGAACGTTCCCGTCGACCCCGTCGGGCCGCCGATCGAGCAGGTCCCGTCGAGCACGTCGACCTCGGCGTCACCGGTGTCGGCACACGCGCTCGGTCCACCGTTGACGGTCACGTGCTTGACGGCTCCGGGAGTCGTTTCCGTCACTTCGAGCGTCCAGGTCCCGCCGCCGTCACCCTCGACGACGAGGGTAAACGGCGTCCCGGACCCGGGGATGTCCTTGACAGTCAGATTGAACACGACGACCCGGCGAACGTCCGAAGCGACCGTCCAGTCGACGTTCGAGCCGGTCCCGCCGGGCCGGGTAAACCGAGAGGAACCCGACTGATTGACCTCGGTCCCGAGCGACGCCGTCTCGTTCAGCGTCGCGTTGAGGTACGTCCCGTCGCGGCTCCCGACGACGCGATTGTAGGTACCCGTGTAGTTCGAGAGTGCGTGTCGATAGCGGCCCTCGTACCCGTCGAGGTCGTCGCCGCGGGTCTCGGCGGCGAGCCGTTCGAGGTCGCGGTTCACCGAGGCCTCGCGATCGGCAAGTCGCTCGATACTTTGGGCGCTCCCCGTCGTCGTGATGCCGTCGGTAACGGCCAGGCTGTGTGCGAAGAGGATCGTGCTGAACACGACGATAGCGATTGCGACGCCGCCGATCAACAGCAGTTGTCCGCGGTCGCGCGCTACCATACGACCAGACGCACCTCCACGACGTTGTAGACGATCGAGTCCGGTCTCGCGTCCGGAGCGAAGTAGTCGCCGACGACCGAGAGCGTCGGACCAGTACCGCTGCAGTCGCCGATTCGCGTTGGCATATCGTCGGTCAGGGTGACCGTCTCCGTCGCGACGGCGGCGTCGGCGGGGTTGTCGGCGGCGTTCTGATTCGCCGCCTGCGAGACGAGGACGGTCGTCCGGTCGTTTGCGTCCCGGTCCCAGTAGCTGAGATAGATGTTGTACTCGTCGCCCTGCCGGTCGAACGTGTAATTCAGCATCCGCTCGAACTCCGTGGAACTCCCGGTCTGGTTCCCGTTGAGCGTCGGGGCCCCGACGCTGTAACACCGCGTCGCGTTCTGCAGGGCACCGGTCTCGGCCGCCAGCGAGAGGAGGTCCGCCGCGCGCGCGTCGAGTTCGGCCGTCCGCTGCTCCGCGCCGGTCTGGAACGGGCCGGTGTCGACCGCCGAGAGCCCGTACACTGTGGCGGTCACGACGACGATGGCCGCGAGGACGCCCTCCAGCGTGTACGCCTGTCCCCGCATGTTACCACACCCGCACCACGAGCCAACACACCGGGTCGCACTGGTCGGTGTCGGTCAATTTCACGACGCGCGTCGCTCGCGCGACGTTCTGTCTGTCCGTCGCGTCGGGCCCCCAGGCGAGCGTGTCGCCGTCGTCGACCGCCGGAACGCGTTCCCCGTCGTAGAGCGTCGACGCGTTGATTATCGTCACGTTTACGCGCGGATTCGCCCGCCGCTCGGTCGCGACGAGGAGCCCGGCGTTGGCCTTGAGCCCGTCGAGTTCGGCCGTGTCCGCGGTGAGGGACGCGTTGATCCCCCCGGTCGTGTTGTAGACGAGGTGGTTGCGCGTCCCCTCGACCGTGTGGTTCTCGATCAGGTACGTCGCGGCACGGTCCGCGATCGGTTGGCTGCGCTGTACGTCAGGGGATTCGTACACGGCGATAGCACTGCCCTGTACGAACGCTAACACCCCGATTATCGTCACGAGCAGGACGCTCACCCCGACAGCGAAGTCCTGCGGTGTTTGTGCTCTTGTATCCATGTCCCACACACCCTATTTTCCGTCTGATACGTACGCCGTCGAACCGCGAGGAGTCCGCTACCCCACGGCGATCCACACCACCAGTGCGATCGTCGAGAGGATGACCGCGAATTTGACGCCGGCGACGAGTTTCACCTCGCGGATGTATCCCGCGATGAACGACGACAGCAGCGCCTGCAGCGTCACCGCGTGGAAGAACAGCATCGACAGGAGGTCCGTGTCCACGCTACCCCCGAAGTTACCGCCGGGCGCGCCGCTGCCGCTCGACCCGGACGCCTGCGTGGCGAGCCCGGCCATCACGTCGAGGAACTGCGTCTTCAGCAGCGCCATGACGCCGAGCAGCGTCAGGTACGTCATGATGATGATGACCGTCTGCATCCGCGTCCGTGACTTGCGCTCGCGCTCGATGTCGTCCTGGTTCTCCGAGGCCTGTGCGGCCGTCGAGAGCACGTCCTGAATCTGGCTCGAAGCCTCCTGGGCCTCCGCGATGAGCTTCACCGTTCGGGCCAGTCGCGGGACGTGGTACTTGTTGTTGAACTCCCGGAGCGCGTCTTTCAGGCTCGTCCCGTAGTTCACCTTCGCGTGGATCGTCTCGAACTCGTCCGAGAGCTTGCCCGCGGAGGTCTCGGAGACGACCTTGATCGACTCGAGCAGGGTCATCCCGGTGTCGTTTGCCGACGCGAGCTTTCGGAGGTTCTCCGAGAGGTTCCCGATGATCGCCTTCCGCGAGCGGAGGTTCCACTCGTAGAATATCATCAGCGGGACGAAGTTGATGTACATCGGGACGTACACCCAGAAGAACGTCGAGCGGACCGGAACCGCGATCATCCCGTCGAGCGACAGCGGCGCCCAGCCGAGGACGATGGCGACGACGACCGCGAGGATAGAGGTCGGAACGGTCAGCCCGAGGACCAACAGCGGATGGTCGCGGAAGAACAGGTCCGGCCGCTTGAGAATCTCCATGAGTTCGTGAGTCCCCTCGCGGCGCTTGATCCGATCGAAGACGCCGTAGGTCCCGGCGTAGTTCTCGATGAGTCCGAGGTTGAACACGCCGACGCCCTCGTCGACAACGAGTTCCTTCTCGCCGGCGTTCGACCGGAGGTAGCCGTCGCCGATGGAGTCCTGTGTGACCGTCGAGACGAGGACGAGAAAGCCCAGGCCGGTCAGCGGAATCAGCCCGTAGACGGTCCCGTAGATGAGCGACTGCTGGGCGTTGCCCATCATCGACATGATGACGAGGATGATGATGAGAAGCAGCGGGAACAGCGAGAGCGTCATGTACATCTCGCCGAACAGTTCGAGCGTCTCCAGCTGTTTGTTCTGCTCCTGCCTGGCGGTCCGCATGTGCTTTTCCTTCTGGTCTTCGAGGAACGAGGTCATGTCCCCGCCGGAGTTGATGATCGAGAGCATGTCCGTCAGGAACTGCGACAGCTCGTCCGACGGCGTCTGAATCGCCTGGTTCCGGACGGCGGTCCGGTAGTCGGTGTCGAAGTACTCCGTCTCGAGGACGATGGACTGGAACTCCTTTGCCACCTCGCCGTAGGTGTCCTCGGCCTGCCCCATCGCCTGCAGGATTTCGAGCTGGTTGAGCCCGCCCACCGACAGCGCGTACATGAACGAGACGGCGTCCGAGAGGAGGACGTTGATCTCCCGCTTCCGGGCGCTCGCCCGAAAGTACGGGATGGAGACGAGCGACCCGAATCCGATCGCGAACCCGATCGCGCCGAAGACCACCCCGGTCACGAGCACCAGGAACGGGACCTTCAGCACGTCGAGGATGGCGGAGACGTTCTCGGGAACGGGAATACCGATCAGCGTCGGCGCCTCTCCGCCGGCGAAGAGCAACTGGACGAGGAGGTAGCCGAGCAACGTCCCGACGAGCCACAGCGCGAGGCCCGCGATGACGCCGACGGCGAGCGCACGCGCGAGGAACATCTCGACGTTGTCGGCCATCCGGGCCTGCGCCAGTTTGTTCTCGACGCTGTCGACGAAGTCGCCCTCCTCGTCGAACACCATCTTGTACACCGGGTAGAACGTGTCGCCGAGCGCACCGCCGCTCCCGAGCTGTTTCTGTCCCGGTGTGTCCATGCTCATTCGCTATCTGCCTCCGCGCCGGCCTTGGGAACGAACTGGCCGAAGTCGATGCTGTCGTCCTCGCCGGCTTCGTCGGCGTTCGCGTCGCCGTCCATCAGCGCCGAGACGATGTCCGGCGTCTCGCGGCTCTTGTAGGTGTCGAACAGCGGCTGGGCGTTGTCGAGGACCTGCTTGGTCTCCTCGACCATCTCCGGGGGGGCGTCGGGGCGCGGGACCATCTCCTCTTTCTCCGGTTCGATGTCGATCTTGACGGACTCCATCTCGCGGAGGTCTTCGAGCGACAGTTCGAGCTGCTCGTTCGCGATGAGCGTCAGGATGGTCTCGGGGTCGTTGACGAACGCCTGCACCGTCGCGGCCACCTGCGTGTACGTGTTCAGCCCCTGTTCGATGAGGTACGCCAGGACGACCTTGCGCTTGAACAGCTCCTCGTCGAGTTTCTCCTGGGTCCACCCGCGGTCGAACTTGATCTCTTCGAGGGTGTTCGAGTTCCCCATCTGGATGTACTCGTCCGTCTCGGCGCGCCATTCGTAGACGTCGCGGACGTTGATCTCGTCGTTCTCCGCGGAGTACTCGTTGATCTCGGTCAGCGACTTGTTCCGGCGCACCTTGTTGCCGTCGACCCGGGTCTGGGTCTGGATGGAGACGAGGTCCAGCGCGGTAAAGAGCGTCTTCGAGACGTTGATCGGTTCGGTCGTAAAGCGCTTGATGACCTCGCCCACGGAGTCGGCGTGGAAGGTGGTGTAGGTCGTGTGACCGGTCGACATGACCTGGAAGAGGGTCCGCCCTTCTTCGCCACGAATCTCGCCCATCACGATGTAGTCAGGGCGTTGGCGGAGCGCGGCCTCCAGCAGGTCGAACTCGTCGACGTCGCCCTTGTCGTCCTCGCCGAAGGAGGGGCGAGTGACGCTCGCGACCCAGTTTCGCTGGGGCAGTTCGACCTCCCGCGTGTCCTCGATGGAGACGATCTTGGAGTTCGAGGGGATGAAAAGCGAGACGGCGTTCAGCGAGGTGGTCTTCCCGGACGCCGTCCCACCGGCGAAGATGAGGCTCTTGTTGTTCTCGATGCAGAGCCAGAGGAACGCCATCTCGTCGAGCGAGAACGTGTTCCAGTTGATGAGGTCGATTGGGGTAAAGGGAACGTCCTTGAACTGGCGGATGGTGTAGTTGGTCCCGTGGTCCGACACCTCGCGGCCGAGCGTCAACTGCGCGCGTGACCCGTCCGGCAGGGTGGCGTCCACCTGCGGCTGGCGCTTCGAGATGCCCTTGCCCGAACGCTGGGCTAGTTTCACGACGAAGTCGTCGAGTTCGCCCCGGCCGTGTTCGACGTTAGAGATGATCTGCTCGTAGTCAGTGTGGTAGACGAACACGCGTGAGTTGTAGCCGTCGCAGGAGATGTCCTCGACGTTGATGTCGTGTTTGACGGCGTCGATGCGGGCGTAGCCGACGAAGTCCCGCTTGAGCATGTACAACAGCTTCTCGACCTGGTACTCGTTCAGCGTCGACTCGTCGTCCTCGATGACGGCCGGCTCCGGCCGGGTCGAGATTCCGGTCAGCGGCCCCGCCGTCTCGTCGCTCTCGCCCTCGTCGAGACCGAACAGTTCCATGACCTGACCGAGGACGCCCTGGTCGCCGCCGTCCGCGTCGACCGGACCGTCGTAGAGGTCGTACCGCGAGAGGAGCTGTTCGGCCTCGCGCTGGATGACCTGCGCCCGGTCCGCGTCCGTCCCCTGGACGATCACGTCGTCCTCGGAGTACTTGATCGCGGTCTTGAGCTTGCCCGAGAGGAACTCCCGGAGGTCGATTTCGATGGCGTTGAGGTACGGCTCGATGACGTAGTACTTCTTCTCGTTTTCCTTTCGGGAGTGGAAGATGATGACACAGGCGTAGGGCTTGTTGACCCAGTAGCGTTCGAGTTCCGAGAAGTGGGACTTCTTCGCCTGCGGAACCGCCTTCTCGAGGTCGTATCGGTTGACGACCGTCGTGTGGCCCTCGCGCGTCGAGAAGAACTCGTCTTCGTCGAGGTCGGGGTTCACGTCGACCGTGTTCTCGTCGACGTACTCGTGGAGTTCGCTGGCGATGTCTTCCGCGGCGGACAGTCTGTGTTCAGTGTGGTCCGGGTCGAACCCGAGGTGCTCGCTGGCGTCGAACGGCACGACCGCGCCGTCACCGTCGCGCGGTCGGCTGCCGTCCTCGTAGTAGTACTCCCGTTTGAAGTGTTCCCAGGTGTAGACGTCCTTCGCGACGGGCGTGGTCTCCGGATCGAGAAACGCCTGAAAATGCTCGTTCAGCGTCTTTCCGGCGCTGGCCGCGTCTTCGATCCGGTCGGGGAGTTCACGGGGTTCGAAGCCGAGATACTCGCTCCGGTCGAACCGACCGCCGTCGTGGAGGTCACGGCGGAGGTCGTCCCAGGTGTACTCGCCGACCCGGGCCGAGCGGTCAGACAGGCCGCCCCCACTGACCTGCTCCGAGCCGCCACCCCCGGTGTCATCGATAGCCATTGTTATTCATCTCCTGGTAAGCACGAAAAAACTTTACGCCCAGAAAATGTATGATAAGATATACTTGTAGTCAGTGCCATCCAAGTCTGCCTACAGTAGTAAGTCAGTCATACTGAACGTTTCGGCGAAGTCACCGGGCCGGCAGTGATCGCTCACAACGAAAACGGAGCCGAGTGAGTATCACGATACCGGCCGAAGCGCTGGTGGCGCGGGACGTCCCCTCTAAATACGGGTGACGGGCGGAGTAAGAGGTGATTACTACTCGATGAACGACTCGATACGGGCCATCGCTTCCTTGAGGTCGGACAGCCCGGTCGCGTACGAGACACGGAGGTGGCCAGTGCCGCCCGCGCCGAAGGCCGACCCGGGCACGACTGCGACGCGCTTCTCCTGAAGGAGCGCCTCGGCGAACTCGTCCGCGTCGTCCCAGGGACACTCCGGGAACGCGTAGAACGCGCCGGCGGCCGGGAAACAGTCGATTCCCATCTCGTCGAAGCGGGTGAGAACGTACTTCCGCCGGCGGTCGTACTGGGCAGTCATCTCGGTGACCTCCTCCCGGCAGTTGTCGAGGGCCTCGATCGCGGCGTACTGGGCGGTCGTCGGCGCCGACAGCATCGAGTACTGGTGGATGCGGTTCATCGCCTCGATCGCTTCGGGCGGCGCCATCGCGTAGCCCAGCCGGAACCCCGTCATCGCGAACGCCTTCGAGAAGCCGTTGAACACCACGGTCCGCTCGCGCATCCCGGGAAGCGACGCGATGGATGTGTGGTCGTGCTCGTACGTGAGGTCGGCGTAGATCTCGTCGGCGAACACGACGAGGTCGTTCTCACGGCAGAACGCGGCGACCTCGGCGATCTCGTCGCCGGTCATCGTCGCGCCCGTGGGGTTGTTCGGGTAGCAGTAGACGAGCGCGTCGGCGTCGGCTGCCCCGGCCGACTCCAGCACGTCCCGGGTGAGTTTGAACTCGTCTTCGGCGCGCGTGGGCACGTCGACCACGTCGACCCCCGCGAACGTCGCGCCGGGGACGTAGGAGACGTAACAGGGCTGGGCGATGGCGACGGTGTCGCCGGGGTTCAACAGCGCCCTGAACGCCAGGTCGAGGCCCTCGCTCGCCCCCGCGGTCACGAGAATCTCCTCGTCGGGGTCGTACTGGAGGCCGTGGGTGGCCGCCTCGTAGTCCGCGATCCGTTCGCGGAGTTCGCGCTTCCCGCGGTTGGCCGTGTAGGACGTCTGTCCGCGTTCCAGCGAGGCGATGGCCGCCTCGCGGGCCGCCCACGGCGCGGAGAAGTCGGGTTCGCCCACGCCGAGCGAGATGATGTCGTCCATCTCCTCGGCCAGTTCGAAGAACCGCCGGATTCCGGACGGCGGGACGCTGTCGACGCGTGTGGCGGGTTCGAGCGTCATGGTGAGACCGACAGCCTGTCGTCGTCGTCGTGGTCGTCGAACTCCATGCCCTGTTCCTTGTAGGACTCCATGATGTAGTGGGTCACCGTCTGGGTGATCTCCGGGATGGGAGCGATCTTGTCGCTGATGAAGTGTGACACCTCCCGCATCGAGTCGCCCTCGACCTCGAGGTCGAAGTCGTAGTCACCGCTGACGAGGCGGAGGGAGGTCACCTCCGGGAACTTCGCGATTCGGTCGGAGATGTCGTCGTAGCTGGTCTCGCGGTCCAGCGTGACGTTGAGTTCGACCGTGGCGCGGACGCGCTCCTCGTCGGTCTCGACGGCGTTCCAGTCGACGACCGCCTGATAGCCGCGAATGACGCCTGCCTCCTCGAACTCCTCGATGATCTCGGCTACCTCGCTCTCGGAGAAGTCCGTCAGCCGAGCGATGTCCTCGGTGGTGTAGCGAGCGTTCTCCCGTAGCAGGTCCAGTATCTCGCGGCGACTGCTCATACAGCGGTGACGGAGCGAGGCGGACAAAAGCCTTGCTCAATGGTGAGAGCGTGTCACATCCGTCCGTCCAGGTGGTTTTAATACTGTTCAGGGAAACTGACGGGTAATGTTCGAAGAGGGTGGACGACGTAGCGACTCGCGATCCGGGTGGGCGCACGTCGCTGCACACGACGGGGCCGCGGCGGTAATCGACGCGGCGCTCGAACTCGATCCGGCCGACCGGTACACGAAGACGGAACTGAGCGACGCCGCCGGCGTCCCGCTGAAGACGCTCTACCTCGACGGCACGCTCGAGGAACTGGTGGCCGTCGGGCTACTGGAGAAGCACGGGGACGAGGGCGAGGAGACGACGTTCTCCGTCGACGACGGGAGCCCGGTGTTCGAGGCGGCCCGGGCGTTCGACGACGCGGTCCGAGACCGGCAGTCTGACGCCTGAGGGCGACGGCATCGAGCGTTCGGCAACCCTGCATCCTTGGGATTTTATTCGAGGCGACCGAAGTCTCCGCCGATGGTTTCACTCGACTCGGAATCCGACGTGCTCCAGCGCGGGGACGAAGCCCCGGCGTTCGAACTCACCGGCACAGACGAGGAAACGCACTCGCTCGCCGAGTTCGCCGACCGAGAGGCCCTGCTCGTCGTGTTCACGTGTAATCACTGCCCGTACGCGAAGGCCAAGATCGACGAACTGAACCGCCTCGCGGCGGACTACGACGACCTCGCCGTCGTCGGAATCAACGCGAACGACCCCGAGGAGTACCCCGACGACTCCTTCGAACGGATGCAGGAACTGGTCGAGAGCGGTGAGATCGACTACGACGCGTACCTCTTCGACGAGTCGCAGGACGTCGCGGCGGCCTACGGCGCTCGCTGCACGCCCGACCCGTTCCTCTTCCGCAACGACGGCGGGACCTTCAAACTGGCCTATCACGGTCGCCTCGACGACGCGCCGAACCCGGACGACGAACCGAGCGAACGGGAGATGGCGGCGCACGTCGAGACGCTGCTCGCGGGCGAGGACGTTACCGCCGCCGAGAAGCCGTCCCGCGGCTGTTCGATCAAGTGGAAATCCGGTAACGAACCGGACTACTGGAACGCCTGACGCCTCGTCACTCGATTTCGTCGAGCGAGTCGAACCCGCTCCAGCACTCGCAGTCGAGGTCCTCGATCGACGTGACCTCGTCCGGGAGCGAGGAGATCGGCATCCCGTCGTCGAACTGGTCACACCCGTCGGCATGGATGGAGAAGTCGTCGCTCGCCATGACCGGCATGGTCGCATCTTTCGCGTACCGTCGCAAAAATCCTCGGTCTCGCGCCAGAACACCTCCAGCGTCCGCGCTGGCGGCCGTCACGTGTGTGGCGTGGGAGTCATGAACAATACAGTACTGTTACCGGAGGACACTGGACAGATAGATGTCACGAACCCCGAACTATTTTTGATTGATGGGTTTATGGTTGCTGGTACGATACGATATCCAATGACCGGCGGGCGCGAGACACCGAACGAGTTCATAGACGGTGCGTCTTCCGTCCTGTTGCTGGCGCAGTCCGAGAGCGACGCCGAGTGCGAGGGCTGTACCAGCCTCCTCTCAGAGCACGGTCTGCGCGACTCCAGAGCCATCTGCATCACGATGGCGGATTCACCCGACTCACAGCTCTCGCTCTGGCAGCAGCAACTGGACGACGAGATGCCGGAGGAGGCGGTCATCGTCGACGCTGGGAGCCAGCTTCCGGCCGAGTCCCAGGCCGCCGGGTCGGGCGCGTTCCCCTCGCTGACGCTCGAGACGCTCCCGTCCTCGGTCGAACCTATCGATATCGGGCTCACGGTCGCACGCCATCTCGGCCGGTGGGAGGCCGCGGACGGCCCGACGGTGCTGTGTCTCAACTCGCTCACGGACCTGCTGAACGCGTGGGAGCGCGACCGCGTCATCTCGCTCGTGACCGCGCTCAACCGCCTGTGCAACGAGATGGAGGTGATGTGCCATCACCACATGGACCCCGAGGCCAACAACGAGGAGACCATCGAGATGTTTCGGCCGCTGTACGACGTGGTGTGCGAGTACATCCCGGAGCACGGCTGGACGATCACCGGCTCTCCGAACGACGATTCCCCGACGTTCCGCGATTCGGTCACGCCGCCGGGCGGGGTCGGAAAGGGGAACCCCCAGGAGCCGGAGACCATCCCGATCCCCTACTCCTTCGACCAGGTGCTCGAGCTGATCTCCTCGCCGCGGCGTCGGTGCTTGCTCTATCACCTGAAAGACAGGACGGAGCACACGATGGACCTCGACGAGCTCGTCCAGCGCGTCTACGAACGCGAGAAGTCGATCCCCGCGCGCGAGACGCCGAAGTCCCGCGACGAGGTGAGCGTCTCGCTGGCGCACAACCACCTCCCGCGACTCGACGACCTGGGGATCCTCTCGTACGACGCCGACGACAACACCGTCGAGTACTACCCGAACCCCGCACTGGAGTCGGCGATACGGTACATCGAGCGCCTGGAACTCGGCTAGCCGTCGCCACGTCGCACCTTTATGTCGTCGCTGGCAGGATACATCGACATGGACGAGACCCCCCTGCCGTCTGTCACAGAGCAGTTCGCCCGAACCATCGCGCCCGACGCCGACGAGGTCATCGCGGAGATGGACGCGAAGGCCGACCGCGAGGGGTTCCCGACGGTCGGCCCGGCGGTCGGCGGCTGGCTCCGCCTCGTCGCGCGGATGGTCGACGCCGAGCGCGTCTTCGAGTTCGGGTCCGGGTTCGGGTACTCCGCGTACTGGATGGCCCCCGCGATTCCCGACTCTGGACGAATCGTTCTGACAGAGATCGACGCCGACGAACTGGACGAGGCGCGCGAGTTCCTCGAGCGCGGGGGCTTTTCGGACCGAGCGGCCTTCGAACACGGCGACGCGATAGCCATCGTCGACGAGTACGACGGCCCCTTCGACGTGGTCCTCATCGACAACGAGAAGCACCGCTACGCAGAGGCGTTCGAGGCCGTCCGCGGGAAGGTTCCGGTCGGCGGGGCCGTCGTCGCCGACAACATGATCGAGGCCGGTCCGCTGGACTTCGAGGACGTGCGCGCGCTGCTCGACGGCGAGGACGTCGACGCGAACGAGACGAGTCGCGGCGTCGCCGCCTATCTCGAACGCGTGGGCGAGGACCCGGCGTTCGAGACCGGACTGCTACCGCTCGGCGAGGGCGTCGCCGTGAGCGTCCGCGTGGACTGAGACGGCACCCGCACGGCCGTTCACCCAAACGCTATAGTCGTGCATGCTAACAATTAGCACGTACTATGGCGAACGCAGACACCGGGACGGCAGCGACGGAATCGGGCCTCGACAGCCCCGTCATCGAGCGCGCGGCCGAGCGCGCCGGCGTCGACGAGCGCGCCCTGTGCGACGCGCTGGTCGTGCTCCACGCCGACCTCATCGGGCGACACGGACGATTCGAGCGAGCGTTCGACTACGTCACCGTCGACGGGACCCGGGCCTACCGTGTCGCCGACGAGGCGTGGGACGACCTCCTCGAGGAGTTCGAGTTCGAGGACGCGGTGGCCGACGCGGCCATGCTCGCACACACAGAGCAGGCCAAACTGCTGTTCGCGAAGTCGGTACGGGGCGACGACAACTTCGACGCCGACGAGAGCGGCGTCGTCATCGGAATCGACACGGCAGAGCAGTTCTGAGTCCGGCGGTCGTCGGCTCCGATTCTCGTCTGCGAAAATGCGGGTGCATAGCTTATGTAGGAGGCAGGGTAACTCAGGGCCAACGGCTAGTCCTAACGCATGAGTCTGATGATAGATATTCGGAAGCTCGGGTTGTTCAATCAGATGGCCAAGGAGGGCGGGAACACCGTCGCGAACCACCTGAGCCAGATGACGGGGATGGAGACGGAGATGGAGATCACGAAGATCAACTTCATCGACATCCCGGACATCAAGACCCACGTCGGCGACCGCAAGCAGATCGGTATCAGCATCGAGATGGTCGAGAAACCCCACGGTCACATCCTCTTTCTGTTCAACGCCGCCAGCGCGAAGGACCTCGCCAGCGGGATGATCGGTGACATGGGCGAGACGGACCCGAACGCCAACGGGTTCACCGACATGGAGCGCTCCGCCATCCAGGAGATCGGGAACATCATGACCAGCGGCTTCATCGACGGCTGGGCGAACGTCCTCGATACGACCATCGACATCTCGACGCCGAACTTCACCTTCGGACCGGGCAGCGGCATGGTCGACCAGCTCGTCGGCGACCGCGAGAACGAGATGGCGCTGATGTTCGACTCGCGCGTCCACGCGCTGGAGTCCGACATCAACGTCAAGGTCTACACGTTCCCGGAACTCGAAGAGCTCGTGGACCTCATGCAAGAGATCGAAGTGTAGGAATCGCCCCACGGATAAACTCCGTTTCCTTCATGAACAATTTAGCAGAACTTCATGTGTCATGCGCCCCTGGGACACGGTATGCCAGGAGGTTCTCCCCAGCGGCTGCGGCCGTTCCTGTGGCGCGCCGAGCAACTGTACCCGGACACGGAGATCGTCTCGCGGACCAACGAGGGGCTGGTCCGGTACGACTACGCCGAGTACGGTGACCGGACGGCGCAGTTAGCGAACGCCCTCGACGCCGCGGGCTACGGCGACGGGGAGCGACTCGGGACGTTCTGCTGGAACACCAGTCGACACTTCGAGACCTACTTCGGCGTCCCCGGCATCGGCGCGCAGTTACACACCATCAATCCGCTCCTCCCGGACGAGCACGTCCAGTACATCGTCGAGAACGCGCGGGACCGGACCATCTTCGTCGACGTGTCGCTGCTGCCGAAACTCGAAGGGGCCGTCGCCGACGACCCCGAGCCCTTCGAGTCCGTCGAGCGATACGTCGTGATGAGCGACGACCTGCCCGAGACGGACCTCGACGCCGTCGCCTACGAGTCGTTCATCGCAGACCAGCCCACCGAGTACGACTGGCCGACCCTGGAGGCGGACCGGCCCGCCGGCCTCTGTTACACGTCGGGGACGACCGGCCGGCCGAAGGGCGTCGAGTACACCCAGCAGATGCTCTGGGCGCACACGATGGGGATCCAGTCCCCGCAGGGCATCCCGCTGGCCGACGACGACGTGGTGATGCCCGTCGTCCCGATGTTCCACGTCAACGCCTGGGGACTGCCGTTCTCGGCGACCGCCGGCGGCGCGAAACACGTCTATCCGGGCCCACAGCCGGACCCGGCGGACCTGGCGACGCTCATCGAGGAGGAGCGCGTCACGGTCACCGCGGGCGTCCCGACGGTGTGGCTCGGGCTGATGGAGTACGTCAGGGAGAACGACGTCGACCTCTCCTCGCTGGACCGCCTCGTGGTCGGCGGGAGCGCGGCCCCGGAGGCGATGATTCGCTTCTTCGACGACCGCGACGTGGAACTCGTCCACGCGTGGGGGATGACCGAGACGGCACCGGTCGGTGCGGTGGCGACCCTCAAGAGCGACCTGCGAGACGCCGACTACGAGACGCGGCTGGCCAAGCGCTCGAAACAGGGGCTCATCTCGCCCGGTCTGGAGTTCCGCGTCGTCGACGACGACGGGAACAAGGTGCCCCACAACGGCGAGGACTTCGGTGAACTCTACATCCGCGGGCCGTGGGTGACGACCGAGTACTTCGAGCGCCCCGACGCCACTCGGACTGACTTCGACGACGGCTATCTGAAGACCGGGGACGTGGTCACCGTGGACGAGGACGGCTACATCGAAATCGTCGACCGGGCGAAGGACGTCATCAAGAGCGGCGGCGAGTGGATATCCTCGGTCGAGCTGGAGAACGAACTGATGGCCCACGAGCACGTCTCGGAGGCGGCGGTCATCGGCGTCCCCCACGAGCGCTGGCAGGAGCGCCCGCTCGCGATGATCGTTCCGACGGCCGACGCCGACCAGGACGCGCTCGCCGACGAGCTCCGCGAGTACATCCTCGACTCGTATCCGAAGTGGTGGGTTCCGGACAACTTCGTCGTCATCGACGAGGTTCCGAAGACGGCGACCGGGAAGTTCGACAAGAAGGCGCTCCGCGAGGAGTACGGCGACGAGTCCCTCGTCGAGGGCCGCGTCCCCGACGACGCCGCGCCGGAGTGAGAAATCGACGAGAGGGGGACGAGCGCGGGCCCCTGTCTCGCGCGGCTACTGGACGCCGGCGACCAGTCCTCTGATCTCGGTCCGGTACGCCTCCGGTTCGAGGCCGAGGTCCACGTCGACGGTCACCGTGATGCCCTCGCTCAGCGAGTTCTCGACGACCTGGTCGAAGTTCTGGGCGGGATAGGCCCCGCCGGAGATGAGGACGTAGTCGCCGTGGTGCCAGACGGCGAGCAGCGCCGAGATGTCGATGTCGGTCGGCGGAAGCTCGACGGACTTGCCCTCGGTCACGTCGAAGCTGATGCCCTGGAAGGGGTACGCGGCCGAGAGTTTGACAGTGTCAGCCGTCTCGCCGGTGTCGATATCCAGCGTCCCCTCGCCGGTCTTCTCGATGTCCGTCAGGCCCTGGTTCCGCATCTGCTGTTCGAATGTCTCGCGGGCGTTCGACTGCACTTGGCTCAGAAGCTCTGCCCGCCCCGCACCGGCGGGGAGGTTGTCGAGGTCCGGACTGAAGTCGACCCGCGTGGCGAAAAACACCGACAGCGCGGTCTGGACTTGATCGAGCGTTCGGCTGGCGACGCGCTCCTGTAACTGTTCGTCGACGTACTGGACCGTGTTCGAGACCGCTTCGATGGTGACCGGCCCGTAGCTCCGTTCGAGCACCGTCTCGGAGGCCTGGTTCGTCCGCGTCCAGCCGCCGTCGTCGAGTCGCTGTTTCGGGACGTTCGGCGCGGGCGTCGCGGCAGCGGCCAGAAACGAACACCCGGCGAGTCCGGCCGTTCCGAGGCTCGCACCGGCGACGAGGTAGTCACGACGGTTCATATCCGACCCTGGCTACTGCGACGCAAAAGCGTGCTGGCCGATTATCAGCGAATTTTCGGAAACAATTCCACCGAGGTTTGTCCGAGTTTCACGAATTATATCCCAATTCGTACCGTGGTACGGATATGGAGTTACTGTCCGAAGAACTCGTCCCGGAGCACGCACGCGAGGTCAAGCGGGCGGCCCGCGAGTTCGCGACGGAGCACATCGAACCCGCGGCGGCCGAGTACTACGCCTCCGGTGAATACCCGTGGGAGGTCCTCGAAGCCGGCATGGACGCCGGGCTGGTCGCACAGGACATCGGCGAGGAGTGGGGCGGCCGCGGGTTCGACCTCCAGCAGGTGCTGGCCGTCGCCGAGGAGTTCTACAAGGCCGACGCGGGCATCGCGCTGACGCTCCAGCTCGCCAGCTTCGGGGCGGAAATCGTCGAGGACCACGGCGACGAGTGGCAGAAAGAGGAGTTCCTCCGTCCGGTCGCCGAGAACGACCAGCTCACCGGGCTCGCGGTCTCCGAGCCGGAGACGGGGAGCGACCTGGCCGGGATGTCGACCACCGCGGAGAAGGACGGCGACGAGTGGGTCCTCGACGGCGAGAAGTACTGGATCGGCAACGGCGTCGAGGCGGACTGGGTGACGCTGTACGCCAAGACCGGCGACGACCAGAACGACCGCTACGGGAACTACTCGCTGTTCATCGTGCCGACCGACGCCGACGGCTACCACGCCGAGCACATCCCGGAGAAGATGGGCTTTCGGGCGTCCAAGCAGGCCCACATCGTCCTCGACGACTGCCGCATCCCCGAGGAGAACCTCATCGGCGTCGAAGGGGCCGGCTTCTACATGCTCGCGGAGTTCTTCAACCACGGCCGCACCATCGTCGGCGGCCACGGTATCGGACTCGCCGCGGCGGCCATCGAGGAGGCCTGGGAGTTCGTCCACGACCGCGAGGCCTTCGGCAGGACGGTCGACGAGTTCCAGGCGGTCCAGCACAAACTGGCCGATATGCAACTGGACTTCCAGTCGGCCCGCACGCTGACCTGGCACGCCGCCGACCGCGTCGCGAATCAGGAGAACGCGGGCTACTGGGCGGCGCTGGCGAAGACGCAGGCGACGGAGGCCGCGATGGACTGCGCCGAGCGGGGGATGCAACTCCACGGCGGCCGGTCGGTCCTGACGGAGAACCGAATCTCGCGGGTGTACCGCGACGTTCGCATCCCGGTCATCTACGAAGGGGCTAACGACATCCAGCGGAACCTCATCTACAACCAGGCCCCGAAGTAGGGGCCCTAGAGACTCGGGCGGGTCACTGGCCCACCGCACCCCCTTACCTGGTGGCGTTCTACTGACCCCCAGGAGCGTGATGGCGTCCTACTGACTCTCAGGAACGTGGTGGCGTCCCACTTTCCCCTGGAACGTGGTGGCGTCACACACCACCCTGCAAGTGTTTCTCTGTCCGGCCGCATTCGCCGGAACGACCACCGAGACACCACCTTGCAAGTGTTTTTCCCGTCTCGCACTCGACATCGCCAGCGGACAGCACCTCGATTCTGTGACGCGCTCACGTCCGCAGTCGCCACTGCCGGGGGACACCACCCTGCAAGTGTTTTCGCGGGTAGCGATGCTGTATCGTTTGATCACGACCCGTCTCGTCGTATCGGGCCGCTGAGACACCACCTTGCAAGTGTTTCAGGAGCCGTGTTCAGGGGGCCGGAGCAAGCACTGAGACACCACTCTGCAAGTGTTTTTGCGAGTGACAGGGACGGCGTGGTCTCGCTCGACTCGTACAGTCCGAGAGTACAGGGACACACCGGTCTGCAAGTGTTCCTCGCGGCCTGGGTGGCCGGTCGACTGAGCCGTGATGGCGACAAATCGGTCCCTGATCGGGGTGGGCGGTCGTGACACACACCGGCCTGCAAGTGTTTCTCGCGTCCCAGACGGTTCATTTGGGGAACCGCGTGCCAACGGATCGGTTCCCGATAGAGGATGGGCGGTCGTGGCACACACCGGCCTGCAACTGTTCTCCACCCCCGGCGGCGTGTCCGAGGACGGAGACACCCACACACCACCGTGCAAGTGTTCTTCGGTCAGGAAAGGGGGCCTCGTCAGGTGAACTGCCAGAGGTTCTGCTGTTCGTCGTCGGTGGTGTCCGGCGCTTCGAACTCGGTCGCCTCGCCCTCCAGGTAGTGTTCGAGGATGCCGTCGACGTTGCTCGGGACGGCGTCGCTGTAGGAGGACTGGAGCGCGGCGCTGATGATGTCGGCCGGGTCGTCGGTGACCTCGTAGATGTACTTGCGACCGCCCTTCCGGCCGAGGTTCCGCTCGGCGGAGCGGACGAGCCCCTGCATCGAGAGCTGGTCGAGGAACTCGTAGATCTTGCGCTCGGACTTGACCCGGCGGCCGCTGGATTCCGCAATAGAAGAGTAGAGATTGTAGATTCGCTTCGTCGACGCCTCGTGTTTCGGCTCGATGAGCGCCAGCGTCGTCGCCAGATACGTCAGCGCCTGCTGGGAGCTGAGGTCGTGTTCGAAGTAGTCGAGGAGTTCGTCGGTCTCGATGGTGTCGGTCGCGCGACGGGTGTGGGCCTCCGTCACGCCCTCCGCGCCCTCCATCCGGGCGTACTCCCCCGCCTTCTCCAGGATTCTGAGCCCCTGGCGCACGTCACCGCGCTCCTGGGCAGAGAACGCCGCGGCCAGCGGGACCACCTCGTCACCGAGGACGCCGTCCCGGAACGCGATGTCGGCGTAGTAGCCGAGGATGTCCCTGAGTTCGTTCGCGTCGTAGGGACCGAACTTGATCTCTCGCTCGCCGAGCGTCGACTTCACTTTCGGCTCCAGCACGTCGACGAACTTCAGGTCGTTCGAGATGCCGATGAGGCCGACCTTCGCGTCCGTGATCGGCGTGTTCTCGTTGGCCTCCGCCCGCGGCAGTTCGTAGAGGAAATCGTTTCGCGCGTCCGCGGGGATGTTGTCGATCTCGTCTAAGATGATGAGGACGTTCCCGCCGACGGCCTCTATCTCCTCGTAGAGGAACTCGAAGACGCTGTCCGTGCTGTAGCCGCTCTCCGGGAGCTGGTCTTCGGGGTCGCGGAACTCGTTGACGAGCGTGTTGACGAGCGCGTACGCAGACCGGTAGTTCCGGCAGTTGATCGGACCGACGACAGTGAGCGGGATCTCCTCCGCCTCGGCCTTCTCCTCGAGTTTGTCCCTGACCCACTTCGTGACGGCGGTCTTGCCGACTCCGGTAGGGCCGTAGACGAAGACGTTGTTCGGGTCGTGGCCGACGATCACGTCCTGCAGCGCGTTGATGTAGAACTCGATCTCCTCGTCGCGGTGGAAGATCGTGTCGGGGGTGAACGTGTCCTTCTTCAGCGGCTGCTTCCGTTCGAAGATCGCGTCGGTCCCGTCGAAGGGGTTCTCGTTCACGTCGACCATCCGTAAATCACCTTCCGGACGGTCGTATATAAAATCCCCGACCACCGTTCAAGTGTTTCAAGTGTTCTCAGGTGAGACGGTCACACACCACCGTGCGAGTGTTTTTTCGTGAACTGCACCGCCGACATCTCCGGTGAGAACCGCTCTGTCGGGAACCGGGAGTCACGACACTTCAGTCCTGTGATTTACCGCCAGGAGGAGCGTTTTGCACAATGTGTAATAAGTGAATTTTAAATGTTGTGTTTTAGGTGATATCTCCCTATACGTGGCTGGGAAGGACTCAGACGAGAAATTCCGATCCATACCGAGATACCGGGGAATACCGGAATCTCAGGCGTCTTTCGGTCACGAATCCAGTGTGCGATTCCCTCCAGTACCTCTGAGTATAAATACGAATCCGAGTTTCGATAGCGTCGTCGTCCCCACCCCACCACTCACTCGTAGAGAACACTTGCACGGTGGTGTGTGTCTGTCCAGTCTTCTGGGTCAGTGAAGGCACGAAAAGCAATCGATGACGGACGAACGGGAGCGCACAGAGGCAAAGTCCCAGGCGGAGTGCAGTCTTACTGTTCGAGATAGCCGTAGGTCGACTCCAGGTAGTCGATAATCCAGTCGACCGTCGACTCGTCGTACGTCCAGAACCCGTAGAACTCCCGGGGTTCTCGCTCCTCGGCCAGCAGCGCGCACTTCTGTCTGGGATCGCCGCCGCCGTCGAAGACGACGAACCAGGAGTCGGCGATCTCCTGACTGCGTTCGAGATGGAGGGTGAACGCGCTCGATTCCGGTGGCTCGGTGTCCGGGACGGCGTAGGCGTGGACAGACACGTCCGTCTCGCCGAGTCGCTCGTACAGGTCGAGTTCGCCCTGCAGGGTCGAGAGCGTCTGGAAACCCGCGTGTAGCGACCCGTATCCGACGCGCCACGCGCGGTCCTCGATCTCGCGGGAGGCCGCGACCATCCGGTCGATGGACCACGACGTGAACATCGTCTCGTCCAGGTGGTCCAGAATCGAGCGGTAGGGGCTGCTGTCGCGCGTGATGTAGTGGTCGCCGTCCGATAGCGTCTCGGTGAACGACTCGAGGCTCGCGGCCGCGACTACCTCCTCGCCGTCGCTGAGCGTGATGAACTCTCCAGGGCGTCCGCTCTCCGTTTGTTCCGCTCGCACCCGGACGTTCCGATCGGCAAAGCGCTCGCGCAGGTCGTCCACGACCGACTCCCCGGCGTTGAAGACCGTCAGCGTCTTCTGGTGGTCCTCCACACCGGCGATGAGTTCCGTTAACGACATCCTCGACTAGACATCGGTTCTCACTGTGTTAGTCGTTCCGCCGAGCACTCGCTGTGCTCCAGCGGCGGCCCTCCGTGTCGTTCTTCCAACGGATCGGCACTCGGTCGAGAGCCGAACGGCAGATCGGGCGGATTTTCGCCACACGACCGCGGTATTCCTCGACATACCACGGCTGACTCGGCCGAAATTTGAAATCCGGCACGTGAGCGCCTGAGGCGAAAGATAACGATTAATGAACGGTGATGTAGTGGAAAATCTTTAGTCACGGCCCTCCAATTGGCGAGATACGGCACCAGAGCTGGGGCCGAGGATTTCACCATGACAGACAACGAACTAATCTGGCGCATCGCTGGCGGTTCCGGTGACGGGATCGACTCGACGAGCCAGAACTTCGCGAAAGCCTTGATGCGGTCGGGGCTTCACGTGTTCACACATCGCCACTACCCGTCGCGCATCCGTGGCGGCCACACGTACGTGGAAGTACGCGCGAAAGACGACCCGGTACAGTCACGCGGTGACGGCTACAACTTCCTGCTCGCGCTGGGCGACTCCTTCGCCCGGAACCCGCAGGAAGAGGCCTATTACGGGAAGGAAGAGCTGAAGCCGCTGTACGAGAACTTCGACGACCTCCGCGAGGGCGGCGTCCTCCTCTACGACGAGGGGCTGCTCGACGAGGAAGACGTCGAGGAGATCGAACTCGAAGAAGCAGCGGAGGAGAACGGCTGGCACGTGGTCCCGATGGATCTGCGCGGCATCGCCAAGGAACACGGCCGCGAGATCATGCGGAACACCGCCGGGATCGGTGCGACCGCTGCCATCCTCGACATCGACACCGCCGAGTTCGAACAGCTCATCGAGCAGAACATGAGCGGCGACATGCAGGAAGCGAACCTGAACGTCCTGCAAGACGCCTACGAGGCCGCGGCCGAACTCGATATCGACCACGACATCGAGGTGCCCGATAACTCCCACGACGAGGAGCAGGTCATCCTCTCGGGGTCGAACGCCATCTCCTACGGGGCGCTCGACGAGGGCTGTCGGTTCATCTCGGGCTACCCGATGACGCCGTGGACCGACGTGTTCACCATCATGTCACAGCACCTGCCGGAGTTCGGTGGAATCTCCGAGCAGGTCGAGGACGAGATCGCGGCCGCCGCGCTCGCCCTCGGCGCGTCACACGCCGGCGTGAAGGCCATGTCCGGGTCGTCCGGCGGTGGCTTCGCGCTGATGTCCGAGCCGCTCGGGCTCGCCGAGATGACCGAGACGCCCATCGTGCTGGTCGAAGCCATGCGTGCCGGTCCGTCGACCGGGATGCCGACCAAGCCCGAACAGGCCGACCTCGAACACGTCCTGTACACCTCGCAGGGCGACTCCGCTCGCGTCGTGTTCGCACCCGCGAACATCCGCGAGTGCTACACGCAGACCCGCTCCGCGTTCCGCATTGCCTACGAGTACCAGATTCCGGCCATCGTCGTCTACGACCAGAAGATTCAGGGCGAACTCCGGAACCTCCCGGCCAGTCACTTCGACGAGGAGCCCAACGCCGACCCCGGGTCCGTCCTCACCGAAGAGGAGATTCAGGAGGCCGCACACCACCCCTCCGGGAAGTTCCAGCGCTTCCTCCACGAGCCCGAGGACGGCTCGAACGTCAGCCCGCGCTCCGTGCCGGGCCAGAAGGACGGGCGCTACCTCGCGACCGGCAACGAGCACAATCCCTCGGGCCACATCAGCGAGGACCCCGAGAACCGGATCGCCCAGATGGAGCGGCGCCTGAACAAGCTCGACGACATCCGCGCCGACCTGGACGAGAACGCGTCCCACCAGACCTACCACGGGCCGGAGGACGCCGACCACGGCATCCTCGTGTGGGGCAGCCAGCAGGGCACCGTCTTCGAGGCCGTCGACCGCCTCAACGAGAACGGTCACTCCGTGAAGGCGCTCGGCGTCTCCGACATGGCCCCGTATCCGGTCGACGAGGTCAGCGAGTGGCTCGACTCCGTCGACGAGGCGCTCGTCGTCGAGATGAACGCCACCGCCCAGTTCCGCGGCCTGACCCAGAAGGAACTCGGCAAGTACGGCGAGAAGCTGTCGAGTTTGCTCAAGTACAACGGCAATCCCTTCGAGCCCGCCGAGATCGTCGACGGGTTCGAGTCCAGTATCGACGGCGAGGAACTCGCCGCGAGTAACATGAAGTTCGTACCCGCAGCGGGTGACTAACCATGAGTGCATTCAGTGCAATCGGCGACGAACGCGAGATAGACAGAGACGAGTTCACACCCGGCATCGAACCGCAGGCGACGTGGTGTCCGGGCTGTGGTGACTTCGGCGTCCTCAAGGCGCTGAAGCAGGCCATGCCCGAGGTCGGCCGCAACCCCGACGAGGTCGCCCTCTTTACCGGCATCGGCTGTTCCGGGAAGCTCAACAGCTACTTCAACAGCTACGGCTTCCACACCATCCACGGCCGCTCGCTGCCCGTCGCCCGGGCCGCGAAGCTCGCGAACCCCGAACTCGAAGTCATCGCCGCCGGCGGTGACGGGGACGGCTACGGCATCGGCGGGAACCACCTCATCCACACGGCCCGCGAGAACCACGACATGACGTACATCGTGTTCAACAACGAGATCTTCGGGCTGACCAAGGGCCAGACCTCGCCGACCTCGCCGAAGGGCCACAAGTCCAAGACGCAGCCCCACGGCTCGGCGAAGTCGCCGATCCGGCCGCTGAGCCAGTCGCTCAACGCCGGCGCGACCTACATCGCCCGCACCGCCGCCGTGAACCCGAACCAGGCCAAGGAAATCATCGCCGAGGCCATCGAGCACGACGGCTTCGCGCACATCGACTTCCTGACCCAGTGTCCGACCTGGAACAAGGACGCGAAGCACTACGTCCCGTACACGGACGTCCAGCAGTCCGACGACTACGACTTCGACCTCTCGGACCGCGCGGAGGCCGCCGAGATGATGCGCCAGACCGAGGAGAAGCTCTACGAGGGCGAAGTGCTGACCGGCCGGATGTACGTTGAGGACGCGCGTCCCTCCTACGGACAGGAGAAGCGCCAGATCGGCGAGATGCCGGAAGAGCCGCTCGCGGAGCGGTACTTCGACGAGGACGCGGAGTGGGAGCGGACCTACGACAACCTCCTCGAACATCACAAATAAGGGTCCCGTCGAGTCGTTCGACGGCTTCCCGAAACCGGCTTTCCGGTTCGGAAGATATTTTTTCATGCACCGAAAAGATAGGTCCATGAGTTCCGAGTCTACGGAGCGTCGAATTCTCTCCGTCCTCGAAGAGGACGCACAGGCTTCGTACGCGGAGATCGCAGAGCGTGCAGACGTGTCGAAGCCCACGGTGCGCAAGTACATCCAGAAGCTCGAAGAGGAGGGCGTCATCGTCGGGTACTCGGCCGACATCGACCCGAAGAAGCTGGCGGGTCAGTCCATCGCGCTCGTCGGCATCGACGTGGCGAGCGAGCGCTACGTCGAAGCGACGCGCCAGCTGAAGGACATCCCGGCGGTCGAAGAACTGTACACGTCGAGCGGCGACCACATGCTGATGGCCGAGGTCCGCGCGCTCGACGGGGACTCCCTGGCGGAGGTCATCGAGGACAAGATCCTCTCGCTCGAGGGCGTAACGGCGGCGCATCCGTCTTTCCTCCAGGAACGGCTGAAATAACGGGATTTTAGGCGCTCCAGAGCCGACTGCGAGTATGCTTTCTCGGCTGGTGCTCGGATTCGGGCCGGCGGCACGACGCCTCCTCGATCACGCCAGCGCCGACGCCGGTACTCTCGTGGTCGTCACCGACGACGAGCACCGGGTCGAGACGCTCCGCGCGGACGGAATCGAGGTCCACGAGTCCGACCCGACCGACCGCGCGACCCTCTCTGCGCTCGATTTCGACCCGGAGAGCGTCGTCGTCGCCGGCGAGGACCCCGACCGGAACGCGGACGCGGCGACCCTCGCCGCCGACCTGTTCCCCGACGCGTTCCGATTCGTCTACGCGGGGTTCGATTCGACGGCGGAGCAGCGCGAGCGCCTGGAGGCCGCCGCAGACCGCGTATTGGTTCCCGAAGAAGTCGTGACCGACCGACTCCGAGAGACCGTCGGGGACGAGGGGACGCGCGCTCGCAAACTCCAGCAGGTCCTCCGGGACGTCGACGACCACCTGGCGGTCGTCACGCACGACAACCCCGACCCGGACGCGATCGCGAGCGCCGTGGCGCTGGGGGAACTTGCCGAACGGGCCGGCTGTGAAGTGACGATCTGTTACTACGGCGAGATATCCCACCAGGAGAACCGCGCGTTCGTGAACGTCCTCGAGTTCGACCTCGCGAACCTCGACCCGGAGGACCCGGACGCGCTGGAGCCCTTCGACGGTTTCGCACTGGTCGATCACTCTCGGCCGGGCGTCAACGACCAGCTCCCGGAGGAGACGCCTATCGACATCGTCATCGACCACCACCCGCCACGCGTGCCCGTCGAGGCGCGCTTCGTCGACCTCCGGAGCGGCGTGGGGGCGACGAGCACGCTCCTGGTGGACTACCTCCGTCGGTTCGAGGTCGACATCTCCGGGCCCATCGCCACCGGACTGCTGTTCGGCATCCAAGTCGACACGAAGGACTTCCGGCGCGAGGTCGTCGCGAAGGACTTCGAGGCCGCCGCTCACCTCGTCACCGACGCTGACATGGCGGCGCTCCAGCGCATCGAGAACCCGAGCGTGAGCGCCGAGACGCTCTCGGTCATCGGGCGCGCGATAACGAACCGCCAGCGCGAGGGGTCGGTGCTGTCGAGCGGCGTCGGCGTGATCGGCGACCGCGACGCGCTCGCGCAAGCGGCGGACCGACTCCTCAACTTAGAGGGCGTCCAGGCGACGATGGTGTACGGCGTCATCGACGGAACGATTTACGTCTCCGCGCGCGCTCGCGGCGCGGACCTCGACCTCGGAGAGGCGCTGCGGGACGCGTTCGGGCAGATCGGCTCCGCCGGGGGCCACGCCGACATGGCCGGCGCGCAGATCGAACTGGGCCTGTTAGAGGCCGTCGACGACCGCGCGGAGTCCCTCGAAGCGGTGGTCGAGTCAATCGTGTCGGACCGCTTCCTCGACGCCGTCCAGTCGCGGTCGAACCGGCTCCTCGGTCGGATGTACGGCCGCGCGGGCTACGACGGCGAAGCGTTCGCAGAGGCGACGGGAGTCGGTCGAAGGATCGACGGAGCCGAGATCGCGACCGACGACGGCGAGACCAGACCGACTGACGGCGACGACACCGCGACCGACGCGGACGACGCGGCCGGTGACGGCGCGGCGAGAGACGGCACGGCGAGAGACGGCGCGGCGGCCGAGACGGCCGACGAGGACGACGAGACCGACGACCTCGCCGACCCCGAGTCGAATCAGGACGCCGGGTAGGCGAGCCTTTTTTGCCGTCGGTCGAGAACTCACCGGCGATGGACGAATCGAGTCGACCGACGGTCGGCGATTACATGAGCCGCGAGGTCGCCACCGTCGAACTCGACGACACCGTCGGAGAGGTGGCCCGACGCATCGCCGACAACGACCACTTCAGCGGCTTTCCGGTGACCGACGGCCGGCGCGTCGAGGGGTTCGTCAGCGCCCGTGACCTGTTGCTCGCCGAGGACCACGAACCGATGTTCCGCGTGATGACCGAGGACATCCTCGTGGCTCACCCCGACATGGCCGTTCAGGACGCCGCCCGCGTCATCCTGCGCTCTGGCATCCAGAAGCTCCCGGTCGTCGACGACGCCGGCCACCTGGTCGGCATCATCTCGAACGCCGACGTGATCCGCTCGCACATCGAGCGGGCGACGCCGGGGAAGGTCGACAAACTCAGTCGGACGCTGGAGAACATCCACGGCATCACCACTCACGAGGGCAGGCGCGAGGTGAAACTGTCCGACCTCACGCCGACCCAGACGACGGTGTACGCCGACGAACTCGAAGGCCGCGTGTACGAACTCGAACGCGGGCTGGCCGAGCCGCTGGTCGTCATCGACAACGGCGGGGACCTCCTGCTGGCCGACGGCCACCACCGCGTGAAGGCCGCCGCGCGCCTCGGTATCGAGGAGATGGACGCCTACGTCATCGTCCTCGACGAGACGGTCGAACTGGGGATGGCCGAGACGGCCGCCAACTCCGACCTCGAATCCATCGAGGACATCGAAGTCGTCGACTACGCCCACCATCCGCTCGTCCAGACGACCGAACGGCTCCAGGAGTAGCCACAGCCCGCGAAGCGCCGCCAGGAACGGCTCCGGTCGGAGTACACACGTGGGTCGACCAGGGCCTGCCGCCCCCTCCCGACCGCCCGAACCTTCTTGCTAAATCGTGACATACTCGCACGCATGTACGACGAGGCGGACCTCCAGCGGATCCGCGAGCAGCGAGACGAGTGGGAGGCGGAGACCCTCGACCCCGTACTGGACGAGTACGGCGAGCGCGACGACCGCTACGCGACGGTGTCGAACCACGAGGTCGACCGGCTGTACACGCCGCTCGACGTGGCGGACCTCGACTACGAGTCCGACCTCGGGTTCCCCGGCGAGGAGCCCTACACCCGCGGCGTGTACCCGACGATGTACCGCGGTCGGCAGTGGACGATGCGGCAGTTCGCCGGCTTCGGGACCGCCGACGAGACGAACGAGCGCTTTCACTACCTCATCGACGAGGGCCAGACCGGACTCTCGACGGCGTTCGACATGCCGACGCTGATGGGCATCGACTCGGACGACGCGATGGCCGACGGCGAGGTCGGCAAGGAGGGCGTCGCCGTCGACACGCTCGCTGACATGGAGCGCCTGTTCGACGGCATCCGCCTCGACGAGGTGTCAACCTCGTTCACAATCAACCCCAGCGCGCCGGTCGTCTACGCCATGTACATCGCGCTCGCGGACCAACAGGGGGTCCCGCGCGAGGAAATCCGCGGAACCCTCCAGAACGACATGTTCAAGGAGTTCATCGCGCAGAAGGAGTGGGTCGTCCCGCCGGAGCCGTCGCTGAAGCTGGTGACCGACGTGATAGAGTTCGCCAGCCGGGAGACGCCGAAGTTCAAACCAGTCTCGGTGTCGGGCTATCACATCCGCGAGGCCGGATCGACCGCGATTCAGGAGCTCGCGTTCACGCTCGCCGACGGGTTCGCCTACGTCGAGGACTGCCTGGACCGCGGCCTCGACGTCGACGAGTTCGCGCCGCAACTCTCGTTTTTCTTCAACTCGCACAACTCTATCTTCGAGGAGATCGCGAAGTTCCGCGCGGCGCGGCGCATCTACGCCCGCGTCATGGACGAGTGGTACGACGCGGAGGCCGACGCCAGCAAGCAACTGAAGTTCCACACCCAGACCGCCGGGCAGTCGCTCACCGCCCAACAGCCCGTCAACAACGTCGTCCGCGTGACCATCCAGGCGCTCGCCGGCGTCCTCGGTGGGACCCAGAGCCTCCACACCAACAGCTTCGACGAGGCGCTCGCGCTCCCCTCCGAAGACGCCGTTCGCGTCGCCCTGCGCACCCAGCAGATCATCGCCGAGGAGTCCGGGGCCGCCGACATCGTCGACCCGCTCGGCGGGAGCTTCGCCGTCGAGGCGCTGACCGACGAGGTCGAGGAGAAGGCGATGGCCTACATCGAGCACGTACGCGACGAACTCGGCGACGGGTCGGTCCGCGACGGCGTTCTCGCCGGCATCCAGGGCGGCTACTTCCAGCGCGAGATCCAGGACGCCGCCTACGAGTACCAGGAGCGCGTCGAAGACGAGGAGGAGGTCGTCGTCGGCGTCAACAAGTACACCGTCGAGGAGGACACCGAACCGGAGCTCCTGACCGTCGACGAGGACGTTCAGGAGCGCCAGCGCGACCGGCTGGCCTCGGTGAAGGCGGACCGCGACGACGCGGCCGTCGAGGCGGCGCTCGACGACCTCCGCGACGCCGTCGAAGCGGACGACAACGTCATGCCCGCCGTCGTCGACGCCGTCAAGGCGTACGCGACGATGGGCGAGATCATGGCCGTCTTCGAGGCCGAATACGGGTCGTATCAGGAGACGGCGACCGTGGCCTAGTTCGCGGCCGCGTCGTCGAACCGCGCGGAGACGTACATCACGAGCGCCAGGAGCGCGCCGAGGCCGACGCCGACGGTGACGACGCCGTAGATGGCGACGCCGAGCGGCGTCGGCGGGAGCGCGAGCACGCCGAACAGCCTCGGCTGGAGGTTCTCCGGGCGGATGCTCCCGAGGACGAATCCCATCACGCCCGCCAGCGCGACGATGACGACGTACAGCCGGACGACGATCCCCCGTCCGGAACGGCCCTCCGCTCGCTGGGTCATACCGAAGCGAAGGGCCCGAGACGATTAGCCTTTTTCACTTCGACCCCGTAGTCGGCGTATGTCCCAGAAGGAACTGCTGTTTCTCGTTCTCTCGGGTATCGCGCTCATGATGTTCGTCACCGCTATCGTCCTCGTCTCGGGCGCGAGCTAGGCCGCGGCGCTCCCCTGTGCCACTCACGAGTAGACCACGGCGCTCGTGTGGTCTCGCTCACGCGGTCTTAGCGCTACTGTCGAGTCGGCATCGAACCAGAGAAACCGCGGTCGAAAACAGGCTCTTCGCTTACGAGTCCGTCTGGTCTTCCTGCCCGCCGTCGGCGAGCAGCGACGGGTCGCGCTCGTGTTCGTCGGCCTCGAGCTGCTCGTCGAACCACTCGAACTCGCGGTCGAGCATCCCGTCGCGTTCGAGGTTCCACGGGTCGCCGTCCTCGACCTGCGGACCTTCGAGCCAGGACTGGACGATGTTCCAGACGAAGATGAGCTGGCCGACCAGCAGGATGGCCGCGCCGGCCGTCGCGAGCTGGTGGAAGGTCGTGACCTGAGCCAGCGGCGCGATAGCGCCGTCGAACTGATAGGTGGCGTACCGGCGAGGCATCCCGAGGTAGCCCAGCGCCAGCATCGCGAAGAAGGTGAGGTTGGTCCCGACCATCGAGAGCCAGAAGTGGGCCTTCCCGAGGGTCCGCTGGTACATCCGGCCGGTGAAGACCGGGAACCAGTAGTAGATGCCGGCGAAGGCCGCGAAGCCGATGGCCCCCATCACGATGTAGTGGAAGTGACCCACGACGTAGTAGGTGTCGTGGAGGATGAGGTCGACCGGGACGGCGGCGAGGAAGACGCCCGTGACGCCGCCGATGATGAAGTTCGAGACGAAGCCGATACAGAACAGCATCGGCGTAGTCAGGCGGAGCCGACCGTTCCACATCGTCGTGATCCAGTTGAACGTCTTGACGGCGCTCGGGATTGCGATAGCGAGCGACACCGCCATGAACGAAGCGCGCAGTCGCGGGTCCATGCCCGTCGAGAACATGTGGTGGGCCCAGACGCCGAACGAGAGGACGCCGATGGCCAGCGTGGAGTAGACGACGAACTTGAATCCGAACAGCTTCCGGCCCGAGAACTTCGGTATGATGAGGCTGACGAGCCCCATCGGCGGCAGGACGAGGATGTACACCTCGGGGTGGCCGAAGAACCAGAACAGGTGTTGCCACAGGAGGGGACCGCCACCCTCGACAGCGAAGAACGTCGTCTGGAGGTTCCGATCCATCAGCAGCATGACGAGCGCGCTCCCGAGCAGGGGGAACGCGAAGAGGATGAGCGCGGACTGGGTGAGAATCGTCCACGAGAAGATGTCGAGGTTCGCCCAGTTCACGTCGCCGTCGCGCTCGGTGAAGATGGTCGCGATGAAGTTGATCGCCCCCATGGTCGCCCCGACGCCGGAGAGGTGCAGTCCCAGCAGCATCAGGTCGACGCCGGGGTTCGTCTGCTCGACCGACAGCGGCGCGTACATCGTCCAAGACGTCCGGGCCGGTTCGATCATGTTTTCGGTCACCGGCGCGAGGAAGAACCCGGCCCAGATGAGCAGCGCCGCGGGCGGGAGCACCCAGAACGCGATGGCGTTGATCCGCGGGAACGCCATGTCGTCGGCCCCGATGAGCAGGGGGATGAAGTAGTTCGCGAACGCCGCGATGATGGGCGTCCCGAACAGGAACAGCATCGTGATGCCGTGACTCGTCAGGATGGAGTTGTAGGCGTTGTTACCGAGAATCGCCCCGCCGGGCGTGACGAGCTGGACGCGGATGAGAAACGCCATGATTCCGCCCACTGCGAAGGCGATGATGGCGTACAGCCCGTACAGCATCCCGATGTCCTTGTGGTCGACGGTTGTCAGCCAGCGAATGATACCAGCGGGTTTCTCTCGATGGACCACGGTCTCACCCGTGGCGGTCCCGCCCCCGGCGAGGGGCGTATAGGACCGCCAGTTCTCGATGCGCGTGAGAAGCGCGGCGATGCCGACGAGGAGGACGGCCATGAGCCCCGTCAGCACAATATCTCCTGCTACCATAATCGTCCCTCGGGACTGGGCCATTATCAAAGGGTCGATTCCCACGTCACGCGCGCTCGACGACGACGCGTAACGGCGCGACGGCGCGGTGGCGCAACGACTGGAACGGTCCGCTCCGGCCGGCCCGGGCGACGGCCGGAACGGGAGAACACGCGTCGGGTTCGTCGTCCGAACGGCTCCGTTACTCCTCGTGGCCGAGTTCGCCCTCTGCGGCCTCGGCGTTCTCGATGGCGCGACCCGCGTAGTAGGTCAGGACGGCGAGCAACAGGAACATCGAGGTCATCAGCGCGAACTGCAGCCCGGAGAAGACGGGGTCCATGCCGAAGGCCGGGAACACGGCGAACGCCGCGATGAAGAAGAGGATGATACCCAGCGGGATGACGTTCACAGTGAGGTCGAGCAGGGTGTCTCTTTCGAACCCAAGCAGTGCCATGGATGGGCCTTTGCAGAGGCCGGTAAATAGGCTGTTGGTTTCGCTCAGGCCGCGGTCTGTTCGAGTAGCGACGCGACGCTTCCCATCGCGGCCATCACGAGGCCGGCGACGGCGACGGCGACGAGACGGGTGAGCAACGGTCCTTCACCGACGTTCGACAGCGCGATGTCGGCCAGCGGAATCTGCCAGAGGGCGAGCGCCGCGGCGAGTACCGTCAGCGCGACGCCGACGCCGAGCAGGGTCGGCCACGGTCGCTCGGCGTAGCCCGACTCCGTCAGGATTCCGGCGACGCTCCCGCCGAACAGTATCAGCCCGAAGACGGCCACCGGAAAGAGTCCGATGAACACGCCGATCTCTGACAGCGTCAGCCCGAGGGCGACGAACAGCGGCCACGGGCTGGCGGTCGGATACTGGTCGCTCAGTCCCGGCTCCTCTGCCTCTGCCATACCCTCACTTACGACCGCCCGGTGATATGTCCATCGGACCGCCGACACGCCGTCCGTCCGGGACCGGGGCCCGCGCCGACTCGGCCGCACGGCCGTTCCGGGAGCTACTTACGAACCCCGCGACCATCGGACGGGTATGCCGCCCTTCGTCGACCCCGCGACCGGAGCCCTCGACGTCGCACAGATCCTCTCGGAAGCCCGCCCGCTCGCGAGACTCATCGGCGCGTTCGTTACCGTCGCCCTCGTCCCATACGCCCTCGTGTATCTGGCGCTCGGAAGCTCGCCGCTGGGGACCGTTCTGGCACTGCTCGGCCAGTTCGTCCTCGCCGTCGGGACCGGGATCGTCCTCATGTACGTCGTCGCCCGCGGGCGACACCTGGCCGACTCGTGACCGCCCTCGCGAACCGTTTCGGGCCCGACAGCCCGCGACACCGGCCAGACCGGGGCCGATAACGCGTTCCGACCCGGGCACAAACTATTTGTCCGCCATCCGGCTTGAGTGAGGTAATGAGTACACGCACGGTCGAGCGGATCGACGGCTGGGAGTCGGTCCCGTTCGAGGGCGGGTACGCGGGCCTGCAGGCCCTCGCCGGAGAGGAGTTCTCCGGCGCGGTGACCGCGGGCCCCACCCGTCTGTTCATGTTGAACGGGACGGTCGTCGGCGTCCTCGACGGCGACATCGAGGACTTCGAGGCCGCCGACGGGTCGGCCAGACGCGCGCCACACGACGCGCTGGCCCTCCTCGCGGTGATGCAGGAGCGCGCCGACGAGGTCAAGGCGAAGTACTACACCGAGGACACGCCGCTCTCGGAGGTCGACCGGACGCTGAGCGACGGGAACTTCACCGGGTTCATCGAGCTCTCGGAGAACGTCCTCTCCGGGGACTACTACACGGTGTACCACCAGGGCCGGTCGATGAGCGTCGCGTGGGTCGGCAACGCGGAGAAACTGCTCACCGGCGACGAGGCCTTCGAGACGGCCGACGACGAGGTGGGAATCTACGAGGTCATGCCGGTCGACATCGATCCGACCGAGATTCCCGAACCCGTCAACGACGACCCGACGGACGCGGCGGTCGCATCACCTGACAGCGCCGAGGACAGCGCCGAGGACAGCGCGGCCGACGACGCTGACGACGCAGACACCACCGACGGGGCGACCGTCCCGACGGACGACGACGCCGACGCGCCCGACACCGACGAGCCGTCGAGCGACTCCCAGTCGTCGGAATCGACGGGGCCGACCGACGAGGTGACCGACGCCGAGCCAACGGACCAGCAGCCGTCCGAGCGCGGTCCGCAGACCGGAGCGGGCGGTCCACCCGGCACGAAGGGGACGAACCCCGCCGCGGCGCGCCAGCGTTCCGCGGACGACCGGGCGGGGTCGGCTGACCCCGCCGATGCGCCCGAGCAGTCCCCGGCGACGGAGCGCCCAGACAGCGGCGCGAGCGAAACGGCGGCGTCTCCCTCGGAGGTCGCGTCCGGCGCGGACCCGGACGGCGAGCAGACGAGCGCCGGACAGTCGCCGAGTACGCGCGAACAGTCCGACCCGAGCACGGTCCGAGAGCCGGCGTCGGACGAGCGAGCGGATACGGAGGACGTGGCGAACTCTCGCGACCGCGCGCGAGCGAACGAAGCGAGTCGGAGCGAGACCACGGACGCGGAGCGCGCCGACCAAACGCCGGACCGGCACCGAGAGTCGCGGCAGCCCCGAGAGCGACCGGCGGCGGCGGCCGAGCCCGAACCGTCGAGCGCGGACCTGGAGACCCGCTCTATCCCATCGCTCGACCCCGGGAAGTCCGCGAGCGCTCGGGAGCGGTCGGGCGGCGGCACGCAGGTCCCGCCGTCGGCGATGGGGCCGGCTTCGACACCCCGACGCGACCAGTCCGCGGGCGAGTCGAGCGCGCCCAGGTCGTCGGACGCGGGCCGCTCGCAGGACCAGCCTCCGAAGCGCGAGACTTCGACTCCGGCCGGCGACGCCACCGAACCGGCGACCGAGCCACAGCGCCAGGAAGCCACCGCACAGGAGCCGCCAGCCCAGCCGACGCCCGATCGCCGCGAGCCGTCGCCCGGGGCCGACGAGCGCGTGGCTGAACTGGAGACGGAACTCGAAGAGCGGGCCGAGAGGGTGTCGGAGCTCGAATCGGAGCTGTCCGAGGTCGAAGCAGAAAACGACGAGCTCCGGGCCGAGCGGGACCGACTCGAGTCGGAACTGGCCGACGCGCGGGCCGAGATAGACCGCCTCGAGGAACGCCTCGCCGAGCAGGCCGGCGGGGTCGCTGACGGGCCGCGACTGAGCGTCGCCGAGGCGATCAACGGGACGAACCTCTTCGTCAGGTACCACTCCAAGGGGAAGGCGACGCTGGAGAAGGCACGCGACGGGGAGGCGACCCGCGAGCAGGTCGAGGAGAACCTCCGGCTGGAACACCACACGCAGTTCGAGGCCGAGGGCGCGACGGTCGACGGCACGCCGTTCGAGGAGTTCCTCTCGGAGAGCATCCAGTACCGGTTCGTCGACTGGCTCGTGCGGAACCTCATCTACGAGATCGCCAGCACCGGCCACGCCGGCTCGATGAAGGACCTCTACGAGGGGCTCCCGGAGATCGACCGCGCGGAGTTGAACGGGAGCGTCTCGGTGACCTACACCGAAGACGGGAAGGAGAACCGGTCACAGGAGCGATTCGACGTGGTCGTCCGCGACCGGATGGGGAACCCGCTCGTGGTCGCGAACATCAACGACTCGCGCGACCCGGCGACCGACAGCCAGATGACCGATCTGGTCACCACCGCCGAGCGGGTCGGGAACGCCTCCGACTCGCTGGCCGCCGCGTTCCTCGTGACCAGCAGCTTCTTCGAGCCCGGCGCGCTCGAAACCGCCACGGAGGCCACGTCGAGCGGGCTGTTCAGTCGGGACAAGCGAAAGAGCTTCGTGAATCTCTCGCGCAAGGAGGGCTTTCACCTCTGTCTGTTAGAAGCGAGAAACCAGGAGTTCCACCTGGCGGTCCCGGAGCTCTGAACGGAGGAGAAGTTAGCCTTCGATCTCGGCCGCGTCTTCGATTTTCATGCCTTCGAGCTTCTCGATGATCTCGTCGATCTTCTCGTCGAGGTCGTCGACGAACTCACCGGTCTGTTCGGTGGTGATCGCACCCTGACTGGAGGGCTCGATGAGATTCTCCTCTTCGAGGACGCGAAGGGAGTAGCGCACCTTGTGGTGGGGGTAGCCCGTCTCGTTCGACATCTTCACGATACCGATAGGCTCGTTCTCAATAACCATGCGCAGCACCTGCAAATGGCGCTCCAGCATGTCGACTTCCTTTTCAAGCCTGTCTATCATGGCAATTGTTAACTTGTGTTTGCGGGATTTAAATGTTCCCCTCACATACCCGCCTTTGCCGGTTTTTACTTCGAACAGGTGTGTATTAAAGGCGTCGTAACGGTTCACATGGGTACTGCTGGCGCGGGTGACGTGTGCGGACCGTAATCTGTTTATCACGGAGGCTGGAAGGTCCGTGCGATGACCGTAACCATCGTCGGCTCACAGCTCGGCGACGAGGGGAAGGGCGGCATCGTCGACCTGTACGGCGACGACGTTGACGTCGTCGCGCGCTATCAGGGCGGCGATAACGCCGGCCACACCGTCGTCCACGAGGGCGAGGAGTACAAGCTCTCGCTGGTTCCGAGCGGAGCCATCCGCGGCAAGGTCGGCGTGCTCGGCAACGGGTGCGTCGTCAATCCGCGAACGCTGTTCGACGAGATCGACACGCTGCAGGACCGCGGCCTCGACCCCGACGTCCGCATCGCCGAGCGAGCGCACGTCATTCTCCCCTTCCACCGGGTGCTCGACGGCATCGAGGAAGAGGTCAAGAGCGAGTCCGACCAGGAGGTCGGGACCACCGGCCGCGGCATCGGCCCGACCTACGAGGACAAGGCCGGTCGGCGCGGCGTCCGCGTCGGCGACCTGCTCGACCCGGACGTGCTCCGCGAGCGCCTCGAATACGTCGTCCCGCAGAAGCGGGCCGTCGTCGAGGACGTCTACGGCCTCGACGTCGAGGACCTCGAGGACCCGGACGCCCTCGACGTGGACGCGCTCTTCGAGGAGTTCCGCGAGTTCGGCCGCCGGTTCGAGGCCGAGGACATGACCGTCAACGCGGGCGCGTACCTCTCGGCCGCCATCGACGAGGGCCAGAACGTCATGCTGGAGGGCGCACAGGGGACGATAATCGACATCGACCACGGGAACTACCCCTACGTCACCTCCTCGAACCCGACCGCGGGCGGCGCGGCGACCGGGACCGGACTCAGCCCCCGCGTCGTCGGCGGCGGCGAAATCATCGGCATCGTCAAGGCCTACCTCACGCGCGTGGGCAGCGGCCCGCTCCCGACCGAACTCGGCGGCGTCGTCGGCGACACGCCCGGCTACGACGAGCAGGGCGAGGGCGAAAACGAAGAACTGGCGAACTACATCCGCGAGGAGGGCGGCGAGTACGGCACGGTCACCGGCCGGCCGCGACGGGTCGGCTGGCTCGACCTGCCGATGCTCCGGCACTCGACGCGGGTCTCCGGGTTCACCGGCATCGCCATCAACCACCTCGACGTGCTCGCCGGCCTCGACGAGGTGAAGGTCGGCCACACCTACACGCTCGACGGCGAGGAGCTGGCGTCGATGCCCGCGACCACCGAGCAGTGGGCGCGCTGCGAGGCGAACCTCCGCTCCTTCGAGGGCTGGCCGGACGCCGACTGGGCGGCCGTCGCCGACGAGGGCTACGAGGCGCTGCCGGAGAACGCGAAGGCCTACGTCGAGTACATCGAGGACGAACTCGACACGCCGGCGTACGCCATCGGGGTCGGTCCCGGCCGCGGCGAGACGATTATCAGAGAACAGCCGTTCTAGCCGCTCGTCGCTTCGTATCGGTTCAACACGTCGTCTTCGAGGTCAGCGACCGGTCTGGACCGCGGACGCTACCGAGTCACGAGAGAGCGGCAGACTTTTGCGACCGCCGGACCTGGCCCAGCGTATGAAAGAGGACCTGATGGAGATTATCTGCTGCCCTCTGGACAAACACGACCTCGACCTGGACGTGACCGAGCGCGAGGACGGCGAGATCATCTCGGGCGAACTGGTCTGTACCGAGTGCGGCGAGGCGTTCCCCATCGAGGACGGCATCCCGAACCTCCTCCCGCCGGACATGCGCGACGAAGCGCCGGCGTGACGCCGCCGGAACGAGTGCCACCTCGGGAGTGCGTCTCGGACGACCTTCCGACAGTGTGAACCTTTTTCTCTCAGCCCCGCGCAGACAGTCGCGTGCCCGACTCCCTGCCCGTGCACGTCAACCGGACCGGCATCCATAGCCTGGAGGTCCCCCACGAGTTCGACGCGACAGGGAGTTTCGACGTGGACGTCGTCAACCACGGCGAGTCACTCCACGTCCACCTCCACCTCGACGACGCGCTCTCGTCGGTCGCGTCCATCGACGCCGCGAACCACCACATCGAGGCCGACAGCGAGCGCCGCATCCGGGTGACCGTCGACGGTGACGGCCCGGTCCGCGGGAAGCTCAAGGTCGTGACCGCCTACGGCGCGGAGACGCGCTACGTCGACGTCGTCGTCCCCGAAGGTGGCCCCGAGAACGAACCGGTCGTCGTCGACGAGGAGCTGGCGAAGCCCCAGCCCAAGACCGAGGCGGAGTCCGACCCGCTTCTGGAGGTGCTGTCGACCGAGACCCTGTTCGCCGCCGGTGGCGGCGTCCTCGCGCTCGTCGTCGGCCTGCTGACGCTCGCGCTCACGAGCGATTTCCTCCTCACCGTCGGCGTCCTGGTCGTGGTGGCCGGCGCGCTCGCGGCGCTGTATCTCGCCGTCGTACAGTGAGAACCGTCCGCGACTGCCGCTCCCCGCAGTTCCCGCTCAGTCGTCCGTCTCGACGCCGGCGAAGGTTCCGTCCTCGTCGAACAGTTTCGCCCGGAGGTACCGGACGCGGTAGCGGTTCGCTCCCTCGTAGACGTCGGCCTCGCGGATGTCGTCGGCCTCGCCGTCGGCGACGGCGTCGATAATGGCCTCGAGTTGCTCTTTCTCGCTCGGCGTCAGGTCGAACTCGTAGGTCCGCGTCTCCTCGCCTTCGAGCTTCGTCCACTTGCGGGCCGCGGCGATGACCAGCGAACACGGTTCGCGGCAGGGGAACGCGCCCGCCCCGCCGTCCACGTCGAGGTCGGTCCCGTCGTCGTACTGCCACTCGCGGCGCTTGAGGCACTGGGAGTCGTCACAGCAGGCCTCGGCGACCCAGTTTACGTGCTCGTGGCCGTCGCCGCGGTCCCAGGTGTCGACGACGCCGTAGATGCCCGTCTGCCGCGAGACGGTGTCGCGCCAGTGGCTCACGTCGAGGTCGCCCTCGCGCTCGCGGTGCCAGTTCGCGACCGTCGCCGGGTAGAAGGCGTCGACGGTCGCCACCAGGTCCCCGGCGGTCAGGTCCGGGAACGCCCAGCCGGTCCGCAGGGACGGCGCGGTCTTGAGCGGGCGGTACTGCCCGTCGTCGTCGTGCTTGGCGAGTTCGCGCGCGTCGAGCGGGTCGTCGTGTGCGTCGAGGTCGTCCGAATCGGTGTCGGCGTCGGCGACGTGCCGGACGTGATACCGCCGCTCGCCGTCGGTCAGCGCGACTCGCAGGTGGAGCTGGCCCCACGTCGTCGCGAGGCCGTCGGAGAGCGCGTCGTACCGCTCGGCGACGCCGCGTTCGTCGGCCCCTTCGAGCCAGCGCAGGAACGCCCAGCGGTCGTCTTTCTGGGGGGCGACGGCGTGCCAGAAGTACCAGTTTCGGACGTACGGCGAGTCCGCCGCCACCTCCCGGAGCGTCTCTTCGTCGATACCGGTGTGGGCCGCCGCCGGCGTCCGGAACGTGTACCCGTCGGGCTCGCGGTCCACGCGGAGGTCGTCGAAGTCGATACCGTCCGGGGCGGTGTCCACCAGCGCGTCCACGTACTCGCCGTCCATACCCGGAATCGGGGCTCGGCGGCCAAAAGTCGGCTGGTTCCGCCCCGCGCTGCCGGAGTCAGCGACGACGGCCCGGCGGACGGCCGGCGGTCCGTCTCAGTCGCCGGTCGCCGGCCGCGCGCCGCCGGTCTCCTCGCGGACCTGCTCGATGGCCGCGCTCACGTCGGCCCCCGCGTCGGCGGCCCGTTCGAGCACCACGTCGGCCATCAGCGGCTCCGTGCCGACGGCCCCGGCGTACCAGATGTCGTGCCCGTCGACGGTCGTCGGCACGTCGTAGCCGGTCCGGTAGTCGTCGGTCAGGCCCATGTCCTCGGGGATGTCCTCCTGCGTGTGGAAGCCGTCGGCGATGAACAGCGGGACCACGACGACGTCGTCGCTCTCGAAGTGGTCGGTCACGTCGTCGACCTCCGGCTCCTCGTCCATGAACAGCGACTGGACCTCGTCGAAGCGGCCGCGCTCGCGGATGCGGTCGGCGTGGTACTGGATGGCCTTCGCGGAGTTCTCGTTGCGCTCGGTCCCGTGGCCGACGACGGCCAGGCCGAACCCCTCGCCCACGTCGGGGTCCCCGGTGACGGACTGGGCCCGCTGGACGATGACGTCGCTCATCGTGTCGTGGGTCCCGACCGGGCCGCAGTAGTGGACGGTCTGGCCCGTGTCGCCGGCGGAGAGCGTCGCTGTCGTGGCGCTCGTGCCGTCGGAGTCCCACAGCGCGGGGTCCCAGTCTTCGAGGCGGAACTCCCGCGGGATGACCTGCTCGGTGAAGTAGCCCTCGGAGATGAACAGCGGGACCAGATACACCTCGTCGGCGTCGACGGTCCGCAGGACCTCCCGGAACGACGGCTCCTCTTTCCAGAACGACTCGCGCACCTCGGCGAACGCGCCGGTCGCCCGGATGGTGTCCGCGTGGTCGTAGGTCGGCGTACTCGACTCGGCGTTCAGGTGGGAACCGTGGGCCGCGATGACGAGCGCTTGGTCCATACCGCCGATTGGGACGAGCCGGTCTTAGGGGCTTCGCTGGCGGTCTCCACCGCCCGGGTCGCACTCGCTCTCAGCTACACCCCTGAGCGTCGTGAGCGGGTCCGAATCGGCGGCGACGGACTCGAAGACGCGCACTGCCCACTCGCGGGCGACCGGGTCGTCCGTGTCGACGAAGACCGCCATCAGGCCCGTCTCCTCGTCGTAGCCGCCGATCCCCACTCGCTCGTCGAATATCGCGAGCCCGTAGGGGAGGTCGCTGCGGGTTCGCAGGGTCAGGTGACCCCGTTCGAGCGCCTCGGAGGCCCGCTCTGGGTAGGTCTCGAACAGTCGTTCGGCGACGTGCGGGAGGTAGACGATTTCGGTGTCCGTCTCGTCGAACAGGTGCTGGTGGAACTCGCCGAAGAGCAGCGGCGCCATGTGGGTCGTGTTGAACCCGCGGAGGGTCGCCGACTCGCGGACCAGCGCGACGAACCGCTCGATGGGTCGGTAGGGGTCGTCCGGCGTCGCCACCGTCACGGTGGCGTCGACGAACGGTTCGACGACGAACTCACGGTGGTCGCTACAGATGGCGTCCAACAGCGGCGTCAGGCGGTGGGCCGTCCGCACGTTCGCCTCGAACCGAAGGACTTCCTCGGCGACCACCTCGCCTCTGCCCGTCAGTTCGAAGCGCCCGTCGGTCTTCTCTGCGAGGCCCTGTTCGCCGAGCCACTGCGTGAACCGATGGCTGGTCGCCCGCGAGACGTCGAGGCGGACCTCGATCTCGCGGCGGTCGAGCGCCCCGTCGAGGAGCGCTTCGAGGACCGGGCCGTGGCGGACGATGTCGCCGAGGAAGTCCGTTCCGAGACGCCCGCCCACCGCGTCGAGGCGCTCGCCCAGGGTGCGGCGCGTCCGTGCGTTTTCGAGCAGCGACTCCAGCAGTGGTGACCCCGGCGGCCGCTCGGCCTCGGGTCCGTCGTCGCTCGGTTCGTCCGCTTCGTCGGGCGGCATGTCACTCGGTAACTAGGTTCGCGCGGTGTCGTCGTAACTCTAGCGCCGCTCGCTATCGAACCCGTTTCACGCTCTGAGACGGCTCTCGCGCCGTCGAACGGCCGTCGACAGGTGAGGCTAACGCCCCTCACGCCCTCACAGCAAGTATGAGCACGTCCCCGACGGACCCGGCGGGAATCGACCAGTTTGCCGACCGACTCCACGGAACGGCGATCCGTCCGACGGACGACGCCTACGACGACGCGCGGGCGGTCTGGAACGGGATGATCGACAGGCGGCCGGCCGTGATCGCGCGCTGTGCGGGCGTGGCCGACGTGATCGAGACGATAGCGTTCGCGCGTGACGCGGCCCTGCCGCTCGCCGTTCGCGGGGGCGGACACAACGTGGCCGGGACCGCCGTCTGCGACGACGGCGTGGTCTGTGACCTCTCCGAGATGACCGCGGTCCGCGTCGACCCGGACGACCGAACGGCGTGGGTGCAGGCGGGCGCGACCTGGGCAGACGTCGACCGCGAGACGCAGGCGTTCGGGCTGGCGACGCCGGGCGGCGTCGTCTCGGACACCGGCGTCGCGGGCCTTACCCTCGGGGGCGGTATCGGACACCTCCGCTGTCGGTACGGACTGACCTGCGACAACCTCCGGTCGGTCGAACTCGTCACCGCGGACGGCGAGTTCCTGACGGCGAGCGCGGACGAGCGCCCCGACCTGTTCTGGGCGCTCCGGGGCGGCGGCGGCAACTTCGGCGTCGTCACCGCCTTCGAGTTCGACCTGCACCCGGTCGGGCCCGACGTCGCCAGCGTCCTCGTCTTCTATCCCGGTACCGACGCGGAGGCGTGCCTGCGGGCGTACCGGCGGTACGTGGAGACGGCACCGGACGCCGTCAGCACGCTCACCTCGACCGGCGTGATGTACGACGAAGACCTGTTCGACGCGGACGCGGCGGGCGCGTTCAAGTTCGCCGTGATGGGCTGTTACGCCGGCCCGCCCGAAGACGGCGAAGCCGTGCTCGCGCCCCTCCGGGAACTCGCCGACCCGCTCGCGGACTTCAGCGCGGTCCGCCCCTACGTCGAGTTCCAGCGAATCCTCGACGAGGACTACCCCGACGGGATGCGCTATTACTGGAAATCGCTGTACCTCGACGGCCTCTCGGACTCGGCCGTCGACCGCATCGCGTACTGGGGCGAACAGGCCCCCTCGCCACTGTCGACCGTGGACGTCTGGCAACTCGGCGGCGCGATATCCGACGTCGGCATCGAGGACAGCGCCTTCGCCGGCCGACACGCGCCCTTCCTCCTCGGCGTCGAGGCGAACTGGGAGGACCCCGCGACCGACGAGGCGAACGTCGAGTGGGTCCGAGATTGCATCGACGACATGCGCCAGTTCTCCGACGGGTCGGAGTACCTGAACTTCCCCGGCTTCCTCGAGGACAACGACGAGACGATGACGCGGACGTTCGGGACGGCCTACGACAGGCTCGTCGCGGTGAAAGACGCCTACGACCCGACGAACGTCTTCGCCCTGAATCAGAACGTCCGGCCGTCCGGCGGCGACGCCGACGCGGCCCGCGGCGGATAGCATCGCTTTTGCGTTCGCCGTCGCGACCGACGGGTATGTCACTCGCCGCCGCCACTCGCGAGGCCGTCCGCGAGCGCCCGTTCCTCTACGACGCGCTCCGGGCGGGGGTCGTCAACTACACCGCCGCCGCGCGCACGCTCGACGTGGACGGCGAAGAGGAGGCCGTCGCGACCGCGCTCAGGCGCTTCGCCGAGGAACTGCCGGACGGCCCGGCCCACGACGCCGACGCCCGGGTGTCGATGCGGAGCGGGCTTGGGCGAGCGGACGCGTCAGAGTCGGGCGACGCCGTTCTCGCGGTCGGTGACGCCCGGTTCGCGGAGCGCGCCGGCTCGCTGACCGGAATCGTCGCAACCGGCGACCTCGGCCCGGCGGCGCTGGGCGACGTGCTCGGCCGATTGCGGGCCGCCGACGTGCCCGTCGAGGCGGCCGGCGTCACCGAGTCGTCGCTCGTCGTCGTCGTCGCGCGCCGCGACGGGCCGGACGCGCTCCGGGTCGTCGAGGGCGCGGTCGGGCGCTGAGTCGGGTGACGCCGACGAGCCGTTCCGACGCCTTGAAGCGGCCCGGCGCAGTGTCGTTCGACAATGACGCTACGCGTGACGAACACGCTGACCGGCGAGACGGAGCCGTTCGAGCCACGCGACCCCGACTCCGTTCTGCTGTACTACTGCGGCCTGACGACCTCCGACCCGCCGCACCTCGGCCACGCCCGCGGCTGGGTCCACGTCGACGTGATGTGCCGCTGGCTCGACTGGCTCGGCTACGACGTCCGCCACGTCGAGAACTTCACCGACGTGAACGAGAAGATCGTGGCCCGCGTCGGCGAGGACGGCGACAGCGAGGCCGCGGTGGCCCGCCACTACGTCCGGCAGGTCATCGAGGACATGCGCTCGCTCAACCTCGACCGCGCCGAGGTGTACCCCCGCGTCTCCGAGCACGTCCCAGAGATAATCGACCTCGTGGAGCGACTGCTCGAAGGGGGCCACGCCTACGAGGCCAACGGCTCGGTCTACTTCGACGTGACCAGCTTCGAGGACTACGGCAAGCTTTCGAACCAGTCCGTCGAGGACATCGAGGCCCAGGGCGAGGAGAGCGAGGGCGAGAAGCGCCACCCGGCCGACTTCGCGCTCTGGAAGGCCGACGGCGTCGCGCCCGAGGACATCGCCGAGCACCAGCACCCCGACGCGGCCCCGGCAGAGGAGGCCTGCGAGACCGCCCAGACGTGGGATTCGCCGTGGGGCGAGGGGCGGCCGGGCTGGCACATCGAGTGCTCGGCCATGTCGATGACCCACCTCGACGAGTCCATCGACATCCACGTCGGCGGCCAGGACCTCGTCTTTCCCCACCACGAGAACGAGGTGGCCCAGAGCGAGGCCGCGACCGGCGAGCAGTTCGCGACGTACTGGCTCCACGTCCGCCTGCTGGAGACGGACGACGAGAAGATGTCCTCCTCGCTGGGCAACTACTTCACCGTCAGCGACGCCGTCGACGAGTTCGGGGCAGACGTGCTCCGGACGTTCCTGCTGTCGACGGCCTACACCTCGCGGGCGACCTACAGCGACGAGACCATCGCCGAGGCGCGCGAGCGCTGGGACCGCCTCTCGCGGGGCTACGAGCGCGCCGTCGCGGCCTGCGACGACGTGGACGCGTACGCGAAGGTGACCGACGAGGCGCTCCGGGACGCCGTCGACGCCGCCCGGGACGACTTCGAGGCGGCGATGAACGACGACTTCAACACCCGCGAGGCGACGACGGCCCTGCTCGACCTGACCGCCGCGGTCAACACCCACGTCGACGGCCGCGACGAGTACGACTACCGGGGCCTTCGACGCGCCGTCGAGACCTTCGAGGAGTTCGGCGGCGGGGTGCTGGGACTGTCCTTCGGTGACGAGGACGGCGGCGACGTGTCCATCGCCGGCGACGTCATCGACCTCGTCCTCGAACTCCGCGAACGGGAGCGCGAGGCGGGCAACTACGACCGCGCCGACGACCTCCGCGACGACCTCGAAGCCCTCGGCGTCGAGGTCCAGGACACCGACGACGGGCCGACCTATCGCCTCTGACTCTCCACGCCCGGGAGGCGGGCACTGACCGGTGTAACACGGTTCACTACGGCTTTATATACTATTCGAGCGTTTATATATTCGTTATGAAATACGTACCAGCTACTGCCGACCTCGCCCGCGTAGTCGTCTCTCTCATGCTCCTCGTCGCCGCGGCCGGCGCAGTCGCCACCCCTGTCGTCGCACAGAGTGACCAGCCGGACTGGGCCGTCCAACTGTTCGAGGACATGGGTCCGATGGTCGAGACGTACAACGCGAACGTCGACGTGAGTGACTTCGGGTTCCTGGCCGGGCAATTGCAGGGCGAGAACGTGAACCTCGTCGTGGACGACCCCGCGAACGGAACCGAGGCGTCCGTGTCGTTCACCCTGGACGACGACCTCCGGATGCAGGAGCTCGAACTGGGAACCCGTGACGACGCCACGATGCAGATGCGGACGGACAAGGCGACGATGGACCGCATCATCGCGTCCAGCAGTCCCGCGACGGAGTTCAAGGACGCCGTCGTCGACGACGAGATTACCATCTCCGGAATCGGGACCGTCAGCCAGGTGAAGTGGGCCGTCATCAACGTCGTCGGAGGCGTCCTCCAGGGTATCTTCGGCTGACGGACCCGGCGCGGCCGCGACCGTGCGGCCAGAAAACGTTTTATCGTATCGGACAGTGTTCTACGAGAAGATGGCACACCGATGGCTCCTCGTCGCCGTGTCACTCCTTCTCGTGACTTCGGGCTGTTCCGGGCTCATCACCGGAGAGACACTCACCTTCGAGTCGTCGCCGGCGTCAGTCTCGAACGATGCGCTCCAGGAGACCGGCTACGAGGAGACGGTCGCGAACGAATCGACTATCGAGCGGACCGTCACCGTCGCCGGCCAGGAGCGGACGGTCCGTATCACGAACCACGTCCGGCAGTACCAGCGCGGGATGGAACTGGGGCCGGTCGGCGAGGTGACCGCGGGGCAGTTCGTCGTGCTCTCGACCCCGAGCGCCAGCGTCGCGGGACAGCCGCTGAACCCGGCGGCGAGCTGGTCCAACCAGCGGCTCGTCCGGGAAGTAGCGAGCCGGAGCCGCGGGGTCAGCGACGTTCAGTTCGAACGGAACCGGACGGTCCAGTCGCTCGGTGACTCCCGCGAGGTCTCGGTGTTCTCCGGCACCACGACCATCGAGGGCCAGGAGGTCGACGTGCTGGTCCACCTCGCGAGCTTCGAGCACGAGGGCGACGTAGTCATCGCGGTGGCCGTCTACCCCGAGCAGGTCGACGAAGAGGGGCGCGTCGACACGCTCCTGTCCGGGCTCACGCACTCCGGGAACTGACCGCCGCGTGGGACACTGTTTTCTCTCGGGCCGGCGATAGCGGAGGCATGAATCGGGTGTTCGCCGCGGGCGCGGCGCTGACGCTCGCGGGCATCGCCGGCTACCTGCTCGGCGTCGTCGTCGCCTATCCGGGCCGCTCGCTATCTGTCACGGCCGTCATGGTCGGGCTGACGGTGGCCGCCGTGGGCTACTCCTCGCCACCGGAGGGAGCGACGTGATCTCGGCGCTGGTGTACGCGGACCGACACGCCGAGGAGTACGAGGACCTGACGGCCGCCCGGACGGCGGTGGGGACCACGTGGGTCCACGTCAGCGACGCGAGCGCAGCGGAGATCGACGCGGTCCAGTCCGCGTTCGACATCCACCCGCTCTCCGTCGAGGACGTGCAAAACGACGTTCGCTCCAAAGTCCACGAGTTCGACGCCTACACGTTCGTCCTCGTCAAGTCCGCGACGCTCACCGCCGGCGACACGACCTTCGACAAGGAGGTCAGGACGACGCCGGTCGGCGTCTTCGTCGGGCGCGACTGGGTCGTCACGCTGTCGACCGGTGCCGTCCCGCCCGTCCAGCGGGTGATGGACGCCGCCGCCCGCGGCGACGAACGCCTCCTCCACCGCGGCCCGGACTTCACCGCCTACCGGGTCATCGACGTCATCGTCGACGCGTACTTCGACCTGCTCGACGAGATCGAGACGGACATCGAGGCCATCGAGGAGGAGGTGACCGTCTCGACCGACATCGAGACGCTCGAACGCATCAACGACGTTCGCCGGGACCTGCTGTCGTTTCGCAAGCAGGTCTGGCCGGCCCGCGAGGCGGTCGGCGTCCTGGCCCGCGGCGACCCCGACCAGATCCAGCCCCAGACGGAGAAGTACTTCCGCGACGTGTCCGACCACCTGGTCCAGATCGTCGACCTGACCGAGACCTACCGCGACCTGGTCGCCGGCGCGCGAGACATCTACCTCAACACCGTCTCGCAGTCGACCAACGAGGTGATGAAGGTGCTCACCGTCGTCGCGACGATCTTCATCCCGCTGACGTTCGTCGTCGGCGTCTACGGGATGAACTTCGCGGACAGCCCCTACAACATGCCGGAGCTCGGGTGGCCGATGGCCTACCCCGCGGTCATGTTCGGGATGGGGCTCATCGTCGCCGTCCTCCTCGTCCACTTCCGCCAGCGCGGCTACCTATAGCGCGAGCGGGACGAGCAACACCCCCATCAGCGCGGCCCGTCGGGAGCCAAAGCGGGCCGGGAGATGCCCCACCGCCGTGGCCGCCCCGAACGCCCCCACGCCGACCAGGCCGGCGAAGAGCGCGGAGAGACAGCCGAGCAGGCAGACGACGGACAGCGAGAGCCAGCGCGGGTCGAGACGGCCGACCGTCCGCAGATAGCGGTCCCCGAGAACGGGAACGAGCACCGCGCCGGCCACCGCGGCGACGGCGACCGCCGCGAGCAGCGCCGGCAGGACGAGCGGCACTGCCGCCCGGTCGAGCGCGACGAGGACGCCCGTTCGCGGCGTCCCGAGCGCGATCAACGCGAACAGTGCGAAGACGGCCGTCGCCGTGTTGACGCCGCTCGTCGTCACGACGAACGCGCGCGGCCCGCCGTCCGCGACGAGACCGAGCGCCAGCGTGGCCGCGACGGCGCTCGACACGCCGGGGAGGTAGCCGACCGCGCCGCCACAGAGCGTCCCGACGCCGGCGAGCGCGACGACCGTCCGCGGCGGCGTGGTCACCGCCGCGTCGGCCTGCGGCGGGACGCCGGTCCCGTCGAGCGCGGCGAGCAACACCGGCGCGCCGAACAGTCCCGAGAACAGCGGGACCAGCACGTCCGAGACTGGCAGCGGTCCGGAGACGGGCGCGTCGAGCAACGCGACCCCGAGCAGGCCGCTCGCGGCGAGCGAACAGCACGCGCCCACCTTCCGGCGAGTTCCGCGCTCCGTGACCACGAGCAGGGCGGCGATTCCCAGCAGGACGACCGAGAGCCACCGCTGGAGCAGCGGATACAGCGCCTCCATCAGCATCGTCAGCGGCAGCGCCAGGGGCGCGGCGAACGCGACGGCGAGTCCGCTCCCCAGCGCCGACAGGCGGAGCGCCTCGCGGCCCCGACCCTCGATGACGAGGCGGTGGCTCGGGAGCGCGCCGGCCGCCATCGCCGGGTCCGGGACGCCGAGCGCCAGCGCCGGGACCACGTCGAGGAAGGTGTGCGTGACCCCGGCGGCGAGCATCGCGACGCCGACGGAGAGCCGCGGCCCCGGGAGCGCGCTCGCGGTCGCGGCGAGCAGGAGCGCGAACGTGTTGGCGTGCAGGCCCGGGACGAGCCCGCTGACGGTCCCCAGTGCGACGCCGCCGCCGACGGCGAGGAGGAAGGCGAGCGTCCCCGCGAAATCGACGGTCGGCGTCACCGGGAGCATACCGGGTCGTCGTCGCCCCCCGGTATTTGAAGGTCAGTACGCGACGGGTTGACGGCCACCGCTCACCATCGAGGTCGCGTCACAGCCGCCGGAGCCGCTGTCGTCACTCGGCCGAACTGTCGTACATCTCGTCGAAGGCCCGTTCGCCGCGGATCAGTTCGTCGACGCCGTCGGAGAGCGTCACCTCGCCGAAGACGGTCGCGCGGTAGTACGTGTACAGCCCGTCTCGGTCCCGTTCCGTCCGCTGGCGCTTCTCGACGAGGCCGACATCGACGAGTTCGTTGAGGTGGTAGTGGAGCGTGCTGTCGTCGATTCCCATCGCATCCGCTAGTTCCGTTGGGCTCATCTCGCCGCCGTGAACCAGCCGGTAGAGGACCTCGTACCGTGTCCGGTGGCCGACGGCGGCGTGCATCGCCAGGTACTCGTCGAGAGAGAGAGAACGCTGTCGTCGGGCAACAGGTCGGACGGGTCGTCCGGGAACTCCCGGTCGAACGGACGCGTGTGATCCGTGGCCATCTCGTCCCGTTGTACGAGCGGGGAACTCTTAGCAGTTATCAAGCCGAGAGACGCTGAAAACACGTCGTATTATTTTCTCGTGTGCGATACGACGCCTCGACTGACAGGGTCACGGCCTCGGCACTCACCGCTCGACGGCGTGGTGCGGCCCGACCGGCCTGTGCTCGGGACAGGCCCCGGCGATTGGCGTCGCGTTGAGACAGCAGTGTCGGCTGTCGGTGGCGACCAGCCCGGTCGACAGCCGATTCCCGCAGAGACGGCAGTACAGGTCCGATTCGGACATGGGTGAGAGAGGGAGCCGCGAGACCTAAACCTGGCGAGCTTTTTGGTGTGGCGACCGCTCTGACGACCATGAGCAACGAGTCACGCAGGTCGACCGGCTTCACAGACCGGACGCCCGTGGCAGCGGCCAGGGAGGCGCTGCTGGCGGCCGTGACGCCACACGAGCGGACCGAGCAAATCCCGCTCCGCGACGCCGACGAGCGCGTGGTCGCGTCGACGGTCACCGCGGAGCGGCCGGTCCCGCACTACCGCCGGGCGGCGATGGACGGCTTCGCGGTTCGGGCCGAGGACACGTTCGGCGCGAGCCGGCGGTCGCCGGCGACGCTCAGGGTCGACGAGGCGGTGACGGCCGGGACGGCGACCCGGGTCCACACGGGGAGCGAACTCCCGGAGGGGGCCGACGCCGTGGTGATGGTCGAGGAGGCGGACCGGACCGGCGACAGCGTCGCCGTGTTCGACGCGGTCGCCGGCGGCGAGAACGTCGCGCCGGTCGGCGAGGACGTGGCCGCGGGCCAGACGCTGTACGAGGCGGGCCACCGGCTCCGCCCGTCGGACCTCGGGCTGGTGAAGTCCGTGGGCCGCGACGCCGTCGAGGTGTACGAGCGCCCCCGCGTCAGCGTCCTCCCGACGGGAGAGGAACTGGTCCAGGACGATCCCGACCCCGGCGAGGTCGTCGAGACGAACGGCCAGACCGTCACGCAGTACGTCGAGCGCTGGGGCGGCGAGGCGACCTATCGGGACGTGGTCACCGACGACGCCGACGCGCTCCGAGACGCTATCGGCGAGGACCTCGACCACGACCTCGTCGTGACGACGGGCGGGTCGTCCGTCGGCGAGCGCGACCTGCTCCCGGAGGTCGTCGAGGACCTCGGCGAGGTGCTGGTCCACGGCGTCGCGCTGAAGCCCGGCCATCCGGTCGCGCTGGGCGTCGTCGCAGGGACGCCGGTCCTCGCGCTGCCCGGCTACCCCGTGGCCTGCATCGTCAACGCCGTCCAGTTCCTCCGGCCGGCGCTCCGCCGCGCGGGTCACCTCCCCCAGACCGCTCCGCCGACGACCGACGCCGAACTGACCCGGAAGATCGCGAGCGAGCCGGGGACCCGGACCTTCGCCCGGGTCGAACTGGACGAGGAGGACGGCGAACCGACCGCAACGCCGACGCGCACCGGCGGCGCGGGCGTCCTCTCCAGCGTCGCGCTGGCGGACGGCTGGGTCGTCGTCCCCGAGTCCGTCGAGGGGTACGACGCCGGGACCACCGTCGCCGTGGAGCACTGGGAGTGGTCGCAGTGAGCGACCGACGGGAGTTCCGCGACCTCGCCCCGCCCGATGCGGCCCACGAGGCCGTGGCCGGCCTCGACATCGACCCCGAACCCGAGACGGTCCCGCTCGACGCGGCGCGGGACCGCGTCCTCGCCGAGCGGATCGACGCGGCCATCGACGTGCCCGGTTTCGACCGCGCGAGCATGGACGGCTACGCCGTGCGGGCCAGAGACACCTTCGGCGCGGACGAGGCCGACCCCGCGACGTTGTCCGTCGCGGGCGTGGTCCACGCGGGCGAGGAGCCAGACGTGACCGTCGAGCCCGGAACGGCGGCGGAGATATCGACCGGCGCGGTGATGCCGCCCGGCGCGGACGCCGTCGTGATGGTCGAGCGCACGACCGAGACCGACGACGGCGACGTCGAGGTCCGCACGGCCGTCGCGCCCGGCGACCACGTGATGCTGGCCGGCGCGGACATCGCGGCCGGCGCGCGGGCGCTCGGCCCCGGGACGCGGCTCACGGCCCGGGAGGTCGGCCTCCTCTCGGCGCTGGGCGTCGACGAGGTCCCGGTCCGCGGCCGGCCGCGCGTTGGCATCCTTTCGACCGGCGACGAACTGGTCCGTCCCGGCGAGGACCTCGACAGCGCCGCCGGACAGATATACGACGTGAACAGCTACGCGCTCGCGACCGCCGTCGAGGAGGCCGGCGGCGACCCGGTCATGTATCCCCACGCCGGCGACGACTTCGAGGAGATGGAGCGCCTGCTCCGCGAGGCGGCCGACGAGTGCGACCTCGTCCTCTCGTCGGGGTCGACCAGCGCGAGCGCGGTCGACGTCATCTATCGCGTCATCGAGGAGCGCGGCGACCTTCGACTCCACGGCGTCGCCATCAAGCCCGGCAAACCGATGCTGGTCGGCACTATCGGCGAGTCCGCCTACGTCGGCCTGCCGGGCTACCCGGTGTCGGCGCTGACCATCTTCCGGACGTTCGTCGCGCCGGCGCTCCGCGACGCCGCCGGACTGCCCGCGCCGGAGACGGCCGTCGTCACCGGACGGATGGCGGTCGCGGAGCGATACGACGAGGGCCGCAGACGCCTGCTGCCCGTTGGACTGGTCGAGGACGGCGCGGGGGCGACGCTGGTCTACCCCGTCGACAAGGGCAGCGGCGCGACGACGAGCCTCGTCGACGCCGACGGCTTCGTTGACGTGCCGCCGGAGACGGACTACCTGGCCGAAGGCGAAGCGGTCGAGGTGACGCTCTTTTCGCCCGCCGTCAGACCGCCGACCCTGCTGGGGATGGGCGAAGACGACCCATTGCTCTCGCGCCTGCTCGACGAAGTCGACCGCCCGCGCTATCTCCCTCTCGGAACGTCCGAGGGCCTCCGCCGACTCGGCGAGGGCGTCCCGGACGTGGCCGTGGTCGCGGGGCCGATCGACGCAGAAGTCGACGCGACCGACATCGGCGGCTGGACGCGCGAGTGGGGCCTCGTCGTCCCCGACGGGAGCGACGTGACGGGCCTGTCCGACCTCGTCGACGACTCGGTCCGGTTCGTCAACCGCGACGGCGGTTCCGGCCTGCGGCGGAGCTTCGACGACGCGCTCGACGCGCTGGCCGACGAGCGGGGCGTCGGTCGGGCCGCCCTCACCGAGGCCATCGACGGCTACGGCCTCACCGCGAAGGCCCACGAGAGTCCGGCCCGCAACGTGCGACGCGGGGACGCCGACGCCGGCCTCGGGCTTCGCGCGACCGCGACGAAACTCGGCCTCGGGTTCGTCTCGCTCGGGACTCAGCCGGTCCGCGTCCTCGCCGCCCCGGACCGACGCCAGAAGCCGAGCGTCGCCGACCTCGAATCGGCGCTCGACGACCTCGACGCGCTGACGGGCGAACTGGACGGGTTCGACCGTCGCTGACGAACCGGGCGTAAGCTACCGACCGCTGTTTTGCGGACGGGAAACCGAAACCATCCTTCGCACATCTGAGCGCATATCTGTGGCGTATAGCATTAGGAGTGCCTAATTCTCATTCTCCCGGATTCGATGTTGGACATGAGGTAGTCAATAATCACATACAGCTATGTACTGCTATTTTTATCGAGAGATTCCCTGACAATGCAACCGCTTTAGGAGATACACAATCATCGATGCCTGAAATGATATAAAATGTCTGAAATCGAGCCAGATGCGCGTTCGTTCTGCAGAGCGCGGTCACTCCAGTCCCAGAACCGTCCGCGCTTCTGCCGTCGAGGCGACGGGGCGGCCAAGTTCGTCGGCCACGCGCACCACGCGCTCGACGAGGCGGGCGTTGCTCTCAGCGAGTTCGCCGCGCTCGTAGTAGACGTTGTCCTCGAGGCCGACGCGGACGTGGCCGCCGAACAGCACCCCCATCGCGGCGAAGGGCAACTGGTGGCGGCCGAACCCGAGCGTGTTGAACAGCGCGCCGTCCGGGAGGTTGGCGATGGCGTTGAGGAAGTTCGCGGGCGTCGGGGGCGTGAGCGTCCCCGGTCCGAAGATGAGCGTGGCGTAGACCGGGTCGGCGAGGTCGCGCCGGTCGAGCAGGCCGTGGACCTCGTTCAGGTGGCCGTCGTTGAACACCTCCAGCTCCGGCTTGATGCCGCGGTCGACCATCTCGGCGTGGAGCGAGTCGACCAGCGCGCGGGTGTTCTCGCTGGTCAGTCGGTCGTAGCGGTTCAGCGGCCCCATGTCGAGCGACGCCATCTCCGGCGGCGGGTCGGTTCGCAGCGGCTGGTGGCGCACGTCGTCGGGCGCGCTCGTCCCACCGGTCGAGTGCTGGATGATCACGTCGTCCGTGTGCCGGCGGACGGCGTCGTCGATCTCCTGGAACCGCGCCGTCTCGAACGAGCGCTCGCCGTTCGGCCGGCGGGCGTGGAGGTGGACCACCGACGCGCCCGCGGCCTCCGCTTCAGCCGCCGCTCGGCCGATCTCCGCCGGCGTCTCCGGGAGGTTCGGGTTCGCCTCCTTCCCGTGGACGCCGCCGGTCAGCGCCGCGGTGACGACCATCGGTTCTTCCGCGAGGTAGTCGTCGTATCCCACGGCTACTCGACCTCCGCGTGGGCGCGGTAGATTTCGCAGTGGCGCTCGTGGTCGAGGTCGTAGCGGTCGTTGCAGACGTCGGCCCGCATCGGCTGGACGAACGACGCCGTCGCGGTACAGTACGCCCGCTCGCGGTCGAACGACGCGTGCTCGTCGCCGCGCCGGTATTCGAGATAGGGGCAGGTCATGACCGGCGATACAATCGGAGACGTGTTAACGCTTCAGTTGCCTCCGGTGACGTAGTAACACCGGCGTCCGCGGGTGACGCGGGGGTGAGAAAAGCTACTCAACCGTGGGGGCCGTATTCGTCGGTATGACACCAGCCACGGGCGGCCTCCACCACGTCACGGCCATCGTCGGCGACCCGGAGCGCAACGCCGAGTTCTACGTCGAGACGCTCGGCCTCCGGTTCGTCAAGCGGACCGTCAACCACGACGACCCCGGGACGTACCACTTCTACTTCGGCGACGGCGAGGGGACGCCGGGGACGAATATCACCTTCTTCCCGTGGACCGACAGCGGCCGGCGGGGGAGTTTCGGAGCGGGCCAGACGCGGACGACGGCGTACCTCGTCGACGAGGACTCGGTGGATTACTGGCTCGACAGACTCGGCGACCGCGGCGTCGACGTGACGCGAACGGAGCGGTTCGACGAGACCGTCATCCGGTTCGAAGACCCGGACGGCATCGCCCTCGAACTCGTCGCGGCCGACGCGCCGTCGGACGCCGTCACGTGGGACGGGAGTCCGGTCCCGGCCGACCACCAGCTCCGTGGCTTCTACGGCGTCACGCTGGCGGTCACCGACGTCGAGCCGACGGCCGAGGTGCTCACTGACGTGCTGGGATACGTCCACGAAGCGACCGAGGACGGTCGTCACCGCTACCGGAGCGCGACCGGCGGCCCGGGTTCGGTCGTCGATCTGGTCGAGACGGACCTCGAACGGGGCCGGATGGGTATCGGGACGGTCCACCACGTCGCGTTCCGGGCCGAGGACACCGCGGAACTGGAGGCCTATCGCGAGGCGTATCAGGAACGCGGACTCTCGCCGAGTCCGATCATCGACCGCACGTACTTCCACGCGCTCTACGCCCGAGATCCCGGCGGCGTCCTGTTCGAGATATCGACGATGGGGCCGGGATTCACCGTCGACGAGGACCGCGACGACCTCGGGTCGCGGCTGACGCTCCCGGAGAAACTGGAACCGGACCGCGACGCCATCGAGCGACAGCTTCCCCCGTTCGACGGACCGACTCCCGAGGGAGGGGACTGAGCGGCGATGTCCAATCCACTCGGCGACGACCTCGCCGCGCCGTTCCGGTTCGACTACGACCCGGCGGCGCTCCGGTACGGCCCCGGCAGCGTCGCGTCGCTCGACGAGGAACTCGCCGCACACGGCTGCGACCGCGCGCTCGTCGTCTGCGGGTCGACCGTCGGCGAGACGCCGGCCGTGATTGACCCCGTTCGCGACGGCCTCGGCGACAGCCTCGCCGGCGTCTTCGCGGAGACGACGCCCGAAAAGCGCCTCGGCACGGCCTACGACGCCCTCGACGCGTTCCGAGCGGCCGACGCCGACTGCCTCGTCGCGGTCGGCGGCGGGAGCAGCCTCGACGTGGCGAAAATCGTCAGTATCCTCGCAGCCACCGACAGCGACCCCGACACCGTCGGTCGCTCGCTCGTCGAGACGGGAACGATTCCGGTTCCCGACGCGGGGCTGCCGCCCGTCGTCGCCGTCCCGACGACGCTGGCCGGCGCGGACCTCTCGTCGGTGGCCGGCGTCACCGCCGCTCCCGACACCTGTCCGGTCGACGAACCGGGGAGCGGCGGCGTCGGCGACCCCGACCTGATGCCGGCCGCCGTCTGCTACGACCCCGAACTGGTGGCGACGACGCCACGGACCGTTCTCGCCGCCTCCGCGATGAACGGCTTCGACAAGGGCGTCGAGACGCTGTACGCCGCCACCGCCACGCCGGTCACCGACGCGACGGCCTCGCGCGGCCTCGAACTGCTCACCGAGGGCCTCCTCGCCTACGGTGACCGGACCGATGAGCCCTGGGTGTACCGGGCGCTGACACAGGGGGTCATGCTCGTCCAGTACGGCATCTCGCGGGCCGACGGGACGACGCTCTCGCTGCTCCACGCCTTCGGACACGGGCTGACGCGCACGTACGAGGTCCAGCAGGGCGCGGCCCACGCGGTCGTCGCCCCGCACGCGCTCTCGTACCTGTTCGAGCGGGTCGACGGCCGGCGGGACCTGCTCGCCGACGCGCTCGGAGTCGGCGACGCCGACGACCCCGCCGCCGCGGTGGTCGACCGGGTCGCTGAGGTCGCCGCCGCGCTGTCGCTCCCGACGCGCCTCCGCGACGTGGACGGCCCGGACCGAGAGGCGTTCCCGGCGGTCGCGGACGCCGTGCTCGCCGATTCGTTCATGGCGAACGCGCCGCCGGGGCTGGACCCCACGGCAGACGAACTCGAAGGCGTGCTCCGCGCGGCCTGGTAAGGACCGGGGACGACTGAGTAGCGGCGACCCGACGGCTTCGGAAGTTGACCCGACTCCGACCGAACCGTAAGCGGACGAATTTGCCGTAACATACGTACGAGTATTATCCGATTCGGCCGGGCGGTCCGGGGGTCCGAGTGGAACGAAAGCCCGCGTCCGACGGCGAAGGGTCGGGGGTCCCCGACCGTCGGTGCGGTCAGTGGCGCGCCGCCGATTGGAACGGACTCGAACCTGACCGTGAGTCGCCACCTTCGCCTAAAATAACAGAAAGTAGTCAATAACTTGGATTTGATAGTATTTCAGTGGGCGGGATAGTAGACCGATTCCCACTTGGAGATTTTGCCGGTATAAGGCCGTTCGAACGCCGAATACGTCTCATCGTGTCGCCGGCCGACTATTTCGAAATATTCTGGACCGATAGCCAGTGAGGTTCGAATATACTGCTTTTGGTCGGAATTTCTGATTCGGGTCGGTGATACGGCCGGAACTATACTAATACTGGTATTTTGTGGAAATGGTATTCATACAATAATACGATTTCGGCTGGGCGACGGTCGCCGACCAACTGACTGCCCCGTCGTAACGACCTAACCCGGGGTAACCTATTAGCGGTCCGCGGGCGAACTGTCGGCACCAATGAGCGACTCACCGGAGAAACTCTCTGTCTGGTGTGCCGGCGAGGAGTGGTGTCCGATAACGACTACCGCCTCGCTCATCGGCAAGAAGTGGCACCCCGTCATCGTCCACCGCCTGCTGGAACACGGCCCGTCGGGATTCAACGAACTCAAGGGGAACGTCGACGGCATCTCCTCGAAGGTGCTGTCCGACAGCCTCGAAGACCTCCAGGAGAAGGGGCTGGTCGACCGCGAAGTCATCAGCGAACAGCCGTTTCGCGTCAACTACTCGCTGACGGCGCGCGGCGCGTCGCTCGAACCGGTCATCGACGAGATGGCGAAGTGGGGACAGGAACACCTGGCGGAACCGGCCGACGGGGACGACGGACGCCGGTGACGACCCTCGGGCAATAGCTTTTGGCGCTGCCCGGCGAACGATCGGGCATGCCCGTAACTGACGAGGCGGAACTGCGAGAGATACTGGAACTGGACCGCGTCGCCGTCGTCGGCTGTTCGGCCAGCCCCGGCAAGGACGCCCACGAGATTCCGAAGTACCTCCTCGAACAGGGCTACGACGTGGTCCCCGTCAATCCCTTCGCCGACGAGATATTCGGCCGCGAGGCGTACGACTCGCTGGCGGACGTGCCCGGCGAGATCGACATCGTGGACGTGTTCCGTCCGAGCGAGGAGGTCAGCGACATCGTGGACGCCGCGCTGGAACGCGACGACGACGCCGTCATCTGGCTGCAACTGGGCATCCACGACGACGAGGCCGTCGAGCGCGCCGAGGCGGCCGGTCGTCGCGTCGTCCAGGACCGGTGTATGAAACCCACGCATCAACAGTTGATGGGGTAGGGAACGCCGGCGGTACCAGGTCGGCGGCGAAGGCGGCTCCCGCTCCCGGTACGTCTATGGCGATGGCCGGACGATAGCCGACCATGCTCCCGTGGGACGCGGAGTCCTACTGGCTCGCTCGGGTCCTGTTCCACCGGGGCCTCGCGGCGATATACCTGCTCGCCTTCCTCGTCGCGGCCAAACAGTTCCGGCCGCTCGCCGGCGAGGACGGCCTGCTTCCGATCAGGCAGTACGTCGAGCGCCACTCGTTTCGCGAGCGCCCCAGCCTGTTCTACTACTACCCCAGCGACCGCGTCGTCGGCGTCGCAGCGTGGGCCGGCGTCGGCCTCTCGCTGGTCGCGCTCGCGGGCGGCCCCACCTGGCTTCCGACCCCGTACGCCGTCCCGACCTCGATGGCGCTCTGGCTCGCGCTGTGGGGGCTCTACCTCTCCTTCGTCAACGCCGGCCAGACGTTCTACGGCTACGGCTGGGAGTCGATGTTGCTGGAGACCGGCTTTCTGGCGGCGTTCCTCGGAGCCGGGCCGACGGGGCCGCCGGTGGTCGTCGTCTGGCTCCTGAAGTGGGTGCTGTTTCGCAACATGTTCGGCGCGGGCCTCATCAAGCTCCGCGGCGACGACTGCTGGCGGGACTGCACCGCGCTCGACTACCACTACGAGACCCAGCCGATTCCCAACCCCGCGAGCTGGTACGCCCACCACCTGCCCGACCGCTTCCACCGGGTCGAGGTGCTGGGGAACCACGTCGTCGAGGTGGCAGTCCCGTTCCTCTACTTCGCGCCCCAGCCGTGGGCCTCGGTCGCGGGCGCGGCGACCGTCGGCTTCCAGGGCTGGCTCATGGTCACGGGGAACTTCTCGTGGCTCAACGCACTCACCATCGTCCAGGCGGTCGCGACGTTCAGCGACGGCGTGCTCGCCGCCGTCCTCCCGGTCGGCGCGCGGACGGCGTCCAGCCCGCCGCTGTACCTCCAGGCGCTCGCCGTCGTCATCGCCGCCGTCGTCCTCTGGCGGAGCGTCGAACCCGCGCGAAACATCCTCTCGGAGCGCCAGGTGATGAACACCGCCTTCGACCCGCTGCACCTCGTCAACACCTACGGCGCGTTCGGGTCCATCACCCGCGACCGCTACGAAATCGTCGTCCAGGGGACGACCGACGACGCGGTGACGCCAGACACGGAGTGGGAGACCTACGAGTTCAGGGGCAAGCCGACCGACCCGGACCGACGGCCGCGTCAGGTCGCGCCCTACCACTACCGGCTGGACTGGCAACTGTGGTTCGCGGCGATGGCCCCGACGCCCCACCGGAGTCCGTGGTTCCTCGCGCTCCTGAAGCGACTCCTCGACGGCGACGAGGCGACGCGCGACCTCCTCGAATCGGTTCCGTTCCCCGACGAGACGCCGACGCACGTCCGCGCGGTCCGCTACCGATACCGGTTCACGACGCCGGAGGAACGCCGGGAGACCGGCCGGTGGTGGGCCCGCGAGCGCGTGGGGACCTACGTCAGCCCGGTCGGCGAGGGCGACCTGCGACTCGCGAGAGCCTGACGCTAGCAGTTCGAATCGCCGGTGCTCGCCGGCGGCGTCTTCGAGAGGTACTTCCCCCACCGACTCCGGTCGTCCGCGACGCGTCGGTAGGCGCGCTCGCGGAGTCGTTCGTAGTCGTCGAACTGGTGGAGGAACTCCAGTACCGGCCGCGCCAGTTCGCCCGGGCCCGTCCGCGCGAGCGCCGCCTCGATGGACGCGCCACAGGAGTACACCTCGTCCTCGGTGACGAAGTGCGAACAGGACTCGTAGTCCGCGGGGAGGCGCTCCAACAGTTCGTCGTCGAGTTCGGAGAACCCGACAATGTCGACGTCCGAACGGGTCCGAACGAAGTCCGCGCACCAGGTACAGAAACCGCAATCGTCGTCGTAGACGAGCGTGCCGTCGCTCATAGCGTGAGCTAGGGCGGCGACGTACAAACGGGTTCCGCCGGCCGGCAGGCATTTACCGCCGCTCGTGCCAGGACGAGATATGGAGCGGTTCGTCGAACTCGTCGTCGCCGGGGGGCTGGCGACGGTCGCCGGGCTCTGGGTGACGCGGCTGACGGCGACCCTCTCGACGCCGTGGCTCGTCGGGGCCGCGCTCGCGGGCCTCGGACTGCTCGCGCTCGGCGCGGGAATCGCACGCGAGGTCTCCCCCGACTGGTGACGAGTCACCGGAGGAGAGTCGTGGCGGGCGACGCCAACTGTTTTGCCCGCCCGCGCCCTCGGGAGGAACATGGACAAGGAGGAAGTCGCCGCGCTCATCGAGGACGAACTGCCGGACGTGACGGCCACGGTCACCACGCCGCGGGACCCGGACGACGACAAGCACTACGCCGTCAGGGTCGTCTCGCCGGCCTTCGAGGGAAAGACCCTCGTCGACCAGCACCAGCTCGTCCACGACGCGCTGGGCGAGCACCTCACCCGCGAGATTCACGCCATCGAGCTGCGGACGCTGACACCAGACGAAGCGGAGTAGCCGGACTCGTCAGGGTGGCTCGGGGCCGGCCCTCGGTGCGGCCGTCGGTACGCCTTTACCCGTGGTCGCGCTAGGGACGGTATGGCATTCGAACCCGAAGAGGTCTCACCCGAGGAGGTCACCGACCACGTCGACAGCGCCATCGAAGACAACGAGGTCGTCCTGTTCATGAAAGGCGACGAGCTGATGCCCCAGTGTGGCTACTCGCGGAAGGCGCTCGGGCTCCTCACGCAGTACCGAGAGGACGTAGAGACCGTGAACGTGCTGCGCGCGACCGACGCCTACCGCGAGGCGCTGGAGCGCCACAGCGGCCGCGAGACCATTCCCCAGACGTTCGTGGACGGGGAGTTCATCGGCGGGAGCGACATCCTCGAACAGCTCGACGAACGCGGCGACCTCGAAGCGAAAGTGAGCGGCTGAGTCGCTACTCGTCGTCTTTCATCTCGCCGAGCTTGTCGACGAGGTCGCTCGTCGACGCCTCCGTCTCGAAGGAGACCGAGCCGTCGTGGTCGTTCTCGTGGACGGCGACGCCGTCGCTGTCGTCCGCGTCCACGTTGTTGTCCTTCTGCTCGGATTCGTCGTAGCTACCGAAGCCCATGTCTAAAACGGGGGCCGTGGTGCACTAAAATCAGGCGATGTCTCGGGACGGACGGCATCAGCTACCATCCCACGACAGTGAACCGATATCTCGCGACGGCCTCCAGAATCGGGCGCGGGCGCGCCGTAAGCAAAGGTTCTTAACCGTCCTCGTTCTCCCACCTAGATAACGGCACCCGAGAGCCGTGGTTTTCCGACGGCTATCGCGCCTCCACCGGAATCTTCAAAGCTATGAGTTCAGCAGACGAGACACTCGAGAGAATCAAAGCACAGGTCGAAGCGGAGACGCCGAACGACATCGAGATCGAGTCCGTCGAGTTCGAAGGGCCGGAACTCGTCATCTACACGCCCGACGCGCGCACCGTCGCCAGCCGCGACGGCATCGTCAGGAACCTCGCCCAGACCCTCCGCAAGCGTATCAACGTCCGCCCGACGCAGGAGGCACTGGTCCCGCCCGAGGAAGCCCGGGTCCGCATCACCGAGACCATCCCCGAGGACGCCGGCGTCCAGAACCTCGACTTCGACCGCCAGACCGGCGAGGTGTTCATCGAGGCCGAGAAACCCGGCCGCGTCATCGGCCGCCACGGCGCGACGCTCGACGAGATTTCGGGGTCGGTCGGCTGGACCCCCGAGGTCGTCCGGACGCCCCCGATGGAGTCCTCGACGGTCTCGAACGTCAGGAACTTCCTCAAACAGGAGCGCGAGGACCGCCGCGACATCCTCCAGCGCGTCGGCCGGCAGATCAACCGCCCAATGTCGAACGACGACGACTGGGTGCGGCTGACGACGCTGGGGTGCTGTCGGGAGGTCGGCCGCGCGTCGTTCATCCTCTCGACGCCCGAGTCGCGCATCCTCATCGACTGCGGTGACAAACCCGGCGCGGAGGGCGAGGTCCCCTACCTGCAGGCCCCCGAGGCGCTCGCCGCGGGCCCGAACTCGCTCGACGCCGTGGTCCTGACCCACGCCCACCTGGACCACTCCGCGCTCATCCCCATCCTGTTCAAGTACGGCTACGACGGCCCCATCTACACGACCGCCCCGACGCGGGACCTGATGGGCCTGCTCCAACTGGACTACCTCGACGTGGCCTCGAAGGAGGGGCGCACGCCGCCCTACGAGAGCCAGCAGGTCCGGAACGCGCTGAAACACACCATCCCACTGGAGTTCGGCAACGTCACCGACATCGCGCCGGACGTGAAGTTGACGATGCACAATGCGGGCCACATTCTCGGCTCCGCGGTCTGTCACTTCCACATCGGCGAGGGCCGGTACAACGTCGCGTTCTCCGGCGACATCCACTACAAGGACACCCGCCTGCTCGACGGCGCGGTCAACGACTTCCCGCGGGTGGAGACGCTCGTCCTGGAGTCCACCTACGGCGGCAAGAACGACTACCAGACCGACCAGTCCGACTCCGAGCGAGTCCTGCGCGACGTCATCAACACCGCCCACGAGAAGGAGGGCCACATCCTCATCCCGGCGTTCGCCGTGGGTCGCTCGCAGGAACTCATGCTCGTCCTGGAGGAGGCGATGCGGAAGGGCGACATCCCGACGATGCCGGTGTACTTAGACGGGATGATCCGCGAGGCGACGGCCATTCACACCGCCTACCCCGAGTACCTCCGCGACGACCTCCGCCAGCGCATCCTCTACGAGGACGAGAACCCCTTCCTCGCCGAGCAGTTCGAACAGGTCGACGGCGGCGAGGAGATGCGCCGCGACATCACCGACGACGAACCGGCCATCATCCTGACCACCTCCGGGATGGTCACCGGCGGTCCGGTGATGTCCTGGCTCCGCCTGCTGGGCAGTGACCCGGACAACACGATGGTGTTCGTCGGCTACCAGGCAGAGGGGACCCTCGGTCGCCAGATCCAGCGCGGCCAGGACGAGATCACGCTCGGCGACGGCAGCGGCCCGCGCGCAGAGCGGGTGAGTCTCAAGATGGACGTGGAGACGGTCGACGGCTTCTCCGGCCACGCCGACCGCCAGGGGCTCGAATCGTTCGTCGAGACGATGCATCCCCGCCCCGAGAAGATCCTCTGTGTCCACGGTGACGAGTCCTCGACGAACCAGCTCTCCTCGGCGCTGTACCAGAAGTTCAACATGCGGACGCACAACCCGAAGAACCTCGAGACGTTCCGGCTGTCCTGAGCGCGGTCGGTTCGCTCCCCGCTATTCCTCTGCGATGTTCAGTTCCGCCAGCAGGCGGGCCGTGATGACCTGCTCGACGATGGCCACGAGCACCGCGTCGTCCGTCGTGTAGTCGGCGAAGATACCCAGTGGGACTTCGCCGCCGGCCATCTCGCGGTGGCCGCCGGCGCTGCCCACGTCGTCGAAGGCGTCGCCGAGCGCGTCACCGACGTGGATGCGCGAATCCGTCGACCGGGCGCTGAGGTGGATGCTGTCGTCGACGATGCCGAAGACGATGGCCGTCTCGACGCCTTCGAGCGTCGCCAGGTAGTCGGCGGCCTGCGGCAGTGCGTCGCGCTCCGACGTTCGGCCGACGTGCGAGATGAGGACCGAGCCCTTCACGTTCCGGTTCTCGATGGCGTCGGCGATGGCGTCGATGGTGGCCCCGCTGACCGACGGCGACGCCAGCGTCCGCAGGAGCGACGAGTCCGCCCGCTCGGTGAGAAAGCCCGCCGCTCCGTACTCGTCCGGCGTCGTCCCGCGGAGGAACCCGAGCGTCTCGCGGCGGATGGCGAACAGCAGCGCCGTCGCCACCTTTGGATCGAGTTCGATGTCGAGGTCGCGGACGTACTCGGTCAGTATCGTCGCCGTCGCGCCGATGTGCTCGCGGTGGTCGACGAAGCGCGCACGGATGTCTTCGGCCGGGTGGTGGTCCACGACGATGTCGACCGGGACGTCCTCGGGGACCCGGTTGTTCGCGCCGGGCACGGAGTGGTCGACGAGCGCCAGGAGCTCCGACTCCGGCCGGTCACGGACGACGTCGGGGTCGAACTCCCGGAGGTCCATGTCGAGGACGTTGACGAACGAGCGGTTCTGCTGGTGGGATATCTCGCCGCTGTAGAGAATGCGCCGCTCGTCGATGCCGACGTGACCCGCGATGCGACCCAGCGCGAGCGCACTCGCCAGGCAGTCGGGGTCGGGGTTGTTGTGACAGACGATAGTGAGCGCTTCCGCTTCGCCGAGCAACTCCGCCAGTTCCATTGCCGGACGCATCTTCGACTCGACGTTGGGGCTCCCGGTACAAGCGTCTATGGGCCCGTTCGTCGAAGCTCCGTCGCGCCCCGAGCGCGCTCGACCGCGTTACTCCGAGTACTCGTAGGGAGCGCGGTCACCGTCGGTGTCGACGTACGCCTCGTTGCGCTCCCACTCGCCGTCGTCGGTCTCGACGAGGTACTCGCCGTAGTACGGGACCCGCGCGTCGACCGTCTCGCGGAACGCCGCCCGCATCGACGCCTTCGTGTCCCCGATGTCCCGGAGGTCGTCGTTGCGGTTCAGACAGCCCTTGAGGTAGCCGTCGTGGGTGAGGCGGACGCGGTGGCAGTTGGCACAGAAGTCCGCGTTGCCGACGGGGTCGACGATTTCGACCATCCCGCTGTTCTGAGCATCGGCGGGCGGCGTCCGGACGCCGCCGTCCGAGGCCGCCAGCGAGGTCCCGGTGCGAGACGCCGTCTCCGCGTCGGCGTCGCTTTCGCTGTGAATCCAGTAGCGCTTGCGGTCGTGCATCTCCCGGTGTTCGACGCGGTCGGCGCGGTCCGCGAGCCAGTCGTGGACGCGCTGGATGTCGATGGCCCACTCCGGGTGTCCGGCCAGTTCGGGCATGTACTCGATGAGCTGGAGCTGGAGGCCGGGGTTCTCGGCGACGTGGTCGACCATCTTCGGGACGTAGCCCGCGGTGGGCTCGAAGACGACCATGTTGAGCTTCACCGGGGCCAGACCGGCGTCGAGCGCCGCCTCGACGCCTTCGAGGACGCGGTCGTAGGCCCCGCTCTGTGTCAGTTCGGCGAAGGCGTCCGCGTCCAGCGCGTCCTGCGAGACGTTGACGCGTTCGAGGCCGGCGTCGACGAGGTCGGCGGCGCGACCGGGGAGGAAGGTCCCGTTGGTCGTCATCGACACCTCCATCTCGTCGGGCGCGCGCCGGACGATGTCTTCCAAGTCCTCGCGCAGCATCGGCTCACCGCCCGTGAACTTTACCGAGTCGACCCCGAACTCGGCCGCGACTTCGAGGAACGCGACGACGGTGTCCGTCGAGAGTTCGTCGTCCTGCGCCTCCATCGGGCCGCGCGTATCCCCGAGCCCTTCGTTGTGGCAGTAGACGCAATCGAAGTTACACCGGTCGGTGAGCGAGACGCGTACCCCCGTCACCTCGCGGCCGAAGTCGTCCTCGAGCATTTCCTTGGTACGGATTCACAGCACAGCGTCTTAAATGGCGTGAATGCAACAGTACGAGCCGGTCGATTGGGGCATTGTGTGGCGAACGCGCCACGCGTGACAACAATGTCACAAACCCGCCAGCGACGTCACAACCGCTCGGCGACCGCGTCCAGTTCCGCGGGCGTGTTGACGTTCTCCAGGGACGCCAGCGAGCCGTGTCGCCGAATTTCCTCGCGCTCGACGACCGCGTGGTCCAGGCCCGCCACCACGTCGCGGAGCCGACGTTCCCCGCGCTCCAGCGCGCCGCGACACGCCGCGAGCGTCGGCTCGGTCCGGTACACCGCCTGTGCCGGCTGGAGCCACTCGTCCGGTCTGGGGACCGCCGCGTCACGGCCGCGGGCCCGCTCGAAGAGGTGGGAGACGAACGCCGGGTCGACCAGCGGCATGTCACAGGCGACGACGGCCGCGTACTCGCTATCGACCGCGTCGAACGCGGTGGCGACGCCGGCGACGGGGCCCTCGTCGGGCCGGTCGTCCGTGGCGAACCTCACGCTCCCGACACCGTCGAGCGCCGCCTCGATGGACCCCACCTGCTCTTCGCGGCAGTTGACGACGAGCGCGTCCACGGCGGCGTCGAGCCTGTCGACGACGCGACGGATCATCGGCGTTCCGGCGAGGCCCGCGACCGCCTTGTCCCGGTCGCCGAAACGCGTCGAGCGACCCCCGGCCACGACGACGCCAGTACGCATACGCGCTCCTTGTCGCGACCGGTAGAAAGGTCCTTCGCGGGACCGCTCGATCGTCCGAGGATCCATAGCGCAGGAATGCTTCTGAAGGAATTGATATGGAATTTTTGAAGTCAGATATGGCTCCAGAAATAGGTCAAAGAATGCTTTCTACCTCGTCAAGCACAATTATTTTATCTATTTCGACATATATGGGCGTGTATAGATATTGAAGCCAGAATTTGCATTCGTATTTAGATATTCTACGATCGTATTGGAGTTTTCTCTCGACATACGTCGCTGCAGACGATACTAACAGATGTACCCGTGTTATACATTGGTTGGAATGCCGACCAGTATTGCACTCATCTGACCGTTCAGACAGAACTAGGGAAATATGTTCCATATTAGTGAACGAAGGGTATCCTGTCAACCGTTACGAGCGATTCTCGAATTGAGCGGTCTTTCTGAAAAAATAGGGTTGGTTACGAGTCACACTTTCGATCTCGATCTGGAAAACTGTACGATTCCGAAGGGACTGTCGTTGCCGTTGGTAACCGATTTTTCACCGATCTACATTGGTACTCGGATCCGAAACAACATTATAGGCCATTAATGGAACGTCTACCGGACGTTCGACAGATCGCGGTTCGCCGTCAGCAGTCCGTTCACCGATTCTGAACGTTTGTGTCACGAATAGGTGACGTTCAGTTCGATCACGTTCGCCACTTCGAGCACTTTCTGTGCGAGTTCCTCGCGGAACCGTTCGCCGCGGAACCGGTTCGTCGGGCCGGAGACGCTGATCGCGCCGATGACCTCGTGGTCGTGGTTGAGGACCGGGGCGGCCACGCAGCGGAGTCCCTCGAGGCGCTCCTCGTCGTCGAAGGCCACGCCGTGGTCGCGAACGGCGGCCAGCGCGTCGGCCAGTTCCTCCCGGGTCTCGATCGCCTTCGGCGGGTCACCGCCGAGGCCGTGGCGCTCGACGATGTCGTCGACGCGCTGCTCCGGCAAGTGCGCCAGGATCGCCTTCCCGAGCGCCGTCGTGTGCAGCGGGACGCGCGTGCCGACGTGGGCCTTGACCCGGACCGCCTTGTCGCCTCTGGCCCGGTAGAGGTACGACCCGCGGCCGTGTTCCTCGACGAGGATGTTCGCCAGTTCGCCCGTCTCCTCGGCCAGGCGGTCGACCTCCGGCTTCGCGATTCTGAACAGTTTCCGGTGGTGTCGCGCGTACGCGCCGAGTTCCAGAAACCGGAGTCCGACCTCGTATGCGCCGTCTTGCTTTACCACGTACTCCTCCTGTTCGAGGGTGCTGAGGTAGTTGTGAATCGTGCTCTTTGGCACGTCGAGGTGCTGTGCCAGCTCGGTGACCCCGGCCCCATCCAGGTCGCGGAGGGCGTTGAGAACCTTGAACGTGGTCTCGACGGACTTGACCGGGTTTCGGGCGGTGTTGGCCATAGTAGACGTATCGTGGTTCTCCTACTAAACAGTTGTTCACCCATTTGGGACGGTTCGCCGATGGCGGCGCGCCACTCGCGGGCCGATCCGAATTAGGATATATTTGCTGACACCGTTTGGACTGATACAGTTCAGATTTACTGAACGGTCCGAGTGGGTTTCCGAGACAGGCGGTGTCCACGCGTGCGACAATCTCTGTCAGAGTTTCCTCGAACGCCTGTCACGGGGGCTGTCTCGAGTATTTCGTCTCCGCGCCCTCCGCTCGCTCTTCGAATACTGACCGCTGTCGAGAAACGACCGTTCCATGATGTGGGAAGGGTGTCCGGGGAAGCGGCCAGTCGAACGAGCGGCCGCCCTCAGGAGTGCGTCACGTTCAGTTCGATCACGTTCGCGGCTTCCAGTACCTTCTGGGGGAGTTCCTCGCGGAAGCGCTCGCCGCGAAACCGGTTCGTCGGACCGGCGACGCTGATCGCGCCGAGCACGTGACCGTCGTCGGCCAGCACCGGAGCGGCCACGCAGCGGAGGCCGTCGAGGCGCTCCTCGTCGTCGAAGGCCACGCCGCGCTCGCGGACGGCTTCGAGCGACGCGTCGAGGGCGTCGCGACTGTCGATTGACTGGGCCGTCGGCCCACCCAGTCCGTGGCGGGCGACGATGTCGTCGACGCGTCCGTCCGGCAGATGCGCCATGATCGCCTTCCCGAGGGCAGAGGTGTGGAGCGGAATCCGCGTTCCGACGTGGGCCTTGACCGTGACGGCGTCCGCACCGCGGGCCCGGTACAGGTAGATGCCGCGTCCGTGCTCCTCCACCAGCACGTTGGCGAGTTCGCCGGTCTCCGCTGCGAGTCGGTCCGCGTCCGGTCTGGCGATCCGAAAGAGTTCCTCGCGGTGTCTGGAGTACGCACCCAGTTCGAGAAACCGGAGGCCGACCCGATACCGGTCGTCCGACTTCGTGACGTACCCCTCCTGTCTGAGGGTGCTGAGGTAGTTGTGGACGGTGCTCTTCGGGATGTCGAGGTGTCGCGCCAGTTCCGACAGCCCCGCGCCGTCTAACTCCTTCAGCGCGTCGAGGATTACGAACGCCGTCCCGACCGACTTGACCGCTGGTCTCTCGGATCTCGCCATGCAAATCAGTATGCCTCACTTCACAGCCCACAATATATAACGATTATTGGTTAAAGGAGTCGGTCGGACGGAACCGCTCGGGCGCTTCGCTTCAGTCCCAGATCTCCGAGACGTCGAACACCGGCTTGCACGTCTCGCCGGCGACGAACGCCTCGAAGGCCTCGTCCGCGGTTTCGAGCGAGAAGCGGTCGTCGATGAACGTCTCGCAGTCCACGTCGCCGCTGTCGATCAGTCGCAGGGAGCGCTCGAAGTCCTCGTACATCGACGCGTAGGAACACTGGAGGTCGATCTCGGAGCGGACCAGCGGCGAGTACTCCATCGTCGTCTCGCCGGTCTGGCCGACGAGGACGATCTGCCCGCCCTTCCGGACCGCGTCGACGGCCGACGGCAGGCCGGAGGGGTGTCCGGTCGTGTCGAAGACAACGTCGTAACCGATGCCGTCGGTCTGCTCCGCCCGGCGCGCCTCGAAGTCGTCCTCGGCGACGTTGATCGTCTCGAAGCCGAACTCCTCGGCGAGCGGCAGGCGATACTCAGCGTCGGGGCCGACACCCGAGACGGTGACGGTCCCGCCCTGCGCGCTGGCGATCTGGGCCGTCAGCTGGCCGATCGGACCCGGTCCCTCGACGAGGACGCGGTCACCGGGGGAGACCCGGGAGTTCTCGATGACGGCGCGCGCGGCGATGCTCGTCGGCTCGACGACGGCCGCGTGCTGCTGCTCGACGGAGTCCGGAACGGGGTGCAGCGCCCGCTCGGGGACGGCGACGAACTGCTCGTACGCGCCGTCGTGGTCGACGCCGGTGATGACCGCGTTCTGACAGACGTTCGGCGAACCGATCTCGCACTGGTAGCAGTCGCCACAGCCGCGGATTGGACGCTCGACGACGCGGTCGCCGACCTCGAACTTCGTGACGGCGTCGCCCGTCTCGACGATGCGGCCGGCGTACTCGTGGCCGATGACGGTCGGCAGGTTCATCCGCTCGAAGGCCGATTCGAACTCGTAGATGCCCGCGTCGCTGCCACAGAGACCGGCGTAATCGACCTCGACGACCGCCTCGTCGGGGGCCGGCTCCGGCCGCTCTCTGTCGACGAACTCCATCGCGCCGCTGGTACGGCTAACCTTGGCTAATCCACGCATGTGTGTACGGTGTTCGTCGGTCCGTATAATTCTATGGAATCGCCCCCGACGGTCCACAAACGTAATATACGAACCCTTCGTCGAACCGCGTATGGTTTCCTACGAACACACGCCGGTAACGGTCAGTGACAAGCGCGCCGTGATCGTCGGCGGAACCAGCGGCATCGGACAGGCAATCGCGCTCGGCTTCGCCAGCGAGGGGGCAGACGTCATCGCCACGAGCAGAAGCGAGGATGCGGTCGACGCGACGGCCGACGCCATCGAAGAGCGCGGGGCGGACACCGCGCGCGTCACCTGCGACGTGACGGACGCTGACTCGCTCGAAGCGGTCCGTGAAGCCGCTGTCGACGCGTTCGGCGGCGTCGACGTTGTCGTCGCCTCGCAGGGCGCGATCTCCCGGAAGTCCGTCCTCGGCATCGACGACGAGGACTGGGACTTCGTCACCGACGTGGCGCTGAACGGCGTTCGCAAGGTCACACAGGCGTTCGCGCCTGCCATGGACGAGGGCAGCTCGATTATCAACATCTCCTCGCTCGCCGCTCGGCTGGCGATGTCGAACCTCCCCGCGTACTCCGCGGCGAAGGGCGGCGTCGAGGCGTTCACGCGCGTCTCGGCGAAGGAACTGTCGCCCGAGGTGCGCGTCAACGCCATCGCGCCGGGGTACGTCATCACGCCCCAGAACGCCGACACCTACGCCGAGGGGACCGAGAAGCGCGAGCGCATCGACGACCGGTGTCCGCTCGGACGCGTCGCGGACCGCGAGGAGATCGTCGGCGCGGCGGTCTTCCTCGCGAGCGACGCCGCCTCGTACGTCACTGGCGAAGTGCTCACCGTCGACGGCGGCTTCGCGGACAGCACCTTCTGAGCGGGTTTCGCGGCTTCAGCCCGCTATCGGGAGCCGTCGCTGCGTGCGTACACGGCTCGAACCGAGGACAGAACGGAACAAAAACGGCGACCGGCGGGCGAACCGGATTACAGCTGGAGCGTCTGCGCGGAGAGGTCGAGCTGGCGGTCGTGAAGCGCGTCTCCGGTCCGGTTGTCGAAGACGTGGATCGTGTCTTCAGGGAGGCGGATGGTCGCCCGCGACCCCTCGGCGACCTCGCGCAGTCCCGAAGTGACCGCCACGATGTCTTCCGACATGTCGTCGGTGCCCGGGAACGAGAGGTGGACGACGTTCTGGTCGCCCATCGGCTCCACGACGGTCACGTCCATCTCGTACTCGTGGTCGGGGTCGTCTCCGACCGCCGCGTCGTCGAGCACGACGACCTCCTCGGGGCGGATTCCGAGGACGATGTCGGACGCCCCGTCGACGGCGTCGTCGATCTGCGGGCCGAACGGGTACTCGAAGTGGTCGTGAACGAACGACGACCCCTCGTAGCTGCCCTGGAAGAAGTTCATCGACGGCTCGCCGATGAACTCCGCGACGAAGAGGTTGTTCGGCTCGTGGTACAGCTCCAGCGGTTCGCCGACCTGCTGGAGCTCGCCCTGGTCGATGACGGCGATGCGGTCGGACATCGTCATCGCCTCCGTCTGGTCGTGCGTGACGTAGATCGTCGTCACGCCGAGCTGGCGCTGGAGCTGCTGAAGTTCGGTGCGCATCTCCGCGCGCAGCTTCGCGTCCAGGTTCGACAGGGGCTCGTCCATCAGGAACAGCTCTGGGTCCCGGACGATGGCGCGACCGAGCGCGACCCGCTGTTGCTGACCGCCCGAGAGCTGGCCCGGTTTGCGGTCGAGCAGGTCGGAGATGCCCATCATCGAGGCGACTTCCTCGACGCGCTCCTGGATGTCGCTGTCGGGCAGGTCCGTCGACTGCTCCAGCCCGAAGGAGATGTTCCGTCGGGCCGAGAGGTGCGGGTACAGCGCGTAGGACTGGAACACCATCGCGATGTCGCGGTCCTGCGTGTCCACGTCGTTGATGACGCGGTCGCCGAGGCGGATCTCGCCCTCGGTGATCGTCTCCAGCCCGGCGATCATCCGCAGGGTCGTGGACTTGCCACAGCCCGACGGCCCGACGAGCACGAGGAACTCCTCGTCCTCGATCTCGACCGACACGTCGTCGACTGCGACGACCTCCTCCTCGTCGTCCTGATACACCTTCGTCACGTGATCGAGTGTCAGACTGGACATTATACGTTTCGCACCTCCAGCTCGGTTTCGAGACGCCTGTTGTGCAACGCGTCGCCGGTGGCCGTCTCGAAGACGTGGACCGCACCCGGGTCGATGGACACGACCACGTCGGTCCCCGCGTCGACGACGGTCGTCCCCGAGGTGACCGCGTGCAGGAGTTCGTCACCGGCCGCGTCGTTCGGATGACGCAGGTGGATCACGTTCTGATCGCCGTGTGGTTCCACGACGGAGACCGTCATCTCGAACTCGTGGTCGGCGAGCGTGTCGGACCCGTCTTCCGGGAATCGCCGGAGGTTGATGTCCTCCGGTCTGACGCCGAGGACCACGTCCTCGACCCCGCCGACGTTCTCCCGGATCGGTTCGTCGAACGGATACTCGATGTACGTTCCGACGAACGTGCCGTTCTCGTTGGTTCCCTCGACGAAGTTCATCGCCGGTTCACCGATAAAGCCAGCGACGAATCGGTTGGCCGGCGCGTGGTACAGCTCCAGCGGTTCGCCGACCTGCTGGAGCGTCCCGTCGTTCATCACGGCGATGCGGTCGGACATCGTCATCGCCTCCGTCTGGTTGTGGGTCACGTACACCGTCGTCACGTCGAAGCGGTGCTGGAGTTGCTGGAGTTCGGTGCGCATCTCCGCGCGCAGTTTGGCGTCCAGGTTGCTGAGCGGTTCGTCCATCAGGAACACTTCGGGGTCCCGGACGATGGCGCGCCCCAGCGCCACGCGCTGCTGCTGACCGCCCGAGAGTTCGCCGGGTCGGCGGTCGAGCAGGTCGGAGATACTGAGCAGTTCGGCGATCTCCTCGACGCGCGCGTCGCGTTCCTCGCTCGTGTACCCCGGTTCTTCCTCAAGCCCGAACCGGACGTTCTCCCGGACGGTCATGTGGGGGTACAGCGCGTAGTCCTGGAACACCATCGCGATGTCCCGGTTCTGTGGCACGCGGTAGTTCATGTGCTCGCCGCCGATGTAGATGCTGCCCTCGGTGGCGGTTTCCAGTCCCGCGATACAGCGCAGCGTCGTGGACTTGCCACAGCCCGACGGCCCGACGAGCACGAGGAACTCGCTGTCGGGGATGTCGAGCGACAGATCCTCGACTGCCGTGGTGTCGCCGAACCGCTTCGTCAGATTCGATATTTCGATTCGTCCCATTGTTATCCTCCAGACTTCAGGCCTTCAGCGAACTGTTCAGCGAACGCCACGTAGATGATCAGCGTCGGCAGCGCCGCGAGGAACGCCGCGGACATCCGGATACCGAAGTCGATCCCGGAGGTCGACGCCCCGACGGCCGGCAGGATCAGCGTCACGACCGCCTCGGGCGTGTCCGAGCCCGTGATGAGCGTGAACGCGAACAGGAACTCGTTGTAGATCTGGGTGAACTGGTAGATGAACACCACGCCGAACATCGGCTTCGAGATCGGCAGGATGATCCGGCGGTAGATCTTCGTGATCGAAGCGCCGTCGATCTTGGCGGCCTCGACGTACGACGAGGGCAGTCCCTGGTAGTACGACCGGAACAGGATCGTACAGATGGGGATCCCGTATGCGATGTGCGTGATCATCAGCGGCACGAGGTTTGCGTGGTAGTCCTGCAGGATGGGGGCCGCGACGAACAGCGGCTTGATCATCGACGCGAGCGGGAAGATGTTGTTCCAGAAGCGCGCGAGCGGGACCAGCACCGCCTGGTACGGCAGGAAGATGCCGATGAGGAACAACACGAGCATGCCCATCTGACCGCGCCAGTCGACCATCGTGAGGCCGTAGGCGGCCATGCTCCCGAACAGGACGCTCCCGATCGTCGCCGGGATCGCCATGAACAGGGAGTTGAAGAACGCGCCCGAAAGCGCGTTCAGGGCGAACGTCATGTTGTCGAGCGTGAACCCTTCCGCGAGCGGCGGCATGAGTGGGATCGTCTCGGCGACGGCGCGGTTCGTCTTGAACGCCGTCATGATCCCCGTCTCGAGCGGTGCGAGGAAGAACCCGATGAACAGGATGACGAGGACGTACTGCCCGATCCGGTTGAGGTCGAAGTCCTCTACGAGCGATGCCACGTCGAACGTCTGATCTGATGATGAACCTGCCATTGTCAGAGGCTCCCCTGTCTGTACTGGTAGTAGAGATACGGTGCGATGACGCCCAGCGCCAGGATGAGCAGATACGTGGCGATGGCAGCCGAGTACGCCCACTTACCGAGCTTGAACGCCTGTCGGACCATCAGCGTCGCCAGGATGTCGGTCCCGTTCGGGGGCCGGTAGCGACCCGTCAGCGAGTACAGGAAGGTGAACGCCTTGAGCGCGAACACCATCAGGACGACGGCCGCGCTGACCGACGCCTCCTTGAGCTGTGGAATGATGATCTTGAGGTACGTCGTGAGCGTGCTCGCGCCGTCGACCCGCGCCGCCTCGAACTGATCGTTGGGCAGCGACCGCAGGCCGGCGAGGTACACGACCATCGTGTAGCCGCTGAACTGCCAGATGAGCGCGAAAATCACCGAGCCGAGCGCGATCGACGGATTCCCGATCCAGTCGATCGGCCCGATACCGATCCCCCTGGTGATGATGTTCATCAGCCCCACGTCGTAGTTGTACAGCCAGAGCCACACCTGCGCCGTGATGACGAACGACAGCGCCATCGGCAGCAGATAGATCGTCTGAACGGTGTTCTCGTTTCGAATTCCCTGATCCAACAAGACGGCGAGAAACAGCCCCAGTAACAGGCAGACCGTGGTGAACACGACCAGCAGTACGAGGTTGTTCTGTGCAGCGCTCAGGAACGCGCTGCTCTCGAACACCTGCGTGTACATCTCGAAGTCCAGATTGGTGTAATCTGGTTGCTGCAGCCCCCGCGCGTCGGTCAACGAAATCGCGGTGTTGAATCCGATCCCACCGTAGACGGCGATCCCCATGAGGAGAAACGGTATCCCCCAGTACGGCGACGACCGGACGAGGTCGTTGTTGAGGAAGTACCGTACCTTGGTCTCCCAGCCGACCTCCTCCGTAGCCGGTGTCGTTGATTCTGTTGTGTCTGTGGTACCCATAGATTGAATTGGTTGTATGCTAACAAGTAAAGGTGCCGATTAGGGCAACTTAGTTCGAGACGGCGCTCAGCAGCGCGTCGGCGGCGGCTTCGACGTCGTACGGACCCATCATGTTCTCGCTCATCGCCGTCTTGCAGTTACCCATCTGCTCGGGCGTGACCGCCAGCCCGTGCGCGATGGTCGGCGGGTACCGTTCGGAGCTGGTGAGGTCCTCGTAGGTCAGCGCGATGAAGTCACCGAGCTGGCTGGAGTCGACGTCCGTCCGGAGCGGCACGGAGCCCTTGAGGTTGTTGAACGCCACCTGGGCCTCCGTGGTGCCGACGAACTTCTGCCACGCGATGGTCTCGTCCTTGCTCGGGTTGTTCGCGGGCGCGACGATCGCGTCGATGTGGTACCCGTAGGTGCCATCGGTGCCCGGGAACGGGATCCAGTCCCAGTGCTCCCCGAAGTTGAAGGAGTCGTCGGTGCGGAACTGGCCGGCGAGCCAGTTCCCCTGGTGCATGCAGGCGACCTCGCCCGCGATCATCTTCCCGCCCATGTCCGTGAAGCTGGACGTGGACGCGTCGTTGGTGATGTAGTTCTGCTGGATCTCCTTGACGAGTTCGAGCGAGTCGACGATCGCCTGTCGGTCGCCGTTCCCCTCGATGAAGTTCATGTACGCGTCGACGCCGGCCTGGCTCTGCAGGACCTGCGCCCACAGCTGGAGTACCGTCCACGGCGCGACCATCGCCTGTCCCATCGGCGCGATGTCCGTCTCGCTCTTGATCGCGTCGAGCGCGTCCATCAGAGACGGCATGTCGGTGAGGCTCTCGGGGTCGACGCCGGCCTCCTCGAACGCCGCGATGTTGTAGAACAGGTTGTTCATCCGGTGCGAGCCCAGCGGCACGGCCGGGAGCTTGTCGTTGAAGTTACAGAGGTCGACCGCCCGACCCTGCATGACGTCCTTGTACCCTTCGGACTCCCACACGTCCGCTTCGAGGTCCATCAGGTTCCCGCGATAACGTTCGAGGTTCTTGCCCGGCCAGTTGGCGAAGGAACTCATCGGGTTCCCGTTGACCATCCGCCGGAGGATTGTCGCGTTCAGGTTGACGTTCGCGCTCGCACCGACTGCCTGGAACTTCGTCGGCATGTCGGGGTACTCCTTCTTGAACGCGTCGATGAGGGCGTTGACCGCGGCCTCACCGTCGCCGCCTGCCCAGCCGTGCAGGACTTCCAGTTGCGTGTCCCACTGGCTGCCACTGCCGCCGTCGGAGCTCGTGCTTCCGCCGCTTCCGTCGCTTCCGTCACTGCTTCCGTCCCCGGAGCTCGTGCTTCCACCGTCGCCACCGTCGCCACCAGAACAACCGGCCACGCCGGCCGCGATGCCTGCGCCGACAGCCGCCATGTACTTCCGCCGGTCCGTGCTCACGTCTGGTCTGTCATTATCAGCCATACAGTATCCAGAAGAGAGGGACATACAAATAAATCTACCGGATTTTTATGGTAGGAACGACCCTTATTCAGTATCTCCGACACGAATACGGCCGTTTCACGGTTTGTGAACTGACTCCATGTGTCGAAAAAAGGGGTGACGCCGGCGTAGAAAGTGGTCCACGCGCTTGCGCGCGCTCGGGGGAGAGAATATACATCCCGTGACACAATCCGGTCGAAACGAGCGAAGTCGCTCAGTGACGGGAACCGCGACTCGTGCCACGCGGTCGTTCGCTACAGCGACAGCTCCGCGCCCGCGCCGGCGTCAGAACGGTGGGTCGAGCGACCCAGACCGACGAGTGCAGCCGTGCGCGACGGGACTGCCGACGGTGAAACTCGATGCGGCGTCTCGATCAGCTACCGCACTGAAGACGGCCCGTTCACTCGTCGAACAGTTCCTGCCCGTCGGCGAGGTGCTCCTCGACGGCGTCGAAGTCGAGCGTCAGACCGAGACCCGGTTCCTCGGGGATGGGCATGTAGCCGTCCTGGATGAGATCGTCCTGCTCGACCAGGTCCTCCCACCAGCCGAGTTCGTAGGAGTGGTACTCGACGGCGAGCGCGTTCGGGATGGCCGCGCCGACCTGGGCGGAGGCCATCGTCCCGATGGGCGAGGAGACGTTGTGCATCGCCACGGGCACGTAGAACATGTCCGCGAGCGTGGCGATCTTCGCCGTCTCGCGCATGCCGCCGACCTTCGGGCAGTCGGGCGCGATGATGTCGACGGCCTGGTCCGTGATCAGCTGGCGCTGGCCGTGGGTCCGGTAGACGTTCTCGCCGACCGCGATGGGCGTGCCCGTCGACTGCGTGACCTCGCGTTGCACGTCGTGGTTCTCCGGCGGGACGGGGTCCTCGAGCCACCACACGTCGTACTGTTCGAGTTCGCGCGCGAGGCGCTTGGCACTCCCGCTTGCGAAGGCCCAGTGGCAGTCGAAGGCGGCGTCGGCCTTGTCGCCGACGCGCTCGGTGACGCGCTTGACGATCTCGGCCTTGTGCTCGATCTCCGGCTGGCGGAGGTGGCGGTTCGCGCGGTCCTTCTCGTGGCCGCTGGGCACGTCGAGGTCGAACTTCAGGGCGTCGTAGCCCAGTTCGTCGACGACGCGCTCGGCCTCGTCGGCGCAGGCTTCGGGGTCTGCCTCCTCCTCGGTGTGGCAGTCACAGTAGGTACGGACCTCGTCGCGGTACTTGCCGCCGAGCAGCTGGTAGGCCGGCACGTCGAGAATTTTCCCGGCGACGTCGTGCAGGGCCAGCTCGATGCCGGAGATAGCCGCGATGTCCTTGCCGGCGACGGAGCCCTCGCCGGACATCTTCTGGACCATGTGCTCGTAGAGGCGGTCGATGTCGAGCGGGTTCTCGCCGACGACGAACGGCTTGAGGCGCTCGATGATCTCCGGGATGGCGCCGCCCCAGTAGGCCTCGCCGTTACCGGCGACGCCGGCGTCCGTGTACACGCGGACGAGCGTCCAGGGGTAGTTCCCGTCGACGATGACCGTCTGTACGTCCGTGATCTCAACGTCGCGCCGCTCGCCGCGGGACTCTGTGAGTCCCATGGTCTCCGCCGAGAGGTCGCGCATGGTGTACTCTGCATTCGGGTCTCGTAGGTCTGCGTAGCTCATGCGTCACCCGAAACTCTCCGTCCACGATAAAAACAGTTCCGGGTCGGACCGTGCGCACGGTCCGGTTGCGAGAGATCGTCGACACTCGACGGTCGGCGAAAACGAGAGGGTGTCCGGTTCAGACGACCGTGACGGTGTTTCTGAGCGTGCCGATCGACTCGATGCTGATCGCGACTTCGTCGCCCTCCTGCAGGGTGAAGTCGTCGTCGGGGACGAGACAGGTCCCGGTGAGCAACACGGACAGCTCCGGGACGGCGTTGTGGTTTGTGTACGTCGAGACGAGCTCCTCGCAGGTGCGGTCCATCTCGCTCGTGTTCGTCTCGTCGCTGTAGAGGCACTCGCCGTCCCGGTGAATCGTCATCGAGAGCGTCAGCGAGTGCGGGTCCTCGATGTCGGTGACGACCGTCGGTCCGACGGAGCAACAGCGGTCGTACACCTTCGCCTGCGGGAGATACAGCGGGTTCTCGCCCTCGATCGACCGGCTACTCATGTCGTTGCCGATCGTGTAGCCGACGATGTCGCCGTCGTAGAGCACGATCCCGAGTTCGGGTTCCGGAACGTCCCACTCGGAGTCCGCGCGAATTCCGACGTCCTCGTCGGGACCGACGGTGCGATTGGGCGTCGACTTGAAGAAGATCTCCGGCCGCTCGGCGTCGTAGACGTTGAGGTACATCTCCGGCATGTCGCTCTCGTCTTTGCGCGCCTCCTCACTGATCTGATAGGTGACGCCCGCGGCCCACACCTCGTCGGCGGTGACGGGGTCTGCGGTGTCGGCCTCCAGTTGCTCGGTGGAGATCGTCTCTGCGGCGGCGAAGTGGCGCGAGGCGATTTCGTCCGGCTCCGTGTCAGCGATCGAGGCCGCCCTGAGGAGATCACGAAACGTCTGGAGCTGTGGTTTGGCGCTGGTCAAATCGTATGTGTCCTCGCCCGCCGAAACAGCTAACCGCTTGGAATCGCCGTCGCGTAGCTGGTAGTACCTCATAACCAGTAGCAGACTATAATTGTACAAAAGTATTGTGTTGCCGGCAGTAAACCGTGCCCCCGGACGGCGTCACTCTCACGCCGGTGCAACTGAAAGCCATCGCTCACGACAAGCTCCGACGTTTCACAGTCCGTGAGGAGATCGCCACGCCAACGTACCGTCTCTACCACCAGTTAGTCGTCCGCTCTCGCTGTGAGGGCGTTCGGTTTCGTCTATTTCGACCGACCGGACCGGACCCCGAACTACCGTTCAGAAATGCTGAACAGGCCGGATGACAGACGTACATTAGTTATTCTGTCCCCCCGAGCCAGGGCCGCCGATAGCACGTACTGTGGGCCCGAAAGGTGGATAACGTCGCGGATCGAACACGCCGTGATCCCGGTTGACCCGGTGACGTTCGCGACGGATTCTGTCCCACATTGCCGAACGCACTTTCATCACATGTGATCGTATCCCCCTCTTTCAGGAATGCCTGTGTGGGAAAGAGATACTATATAATACTACCGGCGATTCCGTCATCGACTGCTCTCAGACGGTGCGCCACCAGCCCCGCTACCGGTATCACCAAGTGTGGCGATGGAATCCTGTCAGCACCACGCAGAATCGACGGAGGGGAACATTCACTTCTAGGTCCGACGAGTACAGCACCAGAATGGCAGTATCTGATTCCATATTCCCACATTAAAATACACTTCGCCCCCAATTTCCGTTACTAAACAGCAATTAGAATATATATTTCGAGAGTAGGGCCACATACTGGCCGCTATCCCTCCCTATATTTTCGGAATCTGGCACACATACGGCGACGAACCCCTCGTTTCAGCGTTAATTACGATTCTGCACTCTCACAAACGCTATTTATCCCCATCCGTTTCTCATCTACCTCCACTCACTTGATTTCGAACCCATCCGTCATCGTACTGCCGCGGACGACGTGGCCGTATTTCAACACGGCGACGAAGATCGACCCGCCGAGCGCGTTCCCGATCGTTGCCGGGACGAGGAACCGGACGAAATCAAGCACCGTCAACGACGGGGCCGCGAAGACGCCGGCGAGAACCTCCACCGTGCCGGCGATGCTGTGCGGGAGGTGCGCGAATCCGATAGCGGTCGCGACGATCCAGACGAACAGCAGGCGCGCGACGGACTCCTGTGCCGCGGCGACCAGCCACGAGAGCAGTCCCATGAGCCAGCCGGCCAGGACCCCGGCCGCGAGGAGAATCGGCCATCTGTGTTCGGTCAGCGACCGCGCTATCTCGACGAACGCGCTCGCGTCCGCGACGCCGAGGCCGGGCGCGACGAAGACGACGATGGCCGCGAAAACCGCGCCACCGACGACGTTGCCGGCGTAGACGATACCCCAGAGGCGTGCCAGTTGTCCGAGGGTGGCCTGTCCGTCGAGAAACGGGAGCACGGCCAGCGTCGTGTGTTCGGTGAAGAGCTCCGAACGGCCGAGCACCACGAAGACGAACCCGATGGCGTAGGCGTTCGCCAGCGCGAGTTCCGTGACGAGCGGCGCGGTGTTGGCGGTCTCGGACACGGTCAGGACGATGGCCATCAACAGGGGACCGAAGCCGATGTCCAGCCCCGCCGAGAGCCCGGAGAGCGCCAGCCCGTCCGCGGGCCGGTTGAGTTCGCTCAGCCCCTCCCGAATCTGTACGCGGAGGATGTTCTCCTGGTCCGTTCGCGTGTCGCTGGTCGTCTCGACCTCGGCGTCCGCGTCGGGGTCGCCCTCGGTCATCGGCCCTGTGCCGCTTTGGACGCCGGTTCCGCTCCCGCCGCTTCGATCGGCTCACGGTCGTCAGCAAGGACGGAGAGTCGAGTGGACGGCATCAATCGGCCGTACATCGCGGCCGGACATTCATCCGGTGGTTGCAGACGCAAGACAGTGGCCCGGCGAGGAGGACGCGCCGCCGGTCGGGCGGCGGCCGCGTTGCATTCGAAGGCCACAGCAGTATCCTCGCGTCGCTCGTCTGTCCTGCCACATGGGCGATTCCACTGTCGACGCGCGACTCGAACAGATCGAACGAACGCTCGATTTCGTCTTCGCGGCGGACGTGGCCAAGGCCATCCTCCGAGCGGTCGATTTCGAGGCGATACTGGCCGAGGAACCGGCGGAGAATCCCGTCGACGTCGAGCACCTCACGAAGGCCGTCGGTCGGCCGGTCGGACGCATCATCGCGTCCCGGGTGATCGACGGAACGGGCGTCGGCGGGCTCGCGAAGTGGACGCTCGGGAGCGAGGTCGGCGGTCGCGTCGCCGTCAAGACGTTCCGCGTCGCCGTCGAGAACGTGGACGTGACCGCGGCCACCGAAACGCTCGTCGAACTGGACGCGGAGGCCCTCCCCGGGCCAGCGGTACGGGAGACGCTCGAACCAGTGCTCGGAGAGAGCGACGTGTTCGACGCGGAGTTCGGAGACGCCCCCACGGACGCCGGCGCGGACGGGTCCGGGGGCCACGACGCGAGCGGGAGCGATCACACCGGGTCGCTCGACGCGACCGACGCACCGGACGGCCCGCCGCCCTGAACGTGCGACGACGAGATTCGGTTCCGGCGACTCACGCCGAGTCGGTGCCGACGAGCAGCGAGTCTTCGATGAGCGCCTCGGTCCCCCGGTGCAGTCGCTCCGAGAGCGCCTGGTGGGTGATGCCGAGTTCGTCCGCCAGTTCTTCGAGCGTCCGTTCCTGGGGCACCGAGTAGTACCCCTCTCTCGCCGCCAGCACGAGCGCGTTGTACTGCCCTTCTGTGAGGCCGAACCGGCCGGCCGGCTGTCCGTCCAGTTCCCGAATCGACTCGATGTCGAACGTGAGCCCGTGCTCCGTACAGAAGTCGTGGGTCTTCGAGAACTTGTCCCGCGTCGGGAACATCACCCGGAGTGACCACTCCTCTCGTCTGCCGTAGGCGTCGAGAATCGTCGCTTCGCCGTTCGTGAGCATCCCCAGCAAGAGCTGGACGTGGTCGATCCAGTCCATCCGATAGAGGTACTCGTCGCCGAAGTCGGCGAGCAACTGGACCTTGTCGACCGTCGCGTCCTCCGCGAACGCGTCTTCCAGTTCCAGACGGTCGGCGTTCCGTGCCCAGAGCAGCGGCATGACGGCTTCGTCGCCGCTCCTGATGATGCGCTCGCATTCGAACCGCGTCGTCGGCTCCGCGTCGAGCGTGTGCACGAGCGCGAACTCCCTCGCCGGGATGGTGCCGGTGACGATCGTTGCCATCCGTCGTTCACGCTCCCGCGGGAGGCCAATTCGTCGTTCTGTGTCCAGGCATCGTCGGTCGTACTGTGTCGCGTGTCGTCATTCGAATCCCTCCTTTCGGTCGGTGTCGAGCCGGCGGTATCGCGAGCGGCGGCGGTAGCCGGTCACCGTCCCGTCGCCGTCGAACGTGAGTTCGTAACAGCCCAGGATGTCCTGGGTGTCCGGGACCGCGCGCCGCTCGATCACTTCGACGACCGCCAGCCAGCCGTCGTCGTCCGCGTGGACCTCGACCACCCCGTCGAGCGGTCGGTCGATCAGTTCCGCGGCGACGGACTCGGCCTTCTGACGGATGTCGACCAGCGGCGCGTCGTCGCTGATGGCGTCCGTTCCGTCGGGGCTGTCCGACTCGTCGTCTGCGGACGAGTCGTCGCTGCTCTCGTCCCGTTCGGCCGTCTCGGCGCTGTCGTCGACCGTCGAGTCGGACTCGTCGTGCTGGTGGCAGAACTCGCCGTCGAGGGCCGAGTGTTCACAGCGCTCACCGTCGCCGGTCAGCGCGCGGCACTGGTCGACTGTCTCTGCGTCCGTTTGTGACATGGCTGCGATCTATCCTCCGGCCGCTACTGCGTGGGCGCCTGCTGGTAGTTGTCCGGGCGGGCGGGCTTCTCGATCTCGATGTCTTTCATCTCGTCGAGGTCGCCGGACTGGCTCGCCTGTTCGATCTTCGTGATGTTCTCCGCGTAGTGGAGGAACGTGTCGACGGAGGCCGCCACGACGCGGGCCTCGACCGTGAGAATTTCGATACCCACGACGGAAACGCGCGCCCAGATGTCGACGACGAGTCCCTTGTCGAGGATACGATCGAGCACCGCTGCCAGGCTACTGGAATCGGGAGATGCCATACCTGTCACGAGGGGGGGAAGGTTACCTGTCACTGGCGCTTGCACTCGCAGGTCCGCGACAGAATCGGACTCCACCGTTACGGTGCTACCGGCCCCGTTCGCCCCGAGCGCCGGCTGTGAGCCCGGTCCGACTGCGGGGGACTTGCGACTGCCGGCAGCAGTGATTCATCACTATGCCGAGACGTTTTCCATATGAGCGCCGACCAGACGGTCGCCGACGAAAAGCTGTACGTGTACGGCGTCGTCGAAGACGAGGGCGTCGACGTCTCGACACCCGGGGTCGAGGCGGCGAGCGACGTGTACACGATCTCTCACCGGAGACACGCCGCCGTCGTCAGTGACATCGACACGCTCGACCCTGACGAGAGCGACGAGAACGCGCGCGCCCACGACGACGTGCTCCGCGAGGTGATGACCGCGGGCGACGGCCGCCCGGTCGTCCCGATGCGCTTCGGAATGGTGTTCGACTCCGAACGCGCGCTGAAGAACGTCCTCCGGAACAGCCGGGTCGAACTCACGGGCTCGCTCCGGCAGGCCGTCGACCGCGAGGAAGTCGGCATCAAAGTGCTCGTTCCGGAGGACGGCCTGGCCGACCCAGAGGAGGCGCGGGCGTCGATCGAGGCCGAACTCGACGAGCGAGCCGAGGACGTCGAAGACGGCGACCTGTTCAGCGACAGACTGCTGTTGAACCGCGCGTACCTCGTCGCCCGCGGTCGTCGCGGGCGGTTCGACGACGCCGTCGACGCCGTCCGCGAGGCGTATCCGGAGCTCACGGTCCAGTACTCCGGGCCGTGGGCACCCTACAGCTTCGTCGACTTCACGATCGCGACGGAGGCCTGAATGTTCCTCCTCGACGATCTGTTCCTCAGACCGATCACGTCCCTGCTGACAGTCATCCACGACATGGCGCTCCAGGAGCGCTACGACGTGGAGCGCATCCGCGACGACATCAAGGAGGTCCGCCTGCTGTACGAGGTCGGCGAACTGGAGACGGACGCGTACGAGCGGCGCAAAGCGACCCTGGAATCGGAACTCGATGTCGCCGAGGCGGCCCGCGAGCGTCTCAGCGGCAGAGTCGAGGTCAAACGATGACGAGATCGATGAGCCACGCATGACACAGAACGTACGCGGCCAGACGGTCGACGCGCTCCTCAGTCGTATCGACGACCTGCTATCAGGTGCCGAACGGGCGGCGGTCGGCCACGAGTCGGTCGAGGGGGCGATCGATGCCCTCGACGACGTCCACACCGTCGCCGACTCAGTGGAGGACTTGCTCGGAACGGTCGATTTGACGCAGCTCCTCGGCGAGATCGAGTGGACGGCGCTTCCCGACGCGATCAAACTGGAGCGAGTTCCGGACGCCATCGAAGAGCGCAATCCGACGGTGGCGGTGAAGCTTCGCAAGCTCCTCTCGGTGACCGACATGTCGGACGTCTGGGACGCGGTCGACGCCAGAGCGTTCTGGCGACAGTCCCGAGAACTCGACGACGAACTGGACGACTTCGACGAGGAGTCCGACGGAGGGTTCTTCGAGGGCATCTCGCTCGACGGTCCGTTCTCCGACGACGGAGCTGCCGACGACGGAGCCGCCGGCGAGACGGCAGACGACGGACTGGACGGGCTGGGTCCGGACGACGGCGGATTCGACCCGGAATCCCTCGAAAACGCTCTCCAGTCGCAGATCAGCGACTCGGTCGGGTCGTTCCGCGAGCGCATCCTCGAGGCCCGCGAGCGCCTGAAACAGCTGCGAGAGGAGAACATCGAACGGAGCGAGCAGCGCCACTCGAAGACGTCGAACTCGCGAAATCCGACGGCAGTGTCGACCACGTCGTCCCAGCGCCCGTCGCCCGGGCGCGCCGCGTTCTCGACGGTTCCGGAGGAGACGCGGTACTCGACCGCGCCGAACAGGCGGCGGATCTACGGGAGCCGGTTCGACGACGGGGAGAGCGATGAGTAGCCCGGGCCCGACCCGCGCCTCTGCCGACCTCGCCGACGTCGTCGAGTTGCTGCTCGACAAGGGCCTCGTCATCAACGCCGACATCGCCGTCTCCGTCGGCGACACCGAGTTGCTGGGGATACAGATACGGGCCGCCGTCGCGTCCTTCGAGACGGCCGCACAGTACGGTCTCGAGTTCCCCGAGGGGACCGACCAGGAGCGAATCGAGCAGGTCGCCAACCGGAATCGGCTCGGGCCGCCACACGAGGGCAGATTCGAGAGCGCGGACGAAAGCGTCCCGGACACGCCGGCGGTCGACGGTCCCGACGGCGAGCGCACCGAACGAGCCGGGACCGAGGCAGCCGGTGAATCGGGAGCCGAACGCCGAGCCGGCGAGACGACGAACGGGGGCGACGGTGACGACGATTGACATAGACGGGGAGGACGCCGGCGACGGCCTCCTCTCGCTGGTCGTCGCCGTCGTGGAGTTGCTGGTCGAGGCGATGGAGCGGGAAGCCGTCCGACGGATGGAGTCCGGACGGCTGAGCGACGAACAGGTCGAGCGACTCGGCCGGCAGTTACAGGCCATCGAAGCTCAGGTCGAGGAGATCAAGGCGACCACCGGCATCTCGACCGAAGTCGATCGAATCCGGTCCGACCTCGACGGACTGGTCGCCGACGCGCTCCAGTCCGTCGACCCCGAGGACCCGACTGCGGGCGTCGTGGCCGACCCGAATCCGGCGACGCACCCGTCGGCCGGCGACGGAGGGAGCCGTGACTGACGGCACCGAGGCGGGCGACGACGGCGAATCGACCCACGACCCCGACGAAACGGGCCGGTACCTCTACTGCGTGGCCGACCTCACCGACACGCCCGAGGTCGCGGACGGAACCGAACTCGGGACGGACGGCGTCGATGGCGAACGCCCGTACCTCGTCCGCGCCGACGGGGTCGGAGCTGTCGTTCACCGGCGAGAGACTCCCTACGACTCGAACGACGGGGGGACCGTCAAGCGATGGCTGCTCGAACATCAGGGCGTCGTCGACGCCGTCCACGACCGCTTCGGGACTCCGCTACCGGTCCGGTTCGACACCATCGTCGAGGGCGACGACGAGTCGGTGATGGCGTGGCTGGAGCGAACCGGCCCGACGTTCCGGTCGGCGCTCGACGACCTCGCCGGACACAGCGAGTACCGGATCGAACTCCGCTGTGACGCCGATCCGTTCGGGGCGAGCGCCGTCGACGCGGACGCTCGCCTCGACGAGCTTCGAGACGATGCGACCGAGGCCGACTCCGGCACCGCCTTCTTGCGCGAGAAGCAGGCCCGGCAACGCGAGCGGTCGCTGGTCGCGACCGAGTGGCGGGAGACGACGGCCGCGGTCCGCGACTCGCTCGCCTCACACGCCGCCGACATCGAGTCCGTCGACCGGACCGTCTCCTCGCTCGTCGAGACGGACCGGGCCGACGACGCGGACTTCGAGACGACGTTCGCCGCGCTCGCCGACGAGAGCGCGGCCGGCGCCCTTGGCGAGCGACTCGACGAGGTCGCGGCGACGCCCGGCGTCGAAGTCCGCTACACCGGCCCCTGGCCGCCGTACACCTTCGCGCCGGCCCTGGAGACCGACCGATGACCGTCGAGCACCACCTCGACGGCCGCCCCACGGAGACTCATGGACCCTGCTCGTGACGGCGACGCGGTCGTCGACCTGCTCGACGTGCTCCTGCGCGACGGCGTCGTCGTCCAGGCGGACGTCGTCGTCACCGTCGCGGACGTGCCGCTCGTCGGAATCAGTCTCCGCGCGGCGATCGCGGGCATGGCGACGATGCGGGACTACGGCTACTTCGAAGGCTGGGACGACGCCTCGGCGGCGGCCATCGAAGACGGCCCGTAGCCTGTGGGTCGGAGACGAACGTAATCAGTGCTGAGCGCCTCACTGCGGCGAATACCGCGTATATACAAGCTCTACACTGAGGGGACTGGGCCGTGTGTCAGTATACATGAAGGAAGGAGAACTGGCGTCACAGGTCGACTCGATCTGCGCTCGCGACCCGTCCGAATTCGACGACCGCGTTCGCGAGGAGGCCTCGTGGCTCGTCGGCGCGATCGAGGACGGCGCGTTCGACAGCGAACTGGCGACGACCGGGCTGGAGTACGAGTGTTACGTGGTCGACCGGGAGAACGCGCTCACGACGCTCCCGCGGTGTACGGACGAGGTGCTGGGCTGTGACAAGGAGATCGGTCGCCACCAGTTGGAGTTCCAGTCGTCGCCGCAGCCCTTCACCGCCGCCGGCCTCCGGACCGTCGAATCCGAGCTGCGGGCGCGGTTCGAGGCGGCGAGCGACGCGCTCCTCGACCCGGAGGAGCGACTGGTCAGCGACGGGTTCTGGACGATTCCGCCCCAGTCGGAGACGGCCGTCGAGTACCTCACCGACCACACCACGACCGACGACACGGTGCTCGCGACGAACATGTGCGACACCGCGAGATACCACGCGCAGGGGCAGTCCGCGGCCACCAGAATCGACGCCCCGCACGTCACCTACGAGGGCGAGACGGCGCTGCTGAACAGCCTCACGACGTCGGTCCAGCCCCACTTCGTCGTCGAGTCGGCGAGCGAACTGCCGACGTACTTCCGGTACGCGCTCCGCGCCGCGGGCCCGATTCTCGCGCTCGGCGTCAACTCGCCGCTGTTCCCGACGGCGTTCTACGACGACGTCGACGGCGAGACGATACTTGACGACGCGAGGATGGAGAACCGGATCGGCGTGTTCGAGACCGTGATGAACGATGCGGACGGGCCCGCGAAAGTCGCGTTCCCCGAGGACATCGAGTCCGTGGCCGACGCCGTCGAATCCGTCGCCGCCGACCCGACGGTCGGTCCCAGGCTGTTCGACGAGCCGTCGGCGCTGTCGCACTTCACGCACAAGCACGGCTGTTACTGGCGCTGGGTCCGGCCGGTGTTCGACGAGGGGCTGGTCGGAGAGCCGAACGTGCGCATCGAGTTCCGTCCGTTACCCGGCCAGCCAACGCTACGTGACACCATCGCGTTCGTCGGCCTCTTCGCCGGACTGCTGACCGACTTCACCCGTCGGGAGCACCCGGTCGGTGATCTCGACTGGGCGGACGCGCGGCGCAACTTCTACGCGGCGGCGGCCGACGGGCTGGCGGCCGACCTCCGGTGGATCGACCGCTCGGGCGACCGGGTCACCGACACCGACGCGCTGTACGCGGACCTGTTCGCGTGTGCACGCGCCGGGCTGGAAGCGGCCGGGTTCGACGCCAAATACGCGGACGACCTGCTCGCACCGCTCGAATCGCGCGTCCGAACCCGGCGGACCCCCGGCCGGTGGAAGCTCGAACAGGTCCGCGCTCGGCTCGACGAGGGGGCGTCCTTCGAGCGCGCGGTCCGGGAGACGCAGCAACGGTACATCCGCCGGCAAGCCGCGACCTTCGAGACCGGCCGGTTCGCCGCGTGGTGACGGGAGCTCGCGACGCGGTGACCGCGTTCTCACACGCCGGCTTTTTCTCCACCGTGCCGTCGCCGCCCGTAGCAACACACGGCAGGCAAGAGCGCCGAGCGGCGCGTAGCGGCTGACTGACGAACTCGGCAGACGCGACCCTTCACCTGCAGGGACGCCGCCTATCACCACAGGCGCTCGATACGACGTATGGAGATACGCCCCGCGACGACCGATGACAGCACTGCCATCGAATCGATCGCCCGCCGGTCGTTCCGCGAGTCGTACGTCCTCAGCCCGTCGAAGATCGAGACCATCGTAGAGACCACGTTCACGTCCGACCCGATCGGTGACCGGATCGAGAACGGCGAGGACCGACTGCTCGTCGCCGAGGAGTCCGACGCCGACGGCGAGACCAGACTCGTCGGCTTCGGTGAACTCGACGACGGCACGACGGTCGAATGGCTCCACGTCCACCCGAAGGCGCGCGGCCGCGGCATCGGCCGGGAACTCGTCGAGGAACTCCGCAGCGAAGCGGAGACGACGGCTCCCCGGTTCACCGCCCGAGTGCTGGAGAGCGCCCGGGAGGGCGCGCCGTTCCTGGAACGGTTCGGCCTCTACGCGAGCGAGCAGTACACCACGGAGGTCGGCGGCGAGCGATTCACCGTCGAGGTGTACACGCGTGAGCGAGCGGGCTCCGAAGGCCCCGCACAGGAAGGCAGCGTCCCGGACGAGGTCACTCTCGACGGAGACCGACACCAGGTCGCGAGCGGCGAGTCGCTCCAGGGTGCACGCGGCCCGTTCTACGCCGTTCGCGACGACGGCGGAACCCGCGTCGGCTTCCTCTGTTCGGCGTGTGAGAGCACGGCCGTGACCTCCGACGGACTCGAACGCCTCCAGTGTACGGACTGTGGAAACACGCACCGGCCGGACGAGTGGGACCCAGCGTACCTCTGAGTCGGCGGCGACGCCAGCGGCTCACCGACACGTGAGTTCACGAACGGCCCCGGCGCGCGCCGTCCCCATTCACCGGACCGCGGACGGCGTCCGAACACGCGTTGGTCCCGGTCCGCCAATCTCGCCCCCTATCTCTCGCGGGACCGCCTCACTTCGCTCCGAGTCGGTCTGTTTCCCTTTCAGTTCCAGCACGTTCTGTTCGAGCGTCTCCAGCGCGGCGTCGAACGCGTTCGTCGCCCCGTACTCCTCGCCGGTTCCGGCGATGCGGTCCTCGTCGGTGAACAGCCGAACCTCACACCGCATGAGCGACTGGCTGCGGTGATCCTCCTCGTGTTTCTGGACGGTCACGCGAGCGTCGAAGACGTCGAGTTCCTGGTACTTCTCCGTGACCGCCTCGATGCGCTCGGTGATGTCTGCCCAGTCGATCTCTCGGAAGTATTCCGGATTGACGACCTGCACGTCGAGGTCGGGCGTCTCGGCGTCCGTGATCGCCCGAAGCACGTCAGTCTTCGTGAGGACGCCGAGCGGACGCTCCCCGCTCGACCCGTCGGCGACGACGAGGCCGTCGTACCCCTTCTCGAACATCGTCTCCAGGGCCGACCCGACTGTCGCCGAGGGCGTCGTCGTCTCCGCCGGCCGGCTCATCACGTTCTCGACCGGCAAGTCGACGAGGTGGCGTTTCTCACCGCGTCGGTCGCCCTTCGACGCGGTATCGGTCCCGCGAACGACGAACTCGACGAGGTCGTCCGTCGTCGTGATGCCGACGAGTTCGTCGTCCTCGACGACTGGAACACGAGAGATTCCGTTCTCTCGGACGACGTTGACGACCTTCCCCATCTTCGTCTTGCGGTCGACCGTCACCGGGTCCTGCGTGTAGATCGAGTCGACGCCGATCGCGTCGAAATCAACGTCGACCGCCCGGAGGAGGCTGTCGCGGGTGACGATACCCCGGACGCCCGCCTCGTCGACGAGGGGGGCGACCGTCGATTCGGACTCCACGAGCAGGCGAGCGATCTCGCTGGTCTCCGCCGTCGGCTCGGGCTTCGGAACGGTCCCCATGACGGTCTGTGCCTGCGCGTCGTCGCTGAGCCGCGAGCGCAGCAGGTCCCGCGGGAGGACCGCCCCCTCGATCTCGTCGTCGCCCACGAGGACCGCCGCTTTCGACGACTGCTGCAGGTCGGACCTGAGTTTCCCGGCCCGCGTTTCCGGCGTCACGATCTCGAACTCCTGGGTCAGTATCGGTCGGTTCATTCGTGACTGTCTGTGAGTGCCCGAGCAATCAGCGACCGGCCTGCGACTACAGGCCCGGCCGGCTCGTCGCCCGCGTCACCGCCGGACTGGGCGGGTCATCGGTCACTCGTCGAAGAGATACCACTCCGCGTCCGCTTCGATACGGTCGGCCAGTTGCGCGTTCAGGACGACGCCGAGCACGACCGAGACGCCCACGACGTACAGCCAGGTGAGAACCAGCAACAGCGCGCCGACGAGCCCGTACAGATCGACGCTACTGGAGACGTTGACGTACAGTCGGAGGCCGATCGCCGAGACGGTCCAGCCCGACGCTGCGACAGCCGTCCCGGGAAGCACCTCCGAGACGGTCGTCTCTCCGCCGGAGAACGTGTAATAGAGCGGGAGAAAGAGGAGACAGAGCGACGCCCAGAGTACCACCGGCCCGAGGACGGTCCACAGCAGTCCGGTGGCCCGGAACAGGAAGAGCGAGCCGACCAGTCCCATCACGCCGACGGTCAGCGTCACCGCGACCCACACGAAGAGGCTGTTGACGAGGTGTCGGGTGAGCGACCGCTCCTTCCGGATGTCGTATATCTCGGAGAAGACGCTCTCGATCGCTCTGAACAGCCGAAGCGAACTCCACGTGGAGATGAGGACCGCGAGGGCGACCGCCCGACCCCGTCCGGGCGCGCTCCCGCCCGCTCGCTCGACGGTTCGCCGGAACTCGCTCGTCGTGACGCCGGTGAGCACGTGCAGCGTCTGGGCGAGCGCGTCACTGTTCTGGAACTGGGTCAACAGCGCGTAGCTCAACACGACCAGCGCGACGACGACGTCGAACGCGTAGAACGCGAGGCTCGCCGCGTTCGCCGTGACGCGCTTCTCACGGCTCAATGCAACGAGTCGCATGACTAACGTACTCCGTTTCACGACGCTCTCACGGTTTTATCATCGGAGCAATACCTCCTCGTTCTGTCTGCACAGGCAAGGCAACCGGGCGAGTCCATCCGACGAGCGACGGCGCTGGTATTTGCAAGCAGACACACGATAGCGGTGGAGCACGAACACTAAATCGGTTCAGCATGACCACACTCGAATCAGAACGGCAGATGACGCGCAACGATATCGCAGACTACCTCCGCGAGTTCGCTGCGCAGTTAGACAGCGACCCGACCGCGGCGGCACCGACGCTGAGCGGCGGTGCGGACGAACGAGACACCCGAATCACGTTCATGGTCGGCGACGAGAGTCAGACGATCAACCCGCCGGAGTCGATGACGTTCGAGGTCGAGGTCGAATCGGACTCCTCGCTGGTCGGCACCGGGACCGAACACGAGGTCGAGTTCGAACTCAGTTGGACGAGCGAGACGAGCGACGAAGACGAACGCGACGAGATGGAGATCAGGTAACGCTCGATTCCACGGGACCGGTCTGTACCCCGTGGAACCCTCTTCTGGATATCCGGTCACTACCCGTTAGCGACCGCTCTTCGCAGGTCACGTCTGGTTCTGGCAGAAATCACGGACGCTGAGGGCGCTCGCTCGCGCGCCAAACGAATCCTCTTGTTGGGCGTTAGGCAGCCGAATTCGAGGGGTCGAAATGTGGAAGATTTGTCCGCTTCTCGACTACCGTGACACTATGAGTTGTGTCAATTCCACGTACGGACTCAGGTCTGCTCTCGGAACCACTGTGCAATCTGCCGACTGTACACATCGTACACCTCGAGTCCCGTCTGGAGCGTCTCGTAGACTTCGCTGGGATCGACGTGTCCGTATTCGTGCGCGAGAACGTTCCTGAAACCAACTGCAGCGATGAGTGTCGTCATCGTCTCTTCGTCTATCACGTCCTCTCGACACAGAACACGAATCGCTTCTTTGGAACTGCTACCACTGAAGACAAAGTCGTCAGTTGCGATGTGGTTAGCGAGATCGGAACACGCTTGGATGGCGTTTTCGAACATCCGTTCTACAGCACGTTGTTCGGTCGTACTCTCCAGAAATTCGTCGCGAGATAGGGTCTCCTTCTTCTCCCGCAGTTCTCCGTGGTACTGCTCTATCTGTTCGAGTTTGACCGAGACGACTCGTTCGTCAGCCACGCAACCCGTCCTCCGCAATCCGGTCGATGACCTCTCGCTGGTGGCGGCGAATGTTCTCCCGGTGTTCGCTGAACCCCGCTTCTATTTCAGTCTTAAATTGCTCGAACGCTTCTTCGTCACCACAGACGAACTCTCCCTTGACGACGTCGTGGGCCACGTCAAGTGGGAGCGCTTCGATGTCGGCGACATCAACGAACGGCGCGCCCTCCCGCTGTAGGTTTCCCGAAAGGAAACACCACTTCTCGAACCGTTCGTGGTCTGAGAGACCACCGGCGAACTTGATGGCGACATCCAGATCGGACGACGCCGTCGACTGTCCGGAGACCTGTGAACCGAACACGATCACGTACTCGACGGCGGGGTCTGGACAGACTGACGCAACGAGGTCTTCAAGAACTTCGGAGTCCTCGCCGTCAGTCGTCATACGCGAAAGGACGACGGTTCGACACAAAAGAATTCCGCCGCAAAGGGTTCGCAGAGTTCCCCCGTTCGGAATACGAACGAAAGCGATACTATTGCGTTCGCTCAGCAATACATCCCGCCACTGTCGGGCGGTTTTACCATCGAAAAGCTGCGACGGGCGCTGAGGGCGCTCGCTCGACTGGTGAACGAATTCCCTTGTTATGCGTGAGACGTCCGAATCCCAGATGTCTAAAATACACCGAAAGATACAGTATTCTGTGTATCAATAGTTTTCTGTATGCCCAGCATCACCGTCAGCGTGGACAACGACCTCAAAGAACGAATGGAGAGCCATCCGGAAATTAACTGGAGTGAGGTCACGCGGCAGGCCATAGAAGAAAAAATAGAGACGTTGGAAGTGATGGACGAACTCACCAGTGAGAGCGTGCTCACCGAGAGCGATGTGCAGGAAATCGCCGACAAAATAAACGAGAGCGGACGGAAGCGCATTGACGAGGAATCGGCATAGATTTGACCGATGAAGCTGGTTATTGACGCCAACGTCGTCATCTCTGCACTCATCGCTGATTCAAAAACGCGTGAACTCATCGTCACGCTTGAACCCGACCTCCTGACACCCGCGTTCGTCCACGACGAGATAGAGAACTACGAGGAACTGATCGTGAACAAGTCTGGGATGGGGCCGGACCGAGTGGCTCAGTTCATCGACCTTCTGTTCCAGTATATCGAAGTCGTTCCTGCTGAGGACTTCTACCCAGCTATCGAGAGCGCAGACGCGGAAATCGGTGACACCGACCCCGACGATGTGCTCTATTTGGCGTGTGCGATTGCCAGCGATGCGACTCTTTGGAGCGACGATTCCGACTTCGACGAACAGAATCTGGTCGAGACATACTCGACGAGTGACGTAATCGACTCGTTCGACACGTTCTGAGGCAGAGTGAGTTCGCTGACGCAACCGATGAGAGTCACTCGTTCGCCGATTGGTTTTCTCCGAATAGGTCCCCGTAGATGGACGCAAATCACTCAACGGCACTACACAGACTCGGAATCGTTCACTAACCGAACGAAAGAGAATTGTGCAGTCAACTCCGAATACGGCGTTAGAACAGTTCTAAGCTACAAATTTGGCCGTATAAACTGATACGGGCGCTGAGGGATTTGAACCGGATGAAGACTCGCTTCGTTCGTCTTCCAGAGTTCAAATCCTCATCGGTGCGCGATTTACTCGTCACGTCCGTTCCTCGTAAAATCACGGGCGCTGAGGGATTTGAACCACGCCCACTTCGCTCCCGCTGGTCGCTCGTGGTCTACTGCAAATCCCTCAGCTGACGCTCCCCAACGCTCACTGTCGTTCGCGCAGAAATCACGGGCGCTGAGGGATTTGAACCCCCGACGGTTTGGTCCGAAGCCAAGCACTCTGTCCAAGCTGAGCTAAGCGCCCTACGTACTGTGGTAAGTCGACGTTGTGGTTTAAACCATCCGGTTCAGTTCGGCAGTGACACGGTCTCGATTGGGACTGACTGTCCCACCGACTCGTCCGTCGAAATCGAGCGAAACCGCACCACAGGACCGCCTACGCGTCGGTCTCGGTCTCCGACTCGCCCGTTTCAGCTGTCACGTCCTCGACGACCGCTGCCGTGTCGATGTCCCGTTGCTCCGCCAGCGCCTCGATGAGCGCGCGCTGTTCGGCCAACTCCCTGTCTATCCCGTCGACGCGGTCGTTCGTCTCTTCGACCGTGTCCCGCAGGGCTTCGAGTTGCGCCTTCAGCTCGTTGACCTTCGTGTAGAGTTCGTCGGCGACCTCGGCGACCTTCTGGATCTTTTTCGCGGTCGAGCCCAGTCCCATGCTCCGGGGTACGGCGAGGCGACATTTCGTCGTTTCGCTCGAACGTCGGTGTTAAGACGCCGCCGGACAGAGCGGCGATATGGACGACTTGCGGCTCGCCCCGACCGTCGGCATCGTCGGCTGCGTTCTGTACCTCGCCGCGCTGGCCGTTCCGTACGCGCTCGTCGAGACCCCGAGCGCCGTCGGCGCCTACTACAGCGCCGGCGCGTTCTCCCCGCTCATCCCCGGCGTGTTCGCCCTGGTCGGCATCATCGTCCTCGCGGCGGGTCGAGAGGGGCGCTCGGACCCGAGCGTCGCCGCCGGCGCGAGCATCGGCATCGGCGTGTTCGTCGTCGCGCTGAGTGCCGCCTGGGCGCTGACCGTCCCCCCGAGCCTCGTCCTCGGCCTGACCGAGTCGACGCTGATGGAACACCACCGCTGGGCGGTCGTCGCCGCCGGCTGTCCCATCCCGCTCGGTTCGGCCTGGTTCGCCCGCGCGCTCGGACTGCTCTGAACGGCACGCAGACGCCTACGCCGGCACCGAGAACTGGCTCGTCGTCCCGCGGTCTGGGGGCGCATCCGAAAGGCCCTTATGGGGCGGCGGCGGACTTCGAGATGGACTAGGTCGGGGGGCTAGGCCCCCCTCCTCGCCCGCACTGTGGTCTTGAGCGGGGACCGAACTTCGGGGGCGTCCGGTCAGACGGACGTGGACCCCGTGAGCCAACGTGGAAGCCTCGTCCCACGGGGACGGCGGTCCACGTGGTCGCACCTGCAGGGGTGCGCTCGCGTGGTTAAACGGCGGCACTCCGTCAGGCACGGAAGTGAGCAGCGGACCGCCGAACACCCGTCGCTCGTGGGGTCGCGGGGTGGAGGAGGCAAACGGGATTACCCACGCCCGAACGCCGGGCAATCCCGACTGTCCGTCCATTCATACCTCACCACCTTTTTCGATGGGGGGTTCGGCGAGCGTGATTACGCTCGCCTCAACCCCCACCCAAAAACGTGGGCGAAAAAGCGCCGGACGCTCGCTACGCTCGCGTCCGGTGAAACGCCTCGTTTCACTCGGCGTACCTCCCGCTCAGTGGTGTAGATGTCATTCTATGGCTGCAGGAGGGGAACCGATTGCACCGCTCGCCAGCGGCGGCCCGAGGAACCCCGACGAAGTAAAGAGTGGTTAGTCGTCGGCCGGTTCGACCAGTCCCTCGACGTTCGAGAGTTCGAGGCCGCCGCCGATGGTGCGGTTCGGGTAGGGGATGTTGATGTCCTCCTCGTCGAAGCGCTCCTTGACGGCCTTGACGTACTCGGCGCGGGTCTTGACGAAGTCGGCGCGGCTCGGGTCGGCGATCCAGATGCGCGACTGGAGGCCGACCGAGGAGTCGCCGAGTTCGACGAGTCGCACGGACGGCGCGGGGTCGTCGAGGATGTCGGGGTGCGCGTCGGCCTCCTCGACGATGATCTCGGTCGCCTTGTCGATGTCGTCCTCGTAGCCGATGCCGAAGACGAACTTCAGGCGGAGCTGGTCCTTGGCGACGGGGTTCTTGATGACGCCGTCGGTCAGCTGGGAGTTCGGCACGGTCAGGAGTTCGTTGTCGAAGGTGCGGACGCGCGAGACGCGGAGGCTGATGTCCTCGACGATGCCGGCGTTGTCGTCCCACTCGATCCAGTCGCCGATCCGGAACGGCTTGTCGGTGTAGATGAACACGCCGGCGACGAAGTTCTGGACCACGTCCTGCATGGCGAAGCCGATGGCGAGCGTGGCCGCGGCGGCCACCGTCGCAAGCGACTGCAGGAAGTTCCCGTACCCCGCCATGCCGAAGGCGATGGCGATACCGACGAACACGACGACGATACTGACGAGCTTCTTCAGTGGCTTGCGGGCGTGCTCTTCGAGGTTTCTGGACTTGAGCGAGCGGTCGACGATCGGGAGGACCACGGCTTTCCCGATAACGTAGATGAGGACGAAGACGACGACGAAGACCGCAGCGGACGCGATAGCGCCCGCGGCGGGGACGCCAACGCTACTCAGGAAGTCTCCGAGCGGTCCCACCTGCATCATTTCTCGAACACCGCGGTGTGGCCGCGCACCTGCACCACGTCCGCGCCGACCAGGTCCGCGAGGTCGTCGGCGAGTTCCTCGGCCGTCGTGCCGCCGCGGGACGAGCGGAGGAACTTGACCTTCACGAGGTCGGTGTTCTCGAGCTGGGTGTCGAGTTCGTCGGCGACGGACTCGATACCGCTCTTTCCGACGCGCAGCGTCGCATCGAGGTCGTGTATCCGTTGCTGCCTAGAAGCGTCACTCATACACACCGCGTAACGGCGTCGCGACCTTAAAACCAACAGTCGTAAAGAAATCCCTACTCGTACGGGTAGCGAGACTGCGCCCCGCAGTCGCAGGTGACGACGACGTGCCCCGACTGGGTTCGCGACCGGGCGTTGTACCCGTAGCGGAGGTAGGTGTCGCAGGCGTCGCAGGTCGAGCGCTCGAAGGAGCGCGGGAGGCGCAGGCGGTGGCGCTCGGCGACCCGGCGGGCGCGACGGACGTACGAGCGGGCGCGGTCCTCCTCGCCGGCCGCGACGGCCTCGCGAGCCAGGGACTCGAGGCGCTCGATCCGCTCGCGGGCGATCGTCTCCCCGTCGGCCATCGTTGGCACTGGGTCGGCGGGAGGAAAATGCCTTCCGACCGAGCGCTGCGGGAAGTCGGTAGGGTTTTCGGCGCGGCCGGTGGAGCCACCGAACGTGCGCGTCCTGAACTACCTCGAACTGGAGTCCCGCCTCGACCGGTCGGGAATCGGTACGGCCGTCGACCACCAGCGGGCGGCGCTCGCCGACACGGCCGTCGAGGTGGAGACGACGCCGTGGCGCGACGGCCATCCGGGCTGGGCCGTCGGCGGCAACGTCGCCTTCGACGACCCGGTGTTCACCGAGTTCGACGTGGCCCACTGCAACATGATCGGGCCGGGGTCGGTCGCCGTCGCCCGGCACGCCAGGCGTGCGGACATCCCGCTGATCCTCCACGCCCACGTAACGCGCGAGGACTTCCGTGGCAGCTTCCGCGGGTCGAACCTCGTCGCCCCGGCGCTCGGCCGGTACCTGAAGTGGTTCTACTCGCAGGCCGACCTCGTGCTCTGTCCCTCCGAGTACACGAAGGGCGTCCTCGAATCGTACCCGGTCGACGCGCCGATCCAATCGATGACGAACGGAATCGACGTCGACGCGCTCTCCGGCTTCGAGGAGACGCGCGAGGAGTACCGGCGGCGCTACGACCTCGACGGCATGGTCGTCTTCGCCGTCGGGAACGTCTTCGAGCGAAAGGGCCTGACGACGTTCTGCGAACTCGCCCGACGGACCGACTACGACTTCGCCTGGTTCGGCCCCTACGACGCCGGCCCGCAGGCCTCGAAGACCGTCAGGCGCTGGGTGAACAACCCGCCGGAGAACGTCACGTTCACGGGCTGGATCGAGGACATCCGCGGCGCGTTCGGGGCCGGCGACGTGTACCTGTTCCCGACGAAGGCCGAGAACCAGGGCATCGCCGTCCTCGAGGCGATGGCCTGCGGGAAGGCCGTCGTCCTCTCGGACATCCCGGTGTTCCGGGAGTACTACGAGGACGGCCACGACTGCCTCATCTGCGAGGACGAGGCGGAGTTCGAAGCGGCGCTGTCGCGGCTGGCCGACGACCCCGACCTCCGCGAGCGACTGGGCGAGAACGCCCGGGAGACGGCCCGCGAACACGGGCTGGACCGCGTCGGACGGCGACTGGTCGAGACGTACGAAGAACTGGTCTGAGGAGCCGTTTTCGCGTCGAGTCTACGGGGCCGAGAGCGACCCGTCGGCGAGCGGCGCGGCCGCCGAGCGACGCCAGACGACCCCGACGAGGACCGCGCCGACGAGCACCAGCGACCCGGCGACGGCGAAGGCGAGCAGGAAGTCGACGCCGCCGAGCCAACCGCCGAGGACGGCCCCGACGCCGTTCGCCAGGCCGGAGATGGCGGTGTAGAGCCCCAGCGCCTCGCCGCGGATCGCCGCCGGTGCGAGGCGCGTGACGAGGCTCGCGGCCGTGACGGCGATGACCGCCCAGGCAACGCCGATCAGGATGAAGAGGAGGCCGGTGACGGCCGTTCCGACGAGCGTAGCCGGGAGCGTCAGGCCGACGACGGCGACCGCCGGGTGCAGTGCGGCGCGGGCGAGCAGGCCGCCGACCTGCAGGCCGCTCGGCGAGTACCGCTCCGCGAGCGACCCGGCGCGGCCGTAGAACAGCGCAGAGCCGACGCTGGAGACGAGGTAGAGCGCGAAGACGACGCCGGACTCGTAGCCGAGCGAGCGGGAGAGATACAGCGGGAGCGGTCCCCAGAACGCGCCGAAGCCGAGGAACACGGCGACGACGGCGGCGAAGTAGACGGTCAGGTTCGGGGAGAACCGAGCGGCCACCTCCCGCGGGTGCATCGACCGGGTGAGCCAGTACAGCCGACCGGGGCCGACGGGGAACGTGGCGCTCCGGACGGGGAGTCGCCGCGAACGGGCGACGGCCCGGGCGATGCGACTGCCGCGCGGCCGATCGGGTTCCGGCGGGTCGGCCGGGAGCCATCCGCCGGCGAGCACCGCGGCGACGCCGGTGGTGAGAGCACACACCCACAGGAGCGTCTGCTGCGCGAAGAGCGGCCCGAGCGGCCCCGAGAGGGCCGTGGTCCAGAGGAGGCCGAGGACGAGGCCGCCGGCCCAGCCCCACCCCTGATAGCGGTTCAGGAGGGCGAAGCGGGCCGGCCAGTCGCGCTCGACCGTGCCGACCGTCACCAGCAGCGTCAGGACCGGTGCGACGGCCCCCGAGGCGAACCAGAGTAGGCCGTTCCCGGCGATGACGAGCCACGCTCGCTCCGTAAGCGAGACGAGGACGAGCGAGGCGCTGGCCAGCCCCAGCGCGAGCAAGACGAGCGAGCGGCGCTTCCCGGTTCGGTCGGCGACGCGGCCGAAGACGAGGGCGGCGGGTGCACCCGCGGCGGCGGCCACGCCCGCGAGGACGCCCAGCATGAGCGTCTCGCCGCCGATGGCGACGAAGTACAGCGGGACGAGCAGCGACGCGGCCCCGAGGGCGACTGACGCGAGCGCCCAGGCCGACAGCCAGCGGGTTCCTGCCATTGTCTGTCCCTCGCGCCAGGGGTCAAAAAGAGCCACGACGCCGGATCGCCACGTTCGGCCAATCGAGGGCGCAATGGCAAGGGTTTACCCACTGGTCGTATTACGCCGCGGCGATGGCACTGCCGCGCGTCGCGACGTTCACCGACACGTACCTGCCGACGGTCAACGGCGTGACCTACACGGTCAAGACGTGGCGGGACCGCTGGCGCGGCCGCGGCGGCCACATGGACGTGGTCTACCCCGAGAGCGACCACGACCCGGCCTCGGACGAATATCCCGTCCGGAGCCTCCCGTTCCCGTTCTACGAGGGGTTCCGGCTCGGGATGCCACAGATTCCGGCGGGCGTCCGGAACGCGGACCTGGTCCACGCCCACACGCCCTTCAGCCTCGGGATGGCCGGTCAGCGCCTCGCCCGCAAACTGGACGTGCCTCTCGTCGCCTCCTATCACACGCCGACGAGCGAGTACGCCGAGTACGTCTCGTTCAACGGCGCGGTGGAGTCGGCGGTCCGCTCCAGCGCCGAGCACTACGAGCGGTGGTTCCTGGGCCGGGCCGACACCGTCATCGCGCCAAGCGAGCGCGCGGCGACTCACCTCCGCGAGTCCGTCGACCTCGCAGGGAACGTCACGGTCATCCCGAACGGCGTCGACACGACGGTGTTCGAACCGGTCGACCCGTCGGATTTCAGGGCGCGCTACGACCTCCCCGAGGGCCCAATCGTCGGCTACACCGGCCGGCACGGCTACGAGAAGTGCCTCGACGACGTCATCACGGCCTGCGAAGGGCTCGACGTCACCGTCGTCTTCGGCGGCGACGGCCCGGCCCGCGGCGCGCTCGAACGGAAGGCCGAACAGAGCGACGTGGACGTGCGCTTTCTCGGCTTCCTCGACCGCTCGGAGCTCCCGGAACTGTACTCGGCGCTCGACGTGTTCGCGTTCCCCAGCCCCGTCGAGACGCAGGGGCTCGTCGCACTGGAGGCGAACTGCTGTGGGACGCCCGTCGCCGGCGTCGACGCCGGCGCGCTCAGCGACACAATCGACGACGGCGAGACCGGCTACACCTACGCCGAGGGCGACATCGACGGCTTCCGGCGGGCCATCGAACGCGTCCTCGAGGAGCACGCGGCGCTCAGAGACACCTGTCTGGCTCGCCGCGACGTCGTGAGCGTCGACCACGCCATCGACCGACTGGTCGACGTGTACGAGGACGTGTCGTAGAATCGCCAGTGACCGGCAGCGCACGCCCGGTCACGCTGCAGACGTGTGACTGCGTGAAAACTCAATCGGCGTGATGGGGCAACCCGACACCCACGTCAGGCGCCTCGGAGAGCCGTCAGCGAGGGATCGACGCGGTTCGCGTCGGCGTCGTACTCCAGGACGCCGTAGTCGGCCATCTTCGGGAGATGCGTGTGATGGAGCGAGACCGCGATGGTCTGGACGGCGCTGTCGTCGCTCGGGTCGACCTGCGGCTCGAGGGCCGCGACGGAACTGGCCAGGCTCTCGAGCGAGACCGGACCGGGACTGTCGGCGAGGGCGTCGATCACCGTCCGCCGCCTGGACGACGCCAGCACCTCGTATCGGTCACCGTCGGTCAGTTCAGTCAGTTCGGCTAGGTCGCCTGCATATTCGATGGTCGCGTTGGACATGTGTTGTGGCTCCAATCGGCTCGTGGTCGCGTGTCGATGCGGCTGACCTCGTCTGAGGCCAGCACGTACTACAACGAAACGTTCCTGCAGGGGTAAGCTACTTGCATAAAGAGTTAGGCACACCAGTCAGGCATCCATCACCACCCGCGCGGACGGTTCCATTCATTTGGTTGAAATTGAATACAATTACGTACCAGTTCGTCTCAGCGCGGCCGGTCGGCCCGTGACTCCGCCGGCGGAGGGTTGATACGGCTCGGTCGCCGAGCGGGACCATGGCCGGACCCTCGCTGACGGACACGCTCCGAGAGACGCTCGCGGCCTTCGACGCGTCCGGGACGCCGCTGACGACGAGCGAAGTCGCGGAGCGGCTCGACCTGGGACGGCGGAGCACCTACGACCGCCTGGAGCGGCTGGCGGAGCGCGACCAGCTGGCGACGAAGAAAGTCGGCGCGAGCGCTCGCGTCTGGTGGCGGCCCGCCGACGCGAGGCGAGACGCGGGACCGGACGCCGCGGAGACGGAGGTGTCCCTCGTCGCCGACCTGCTCGACGAGGTCGGCGTCGTCGCCGTCGACGAAGACGGTGTGGTCGTCCGGACGAACGACGCGATGGAACGGTTCTTCGGCCCAGACGCGGCGAGAGCCGTCGGCAGTGACCACCGCGAGTACCTCGATACCGTCGTCGCACCGGCCGTTGCCGACTCCGAGACGGACGTTCCCGCGGTGCGTGCCGCGGCGGACCACGGGAACGGCGAGCGCGTCGTGTGCCGGGTCGAGGCCGACGGCGAGCGCCGGGCGCGCTGGCTCGAGTACCAGTGCAAGCCCGTCGACGCCGACCACCTCGCGGGCGGTGCCGTCCACCTGTACCGCGACGTCACCGAGCGAACGCGCTCGGAGCGCTCGAGCCAGGAGTTCGAGTCGCTCGTCGAAGAGGTCGAGGAGTACGCGATCTTCCGCCTCGACGCGGCTGGACGCATCCAGACGTGGAACTCGGGTGCGGCTCAGATCAAGGGGTACGACGCCGACGAAGCGGTCGGGGAACACGTCTCGCTGTTCTACACCGCCGAGGACCGTGCGGCGGGGGTCCCCGACGCGAACCTGGCGACCGCGGCGCGCGACGGCGTCCTCCACACGGAGGGGTGGCGCGTCCGCGCCGACGGGTCGCGGTTCCGGGCGAACGTCACGTTGCGGGCGCTCTACGGCGACGACGACGAGCTACAGGGCTACGTCAAGGTCACGCGGGACATGACCGAACAGCGAGAGCGAGAGCGGCAGTTGCGCCGCGAGCGGGACCTCACGGAGCTGTTCCTCGAAACCGCACCGATTCGGATGGCGGTCTTCCGACCGGACGGGACGGCCGAACGGATCAACTCGCGGGCCCGCGACCAGCTCGGCATCGACGAGTCGGCCGTCCCCGGACTCCACGTCTCGGAGCTACCGATACGGGACGAGTCCGGCGACCCCCTCGGGGACGGCGAGCACCCCGTCGAGACGGTGATCCGGACGGGCGAGCCGGTGTCGGAACGCCTCCTCCAGCACGACTGCCCCGACGGCGGCCGACGCTGGGTCCGGCTCAACGCGAGCCCGGTCACCGACGACGCCGGCCGGCTCGAACGCGTCGTCGCCACCGGCGAAGACGTGACCGAACTCCAGCGCAAGGCGCGGGCCCTCGAAGCCCAGCGCAACGACCTCGAACGGGAACTCGACGACGTGTTCGACCGGGTCGACGACGCGTTCTTCGCGCTCGACGACGACTGGCGGTTCACGCACGTCAACGAGCGGGCGGCGGCCGTTCTGGAACGGTCGGTCGGCGACCTCGTCGGCCAGTCGGTCTGGGACGCCTTCCCCGAGGCCCGCGGGACTCCGTTCCAGACCGAGTACGAGCGCGCGCTCCGAGAGCAGGAGACGGTCTCCTTCGAGGAGTACTTCGAGCCGCTGTCGACGTGGTTCGAGGTGACGGCCTACCCCTCTGAGAGCGGCCTCTCGGTGTACTTCCGCGACATCACCGAGCGCAAGGAGCGCGAGGAGCGACTCAGGCGCTACCGGACGGTCGTCGAGACGATCGACGACGGCGTCTACATCGTCGACGGCGAGAACCGGTTCGTCCTCGCCAACGATGCGCTGGCGGACCTCACCGGCTACGACCGAGACGAACTGCTCGGGTCGCACGCCTCGATGGTGACGACCGACGACGACCTCGGACGCGCCGAGGAGCGACGAGACTCGCTCGCGGCGACGGGCGCGACCGCGACGACTATCGAGACGGAACTGGTGACCAGCGACGGACGGACGGTCCCGATAGAGACGCGGTTCTCGCTCCTCGACCTCGACGACGGCGACCCGGCGCGCGTCGGGGTCGTGCGCGACGTGAGCGAGCGCAAGGAGCGCCAGGCGCAGTTGCGGCGGCGGATGCGCCAGCAGGAAGTGATAACCGACCTCGGACAGCAGGCGCTCGAACGGCCCGCCCTCGACGCGCTGTTCGCCGAAGCGACGCGCCTCGTCGCCGACACGCTCGACACCGAGTACTGCAAGGTGCTCGACCTCGACGCTGACGGCGAGTCCCTCCTGCTCCGGGAGGGCGTCGGCTGGCAGGAGGGACTCGTTGGCGAGGCCACCGTCTCCGCGCTCGAATCGGACTCGCAGGCGGCGTACACGCTCACGGTCGACGGGCCGGTCGTCGTCAGCGACCTCACGACGGAGTCGCGTTTCAGCGGGCCCGACCTCCTCAGAGACCACGGCGTACGCAGCGGCATCAGTACGATCATCGGGCCGCGGTCCGAGCCGTGGGGCATCCTTGGCACGCACGACACCGAGCTCCGGACGTTCTCGGAACAGGACGCCCGCTTCGTCCAGTCGGTCGCGAACATCCTCGCGACGGCCATCAACCGCCGCGACTACGAGCGGAAACTGCTCGACCAGCGCGAGCAACTCGCGGCGCTGAACAGCCTCAACGCCGTCATTCGCGAGACGACGAGCGCGGTCATCGAACAGCCGACACGGGAGACCATCGAGTCGACGGTCTGTGAGCACGTCGCCGACTCGGCGTCGTATCTCTTCGCCTGGATCGGCGACGTCGACCCCGAGACCGAGACGGTGAATCTCCGGACCGAGGCCGGCGTCGACGGCTACCTCGACGAGATCACGATTTCCGTCGACCCGGACGACGAGCGCAGCGACGGGCCCACGGGCCGGGCCATCCGGACCGGCGAGGTCCAGACGACGCAGGACGTGGCGGCCGACCCCAGACACGACCCGTGGCGCGACCACGTCGAGGGCCACGGCGTCCGGTCGTCCGCCGCGATTCCGCTCTCCTACGAGGGGACCACCTACGGCGTGTTGAACGTGTACTCCGATCGCCCGAACGCCTTCGAGGGGCACGAGGGGGACCTCCTCGGACGGTTCGGCGAGGTGGTCGGCCACGCCATCGCGTCGACCGAGCGAAAGCGGGCGCTCCTGAGCGACGAGGTGGTCGAACTGCAGTTCCGCGTCGCCGACGTGTTCGACGCGTTCGGCGTCGACGCCCGCGCCACCGGTCAGATCACGCTGGATCACGTCGTTCCGCTCGACGACGACCAGTTCCTCGTGTTCGGGACGGTTGACGCCGACGCCAGGGCGGACCTGGTCGCCCTCGCCGAAACCGTCCCGACCTGGGACGGCGTGTCGTTCTACGACGACGAGGGAGCGACGCGCTACGAACTGCGCCTCACCGAGCCACCGGTGCTCTCGGAACTGGCGAGCGTCGGGGGCCTCGTCCACGAGGCGGTCATCGAGGACGGCGACTTCTCGCTGACGGTCCACCTCTCGCCGAGCACCGAGACCAGACACGTCGTCGACGCGATTCGAGGTGCCTACCCGTCGGCGACGCTGCTGAAGCGACGGCAGCGGTCGGCGACCGCCGACGGCGCCCCGGGACGTGACCCCCTCGAAGCGCTGACCAGCCGGCAGCGGACGACGCTCCGGGCCGCCTATCACTCCGGGTTCTTCGAGTGGCCGAGGGCGGCGACGGGCGAGTCCATCGCCGAGAGCCTCGGCGTCTCACCGCCGACGTACCACCAGCACCTCCGCGCGGCCGAGCGGAAGGTCTTCGACTCGCTGCTCGGCGGGAGCGCGAGCCGATTCGTCGATACCTGAATATCGCCCGTTTCGTCCCCCTGAAGCCCTCTCCCTGATAGTTCCAGTTCGCCTAGCCGCCAAACGTTTATCCGTGCAGTCGAAACGCTGACACATGGTCGATGGGTCATCGTCTGACGACGAGTCGCCCGAAAGCTCGCTCATCAGACGGGAAGTGGAACCGGCGGAAGACGAGGCGAACTATCGGGTCCTCGAAACGATTGCCGACGTGGAGGGCGTCGAAGTCACGGACCTACCGCCGCTGTACGAGCGGATCGATCACATCCTGGACCACCTCTTCGACACCCCGCCGGCACCCGATGCGCAGGTCGTCATCACCTTCTCGTACTACGGGTACCGCGTCAGGGTCGACCAGGAGGGGCACGTGGAACTGGCGCGCCTCAACGGGGCCCCCGAGGAGTGGAACGGGCAGACGTGACGCGGTCGGTCGCCCGGCTCAGCCCCGTCGCGAGCGCGACCAGCCGATTCCGAAGGCGACCCCGTTGAGGGTCCCGAGCGCCAGCCCGAGGTAGAAGTCGCCGAGCGTCACCGCAAGGACCAACCCCACGCCGACGCCCAGCGCCAGGCTCTTCGCCATCGTGGGCCAGTGGAGCCAGTCGAACCGACCGCTCGCCGTCGTCTCGTCGCTCATAGCTGGCCTCTGGGGGCCGCGGAGTAAACTGTTTCCGACCGTCACCGCGGACCGCGGTCGGACCGATCCAGCGACGCCTGTCGCTCCCGGAGGGCGTCGACGCGGTCCTCGACGGCCGGATGCGACCCGGGGAGGACCCGCTCGCTCCCCACGCGCCAGCGGCGGGCGAGTCGGTCGCCGCGGTTCGACGGCGCGTCTTCGGTCGGTTCGATCGCGTTCGGCACCACGCACAGTTCGCGGACCCCGGTCTCCGCGGTCCGGATGTCCGTCTCCGGTCGCCGGTCTTCGGTGAGCGTCTCCAGCGCCCCGGCCAGCGCCGCGGGCGCGCCGCAGATGGCGACGCCGCCCGCGTCAGCCGCGTACTCGCGGACGCGCGAGAGCAGTCGGTAACAGGCCGTGCTGGCGAGGTACAGCGCCGCGGCCACGGGCATGGCGACGACCGCGAACAGGAACACCGCGATGCTGACCTGTCCGTTCCCGGCCCAGGTGCTGTCGTCGTCGTCTTCGTCGAAGAACCACTGCAAGAGGACCGAACCCCGGACCGCCCGGCCGACCGCGCCGAGGAAGCGGGCGCTCACCGTCGGCAGGAACGCCGCCGCCGTCATCACGAACGCGTCGCCGTTCTTCAGGTGGGCGAGTTCGTGGGCGAGGACGGCGTCCAGTTCGTCGCCGTCGAGTCGCTCGACGAGCGCCGTCGTCGCGAACAGCGTGCGCTCGCCGGGCCGGCTGGCGACGAAGCTGTTGGGCGTCTCGGAGGCCAGCACGGTCACGTCCGGCGGCGTCATGTTCGCCGTGTGCGCCAGTCGGTCGACACGGGCGCGCAGGCGCGTAGCGGTCTCGCTGCGCTCGATCTTGCCGCGCATCTCCGCGACGCTGTCGGGGTCGGCCTCCAGCGTCTCCGCCGAGAGCGCGTCCCGGAGGGTCGTCCGGTAGCCGAAGACGGACTGGACGACCAGGACCAGCGGCGTCCCGACCAGCACCACGGGCCACAGCGGAACGATATCGAAGCTCATCGACCAGAACAGGTGCTCGTACTGGTAGGCCAGCAGGGGGACCAGCCCCGCGGCGACGTGTGCCAGCACGTAGGCGGCGACGACGGCGACCGCGTCGAAGGCGACCAGCACCGCCACGAGGGCGACCAGCCGCAGGCGACTGCGGGCAGAGGAGTGGAGGGCTGCCATAGTCGCCGCTTCGCCGCACAGTTCAAAAAGCGTGTTGGAGGTGTCAGGTTCGCTCTCGTAGTCAGGCTATGGAAAGGCGCTCGTTCGCGCCCGCTCACTCGCGCCCCTACGCCAGTGCACTTCCCGCACGGATTATCTCGCGCTCGCCGAAGGCCGGCCCGACGAGCTGGAGTCCGACGGGGAGCCCGTCGTCGGTCTCGCCGGCGGGCACCGAGATGGCCGGGAGGTTCGCGAGGTTCACGGGGGTCGTGTTGGCGTCCGCGAGGTACATCGTGAGCGGGTCGTCGAGGCTCTCGCCGCGCTTCATCGGCGGGACGGGCATCGTCGGCGACGCGAGCACGTCGGCGTCCGAGAGCGCCTCGTCGAAGTCCTGTTTGACCCACGCGCGGGCGTCCTGGGCCTTCTTGTAGTACTTGTCGTGGTAGCCGGCCGAGAGCGCGTACGTGCCGAGCAGGACGCGGCGCTTGACCTCCTCGCCGAAGCCCTCCTCGCGGGCGTTCGCGAACGACTCGTTCCAGTTGCCGTCGTAGCCGCCGGATTTTCCGTATCGGACGCCGTCGAAGCGGGCGAGGTTCGAGGACGCCTCGGACATGGCGATGACGTAGTACGCCTCGACGGCGTGCTCGACCGAGGGGAGGTCGACCTCGTGGTAGGTCGCGCCCTGTGCTTCGAGGTCGTCCAGCGCCGCCCAGAACGTCTCGACGACGGCCTCGTCGGCGCCGTCGAGCAGTTCCGTCGGGACGCCGATGGACAGGCCGGCCACGTCGCCGTCGGCGGCGTCGGCGTAGGAGCCGTCGGCCTCGGGGGCCTCCTGCGTGGTCGCGTCGCGCTCGTCGGGGCCGGCGATGACCTCCAGGAGCTCGGCGGCCTCCTCGACGCTCGGCGCGATGGGGCCGACCTGTTCGAGGCTGTTTGCGTAGGCCACGAGGCCGTACCGGGAGACCAGCCCGTAGGTGGGCTTGATGCCGACGACGCCGCAGAACGCGGCCGGACAGCGGATCGACCCGCCGGTGTCGGTCCCGAGCGCCATGTCGGCGTCGCCGGCGGCGACGACGGCCGCGGAGCCGCCGGACGAACCGCCCGGCACGCGGCCCTCGGCGACGGGGTTCTCGACGGGGCCGTACGCCGAGGTCTCGGTGGTCGTCCCCATCCCGAACTCGTCCATGTTGGTCTTGCCGGGGATGGTCGCGCCGGCGGCTTTCAGGCGCTCGACGACCGTCGCGTCGTACGGCGGGACGTAGTCTTCGAGCATCGCCGACCCGCAGGTCGTCCGCACGCCCTCGGTCGAGATGTTGTCCTTGACCGCGACGGTTCGGCCGGCGAGCGGGCCGTCCGCCGCGCCCTCGATGGACTCCTCGGTGACGTAGCCGTTGTACGCCGTCATCTCACGACACCTTCGGCCCCTTGAACTGGCCCTCTTCCGTGTCGCTGGCGTTCTGGAGTGCCTCCTCCTGCGAGAGGCTCTCGCGGACCTCGTCGGGTCGCATGACGTTCGAGAGGTCGGCCGCTCGCTCGGTCTCCGGGACGTCGTCGAGCGCCTCGAAGGCCGCGAGTATCTCGCCGAACTGGTCGGTGAATCGCTCGATCTCGTCGTCCCCCAGGTCCACGCGGGCGAGGTCGGCGACGTGACGGACCTCCTCGGGATCGACGGCGGGGTCGCTCATGTCCGGCCGGAGTGCTGGCGACGCGGTAAGCGTTTCGAAACACCGGGCCCGAAGCTATGGGGTGTGTTGACAAGCTATGAAGTTCTGTGGGGCCTGTCGAAAAGTCTCGTTTTGCTATCGAAAAGTTCTACTTTCGAAATTGGCAAAAGTTTTAAGTCGCCGTGGACACAACAGTATACTACAATCACGTTTTTCGGGTACGATACCCGGCTGTCCCCAACAAAATGACCGATACCAGCATCCGCCGATACTCGAACGAGCGCGAAACAGAGACCGAGCAGACGGCCGACGAGGAGAGCGAGACACTCGTCTGTCCCGAGTGCGGTGGGTCGCTGCACTCCGACAGCGAGCGCGGCGAGACCGTGTGTGAAGACTGCGGCCTCGTCGTCGAGGAGGACGAGATCGACCCCGGCCCCGAGTGGCGCGCGTTCGATTCGAAAGAGAAAGACGAGAAGTCCCGCGTCGGTGCGCCGACGACGAACATGATGCACGACAAGGGCCTCTCGACCAACATCGGCTGGCAGGACAAGGACGCCTACGGCAACTCCCTGTCCTCGCGCCAGCGCGAGAAGATGCAGCGCCTGCGCACCTGGAACGAGCGGTTCCGGACCCGCGACTCCAAGG
>Ga0207772_100080_pt1 | contig 110058 bp, 142 predicted proteins | sample A23M3SouthBayCA_2_FD_187750 | JGI IMG/M metagenome (GOLD analysis project Ga0207772, IMG submission 187750) | Aerobic enrichment media microbial communities from Eden Landing Ponds, California, USA - A23 M3 (2) (SPAdes) | ecosystem: Environmental > Aquatic > Marine > Unclassified | place...
CGCAAGCACCGCAGCGGAGCGAGGAGCGCAGCAAGCCCCGGGACCGGAGCGCGCCGAGGGCTTTCTGGGTGTTGCTGTCAATATTCGTTTCACTGGCTCAACTGAGAACCACCCGGTCAGTACACACGCCTACCGATCGGCGATTCGTCGGGATAGCCTCTGAAGAGTCAGAGACCATAGATACCGCTACTCCAGTCCCGGCCGCTCACGCCGTCGCTGGTCGGCGAGCAGTCGCTTGATGCCCTTTCCAGGGCCGCCCTCGATTGGCCAGCCGCGCGAGCGCCAGACCGGTGGTTCGGGTTCGAACGACGGACAGGAGTGTCGACACTCGCTGGCGGTCGGCGTCCGCCCCTTCGCCGTGCAGTGGGGGACGAAGCCAGTCTCGTCAGCCCGAAGCTGGAAGTGCCGGCAGTCGGGTCGCATCGTGTCGGCGAACGACCGCCAGCCACGTTCGTAGGCTCGCTCGGCGATTTCCAGGCGCTTCTGTGCCTTCCACTCGGGGTCGGCGTACTCGAACCGGCCCGCCGTCGTCGCGTGCTCGCTCGGACCGGGATTCTCCAGGATCTGGGTCCCGGGCTCGTCGACGGCGAGCGTCCGTGGATGCCAGGAAGTCTCGGCCACGTCCGCGTCGACGTCGAGCGTCAGGACGCCGGCGTCGACCGGCAGGTCCTCCAGCAGGATGGGTTCGACCGTCTCGCCGGTGGCGGCGGTCGCGACCCAGACCTCGTCCGCTAACCCGAGGGCGACGTCGAGGTGGAGTTGCGGCGCCAGGTCGCGGGCCGCGCTGGCGTCCAGGTCCGGTTTGTTCTCGATGGCGACGACGCGCTCGACCCAGTCGGGATACTCGTACGTGCGCCGAATTTCTATCTTGTTCCCGCGCTTGCGGGTGTCGAGAATGCCCCGGTCCCCCGCCCGATGTATCGCTTCGCGGACGTACTGCCAGGGGTAGCCCGGGTCCGGGAGGGCGTCCTGGTACCACTCCCACTCCGCGGGCGCGTGGGGAAGGATATCGAGGAGGTCCGAGTCGAGGCGCTTCTCGCCGAAGCGGGCTCGCTGGCGGAGCCCCGCGGGGTCGCACTCGACGACGATGGTGTCCCACCGGCGTCGTTTCGTGCCGAGCTGCCGGGCGACGATGGCGGGTGGGTCGTTCGAACCAGTGGGTGGCCAGTTGTCCTCGGCCCACTGGCAGACCCGCAGTTCGAACGCGAACTCGCTGTCGACCACACCGGCCGAAAGACCCGGGGCGTAATATACTGCCCGACGCCGGGACGAGGGTCGGTTCGGACGGTACTCCCGGTGATACGGTGACGCGTCGGCGACTGCTCAGGACCGATTCCGCCATCGAACCGATGCGAGACGAGCCGTACCGTCCGGTTTCGACTCGTCCCGGTGGCAGTTTTTAGACCGTGACGCGGAGCTTCACGGGTACGTCTGCGGACGAACGGGAGGATGAGCAGGACCGACGAGCGGGACCAGACGGCCGCCGGAATTCGTCGACTGATCGAGAAGCGCTGCTGTCCGACCGACGGGAACAGGGAACGGACCGGACTGCACCGCTCACCCGCCCTGATCGTCCGCTTGCGCACGCCAGCTACTCCTCGTCTTCTTCTTCGTCCTCGCCCGCTTCGAGTTTCTCGTCGAGGAACTCGTGGGCCTCTTCGAGGATCTCGCGGGGGCCGTCCTGCGTGACCGTGTTGATCGCCTGCTCGTAGTCGCGCCACTGCAGGTCGCGGTGTTCGTTGGACAGTTCTGCCGACGCCTCGTACGATTTCGCGACGAACAGGTGGACCGTCTTGTGGATGGTCTTCCCGTTCGCCTCGAAGACGTAGTCGTAGTCTTTGCGAAAGCCGTCTAACAGCCGGAAATCGCCGATTCCGGCCTCCTCTTTCACTTCGCGTATGGCGGTCTGTTGTAGCTCCTCTTCGCCCTCGACCCCACCTTTGGGGAACTCCCAGTCACCCGGGCGGCTCTTGAGCAGCAGGTACTCCCGCCGGCCACGCGTGTCGCGAAAGAGGATGGCTCCCGCGCTCGTGGCCTCTATCATTATCAACGGGTATACGACCGTAACTTAAGAGCATATCGGACGCCCGACGGCCAGACCGGGTGCAGCGACGCGCGCGTGGCCACTCGTGGTGGACGAGTGACATGCCGCCCACGAAGAGGTGCGCTTTTCACCCTCGCATTCGGACGGATCGACAGATGCCGTTCGTCACCAAACTCACCCTGGAAAGCGGGGACCGGCACCGTCTCGACGACGTCGTCGACGACATCAAGCGCCGCGCCTCGCGCAAGGGCGTCGAGTTGAAGGGGCCACACCCGAGCCCCCCCGAGCACCTCCGGGTGCCCCAGTCGAAGACACTCGGTCCCGGGAGCGCCCGCTTCGAGTCCTGGGAGTACACCGTCTACACGCGCACCATCGAGATCGTCGGGTACGAGGACTTCGCCCGCGACGTCGCCGGCAGCGAGTATCCCGAGGGGATCCACGTCGAGGCCGAAGTCGAACAGCGTACGCACGCAGGCAACTGATCCCCGGCTCTCAGGCAACTGATCCCCGGACCCCCGGCAACTGATCCTAAGTTCTCCGGCGTCGTCGCTCGGGTATGGACGCCGACCGCTTCGACCGACTCGTCTCGCTCCGACGCGAGTTACACCGCCATCCAGAGCCCGCGTGGTGCGAGTTCTACACGACCGCGCGAATCATCGAGGAGTTAGACCGCATCGACGTCGACCGCCAGTACGTCGGTCCGGACCTCTACTCGCCCGAGGACCGCCTCGCCGTCCCCGATGCCGACGAACTCGACCGCTGGTACGACCGCGCACGCGATGCCGGCGCTGACCCCGACGTCCTCGAACGACTCCGAGGTGGCAACACCGGGGTCCTCGCCGTGCTGGAGAAGGGACCTGGGCCCACCGTCGGTTTGCGCGTCGACATCGATGGCCTGCCGCGCGAGGAATCGACCGGCCCGGGTCACGTTCCCGCGGACGAGGGGTTCCGTTCGGAGACCGGCGCGATGCACGCCTGCGGCCACGACGCCCACGCCGTCTTCGGCCTCGGCGTCCTGGAGGCCGTCGCCGAGAGCGACTTCGAGGGGACGCTGAAAGTTCTCTTCCAGCCAGCCGAAGAGGTCGTCGGCGGGGCGAAACCCGTCGCCGAGAGCGGCCACCTCGACGACGTCGACTCGTTCCTGGCCGTCCACGTCGGTCTCGACCACCCCACCGGCGAGGTCGTCGCCGGCATCACCGACTTCCTCGCCGTCAGCCAGTTCGCGGCGAACTTCACCGGCGAACCGGCCCACGCCGGCGGTCACCCGGCCCAGGGCCGCAACGCCGTCCAGTCGATGGCAGCCGCCGTCCAGAACCTCTACGCCATCCCGCGAAACGAGGGCGGCGCGACTCGCGTCAACGCCGGCGTCGTCGAGGGCGGCACCGCGACGAACATCGTCCCCGAGCAGGCCACCATCGAGGGCGAGGTCCGCGGCGAGACGACCCAGCTCATGGAGTACATGCGCGAGCGCGCGGACGACGTCCTCGACCACGCTGCCGGAATGCACCAGTGCGAGGTGTCGGTCGAGACGACGGGTGAGGCCCCCAGCGCCGAGAACGACGACGTCCTCGTCGACCTGGCCTACGACGTCGCGGGCGAGATTCCGTCGATATCTTCACGTCTTCGAACCGACCCGCTGGGCGGGAGCGAGGACGCGACCTTCCTGATGCGCCGGGTGCAAGAGCAGGGCGGGCTAGCGGCGTACGTCGCCGTCGGAACTGATCATCCGGGCGGGCATCACACGGCGACGTTCGACGTCGACGAGGACTCCATCGCTATCGGCGTGGACTGGCTGAGTGCCGTCGTCGAGAAACTCGGCACGAATGCAGGAAACTGAACCGGGACCGGAGTACACTCAGTACTTCGCGTCGGCGCCGGTGACCTCGTATATCTCGTCCATCAGGTCGTCGCGCTCGGACTGCCACTGGTCGAACCTGTCGGGACTCGACGGGTACGACTCGTAGTGGTCCTTCAACTGGTCGGCGAGCCCCTTCGCCTTGTAGAGGTCGTAGATGGTGCCCCAGTGGCCGAAGCTCTTCATCGCTGTCTTGAGTTTGAGTCCCAGGCTGATCTCCGCAGACCCCGAGTACAGCGCGTCGGCGATCTTGTTCGCGGGCAGCGAGGCGAGCAGCCCCATCAGGTCGTCGACCTCGACGGCGGTCGTGAAGATGTTGTAGACGTCCAGCGCCGCGTAGCGGGCGCCGAAGTGGTCCATCACGCGCTCGTTGTAGCGCCAGAGGGCGGCCTCCTGGTCGGTGGTGCCGTCCTCGATGGCCTCGATGGCCTGCTCACCGGCGTACTGGCCGGCGTAGGCCGCGCCGGCGATGCCGCCGCCGGTGGTGGGGTTAACGTGACCAGCGGCGTCGCCGACAGCCATGTAGCCCGGGGCGACCGCCGAGTCGTAGGGCCGGCGGGTCGGGAGAGCGGCGCCGAGTTTGTCCTTCACCTCGGCGTTGCGGAACTCCGAGCGCCCCTCCAGGTCTTCCTTGAGGTCGTCGACGAGTTCCATGGGCTCTTCGTTCATCTGGAAGCCGAGGCCGACGTTTATCTCCGTGTCCGTGCGCGGGAAGTACCAGAGGTAGCCTGCGGCGCGATCCGTGGGCTTGAAGACGAGCGCGTCGTCCCAGGGGACGGGCTCCTCAGTCTCGACGATCTCGCGGTACGCCGAGCAGAACTGCGAGTAGGTGACGTTGGTGTCGAACGTCGCGTCGTCGAAGTCGACCTTGTCCTGGAGCAGGGAGAGCGACCCCGCGGCGTCGACGACGACGTCGGCCTCGTAGGTGACGGGGTCGCCCTTGCGGACGGCCGACAGGCCGGTGACGACGCCATCGTCGTCCTGGGTGACGTCTTTGACGACGGTGTCGTAGTGGAACTCGACGCCCGTCTTCGCGGCGCCCTCGATGAGGAGGCGGCCGTACTCCCAGCGGTCGATGACGGCCAGTTCGCCCGGGACGGGAATCTCGAGGACGGTGTCCTCCTGTGGGATCTCGAAACGACCGTGGTCGACGCCGGTGTTGGTGAAGGCGTCCTCGATCTGCGATTTGGGGATGGCGTCGGGGAAGTTGCTCGCCCCCTTCAGCGCGTCCCCACAGGCGATGTGACCCGCCTCGGACTCGTCTTTGCGCTCGACGACGACGACGTCGTACCCCTCGCGGGCGAGCGTGGCCGCGGCGTAACAGCCGGAGGTCCCCGCGCCGACGACCGCGACGTCGACGGACTCGGTGCGGGGCGTCGCCGACGCGCCGTCGGCGGAACCGGGCTTCGTAGTGGTCATGGCATGGTCTGCTGGCCCGAGGGAGAAAACTCTTTTCAGACCGATGCGCGAGGCGAGAAAACCGGCGCTAAAACGCCTCAGCGTAACGATGAATGGCATCTCGGTATATCAACGCCACGGTCTAACGGGGGTGTTCCGGCGTGAGCCCGGACACGGTCGACCCCGACCAGACGGTCTACTTCGCTGCGAGTCACAAGGGCGGCGCAGCGAGGAGCTTCCACACCGAGCGGGATTGTCGCCAGCTCGCGAAGGCGAACAAGATCCACGAACGCCAGCGCCGGAACGTCGGGACTCGGAAGACGCTCTGTGCGTACTGCGCCGGGACCCGTGAGCCCGGGCACGACCCGAGTTTCGACCACCTGCAGTCCCTCAAGGAGGCCGCAGAACAATGAGCACCGACGCCGACAGCCGCGACCTCATCTGCGGGTGTCCTGGCTGCAGGGAGTCCGCTGCGCTGGTCATCCGCCACCCGACGAAGGGGCAACGGACCGTCTGCGATGGCCACGCCGGCGACTACGAGGTGATTCGGCGTGCCCAGTGACGAGAGCGATGTGAAACGGACTGCTGTCGTAGAACTCACTGCCAGTGAAGCTCGGGATGCGAAACTGGCAGCATCGAAGGAGGGGATGGACCGAGACCATCCTGCGCTGGAGGAACTGGACCGTGCGTTCGGAGACGAACCGGCGGACCAGCCTTCGGGGAAAATGCGGTTCATGGCGAGTGCCGCCGGCCTCTGTGAAGTCGCGATGAAGGCCCAGACGCATGGCAAACAACGCCGCGAGAAGGGGCACAACGCCGCCCAGTCGAAGTACTACAGTGTGGGTGATAAGATGGAGAGTCAGCTAATTCGACAGGGTGAGTGGACGGAGGTCGACCGTTACAGCGACACAGACAACGAGCAGGGTGAGTCGTCCGATGACTGACGACGAGTCCGGACCCCGAACGGAGGACGTCCTCCAGGTCGCCCGGCGAGCGCTCGCGAAGACGAACGACCTCGAGGACGACGTCGCCGAGCTGCAGGCAGATCGCGAGGACCTCCGGGACAAGCTTACCGCCGTGCAACTCCGCCTCTCCGAGATCGACGAGGAGCGCGACTACTCCGCGCTCACGCTCGACGAGAAGATCGGGAAGGTCCGGGAGCACGCGTTCAACAGAGCCACGGAGGGGCACGGAAAGGCCACGCTCGACTACAACGCTATCCAGTGGGAGGTCTTCGACGGCGAGCCCGGGCCGAACCACTGCTACAAGCTCCTGCGGCTGGCAGCCGGTCTGACCGACGCTGACGAGAAGCGGCCCACCGGCGGCGAGATCCCCGGGTTCCAGTGCCGCGACCCGGACGGAGACAACTACCACCTCGCCGTCGATGCCGAGCGAGCAAAACGAGGCGCGGCGTTTTATCCTGGGAATAAAACGGCCCAGGAGGGGGCCCGCTGAACATGGCCCGATACGACCGCGGCATTCCACCTCCAGTTGTACTCGTTGTAAGTTACGTTGTAGTGTAGTTTGTACAAACGGACGGATAGCCTGGGGTCCGTCGACCAACGCGTCGCCACGCGTCGTTGTTGGTCGTCGATAAGGCCGATTTCGGCTTTATTCCCAGGAAAAAGCGAACCCACGATGGACGGAACACAAGCCACCACCGAACTCACGGACGCCGTACTCGAACTGTACCGCAACTACTACCGAGAGGAGATCGGGCAACTCGCCAACCGCTACCCGTCGGAGCAGCGCTCCCTGGAGGTCGACTGGTCGGACCTCTACAGCAAGGACCCAGACCTGGCGGACGACCTCCTCGAACACCCAGGCCAGATCATCGACGTCCTCGAGGAAGCGCTGCGCCTCTACGACAAGCCCATCGACCGCGAGCTCGCGAACGCTCACGTACGCGTCTACAACCTCCCGGACGAACACACCTACTTCCCGACTGAGTTCTCCCCGACGGAGGAGGCTGGCGGCTACCGGACCATCCGGGGCGACGTCCTGGTCTCGACGGAGACGTACTCGAAGATCGAGGTCGCCGCGTTCGAGTGTGACCGTTGCGGCACCCTCACCCGGATCCCACAGGCCGACGGGGACTTTCAGGAACCGCACGAGTGCCAGGGGTGCGAACGACAGGGCCCCTTCACCGTCAATCACGACCAGTCGGAGATGGTCGACGGCGAGACCATCCAGCTGCAGACGCCGCCGGAGGTCGCTGGCGGCGCCGGTCGGACCCTACAAGTGTTCGTCGAGGACGACGCGACGGACAAGGTGGAGATGGGCGACCGCATCGCCGTCTCGGGCGTCCTCCACCTCAACCAGAAGACGAAGGGGCGCAACCAGAAGACGGGGCAGTTCGAGCCCTACCTCGATGGGCACCACATCCAGATAGAGGAAGCGACGCAGGCGAACATGGAGATCGACGCCGACGTCCGCTCCGAAGTCGAAGCGCTCGCGAACGGCGAGAAGGGCGACCCGCTGACCGTCGCCGCAGACTCACTCCACACGGGCGTGTACGGCTACGAAACGGAGAAGCGGGCGCTCATCCTGGCCATCATCGGCGGCGCGACGAACACGCCGGACGTCCGCGGGAAGTTTCACGTGCTTTTCATCGGCGACCCGTCGACCGGAAAGTCCCAGCTCATCAACCGCGTCAACGAGATCGCCGCCCGGTCCATCTCGGTGAGTGGCCAGCAGTCTTCGTCGGCGGGCCTCGTCTCAACCGCCACCCAGGGCGAGTTCTCCGACGGTCGGTGGACGCTCTCGCCGGGTGCGTTCGTCAAGGCGAACGAGGGCGTCGTCACCATCGACGAGCTCGACGACATGGACCCGGACCACCGGAGTTCCATGCTCGAACCGATGGCGAACCAGAAGGTCAGCGTCTCGAAGGCGGGCATCAACGCCACGCTGTCGACGAAGACGGCGGTCCTCGCAGCGGCAAACCCCAAGGGCTCCCGGTTCGACCCCTTCGACGCCCTGGCGGAACAGTTCGGGTTCGCGTCGAACCTCATCAGCCGGTTCGACCTGGTGTTCACGTTCCGCGACCAGCCCGACCAGGAGGACGACGCGGACATCGGCAACCACGTCACGCAGTACCGGGACGCGAAGATTCGGGCCGAACGCGGCGAGGAGATCCCCGAGGAACAGCAGGAAGTCGTCGACCAACCCGTTCCCGACGACACGCTGCGCATCTGGCTCGCCCTGGCCAACCAGCAACCGGACCCCGTGTACGAGAGTGACGAGGTCCGCCAGCAGCTGGTCGACAGCTTTGTCACGCTGCGCGGGGCGAACGGCTACGCCGAAGACACGGAAGTCCCGGTGACGTTCCGGAAGCTCCCCGGCGTCGAGCGCATTGCCCGGGCCCACGCCAAGCTGGAGTTCTCGCCGGTCATCACCCAGCGCCACGCCGACCAGGCGATGGACATGGTCGGACAGTCCATGCAGGACTACCAGAAGACGGAGGACGGCAAGTTCGACGCGGACATCGCGGAGACAGGGTCGTCGAAGTCCCAGAAGAAACGGGCAGAACTCATTGAGGGCGCCATCAAAGACCTCCAGTCCGCCTCCGACGAGGACATGGCGAAGGTGGACAAGGTCATCGCCGAACTGGACGGCGACGTCGACGCCGATCGCGTCGAGGACCACATCCAGAAACTCATGCACAGGAAGGGCGAGGCAATCGAGCCCCGAACGGGCTACGTCCGCTACCTGGGGGAGTGGTGAACCCCTGCCCCACCCCCTCACCGAAAACGTTAAGCCACTAGAACATGATACGTTCACATACGCACCGGGCGCTCACCAGAAACGGTCCTGAGGCCGAGCTGACGCGACGACGCCCAGGGTCGAGCCACCAGGCTCATTTTACTTGTTCAAATGTCACAGGCAGTTAACACATCCAGCGGCAGCGACGCGAGTCCAGCCCGCCAGGGAGACGGCAGTCTCTCGCTGAAGGCAGCGCTGGAGTGGTTCGAGGAGCACGTCTGGCACACGCACCAAATCTGCTCGAACTGCTTCGCCCGGCTCAAACACTCCCAGGAAGTCCAGCGGGACGCGTGGGGGCACACCGAAACGGACTCCTGGAGAAGCGAGACCGCGACGCTGGAGCACGGCCACGACCCACTCCCAGACCCGCCGAAGACGACCTGCGAAGAGTGCGGGTCGATGCGCGGGCTCAAGCAGTACGACACGCTGTCAAAGGGGCAGGCCGTCGACCGCGTCCCCGAGCTGGTCGACCGCGTCCAGGAGGCGGGCTTCCTCGTCGACGTCGGGACCGTGTACGGCGTCGTTCGCGAGTACAAGCGCTCGGAGGACCACGCCAGCAACGACAAGGAGATCTTCGCCGTCGCGACCGCGCTCGGAGTCGAGAAAGCATGAGCACGCACTCCGCCGACGTTTCGAGAGACCCCTCGGAGTACCGTCTCTCCATCCACGCCCAGCAACGTCGGCGGGAGCGCGACATCGAGTGTTCGGAGATCGCTGAGGCGATTCGAGGTGGGGAGGTTCGCAACACCGACGACGTCGACCTCCGCCACTTCGTCTACGAACTCCCAGACGCGGACGTCCCGGTCTACGCTGCGGCGGACGTCACGTCGGGCGAGATCGTCACCGTCGGCTGGAAGGACCAGTAACGCAGACCCCGATGACCCCGACGCGAGGGTGAGGGTCTGCATCGTCGCACGAAGCGGGCATCTACCATCGCCGACGCGGTCCAGTTGCATACGTTCTGGCCTACATCGCTTTCCGTCAGTTCCCGTTGCGCCCGCTATCTGCCGGCCACTGGGAGCGACCACGGGGCTACAAGCCCGGGGACAACCCGGGACGCCACGTGGCCGTGCCAGGGTTCGATTCTCCTGAGGCCGGCCTTTAAACATGAGATACTCCAGAGAAGACTGTATCGAGGCCCTTCGGAAGGCAGCCGAAGAGTATGGACCGGACCTCACGGTAACGCAGTACCGAGAAAGCGGCTTCTGTCCGAGTGACCGGACCATCCTGAACAGGTTCGGAACTTGGAATGAAGCAAAGGAGGCTGCCGAGCTCGACGCTACTCGCGTTGGTCTCACGCTGGACAACAAGTACGGCCCAGCGGGATATAGGACCACACCGGACGGCTACTGCAGCTGGCAGTTCCAGGAGTTCGGCGACTGGGCTGCCGTGAAAGTCCACCGGCTACTCGCAGTTTCCGAGTTCGGGTTCGATGCAGTAACCGACAAGGTGGTCCACCACAAGAACGACATCCCCTGGGACAACAGACCTGAGAACCTCGAACCGATGGGGCGTGCCGAACACACGGCCCACCATCGCGAACAACAGGAAGCGCGGCGCGCATCTACCTCGTGATTGGCACTATCAGGTTCGACTCCTGAACGAGGCCTCCCCTCGCCGGCGGCTTGCCTACCCGTCGTCGAGGGCGCCACGTAGTCGGTCACCCACCCCCCGACCGACACGTAGCTTCCACCACACGCTCCTTTTCCGTACCAGTCGCCAGCAGTACACGCTCGGGCGCAACCCCCGGGGGCGACCATCGAGCAACAGCATGGCACCATGTCAACGACCAATACCACCCTTCTCGACGAGATCGCGGAGTACAACGACTCGCTCGACGACTGCCTGAGAGGCCGATTCGGGATGACGCTCAAGACCTTCAAGACCATCAAGGCGACAGCCCAGCTCGTCGGCGCCGGTGCCGGTGTATACGCAATGTCACTCGGCGCCCCACCGCTGGCGACGTTCGCCCTGATGGCCATCATCATCTCCGGGCCCGAAGCCATCGAGTATCTGATCAACGACGGCGACCCCCACCGATGAACGTCCCCAACGCCGGCGAGTTCATGGACGACCACGAGGAGCAACACGCCGTCGGCGCCGGGCTCGCACTCGGCTTCGGTGCCGTCGTCGCCGGCGAGTACGGCGCGCTCGCCATCCTCCCCGCACTCGTTCAGCAGGCACTCGAACGCAAGCGACGTCCCAAGGCGTCCGCCACGCAGGACCTCGCGAACGACATCCGCCGTGAGGTCCACTACTTCGTCGCGGCGGCCGTCGTCGGTGGCCTCCTCGGCGCCGTCGTGCTGGTCGCGACCGGCGGAACGCTCCCTCTGTAGTCATGACCGCCGAGCATCCCGAAGACTGGACGCCCGCCCGGGGCGCGTTCACACAGGAGGCGCTGGAGATCGCCCTCGACGGCCTGGAGGACGAGGCGGACGAGTACGATGGAGAGTTCGCGGCGGGGATACGCTACGCGGAGCAGTACATCGCGGAGGCACTACAGACCGATGAGTGAGTTCGTGACCGAGGACGGCGTCCCCACCAGCGGGATCTGCAACGCCTGCCAGACGCCCGGTGCCGATGCCCGGCTGGCTGATGGCGAGCTCTACCACATCGACTGCGCCCCGGAGGAACTACTGGGATGAGCGACGATATCTGCGGCGCCGACACCACGGGAGAGGAGCCGTGCCAGAACCCGGCCGGCGAGAACGGCCGGTGCTGGATACCTTCCCACAACGACGCCGGCGCGGAGAATCCCGCCGGGCGTCCGTCGAAGTTCAACGACCAGCGCGCCCTGGACGCCATCGAGGCTGCCCGGGAAGGCCTGAGCAAGGCTGGGTGTGGTCGTGCCGCAGGTGTCGCCGACGGTACCATCCAGAACTGGCTCGACGCCAACCCGACGTTCACCGACGAAGAGGGTGAGGAGCGAGAATTTTTCCGTGCCTTCATGCGCGCGCGTCGGGTCGGCGAGACGAACCTCGTCCAGGGCGGGCTCTACGACGAGGATACGGACTCGTCGATGGCGAAGTTCCTGCTGGCCTCGTCGTTCGACTACAAGAAGACCGAGCAGCGGGAGGTGACCGGCGAGGGCGGCGGGCCCGTCCAGGTCGACGTCAACGAGACGATCGTCGAGACGCCCCACTCCGAGGAGGACTGACCCATGAGCACCGACACCGTCACCGTCGACTGGAAGTGGACGGACTACCAGGCGAAGGTCCGGGACGCCCTCGAGGCGGCCGAGCACGACCTCGTCGTGTTCCGGACGGGCTACGGTGGCGGGAAGTCCATCACGGGAGCGCAGTGGATCCACCGCGGCGCCCTGCAGCTGGACCACGGCGAGAGCCTGGTCATGGCGCAGGACTTCCAGAAGGGGCGAGGGACTACGTTCAAGGTCTACTGGGAGACGCTCCCCGGCGAGAACACCGTCCCCGACGATGCCGAGGGCGATCCCGAGAACTCGCCTATCATCGCTGGCTACAACGCCAACGAGAATCGGGTCACGTACATCACCGGGCACAAGGTCCGCCTCGGGAGCGCGGACAAGTGGAACCGGTACGCCGGTGGTGAGTTCCACCGCATCTGGTGTGACGAGGTCGCTCACTACGACAACACGGACCTTTACCGGCTCCACGAGATGCTCGTCACTCGCCAGCGGACGGCGGCGGGCCCCAACACCACGCTCTGGACGTCGACCGGCAACGGCTACAACCAGTTCTACGATGTCACCGAGCGCCAGGTCAACAAGGACGACGAGCCACTCCCGTGGGCGGACTCCATGAAGGTCATCGTCGCGTCGACGGAGCACAACACGCTCCTCCCCGAGGACGGCCTGGAGAAGATCAAGAACCAGTTTCAGGGCACCGCTCGCGAAGAGCAGGGCCTCCACGGTGGCTTCGCCGCTGCGGAGGGGCTCGTCTACGACGATTTCAACCGCAACATGCACGTCGTCCAGGCGGAGGACGTCGCCGACCGGCTCGTCGAGGGCCACGCCATCTACGGCTACGACGCCGGGTGGGACGACCCGCGCGTGGTTGTCGAGATCCGTCGCACCCACGCCGACCAGTACGTCGTCTGGGACCTCTTCTACGAGTCCGAGTCCCGGCTGGCCGAGCTGGTCGACCCCGACGACGTCCTCGACGACCCGGCGTGGATGGACGGCCGGCCCGAGGGCTACGTCTACTGCGAGCACGAGCCTGCCCACATCCAGCAATTTCGGCAGGCAGGCTGGCCGGCGGTGAAGGCGGAGAAGAGCCTCGACGGTGGCATCGACCACGTCCGCGACCGGCTGGCGACGGACGGCGAGGGCCGGCCGGGCCTGCTCGTGACCGAGCGCTGTTCCGACCTCATCCAGGAGTTCCTCTCCTACAAGGAGGAGCACGTCGGGAAGGCCGCGGCGAAGGACCACGCCCTGGACGCCCTTCGCTACGCGCTGTTCACGCACACGCCGGCGCCTGACCAGGACGACGACTCGACGGGAGTGAGCTACATATGAGCGAACACGAATCTGACGACCAGAAGGTATCGGTCAACGTCGAGGGGATCGGTGGTGGCAGTGGCGCACTCTCCAAGGCGGAGAACAGCACGCAGCTGGCCGAGCGCCGCATCCAGCGCCTGGGGAAGGGCATCAAGCCGCCGTACAACCCCGACCGGCTGGCTTCCTTCCTCGAACTCAACGAGACGCACGCGACAGCCGTCCGCAAGAAGGCGCGCTACGAGGTGGGCTTCGGCTTCGACATCGTCCCCCAGGAGGACGTCGAACCCGATGAGGCCAGTGACGAGGAACGGGAGACGGTCACCCAGTTCTGGCGGGGCCGCGACTCGCGCTGGTTGACCGGGCCGCACCAGTCGGCCGAACCCACCACGCCGGAGGAAGTGAAGGAACTCGCCCGACAGGACTACCACTCTATCGGGTGGGCCTGCCTGGAGATCCTGGCCAACGCGGAGGGCGAGCCGGTCGGCCTTGCCCACGTGCCGGCGAACACGGTCCGCGTTCGGAAGCCCCAGTCCGGGGAGGAAGACGAGCGAGCCATCGGGCACGACGCGCCGAAGGACTTCGAGGCGCGGGGCTACGTCCAGATACGCGACGGTCGGCGCCGGTTCTTCGGCGTCGCCGGCGACCGATACCGTGGCCAGGGCGAGGGCGACTCTCGCGAACCCCTCTTCGTCGACAAGAAGAACGGCGACGTCGTTCGTGGGAGTGCGGAGGAGCTGGACAACGGGCCCGCGAACGAACTCATCTTCATCCGGAACCCCAGTCCGCTCGAACAGGAGTACGGCATCCCGGACTGGGTGTCGGCCATCCGAACCATCTCCGCGGACGAGGCGGCGAAGGACTACAACCGCGAGTTCTTCGACAACGACACCATCCCGCGGCTGGTCATCAAGGTGACTGGCGGGGAGCTTACTGAGGAGTCCAAGAAGGACCTCAAGCAGATGCTCCACGGGCTTCGCGAGGAGTCTCACCGGACGGTCGTCCTCGAGGTCGAGAAGTTCCAGCAGCAACTCGACGAGGACGTCGAGATCGAACTCGAACCGCTGGGGCAGGGCATCAGCGAGGAGATGGACTTCCGGGAGTTCCGGGAGAAGAACGAGCACGAGATCGCGAAGGTCCACGAGGTGCCGCCGCTCCTCATCGGCGTGACGGAGACGTCGAACCGGAGCAACTCCCAGGAGCAGGTGCGCGACTTTGCGACGAACGTCATCGCGCCGGAGCAGCACAAGTTCGCCGAGCGGCTCTACCAGATCATCCACCAGCAGGCGTTCGGCGTCTCGGACTGGACCATCGAGTACGAGCTGCGCGGCGCCGACCAGCCCAAGGAAGAGGCGGCCATCGCCCGCCAGAAGATTCAGGCTGTCCGGGGCGCCATCCCGGTAAACCGGGCGCTGGAGATGATCGGCGAGGATCCGCTCCCCGACGACCACGAGGTCGACGGCGACACGCTCGTCTCTCAGGTCGGGCAGGACCCCACTGGCGGGCAGCCAAACGGAGGCCGTCCGGGCGGTGACGCGGCCGTCGATGCCCACTGCCCGCCGCCGGAGAACAAGATCGGCGAGCGTGACTGGGCCGACGTCGAGGCCGACCTCGCCCAGAAGGACCCGCTCGAACAGACGCAGTTCTCCAGTTCGAACCTCGACGAGGGCCTCTACGACTTCGGCGAGCAGGAACTCTATCTCTCGTTCAAGCGCGAGGACGGAACGAACTCCCTGTACGCGTACGTGGACGTCCCGGCGACGGAGTGGTCCGGGCTGGTGAACGCCTCCAGTCACGGGAGCTACCACTACGATAGCATCCGGCTGGAGTACCCCTACATCGAGATCACCAACTTCCACGACCGCCTGCCGGAGGGGCCAAGCCCCGACCCGGAGGACGTCCCCGACGACATCCCGACGTAGGCGATCACTGATGACCGCGGGCGCTCCCCGACGTCCCGCGCGAGGTTCGACCGGGCATCAAGGATTCTTCGACCACACATGACTGACAAGACTACGAAGCGCGGCGAGAAGCGCGGCGTCCTCTCGACCGGTCGAGCCAAGGAGCTCGGGAAGACGAAGGACGCCGACGCTGACGCCGCCGACGAGGACGATGAAGCGGAGGAGTAACGGATGTTCACAAGACTGACTGATCGAGTCCTGTCGCCCCTTCTCGGCGATCGGAGGGCGAACAGCGACACACGCCATCGGCCGCGATGGTGGCCCAGGAACTTCGACAAGCGCTGGCTGGGTGAACGTCTCGCTGTAATGGACATCGCGCCGTACAAGCCACCCTACCGACGCCACATCAAGGCGAAGGCCTGGGTCTGTACGAGCGTGTTCACCCGGCACGCGATTCTCGAAGCAGACCTCGATGAGCGGACTCTGGAGGTGAACATCTACTGATGCCGCCGGTAGCGAAGGCGGGCGGCCAGCAGTTCCGCAAGGACGTCGAGTTCGTCACGAAGGACGACGACGAGCAGGTCGCCGCCGGCATCGTGATGGTACCGGACAAGGCCGACCTGCAGAACGACTTTGCCCGAGAGGGCACCATCCGCGGGTTCGCCGACCAGTTCGAGACGTTCGTCGACGCCGGCGAGGCGGGCGGCGGCATCATGCACGCCGTCTTCCCGGACGACTGGATGGACCTCGAACGCAACGAGGTCCTGGACGAACCCGAGACGATCGGCGGGCGGGACGTCGACGCCGGCGCGTGGGTTCAGGAATGGGGCATCCAGAACGACGGCCTCTGGGAGCTCATCGACGACGACATCCTGACGGGCTACTCTATCGGCGCGATCCAGGTCGACTGGGACGGTCCGTACGAACAGGACGAGGCCGACGACGTCGACACCTCGGCGATCCCCGACGACGAACTCGTCTGGGAGCTCATCGACGGTATCATTCGCGAGGTGTCGGCGGTCGACATCCCGGCCGTGCCCGACGCGGAGATCCTCGAGACGAAGGCCGATGCGGAGAAGCGCCTGGGCGACTACGTCGGGGACCAGGACGGGTTCATCGAGGAAGCACTTCAGCGGGGCCACTCCGAGGCCGAGGCTGAGCAGCTCTGGGACGTCTGGAACTCGGCCATGCAAGTGGAGGGATCCGCCGAACCGGGCAACAAGGACAGCCTGCGAGAAGCAGCCAAGGCGTTCCTCGGCTCGCTCACCGGGACCGATGACGACGGCACGGACAGGAAGACGTCCGAGGCCCCGGACCAGGCGAAGGAGGGGCGGACCCTCTCGACGGCGAATCGCAACCGGCTGTTCGCGACCATCGACTCCTCGCTGGACATCCTCCAGGACGCCAACGTCGACCACGGCATGACGCGGTTCACCGACCGCGACGACGTCGCCTTCGACCTGAGCGAGCACAGCGCTCGCACGTGGGCAGAGGACGACGATCCCGAGGACGACGACGAGGATGAGGAAGAAGAGCCGGAGGAAGAGGACGGCAAGAACGCAGCCGGCGGCGAGACGCCGGGCGACAGCAACACCACAGACATGAGCGACGACAACAACGACGACCCGATGGCCGACGCCCCGGAATGGGCGAAGGCCCTCAACGATCGTATCGACGACATGGAGGGAGACAAGGACGCCGGCGGCGAGCCGGACGACCCGCTCGACGACGCACCCGAGTGGGCGAAGGGTCTCGCCGAGCGCGTCGACGAGATCGAAGAGAAGGCCCTCGACGACGACAGCGAGGAGGAGATGCCCGAGTGGGCGAAGGAACTCGAAGCGCGCATCGACACTATCTCGCAGCAGAGCGGCGTGTCGACGCAACTCGAAGCCGGCGCCGAGACCGAAGAGGACGAGGAAAGCGGACTCGGGGGCCTGGGGAAGGCCCTCTCCTGAGGTGAGCACTACATGAGCAACACTACCATCGACGCAGTGCGACAGCAGAACCAGCAGGCTACCCTCTCGCAGAAGGACGTCGACCTCGCGACGCTCGACGGCTTCCAGCTCCCCTCGGACGTCACCGAGGAGTTCCTGGAGCGGATGCAGAAGGAGGTCAACATCCTCGGGATGGCCGACACCATGACGCTCGCGCGTCTGGAGCAGGAAGTCCCGCAGTTCGGCGTGCCGCTGCTCTCGGGCAACCAGCGCTCGGAGGAAGCATCCCGAACGACGAACTCCGGGGTCGACTCGGGGCACGTCAAGTTCAACGCGACGGACAAGAGCTACTACATCCTCGTCGAGCCGACCCGCGACGCGCTCAAGAACACGCACTACGGGCCGGACCAGTTCGGCGACTACATCGTCGACCAGTTCGTCCAGCGGTGGGGGAACGACGTCGGCCTCATCGGCATCCGCGCGAACGCGGACAGCGGCAACCTCCAGGCCATCGGCGGCGACGCGTCGCTCGACAGCACCTGGAACGGCTGGATTGCCATCGCCGAAGGCGAGGACAGCGCCTCCGACCGCATCGGGCTGGAGAACACGGCCGGCGGCGAACTGACGACGATGCCGGAGGTCGACATGGCCTCCGCGGCGCCGGACACGCAGATGTTCAACGACACGATCCAGAAGCTGGATTCGCGCTACCGCGACCCCGACGACGTGGTCTTCCTCATGTCGCCGGACAAGGTCCAGGAGTACGTCTTCTCGCTGACCGAGCGCGAGGACCCGCTGGGCAGCGCCGTCGTCTTCGGCGAGTCCGACATCACGCCGTTCAGCTACGACGTCGTCGGCGTGAACGGCTGGCCGGACAGCTACGCCATGCTCACGAACCCCGACAACCTGGCGTTCGGGCTGTTCGAGAACATGGAACTCGACCAGACGACCGACACGGACAAGGTCCACGAGGACCGCCTCCACTCGCGCAACTGGATGGAAGGGCAGTTCGACTTCCAGATCAAGGAGCTCCAGGCTGGCGCTCTCGTGACGAACATCGGGTGATCCCCGATGACTGAACCCACCACGAACGCCCGGGTCCGCGACTACTTCGAGGGCACGGGCGGTTCGTACGCCGAGACGCTATCGCCGGGCAACGGCGCTGCGGTGGCGCCGAGCGAAGACACACGCACGGCCGTCGTCACCGCCGACGGAACGAACACGGTCGACCTCTCGAACAACGAGCGCGAGGGGCACGAGGTCACGGTCGTCCACAACGGCGGTGCGAACACGCCGACGATCGCCTTCGATGACGCTGACTTCGTCGGCACCGGGCCGGCCAACATGACCAGCGCCGGGGCCACCGCGACGGTTCGCAACATCGACGGGACGGCCGCCGGCTGGGTCGTCACCGGAACGGGGAGTGCCTGACCATGCCTCGGGTTGAGAAGACCAGGGGCGGTCGGGTGTACATCCGCCCGCTCGACGAGGAGTTCATGGTCGGAGACCAGGCAACTGTCGGTGACGATCTCGCGAGCCATCTCGTCGACGAGCGCGGCGACTTCGAGGTGGTCGACGACGCCGGCGATGGCGACGGCGGCCAAGAGGACGAGCCGCCCGACGAACAAGTGGACGGAGACGATGAGGACGTCGAGATCTGCGGCGAAGAGATGAGCGACGGCGAGGTCTGCGAGCGACCGGCCGACGAGTGCCCCTATCACGGCGACGAGGAGGACTGACGCATGGGCCGTTCCGCCAACGAGACCATCGACATCGAGACCGCTGGGAACAGCGTCTCCGTCGAGCTGGGCGGCGCGACGATCGTGTCGCTACACATCCGCGGCGACGCCGCAGCATCCTACCAGTGGGACGCGAAACCCCGGGGAGGTAGCTGGGTCCAGAACATCGGGACGGAACACTCGGGCAGTAGCGACTACGACGAGGTCTTCGAGACTGGTGTCGAGGAGGTTCGTGTTCGCTGTTCCAGCGGGACTGGTAGCGCCGGCGACTCTGCCAACATCTACCTCTCGGCCGGCGGCGGGTGACATCAACACATGGCTACAGGCTACTGCACCGTCGAGGACGTCCGCCGAGCGCTGCGGAAGGCCAAACTTCCGGGCGACGTCGGCCAGGACCGCGACATCGCCATCGACGCGATCGCCTCCCGGACCGAGTGGCTGGAGAAGACCATCTCCCGCCACTGGTACGAACCCAGCGGAATCACCGAGGACGATGATGACCTCATCCCGACGAGCCCGAAGACGCGGGACGACGAGCACGACATCCAGACTCACGGGGCGCTCGTCGACGGCGCGAGCGAGCGCGAGCGGTATCGCTACTCGCGCAACTCCGATGCGCTGCTGGAAGCAGGCCCGCGGCACGACCGGCAGCGCCGTCAGGACCTCCGCCGCGAGCCGAAAGAGGAGATCCGCCTCGCCTTCGGCGAACTCTGGGACGACACCGTCCCGGCGTATACGCGCATCACCCTCGCCCGGAAAGACGCCGACGCAATCAACGAGCTCTCGGTCGTGAACGCCGACGGCGGGTTCGACGACTGGGTCGGCAGCAACGACTACGACGGCGGCGTCGGCAACACCCACCGCGGCGAGGACTACTGGGTGCGCGTCAACAACGGCGGCGTGTCCGAGCTGTACCTGGACGTCCACGCGATGGACGATGACCTCGTCTCGCTATCGAACGCGGTGTACGTCGACCTCGATTACGGCCACGAGGGCATCCCGCGCAACGTCCGCCGGGCGGTCGCGTTCCTCGCCGGGTCGGACCTCGTCGAGGAGGCGGTCATCGAGATCCCCGACAACGCGACGCTCTACAACGTCGACACCAAGGCCGAGGAGATGCGCTCGAAGGCGGAGGAACTGCTCGACGTCTACCACGAGGGCGACCTCGGGATCAACCAGTGAAGCTGGAAGCCGACTTCGAGCAGAAGGCTCGCGAGGCGCTCCTGGACGATGTCCAGACGACGCTCGTGGGCGAACAGGCCAACCTCATCTACGAGTTCGTCGAGCTCGTCCACACCAACCTGCGAGCCTACGGGCAGCGACATGGCTACGATGTCGAGTCCACGATCGACTCGCTTGGCCAGCCCGAAGTCGACCGGTCGACGAACACAATTTCCGTCACGATCGGCTGGGAGTCCGAGCAAATGGGCCGCTGGGAGTTCGGGGTCAGCCCGCACACCATCGACGGCGACCCGCTGCTGAGCTTCGTCTGGGAGAATCCGCCGCAGTGGGTTCGCCAGGAGTTCGACCAGGCACGGACCGGCGGCGGCCAGTTCGCCTCGGGCTGGCGCGTGTTCTTCCAGTCTGTCGACCACCCCGGCATCCCCGAGTCACGGGCGATCCGTGATGCGATGAACGGCCTTCGCAGAGTGATCCAAGCATGAGCAATCCAGAAGTCGACTGGGTACTCGCCCAGCTGGCCAGCGTCGTCACCGACGTCGGCAACAACTACACGGCTCGGAACGGCGACCCGGTGACGGTCAAACGCGTCGACCGTGACGAGAGTGACGTCCTCGAGGACGGCGTCCGCGATCTCGAAAACGAACTCCAGCAAGGGTGCTACCTGGGAGCGACGCTGGCCGACGTCGTCTCCGACCCGATCGGCACCGAGTACGATCACGCCAGAGAGGCCGTCGTCGGGCTGCGAGTCGTTGGCCTCCACAACTCCGAATGGGGTCACGTCGACGAGGATGGCACCGACGGCGTCCCGTGGCGCAACGGTAGTGATGGCCTGGTCGACCGGGTTCGGACGGCGCTGCTGTCTGAGCGGACCTGGCCTGACGCTGGCGGGGCGAACGTATCGTACACGGACCTACAGTTCACGAACGAATCGCCGCAGTCCAGCAACTATCAGGACTTCTACCGCTGGGACGTCGACGTCGTCTTCGACGGCTTCGAGACGTTGCCCTGACGCGGCCTTTTCATTACGGAAACAGATACCATGGGAGACACTATAGACCGCATCCCCAACACGATAGAGTCGCGCCGCAAGCACCCGCGAATCCCCGAGCAGGGTGACAACTACTACCTCGAAACCCCTGACCTCGCCGTCATCGGTGGCGAACTGGTCATCTCGGGCGGGTCGTTCGTCGTGTTGGATACCAGTTCGGACGAGGTCGTCCTCGTCGAGCTGGACGCGCGGGCAGCGGAGAGTGCGATCTCCCTCTCCGGCAGCGGTACGTCCGACGTCTGGTACGACGTCGATGGGCGGTCGGTCGTCGTCGGCAGCAACCCCGGCGCGCCGTCGTTTCGACTCGGTTCAGTTGACTTGGATGTGGAGACCGCGACGGTCGGCGGAGAGAACCCGGAGTACACTCTGGCGGCGTTACAGACAGACTCCATCAAGAACATCGTGGACCACGTCGCCGGGACCGACAAGGACCTCCCGACTGTCGTCAACGACGACGCCGTCAGTGGAGACCGAATTTTCGTCGGGCCTGGGACGCATGAAGTCGGCGCGGTATCTAACTTCAAGGACGATCTGGAGATCGTTTGTGCTGGTCGCCATCTGACGACGATTCGACGGACAGCGCCCGTCAAGATTTTTGATGCTCTGGACGTGGATGGGTGGTCGCTGACGGGTTGCACGCTCGACGGCAACGAGGCAAACGTCCAAGACACGGGCATTCCGAACCTCAGCATTCGAGGGAGTAGTTCGGACTGGGATGTCAACTCCGTCATCAGTCGCGACCTGTACGAACAGGATGCTGGTGGCGGGGCGAACCACTCGTTCTCGGTACGCCCAGCGGACGGTAATGCGCCCTCTGCCGGTACATTTAGAGAATGTTCGGCCATCAACTACGGTGACGACGGCTGGTCGATTATCGCCAACGTCGGCGGAACACCGAAACCGACCGACATCGACATCATCGACCCATTCATCGACGGGAGCGGGACTACCAACAGCACAACTCACACGGGTATCGAACTGGAACACGGAGTGAACAGTATTAGTGTGCGCGGTGGCCGAATCTTCGGGACCTACGGCCCTGCCATCATCTGCGAAAGCACTGGAACGGACGACGACGCGAACGCTCACATCGAGATTTCGGGCGTCACGATCGACCAGGAGACAAGCGCAAGCGGCGCGGCGGGGACGGCGATTCGGGTTGCCCACGGTTCTGACCCGTCCACCCACTCGCACATCACCCTCGACGACCTGAGTATTCGCAACGTTCAGGACGGCGTTCTGGTCACGAACGCGACTGGCATCTCCGTCGACGGAACGGCCATCGAAGCAGGAGGGACAGCATGTGTCCAGGTTCGTGGGGTCGACACCTCCCGTTTCTCCGTGTCCGATACGGTACTCGTCGGGGCTGACCACGCCATCGACGCCGAAGATGCCTCTGACATCTCCCTCAACGGTGTCCGTGGATACGACCAGACGAACTTCCCGTACAAGCTACACGCCTCACTTGGGGATGTCGACGCTGTTGACTGTGTGGCGGCTGGGTCGACTAACCAGGGATGGATCGTCGCCTGTGATGGAACGACTCTCTCCCACGTCAGAGCATACAACAACGGGTCTGATGGCTTCGAGATCAACGCCGACGACGTAGTAATCGACGTGGCGAAGGCCGTTGATAATGGTACCTACGGCTTCGACCTGAACGGTACTGATATCAGACTATCCGACTGGGAAGCCAGCGGCAACGTGCAACAGGTCAACACGGCAGGGGCGACCCGCCCGCTGCTGAACGGCGTCGGTCAGGAAAGCGCGTCTGCAGAGACGCCGACAGCGGCCAACTGGCAGATCGGAGATACCGTCGACTTCACCGACTCGGGAGACGGGTCGGGAACGGGCGTCTATCAGCTCATGCCTGACGAAACGTGGGCGACTATCGCGTAACACTCCGGGGCCAACTCTATCAGCTGATTCTTCCTCCGCTTTTTGAAACAACCCCTGATGACGCGCCCGTAGTCGCGGCGGGCGTCGAGGATACCACGCGGCGTTTTCGGTGCTAATCATCATGATGACCACAGCGTACAGTAGCGGAGGTATCGCATGACGGGGGCCGGCAGCCCCACCGTCGCGGTCGTGAAGGAGGACGGCTTCCGGACGCTCCCGGGGACGCCGTCGTATTTCCTCCCGGGCCGCAACATCACGTTCGACGAGATTTCGTTGGGGAACGCACTCCAGCGGATGCGGTCGCCGACGAACGAAGAGGCAGTCGACAGCATCGCCACCAACCTCGAGGGCGCGCTGTCGGCGTCGTGGGTCGTCTCCCAGGACACCCACACGAACGTCCGCGACCTCGTCTTCAACGACGGCGGGACGGGCTTCACCAGCGGCCTCGCGAACACGTCGCGGTGGTACCTCGGCCTGAACTACTCGACTGGTGGAGCGGTCGCGACAGTCGAGCGCGAGCTGGAGGGCGTCATCCCGCTGGACTACAGCATCCAGTACACGCAGGGCGGCGTCATCCGGGCGTCGATGACGATGGGCTACGCTGCTGAAGGGAACGCGACGAGCATCACGCCCGGGACGATCTCCGGGCCGACCGATGGCGGCGACGTCCCGTTCCACGGCGCCAACTTCTCCATCGACACCAGCGCCCAGACGAAGCTGCAGAGCGCGACGCTGTCGTTCTCGAATCTCTACCGGTACCACGACGGCGCCTCGCGCTACCCCGTCGACGCCGTCCTGGCGGCGCCGGAGGTCTCCCTCGAGGCGACGTCGACGTTCAGCGAGACGGACCAACTCGAACTCGCCTATGGGTCGTCGGGCGCCACGTCTACAGAAGACTCGCTCACGAACGTCGCCGGCGAGGTGTCGTTCGACGTCGACGGAAGCACGGTCGCGACGTACACGCTCCCGAAGATGAAGTGCGACACGCACAACTGGAACTCGCTCGTCGACGCGGAGTCCGACGCGGCCGAGCAGACGTCGTGGCACGCCAACGGAGGTATTTCGGTCGCATGAGCCTGACCGAGGAGACGCGGACGCTGGGCGAGGAGTTCGACCGCCTGGACGAGCGTCTGGACGATGTCGCCGACCGCCTCTCCGACACGGAGGGTGGGACGGCGTCGGGCCAGGCACTCCTCCAGGAGGCCAACAGCGTCGAGACGCAGCTCGGCGGCGTGGGCTACCTCATCGACGAGTACGGCGAAGAGGCCGAGGTGGCCATCGCCGGCCTCGACGCTGGCGAGTACGCCCGCGTCCAGGACCGTGCCGAGGCCATCCGCTCGCAACAGGACCACCCGGGCGACGTCCCGGGAGCGCGGAGCAACGTCTTCGCAGCAATGGGGCTCGTCGACGCGCCGTTCCTCGCCGATCCTGACGACGAGGACGACGGTGGCGACTCGCTGGACGCGAAGGTGTCGGCCGTGGCGTCCCAGCCCATCGGCGTGTCGAAGTGGCTCGAAGCGGTCGCGAACAGCCTGACGACGGTGTCCCAGGGAAACTTCAAGCCCTTGAGCGAGCGACTCGCGGAGAGATCGGAGGGCTGAGCCATGCCGAACAGGTCGACTACGCCGTCTCGGTCCTCGGTCTCTACGGCCACTCACCGGAAGACGTCCGGGAGATGCCCTGGCGAGACGTCCGGCTCATCCTCGCCATGCACCACATGACCAACGGAGGGATCTGACCGTGGCGGAGTTCGGCGCCGCCGCAACCCTCGAAGTCTCTGTCTCGGACAGTGAACTCCGAGCGGCGCGCAGTCGCATCGAAGACGAGCTGGGCGACGTCGAGGTGGGCGTGTCGACGCCACCCTCTCGAACCCCGCCGGGGACGGCCATGAGCGACGGCGGCCTCGGAAGCGTGGACGCGCTCCTCTCGGCGCAACTGGAGGCGCTCGAAGACATCCACGAAGAACTGGAGACGATCGGCGCCAGCGGCGGCATGGGCGGCGGCGGTGGCGGTGGTGGCGCTGGGGGAACGATCCTCGCCGGCCTCGGCGCACGGAGTCTGCTCGCGGGCGGGACTGCTGCAGGTGTTACGGCGGCCGGTACGACGGCACTGGCAGCCGGGAGTATCGTTGGGACTGGCGCGATGATCGGCAAGGGCGCTCGGAACGTCATGCAAGGCCAGTTCCCCGACGCGTATGCGCCGTCGTCGGAGGGCATCTCGGGGACGTCCTACGCGTACACGGAGGAAGACGGCATCGGTGGCAGTGCGGAGCCGGTGATCAACCCCGAAGAGATACAGCAGTCGCTCAGCGGTCTGGAGTTCCCCCAGCCGGACTGGGTGTCGATGCTCGACCAGGGCATCGACTTCGCCAAGCCGCCCTGGCTGCAGCAACTCGAACAGGTCCAGCAACAGCAGCCGTCGTGGATGTCTAACCTCAACCCCTTCGGCGGCGGCGGAGGTGGCTCGTCCAGTGCGGACTGGTCGAACGTCCCTTCGGCCCAGCGCAAGCGCTACCAGAACGAGACCGGCACCCGAGACACCGGCTTTCGTGACCTTCGCGTCGACGTCGGTGGCGTCCAGTTCGACATGGACCCGAACCAGCTGCAGCGAGAGATCGAACGCGCCGTCGACGACCTGACGCCGCAGATCGTCGACCAGGCGGTACAGGAAGTCCAGGACCTCGTGCCTGGAGGTGGATTCTAACATGCCACCACTCGGGAAAGCCATCCTCACTGTCGAGGCCGATCCCGACGGGGACGGCAACACCGAAACCGGTGAGTTCCACTTCGTCGACGTCGAGGTGACGCGTGGCCTGCGGACGGGCTACCTCGTCGGCGGCCGCGGTTCGACGACGAACGCCATTCTCGATAGTATCCTCGGCGACGGCGAGTCTCGCCAGCAGGGCGTCTTCCTCGGCTTTGGTGGCGGGACGCAGACCTACGATATCTCCCTCTCGGGCTGGGAGGGGGCGTCTGACCAGTGGGGCGATACGGGTAACGGCGGCAGTGCGACCGACGCGACGGGCGACCCGCGCGAGACGCAGATCGACGTCCTGATGAAGTACCTGACGACGGCGGACCTGGACTCGCGCAACCCGGCGCAATTCGAGTACGGCGAGCACCACTCCGGCGGGTATTACGACCCTGTCAACGTCGTCCCCGAACAGCCGTCGTTCACGCCGCCGATCGACGAGTCGAGTAGCTTCACTGGGCAGCTGACGCTGCTGTCGGCGGCCGACCTGACGAAGGCACTCGACGGGCAGAAACAGAACCCCTACTGAGACATGACCGACAGAAACCTCTACGTATGCAGTATCTCCTCGGACGCGCAGACTCGGGGGCAGGCACAGGCCAACCAGCGGACTGCTCAGCAGGGCATCCTCAACTCGGACACGGGCGCCGTCGAGTCCATCGCCACCGAGCCCGGGGAGCAACGGCTTGTCCTGGAGTACCGAAGCACCTACGCCGAGAAGATGGCCGCCGAGTTGGACGAACTCGCGAACGCCTCGGCCATCGACGAGGTGCCGTTCTACGCGATCGGGACGACGACGCCGTCGGACGGCTACTACACCATCTCGAACGCCTCCACTGGCCGAACTGACCCGCGAGCCTCGGAAATGACGTCCTTCGACGGCCGCCTCACCCACAAGGGGACACGGGCCAGCTATCGCCGCGCCGTCGAGACGAACGTCTCGCAGGTCGACCACCCACTCGGGAACGACCAGACGGCCTACGTCGGTGTCCCAGCGACGGCGTCGAAGGTCCAGTGGTTCGACCGATCGCAGGGGACCGATACGCCAACGCTCGTCGAGACGCGCAGCGCCGAGCTGGGCGACGTCGAGATCTACGACGCCGACGCGGCGCCGTTCGACAACCCGACCATCGTCTACGCCATCGACTACGCCGACGAGGGGCCGACCGACGTCCGTCTCTGGGACGAACGCGGTGTCGGCGACAAGCTCGACGCTGAGGGCGTCCTGCAGTGGCAGAAGGTGTTCGTCTCCTCGCACGACTACACGGGCGAGGCCATCCTCGACAACGGCCTCGTTCGGTTGCGCTTCGACGAGACCGCGCCGTCGCTTTCCGTGGAGCGCTGGGACGACGCAGGCGGCGCGTGGACGTCGCAGTCGCTCGGCGCTTCCAGTTGGTCGTTCGCCGACTTGGACGTCCGCGAGGTGGGTCTGGCGAGCGCCCACGCCGTCGTCGAGTTCACCGACGGGACGAACTCCGTCGACGTGGACTGCTGGGTCAAGCGCGGATGGGAGGACCCGTTGTGGGGTGAGCGAAGTGAGGCGATCCCGGCAGGACTGGTGGACCTCCTCTCGCCGGTCGCGAGCGCGTCGGATTACGAGCCCGGTGAGAGCAAGGGACTGGTTGATAGGGGTGAGCTGTAGATGGTCAATATCATCTGGGAGACAGCCGGCGACTGGGACAGTGCGGCGAGCGATGACGGCGTCGTTCACGAATCCGTCGCGAACACGGATCACGACGATGGCGGAACGGTCAAGCGAGGCTACTCTGCCGAAACGCCGTTATTCGGCACCGACCTCGCCATCTACTGGCCACTTCAGGAGGATAGTGGGTCGACCGCGAACGATTTCTCAGGCGCAGGAAATGACGGCACAGTCAACGGAGCGACGCTTGGAGCGAGCGGGCTACTCGGGACGAGCGCATACGGGTTCGACGGGACCGACGATTACGTCGAGATCGCGGATGACCCGTCGTTTAGCGGGCTGGGATCGTTCACAATCTCGCTCTGGTTTACGCACCAAAACGCGGGCTCGCGGTCGAAAATCGCGGCAAAAGGCGTCGACGTCGGTAGTAATCGCAACTACGAATGGGAGTTTTCCAAGCTGTCGGACGAGACAATCAGATTCGACGTCACCGACGGCACCGACAACACGGAGGTCGTCACCAGCACGAGTACAGCAGAGGGTGTCTGGTATCACGTCGGCGCCGTGTACGACGACGCTGCCGGCGATATCGAGATCTATCTCGATGGGTCACTCGAAGACTCTGCCACGCCCGTCACGATGCAAAACGATGGTGGACCTCTCTGGCTCGGTGCTGAGGCTGACGGAGGAAGCGGGACCGAGTGGCTTGACGGACGGATAGCAGAGTTCCGGTTCTACGACGCGGTGCTCTCGGGAACGCAGCTGCAAACCATCATCGACGTCGTCGAGACGAACGGCACGCTGACGACGGACTGGAGGTCTCCCTGATGGTTGATCTCATTACCTCAGCGACGCTCAACGGTGGGTCGATATCGCTCACCATCGAGCAGGACGACGATGGTGACGGAACGGCGGACGTCACAGAACAGGTTAGCGTCAGCGACGGCGAGACGACCACTGCACTGTCGACCATCACAACAGGGGCCACACAGTACCGGATCTCGCAGGATATCTCGGGAGAGGCGCAACTCCACAGCCATCGGCTTGCCACGTTTGGGGTCACTGGGTTCGCAGTCGCCGACGGGTCGGGAAGCGAGTTCGACCTCTCCTGGGACGGCGACGCTTACCCGTCGGGTGAGTGGCGCATCTTCCGCAGTACTGTCGATAGCCCGACGTATCCAGGCGACTACACGCATATCGACACCGTCTCCGACCCTGGTGCAACGAGTTACACCGACACGCTGCAGAAAGACGGCCGGACGTTCTCGTGGTTCGTCCGTCGTCTCGTCGACGGCAATACAACCGACTCGTCGCGTGTCACGCTCGCGTTTGCTGATGAGGATCAACCCGTTCTGGGCAACGGTGTCGAGGATGAGGTCGCGATCGACAGGGAGACGGCTGTCTCTGGCTACGGTGACGTCAGATTCCAGATCCGAGATACGGGCGAGGCGACCTGGGACAGTAACGCGGCCGGCTACGACGAGCAGGTCATTGACTCGGGGACCATCACGACGATATTCGCTGGTCGCGAGGATGGCGAAGAATACGAGGTTCGGGGTCGGACCGAGGCGGAAGACATCACCGGGGCATGGACTGCTCCGGTCAGTATCGTCGCGAAGCTCCCCGGCATCACTAATCTAACTTCCGACACCGTCACCGAGACGTCCGTCGACCTATCATGGCAAGACAACGCCGACAACGAGGACGGCATCGACGTCGAGCGTGCGAAGCAGTACGACGACGGCTGGGGACCGTTCCGAGATTTCGGGACGCTGGACCCGAACACAGAGGCCTTTGCCGACGATACAGTCTCGCCGAACCGGACGTATCGCTATCGCCTGCGAATCTTCACCGAACATGCGGATGCGACGTCGACGATCGACGTGGACACGGCGACGAACGACGTCCGCCAGACGAACGTTCCAACTCGGGGCTGGTACGTCGAAGTGGACCACCCGAGCGGCCGGACACTCACGCCGAGCATCATCGCCGAGGACGTCGACTACCCGACGCCAGTGAACGACCTGCCGCGTGTGCGTATCCCCATCCCGAAGGCGGACATCTGGCTCAACGACCAGCAGCTCGAGGAGCAACCGCTGCGAGTCTGGCAGGACGGCAAGCGCAAACCCATCGGCCAGCTGGAGAACGTTCGCGAGCGACCGGACCGAGTCATCCTCGAAGGCCGCGGAGGGCTCGCACTGACGAACCGCGTAACCGTCGAGTACACGGAGGAGGAAGCCCAGGCCGGCGCGGCGGACGTCATCGGCCAGACGGGACTGGCATACGACGTCGACGACCCGACGACGGAGACGTCGACCGACGACCGAATGCAGTCGGCGGACACGACGTCGGAGTGGCTCGACCGACTCGCCACGCTCGACGACATCGTCACCGTGGAGAATGGCGTCCTAACGACGTACCAGGTGGGCTACTTTGGCGAGGCAGAGGATGGCACCATCGGCACGAACGGCTCGGTCATCGGGAGCAGCACCTATTCGAGCGAGGAGGCTGTCGGCTTCGACGGCCCGACCGGCCTCCAGCACTTCGTCGAGGTCGACATCGAAACGGACCACGATATCCCGGCCGGCGACGTCCAGTTTGCCGCACGCCTCAACTTCCTCGACGACGGCGACATGGGGTTCAACCTCTTGCTCGATGGCCAGGAGGTGGAGAGCTACAGCGCCGACTCGAACGTCGGCACTGGGACGTCCTGGCGGACGACGAGCCAGTACTCTTCGTCGCTCCCGGCAGGGACGCACACGCTTCGGATCGAGTTCGACGAGGACTCTACTACTGACGACGGGTCGATCGACGTGGATGCGCTGGCGCTGTGGGACGGCCGCTACGCAAGCCAGCCCGGGAATAGCGTCACCGGTGGGGTGTTGTCGTGGGACCTCTACCCTGGCGGCATAGAGCAGGAAATGACCGACGCCGTCACGTTCCTGTCCATCGTCGCCGGGAAGCTCACGAGTTCGTGGAACGGCACCTCGGGCGACCAGGCGGTGGCGATCTCGAACGACCAGGGGCAGAACTGGATCGAGGCGACGAACAGCGAGACGGTCGAGGGCGAGTTCGCCAGTGGCGCGGCGCAGATCCGGGCGCGCTTCCGGCTGGCTGGCTACGACCCCGACCCGGACACGTCTCCCGCCGGGCGGAAGGTGCCGCACGAGGTCGACCTCTACGACCTGTATGCAGATCAATCCGATCTGCCCTTGCTCATCAACAAGAAGCACGACGGGTCGGCAAAGGACGCCCTCCAACGTTGGGCGCAGTTCGCCGACGCGCTGTGGACGGTCATCTGGGACGAATCAATCGATGACGAGCGCGTCGTGTGGACATGGCCCGGCCTGCGGACGCGCGAATCCAGCGTCGACCTCGTGGACTACGAGACGGCGAAGCTCAACGAGGAATCCTACGAGCAAGTGCTCGTGAAAGGCCAGGCGAAGACGGAGACGGGCGACAGCGTGACTGCGGACATCGGCAACGCAGCCCCTCTCGAACACGGCGACATCGTGGAGGGTTCTGGGCGAGTGTATAACCGCGACGACGGGACAGAGTACTCAGAGGGTTCGGACTACGAACTCGCTCGTATCCCCGGTGAACTAACTGCTCTCTCAGGCGGATCTATCTCCGATGGGGAACCTCTCGCAGTCGACTACAACTGGAAGATCAGCGGCGTCTACCCAGAAGACGACATGCTGGACACGAACGACCCGAAGGTGGTCGTCCGAGACGTCCCCTCGCTCCCTTCCGAGCGCATGTGCCAGCAAGCCGCTCTTTACCTCTACCGCGTCGTCGACGAGCCACTCATCCGGGCCGAGGCGACGGTCGACGAGCTGCCGCCCGACGTCTCCGTCGTCGAGACGCTGACGATCCCGAACCTGCCGACGGCTGGGGAGGCGGTCGAACTCCAGGACATCACGCAGTCGGAGAAGTCTCCGACGTTCGTCCTCGGCAACCGCCAGGGACTCGGTGAAGCACTCCAGAAGATCCGCAGCCGACTCCAGGACGTGAGCGAATTGGTCTAAATCTTCTCGACTGTGGGAAGGCTCCCATTCCACTCTCTGATGGCGGCATCGTCTCGGTGTTTGGTGCCCAACGTCCCAGACCAGTTCGCGAAGGGGCCCAGTTCATCAGTCTCCGAGTCCTCTGTGATTTTCCCATCGGACCACTCCCACTCCACCTTTACAGTCACACGAACGGAGTAGCTGTTGTTGTTCTCGACGTCGAAGTCGAAAATGTCCGACTGGCCGGTATCTGCCTGCGTGAACTCAACGCTAACTCCCTCCTCGGGCTCGGGCGTCGCCGTCGGCGTGGGCGACTCAGTCGCGGTCTCCGTTTCAGTCTCCGTCGGTGTTTCCGTCGCTGTCTCGGTGGGCGTCTCCGTCGGCGTGTCGGTGCTGGCCTCGGTCGCCGTAGCCGAGCACGATCCCGCCGCGGGGTTGTCGGCCGACGCCTGCCCGCCGTCGGGACCGTAGACCAGCACGCTCTCGACAACGGCTGCCGTCTCGAAACTTTCAGTACCAGCGTAGTCTCCGTCAAACTCGGTCGTGCTTCCGTCCGAGAGCGAGGCCAGCACGGGCCCGTAGGCGTCCGCTGTCACCTCGAAGCTGCTGCAGGTGGGAAAGGTCACGTCGGGGTCGAACGCTGGCGTGGCGGTGCTCGTGGCCGTCTCGGCGGGCGTCGCAGTCGACTCGTTCCCTGCTGCCTGCGCCTGTCCACTACCACCGCCGAGATCGGCCTGGCTACCAAGCACAGCGCCGGTAGAGAGCACAGCACCCCCGCCAGCAACGTAGCCCAGGAGTTCACGCCGAGTCATGCCATCGTCGCTCATAGGTATAACTCGTTGGCATGGAAACATAAGCGTTCGGCCACTATCTGGCCGAGAAACGAAAGGTCTGGTCAGTCGCGCAGGTTGCGAAGATGGGTGTCCTTCCACCACTCGGACTTGACATCGGACTGCTCGCAGCCCGGGAGGTGGGCGATGTACTCCGGCGCCGCAGCGGACTGGCCGCTACCCATCTGCGTGTGCCTGGTTATGTTCCGCTTTCGTGAGTAATTCGACGTTCTCCAGCCGATTGTCCCATTTCACGCCGTTTCTGTGGTGGACGTCGTACTCGCCAGAGAAAACTCGGTGCGGCTCGCTGCCTTTTGAGATGGCGAGGAGCTGATGTACTCGCAGAAACCCTCCGCCTTCTGAGCTGTCTTTCCAGTACTCGTAGCCGTCAATTCCAGTTCCGAAGGTTGCGAAGCTGTTCTTAACGGCTTCGAGCCTGCCTCTTCGTGGGATGCCGTGGCGTTGCATCTCGGTTCGGATAGCCTCGCGGTCTACACCGAGTTCCTGGCCAACTTCGCTCAGTGACATCCCCTCCTCGTGATACAGCCGCTGAAGCTCTTCTGGGTCGGCCCACATTCGCCGTCTTCGTTTAATCGAGTCTGTTCGATTCTCTATCCCGTGTCGTCGAAGCCAGGTCTTGATTGTCCCGGCCGAGCACCCCATATCGTCAGCAATCTCTTTCGGCGTCCTCTCATCTTGGTGATGCGCCTGCCGGAGTGTGTACTCATTTTGCCAGGGCATCTCGGTGTGCTTCCCATTGAATGACGGCCCCCTCTTCTCGATCCCCAGCTCGTCCATCCATTTGAGAATCCCAGAGGGTGTGATGTCCCACCCCTCCGCTATCTCCTCTGAGGTCATTCCCTCTCCGTGGTAGAGTTCCCGTAGCCGGGCTTCGTCTGTCCACGGTTTCTCGTCGTTGTGCGACTTCGATGCGTGGATCTTCTGAGCACGTTCTGTTTCGAACGTCCGCGTGCAATTCTCGTGGGTACACTCTACAGTCATTGGTCCAGGATTTGCTCTGCCCACCATTCTGAGAGGGTGAATCGTTGCGAACAGTGTGGTTCGTGCGGAACCTCGTCGACGTTCTTCGCTCTTGCACCACACTCCTCACACTCGACTTCGCCGGTCGGCTCCCCGATCTTGTACCCGTCAACGGAGACGGGCGTGTCCGACCGTACGAGCTCGAACTCGGTGTCGGGATCGCTGAAACTCCGATACTGGCTGCTACCCATCGAGACGCACCCCCAGGCCGGCACCGCGGGTGTAGTTGAGAACGATCTCGCGCGACGTTTTCGGTAGTGGAATTCCTATCTCTGCTTTCATGAGTTATCACCGTCGTTGCGGAACCGCGGGTCTGTCCATCCGGAACCGTCGATCGTCAGCCTGTACATCCTGCAGGTGTCGCACCAGTTCTCGCCGTAGCCGTAGAGCGCGTCCTCGCGACAGATGGCGTAGTGGACTTCGCCCTGGACCTCGGGACACAGCGGCGTCTCGTGCTTCTCCTGCCCACCCTTCGTGACGTATACGGGCGGGAACCGCGGCTGGTCGAGGCCGGAAAGCGAGATCCCGGCCGTCCCGATGCGGTGGTTCTGCGGGTGGAGGGCGTCACTCATCGTCGTCCTCCCGGTCGCCACCCGTGCAGTAGTTTCGCTTGTGGCTGTCCATGTTGCTGACGAACGAGCCGCAGTCCGGACATTCAGGCATCGTCCACCTCCGTGCGCTCGTAGGTCGTGATGTCGGCCGGCCGGAGTGTGTTCCCACAGCGGGGGCACTGCATGGCCGTGCCGTTGCCGTCGAGGTTCGTCACCAGCGTCGGGTTTTCACATCCCGGACAGATGGCGACGTGAGCGACCTTCGGCGGGTGGATCGGGTTGACGTCACTCGACATTGTCCACCTCCTGGAGCCGCTCGTCGAGACGGTCGAGCTTCTTGTCGATTCGCTCGTCGACGGCGTCCGGCCCGAAGATGAGGGCCAGCTGGTCGAGCATCACATGGACGTCCGCGATCTCGTCGATGACGTCCGCGGCATCGGCCCGGCCACGGTAGACGTCGGTCAGCGCCGTGATGAGCTCCGAGGACTCCTGCATAGCCATCACGATCTGGGCTTCCTCGCCCCACGTGTCGAGCGCGCGTTCAAGGACCTCATCACTCGGCATCGGCATCCCCCTCCTGTGATACTTCCGTGTCGCTGTAACACTCTGGACGTTCGGCCCACATCATGATCCGCCCCCAGATTTCGGTCTTGAACGGCTCGTATGCGTCTTCCTCGTGGAACGTTAGGCCCCGCTCTATCGGTTTGCCCCAGTCCTCTTGATTGTGGTATGAATCTGTGGTGTGGACGTTCAGCGTAACCGGTCGTTCGTCGTTCGGAACGTCAAAAGCGAACGTCCCGTGATACTCGATGTTCTCCGCGAGTAGTTCGCGTTCGTCGTTAGACACCTCAAACGCCTTTCCGAACTCCGTCTCTGCGAGGGGGAGTTCGTACTCGTCGGGGTCCTCGTCGAGCAGATCCTCGTAGGACGCAAACTGCCCGCCCTGCCAGACGTGAACCGTGGCGGTATCGTGTTCCACTCCGTCTCCGTCTGTAACGTCGTGATCACTCATCGGTATCCTCCTGATTGCTTTCCGTGCTCGTTGTATCGCCCAAGCGGTCGGCGTACTCGGCGATTACTTCGCCGTGACAGGACGGACCATCCTCATCGATCTGCTGGCACCAACACCCGAGAGTCTTGCCGGCGAGGTCTTCGATGGCCCGTCGGAACTCCGGGTTTCGCTCCAGTCGTTCCTCGAAATCCTCTCGGAACTTCGCTATACTGGCACCTCGGTGGTGGTTCTCCAGCGTGTAGGGGTTCCCGAGCCAGCCACGCTCCCCGATCGGCGTGGAGAGTATGTCTCGACCGTTCGGGCCACGGCCGACATACACGTCTGTTTCGTCGGCCTTGCAGTGGCCGACCCGAGTTCGTTCTACTCCGCCTCCGTCTGTAACAGATTCGTCTTCACTCATCGTCATCACCGTCCGTTCCGCACGAAACCTGCTCTCGCTCCGCTTGTACCTCTGGCAGGACGTCGAGGTTCCCCAACGCGAGGTCCGTGACGTCCCGCTCGTCGTCGAGTCGTTCACGCGCCATCATCCGCTGCAGCCGGGCGATGTCGCCGTAGATCCGGTCCGCTTCGGAGGCGTACGGCTCCGGCAGGAACGACGACAGGACGACCATCTTCGTGCCCGCGGTCCCGAGGTCGCGGAACTGGCGCGCTGTTGGTTCTTCTTCCTCCTCGGCGTCGACGATCCACGTGGTGTGAGTCTCGCTGACCTGCTCGATGCGGAACCCGCCCTCCGGCCTGTTCACACGCACGATCTCGTCACTCATCGTCGACCGCCTCCGTGAGCGTCTCGACGATCTCGTCCCACTCCTCGACGTGCTCGTCGGGGACTTCTGGCCGGGCGTCGCGCATCGCATCGGCGGCCGTCTTGATCGAGTCCAGGCGCCGCTTGCCCGACTCGTCTTTCGCGGCCAGCATCCGCCGCGTCGCCCGCAGCGTCGCGCCGTAGCCCTCCGTCAGGGCGCTGTCGAACTGCAGCGAGATGTTGGCCACGCGGCTGGTCAGCTCGTCCAGGTCGAGCTCGTCACTCATCGAGAATCGCCTCCTCGACCGTCTCGAACTCGTCTTGTGCGGCTTCGATGGCCGTAAACGCCTTGCCGCTCTTGCCGTCCCAGAGGGCCTGCCGCGCTTCGCGGAGTTCGCGTTCGAGCCACATCACCGACTCTTCCAGCGCGTCATTGACGTCCACTGTTCGCTCGGTATTCGTGTCCTCACTCATCGTCCCCACCTCCGTCGTACCCGCCGCCGTGCGGTAGTGGCTCCACGCCGTCGATAACCTCCGTCACGAGCGACTCCAGGAAGTAGGCGAACGTTGGGCCGATCTCGATGTCGACGCCGTCGTCGGTCACCTCGTACATGTCGTCGTCAAGCACGCGAAGGACGTCCTGCCCGTCCTCGCCCTTGACGACTCGTGCGATACGCTTCCCCATCTATGCGCTCACCCCCTCGACCGCGCGGATGGCCTCGCCGTCGCGGTGACTCCGGAAGCCCTCGGAGCACCCGTGGCCGGTCACTCCCTCGTGGATCTCGTGCCCGCAGCGCTGACACACGCCGATCACGTCGGCGCCGCAGTGGTCGAACGGCTCGTCGCTCTCGGGGTCGCGCCCGAGCTCGTCGTGGGGCGCGGTGTCGGGAACCTCGCCCGCCTGGAAGATGCCGCTCATCGGCACACCTCCCAGGGGTTCTCGGCTTGTATCCACGCGCCGGTCTCGACCTCCTGGACGAGCAGGCCGACGAACCCGTCACTCTCGTAGTCGTCCAGCCTGGGGGCGTGGCCGGCCGGGACCGGGATGTGGTCGTCGTCGAGATCGTCACCGTCGACGATCTCCGCGCCGTCGACCGTCACTGTCCGTCGCCTCCGTTGGCCGTCGCGACATCGTAGCCTTCGCGCCGGCGCCGATCGGCCAGTTCGCCGTCGTCGGTTGTCACGGACCAGTCGTCACCAAGCCGGACGTTGTAGAGCGTCGTCATTGCTGCTCGCCTCCGTCGGTGACCAGCTCGGCGGCAGTCCGCTGGGCTTCCATCGCCCGGACGATCCCCTCGCCGAAGCCCGTCGCCGACCACCAGACGTCGACCCAACCGCAGGCCTCGTCCTCGACGTAGTCGATCCACTTCGTGACGTGCTCGCGGGCGAGTTCCTCGGTGTGGACGACCTCGTCGTCCTTCGTGACGATGACCGTCGCCGTTCCCTGGTGCCAGCGGTGTTTGCGGTGCTTCGTGTCGATGCCGAAGACGCCAACTTCCGTCGCTTCCTGTTCCGTCAGTCCGGAATTCTCAAGTCCGGTGGAGTTCGTAGATTCCATTGCTTGGTGGGATCCAAGCACGGTCGCGGTGTCTTCAGCACCGTCGGCCACTTTCCTGCGAAAGTAGCCGAATGCCGCCCTTGGACAGTTACGTCTACACAGGGGTGCCTATTAAGCGTTACTATGTAACGGACAGTAGTTTTTACACCCGAAGATACAATAGCCGTGCGTCCGATAGATACACTTGAGGGACTCGAATGAGAACGGTTCAATCAAGCGTGGCGAACAAGAGTTTCAACCCGTCTGGCCAGCAACGGCAGGTGCTGAACGTCTTCAAGGAGGAGTATCAGGTCAATCCTCGGTGGATCCGTGACGTCACCGGCCTCGAACGCCAGCGCGTCAACGAAGCGCTGGGGTCGCTCGAAGACGCCGGCTGGATCGAGAAGCGAACGCGCGGGCTGTACCGGCTCGTCTACGATGGCGATGGGTACGTCGAGCAGGAGCTCGTCCACAGCGACGAACGATGAACGCCCGCACCCACAGAGAGTTCGAGCACCGGCAGCTCCTCCAAGACCACTACTGGGAGATCTCGAAGCGCGATGCCGTCGCGTTCAACTCAGGGTCTGAAACGTTCGCCCACTTCATGGCGAAGGCCGCGCTCGCGTGGACACTCAAACAACAGGGCTACCGCGTCGGGAGCGAGGTCGCCAAGGACGGCGCCGGCGAGATCGACGTCGTCGCCTACGGCGGGCAGGACCCGCCGGTCGCCGTCGAGTGCGAGCGAGGGATGACCGACGACGTGATGGCGGACAAACTCTCCCGGTACGTCGACGGCGAGCCGTTCCGCGACATGTACCCCGTGGACGTCGACGAGATGCCCGACGTCGAGGCACTCGAAGAGTGGGCCGCCGCGCAGGTGTAGTTACGAGTTCGGCTCTTCCCAGAGCTCCATCTCGACGAAGGTGAGATACGGGATTGTTCGTTGGTTCCCGTTCGTCGTCTGGTACGTGTGGAGTTTCTCAGCGATACCGATAAGAGGGTTCAGGCGGTCCTCCTCCAGGTACCGGTCGTCTCCGTGCCATTCACCAGCGATATCACCAGGCCAGTTCTGACTATCCTCCGAGACGTACATCTGGAGGTAATCGTAATCGCTGCCGTCGAAGTCGTATATGACCTGGTAGATCTCGGCATACTCGAAGCGAATGGGGTCGCCCTTGTACTCCTCAAAATTACGGAAGAGGTCGTCGTAGCTTGGTTCGCGCGCGTTTTCACGTGCCACCTCCGGGTCGTACGGGTCGGGCGTGGGTGAGGCAGTCGGTGTCGGCGACTCGGTGGGGGTGGGACTCTCCGTCGGCGTCGGCGAGTCGGTTGGCACGGGGCTGTCGGTCGGCGTCGAGGCGCTACTGTCACCGTCGCCGCCACAGCCGGCGGTGAGGGCGAGGCTACTGGCGGAGACCGTCGTCAGGAACGTTCTGCGATCCATACGTGGGAACTTATCTATTGACTAAACAGTCTTTCGTCATTTACGAACCAGATAACCATCCCGCCGTTTCGTTAACATCGTTTCAATTCTCACCTACTGATTCTAAACTCACCAGCCCGCCGTCTGTTAGTTTCAGTTTCACTCTGGGCCCCGCCGAGGTATATACGTCAACCTTCCATCGCTAACACTTGGCGATGGCCCAGACACACACCACCATCGACACGACGATCCCGGCGGCAAAGTGGCGCTTCCGGTGTCCCGAGTGCAACTCCGTCGACTGGCGCGTCCACAACGGCACGATCGGGTGCCGCGGCTGTGACACGACTGTCGGAGGGCTCATCGATACGAAAGACGACGAGTACGTCAGCCGATCCGACCTGGAGTTCGTCGGGCCCGAGGCGAATCACAAGAGCGTCGAGTCCCACCCGCCGGGCAAGGGGCGGTACCGATGACGTCAGTCGTCGGCGTGGTCGAGGACCTTTGGCCGGACGATCTCGACCTTCTTGGCGCGCTCGTTGACCAGCTGCTCCCACTCGGGGCCGCTATCGTACTGGTCGCGAAGCGCCAGGGCCGCGACACCACCTTCGGTGATGCGGTAGACTCCGGAACGCTCCGCTGGGCCGACGTACTCCAGCAGGCCGTAATCGTGGAGTTGAGGGATTCGGGTGTTGATGTACGACCGGTCGCGGTCGAGTTCGGTCGCTACGTTCACGCCCACGTCCTGCTCACCGTCGCTAAAGGCTTCCAAGATCTCGAAGTCTGTCGGGCGCGTCAGCTTCACCACGTGTTCGTCGGGCCCAGTCATCTAAAAGTACCAATGGTATGTACCGCCTTCATGTTAACGGTACATTATTCGAGCACATACCTCCGGTATGCATAAGTAGCAGGAGGTTAATGGATAGCACGGAAGCTACGCTCGCTGCTGTGAGGGGTCAAATCACGTGAGGAAGGCCCCGGGTGCTGAGACACCCGCGGCGTGGCTTACCACCCGATTCCGCGCGATGCGGAGTGTCGATAAGCCATGATAGACAACTCGGAAGGGCATAAAGAATATTGCCCCACTAACCGCGGTAGCACAGATCGGCCCTGGCAGGACGAAGAGGTACTTCGAGACCTCTACGTTGACGAGGGGCTCAGTATGGAAGCAGTGGCCGAGAAGCTCGGCTGCGCTCAAAAAACAGTTCACAAGTGGATCCACCAGCACGGGATCCAGATTACGGATCCTCGTGGGCGCGGCGTGAAGGGGCGTCGGATCCCTGGGTTCCCAGCCGCTTTCGGTCACCGGAAGTCCGGGTCCGAAACTGTCACCTACGAAGTGTGGCGAGACAGTCAGGACGTAGTTACTGTCCACCGCCTTCTCGCAGTCGCGGAGTATGGATTCGACGCACTCGATCGTGACGTCGTCGTCCATCACGAGAACGGTATCGGCTGGGACAACAGGCCCGAGAATATCGAGCTAATGGACCACTCCGAGCACTCACGCCTGCACGCCGTCCAACTTTGCGAACAGCGAGGAGGGTGGGTTTCATGAGCGCCGCCGAGTCCGAACCGGCTGAGGCGGTCCACCCGACGGACAAGCCGTACAAGAATTCCGACCTGCTCGAACGCCTCTACATCGGTAAGCGACTCACCACGCGCGAGATCGCCGAGCGCCTCGGGTGCACTAACGGGACTATCAGCCGGTGGCTGAACAACCACGGCATCGAGACCCGAGAGAACTGGACGGCAGGCGTCGAGGCCGCGAAGCGGGCGAACCGGGTCGAACGAGTGAAACTCCGCTCGCTCCCGTCCGGGTACGAGTACTGGGCATCCCAGGAGTGGCGGTCTGGCGAAGACACGCGGACGAACGAGATCGTCTACGTTCACCGTCTCCTTGCCGTTGCGGAGTACGGCTTCGAGGCCGTTGTCGACAACGACGTCCACCACGAGAACGGAGTAAAGTGGGACAACCGCCCTGACAACATCGCAGTCGTCGATCCGGCGGAGCACGGCCGCCACCACTCGATGGAGTTCCACCACGGTGACGGAGGCGATCTTGCATGAACGCCTCACCTGCGGAACTGGACGAGGAGCCTGTCGGTCCGGAACAGCTCACGAAGTACCAGCTCGAACTTCTGTACGAACTCGGCGCGGAAGGGAAGGAGTACGGCCTGGGCATCATGGAGAGCCTGGAGCAGTACTACGACGAGAGTCTCAACCACGGTCGCCACTATCCAAACCTCACGGAGATGGCGGATCTCGGTCTTGTCGACAAGACCGAGGCCGACGGTCGGACTAACAACTACGCTCTCACGAAGCGTGGAAAGCGTCTCATCCGCCGTGACCTTCAGCGCCGCATCAACGCCGCGAGCCGGTTCGTCGACCCCGGAGAGCTCGCCGACGACGGGGGTGAGGAGTGATGGTGGACCTGATGGAGTTCATCGAGCAGGCAGAAGCCCAACCCACTATCCAGACGGACCGGCCGTCGGAACCCCAGCCGCTCGCTGCCATCCAGCAGCGACTCGTCAAGCACGACGGGTCGTTCGAGGAGTCCATCGTGCTCGTCGAGGACGAAGACGACTACCCGATGACGAAGGCCTGGGCCAAGTGCGACCCGGACGACGTCGAGGACCTCGCGGGGTGGCGATGATGTCCGACGCGATGATTCTCGTCCTGCTGGTCCTCATCGCCACCGTCTGCCCGCTCGTGCCGCTCACCCTGTCGTACTACTTCATCGAGCGGTCTGGGGGTGAGCAGGCATGAGCGCCGACGCCGGGTCCAGCGACGAGTACGACTGGGTCGACGTCGAGAACATTTCGGCGACGGTGTTCACCGAGCCGCCGACGCTGAGCGTCTACCGCGACGGGTCGGGCAACATCAACAAGTCGGCGGACTACCAGTGGTTCGCCGACCACGACGGGTTCGTCCGTCGAGCCGACCCCGACGCGCACGTGCTGGGGTTCATCCCGACCGACGGTGAGGACGTCCGCCAGATCAACCGCGAAGGCGAGTTCGGCGGCACCGTCGGCCTGCAGAAGGCCCTCACGATCCTCGGCATCGACGCGGGCGAACTCGACGAGACGTACTTCACCGACCTGGAGCGCCACGGCGACGTCATCGTCGCCGACCTCTCCGACCTCGCCGGGACCGCGGCGGACACTCGCACGGACAGCGACCGTGCCCTGGATGCCACCACCGCCGCGGACGACGAGCCCGAGGAGGACGACAGCGACGAGAGCGCGACGACGGCCAGGTGCGAATCCTGCGACTACGTCTTCGACGACCAGGACGCGCTCGACCGACACCGCGCGGAGACTCACGGCGACGTCGACGAGGAGGATACCGACGCGGAAGACGAGACCGACGAAGAGGAGAGCAAAGACGAGTACCAGTGTCGCCACTGCCCGGACGCGTTCGACTCGCTCCAGGGTCGGAAGATCCACGAGGGGCGCGTCCACAAGGGCGAGGACGACGAAGACGACGAAGAGGAAGCCGACGACGGTCTCACGCCGGACGACGTCGAGCTGCCCGGCAGCCTGACCGAGGGCGACGTTCACGCCGTCGCGGACGTCCTGGACTCGCTCGACGACGTCGCCGCCGATCTCGAAGTGAGCGAAGAGCGCACCGAGAAGATCCTCGAAGCGTACGACCTGCTCGACGAGGTGGACCGATGAGCCTCGAATGCCCGTCCTGTCACAAGGACAGTGACACGGAGTACCGCTGCGAGCACTGCGGGAAGGACCTCGCGAAAGTCAGCTCGTCATCGAATGGCGACCGCGCGGTCGTCGGAGGTGGTGAGTGATGCCGGGCGACCGCTACGAGCGTGTTTTCGTCCGGATGTTCGTCCAGACGCAGGAGACGAACGGCGCCGACTGGTGGGCGCAGCGGGCAGCGGCATCTGGTTCGGCCACCGAGGCCGACCTCCCCGACGTCACGTTCGCCCACGATGGCCTCGGCTTCGCCGGCGAGCTGAAGACGACCATTCAGCCGTACATCTACGTCGACGAAGACGAGGTCGAGGCGCTCCAAGACTACGCCGACGCGTACGGGATGGAGGCAGTCGTCCTCGGGCGCTTCAAGCGAGAACGCGCCTACTACGTCTGGAACCCCGAGGACATGGATCGGACGGACGCGAGGAAGTACCGCGGCCGAGCCGATGACGACAACTGGGCGATGAAGATCGCCGAGCCCGACGGCGCCGCGGAGGGTATCCTCCCCTCCGAGGTGACGTCGTTCCACCTGCACCACTCTCTGTCTTCGGAGTTGAGCGGGCAGGTGACCGAACCGCCGGCTGCTGACGGAGGTGAGGCCGATGCCTGAGATGGTCACCAACCTCTTCCGCCGTTCGTTGGTCGCAGTCGGGAAGACGGCCGGGATCGTCATCTGCGAGCCCCAGCTCCGACTCGGCCGCCGTCGGCACGATGGCACCTGTGACAAGTGTGGTGACAGGCTCGGGCCGTACTCGCTGGAGAAACTCGACTTTCCGGCACAACCCGATGAAGAGTCGACGATCGAAAAGCTGCGCCGGATGGCGAGGGCCGAGTACGTCCGTATCTGTCTGGAGTGTGACCCGGACGTCCGAGGTGACACCGATGGGGAGTGAGTCCATCACCCTCGAACTCACCATCTCGCCCGGGAGCGAGGAGTACAAGATCCCGAAGCTTCTCGACCACATCGGCCGGTTGCCGGATGTCGCGGACGTCGAGGAGACGGACACCGTCCGCTGCGTCGTGTGCGGGACGGTCCTGTCGGACCCGAAGAACTGCGGCGACCCTGACGTGGGCGGTGACTGGGTCTGCGCTGACGAAACCTGCCGGGCCATGCACGAGCCCGAGATGACGGTCAATCGCCGGGTGATTCGGTCATGAGCGACTCGGACCGCCTCGACCAGCGGGAGATAGACGAGGTCGTCGCGCGGGCCAACAAGGAGGTCCGAGAACGCGACGAGTGCCGTCACTGTGGTGACACCGTCCCCGACGAGGACTTCCCAACCAAGTACGCTGGCGCTGGCGGTGTCCGCGCGGGCCCGTTCTGCTCCGAGGACTGCTACTGGGGGTGGATGAACGCATGAGCGCCGAGTCGATCGTCCCGGACTCGCCGCCGGTGACTCGCCACGCCGCGCAGCGCTGGAGTGAGCGAACCGAGCGGGCGTCCGTCGCGCCGGGAACGGCCTGGTTGCACGCCACGCGCATCGACGCCGGAGGCCCACTCCGAAACGTCGACGTCCGACACCACCAGTCGACAGGGACACTACTCCTGTCCGAGACCAGTTGGATCACCACCGTCTACACCGTCGACGAGCTGACCGACGCGCAGTATCACGCAGTCAAGCACGCACTTCCCGAGAACCATGAGTAGCAAATCAGAGACACCGACAGAGACGCCGGACGTCTCGAACGACGACCCTCTCGAAGCCGTCAGAGAGAACGAAGACGCGTTCGAGAAAGAGGCCGAGCGAGACGATCGCTTCGGAGCGATGGCTCGGTACTTCCTCGCCGTCGCCAAGGGCGAACAGCCCGACGACTACGATGCGGAGCTCGCCGGGCTCCCGAAAATCGGAGGTGACGAATGACGTCAGTCGTCCAGTGCGGCGAGTGTCTCGGCCAGCCCGGCCGGGTCGGCGCCGGCCTCGGAGATGGCCTGCGCGACGGCGACGGTGTCGGGGTCGAGACTCGACATCCCCTCGTCTCGGGCACGGTCGCGAGCTTCGTCGAGCTGCTCGGCGAAGTCTTCGCTCGGCCCGAACACCTCGTCGCAGCTGGGGCAGCGTCGCCAGTGCTCTTCGAGCAACTCCCCACACGTCGGGCAGATGTCCGGCGTGAAGGACTTGGGCCCGTCGTCCTCATCGCGAACGCCGAGGGCGACCTCTGCCTTCTCGATGTAGTCCGCGTCGAAGAGGTGCTGGTAGGTCTTCTCGAGGGCGTCCGACCCCTCGACGTGGCCGAACAGCATCTTGATGGTCGCGGGGTCGACGTCGTGGTCTCGCTTCATCACGGTCGCGCAGTAGTGGCGGAAGTTGTGGGGGTTGACCGGCTTGTCGACGCCGGCGCTCTCGGCGAGGCGATTGAGTGTTCCCTCGACGGCGCCCTCCGACCAGTGCCCGTCGGGGTCGGTCTGGGGGTGCGACGGGTCGCCGACGAACAGCCAGTCGTCCGGGTCGGCGCCGGAGCGGCGGAGGTTGATGTAGTCGCGGACGTACTTCCGAGCTCCGAAGATGGGGCGCTTTCGCCCACGGGCGAGGGCTCCCTTCAGCCCGCCGAACTCGTCGTCGTAGTCCTCGTTGAGGTAGATGTACCCGTCGTCGACGTCCTTGAGTCGGAGGGTCAGCACCGCCTTGACGCGCTGGCCGGTGAAGATGAGCAATTCGAGGAAGGCCCGATTCCGGACGGCGTTCCTGGTGTCACCACAGGCCTGCCGCAGCGCCTGGACTTCGTCGTCGGTGAACATGTCCTGCTCGTCGTGCTTCGGCGACGAGTCCGGCGTGAACGTAGTGATCGCCTCGGGGTCGACGCCGAGATCGTGGTAGCGATAGAAGGTCTTGAGGGCGCACTGGTACTTTGCGCAGGTACCCTTCGAGAGGCCGTGGTCGTCGTGAAGGGCGTCCATGAAGTCGTTGACGTCCTCGACGTCACCGACGCCGGTCGGGTCGAAGTCCCGGTCGCAGCACAGCCGGACTGCCTTGGTGTAGTCCAGGACCGTCCCGGGACGGAGCCCCTTCACGTCCCCGTCCTCGTCGCGGTACTTGTTGCGGACGGTCGCCTCGTCGAGGGCGTCGCTCCACTCGAGGATGGCGTCCTTCGCCTCCTCGGAGATGTCGCCCTCGTCGGCGCGGTCCTCGACGTTCCCCCGCTCGTATTCCAACTTGTCGCGCGGTGTCTGAGCCATCAGTCTGAGTACACAATGAATCCCAGAACCATACCGTTTACTCACCCGGCGCGTAGTCGAGAAAACTCTTTATTCACCTCGCGGATACCTGTCGCTTCGCTGGGGTTAGGTGCCGATTAGCCAGTGACAAACGTTTTGTCGGGCGGTTCCGAACCCCGGGACATGACCGACTACACCGTGGAGTTCGTCGGGACGGGGGAGACGATCACCGTCTCCGACACCGAGACGATCCTGGGGCGATGCATCGAGGAAGGGATCGCCCAGGAGTACTCCTGTCGCGTCGGGATGTGTCTCGCGTGTTCGGCGGAAATCGTCGAAGGCGAGGTCACCCAGCCCGCTGCCAGGGGACTCTCGGAGAAAGAACGGGAAGCCTACGCGCTGACGTGCATGGCCAGGCCGGCATCCGACCTCGTTCTCGACCGTGGAAAGTACCCACCGTCTATCGAAGGCGGCACATCCTCGGTCGCCGGCGACGACGCGGCGACGGCCGACGACTGACGAGTTTCGGTTTCTGGGGGAAATTAAAGAAACAAAGTATTATGTGGTCCTTTTGCCGGTAAACGGTCTGTTAACTCCGTCTGAGCGATTCTAGATCGCGGTCTGTGGAAGGACAGGTCATATATGGTAGTGGTGCGTATGGGGTAGTAGACACCTGCACCTTCGCCAGGGGACGGCTGTCGAAGACTGACACACGTTCACAACCATGACCAGCCGCGTATACAGACTTCACTCGACGCTCGAACTGCCACTGGAAGACACATACGACTTCTTCGAGGACGCCGATCTCCCCCCAGAGATCAACGACGTGGACATCACCCGTCGGAACAACACGCTCATCATCAGCGCGGTGTCGGACGACGAAGAGATCAGCAAGTACACGCCGACGGCTCAGCTGAAAGCCAGCGTCACCGAGAACCGCGTGTACGAGGAACTTCCCGAGGAAGAAGAGAGCGGTCCCGGCCCGAGCAGCGGCCCGGGTGGCCCCCAGTGGGGCGCGCTGGAAGAGGAAGAGGAGGAGATTCCCTCGGAACTCGTCGAATACGCCTGTTTCAAGGGCGACCGGGAGACCGTCCTCCAGAACACGGCCCTGCAGTATCCGATGTTCCTGGTACTGTGTGAGGTCGCGCGGAACGCGGAGAAAGGGACCCTTACCGCCATCGCGTGCGTCGACGACGAGCTCGAGGCGGTCCGTATCGTCGACGGCGAGGACCGACCCGCGACGATCAACGTCGTCGAAGAACCGCGCGAGGACGAGGCCGCCGAGGGCGTCAACTGGCGCGACAACAAGTTCATCTCGTAGCCGTTAGACGGGCTATTCTTTCGCCGACCAGCGTTCGCGGAGTCACGACGCTGTCCTGCACTCGGTGACCACCACCGGATACAATTAAGGCCGTACTTCGATAATCACTGCATATGCCCGAGCGCGGCCCGGAGGGGACGTTCCGATCGACGGTCACCACGGCGGACGTCGTCGAACTCTTCGACGTCGTCGACGGCCCGGTCCTGGGCTCCGCCGACGTCGCGAATCACCTGGGATGTACGCGTGATACGGCCAGGCGGAAACTCGATTTGCTGGAGAAGCGCGGCCTGGTCGCCTCGCGGATGGTCGGACGTACCAAGGTGTTCTGGCGCGTCGACCGGTCCAGCGACCTCCGGGAGTGGCTGGACCGCGGCGGGGGAGCGTAGCGGAAACTGGCTTTCGGAGCCGATCACAGAGCGACGAAAACGAAGAGTACGGATGCGGCTCCGACGAGGACGCTCGGAAGCGCGATGGCGACGTAGACGAGTCCGTTCCACATGTACACTTTACCACCGTCGAGCGGACCGACCGGGAGCATGTTGAACCCCGCGAGGATGCAGTTGATCAGGACCCCTGCCCCGCCGATGGTGAGTAGTAGGCCCGAATACGAGTAGTCGACGCTGCCGATTCCGAGGGTTCCGCCCGGTACGACGAACGAAGCGGCGAGGATAAGTCCGAAGCCGACCGCCAGAACGAGGTTCGACACCGGTCCGGCCAGGGCGATGAGGCCGCGTTCCCGACGCGGGACGTCTCGTCGGTGGTAGACGCCGCCGGGGGCGGCGAAGATGAACCCGCCGAGGGCAGTGGCGACGCCGAGTACCAGCATGCCGTAGTGGGCGCGAAACGCCGCGGCACGGCCGAACTGGACGGCAACCATCCGGTGGGCCAGCTCGTGTACCACGAACCCGACGCCGGCGGTTAGAAAGCTGAGCACGAACAGGTAGGCCGTTAGCTCCGGCATCTCTCTCGCCGAGTCCAGCAGGCCCCGCCCGCCACCGGCGAACAGGACGCCGAACGAGATGCTCAGAACGACGTAGGAGAGGGCGAAGTCCCGAAGCTCCCACCGGCTCGGACGATATCCCGATTCGACGTCCGACGTCGACCGTATCTCCTTCGGCGGCGGCGCCCGATTACCGCCCGGGCGCCAGCTCACGGCCGGTCACCGATAGTTCCCCTCGTGCGTTCTCTCACCTTTTTTCACCCAGATACAGTGAGAAATTGGACTGGTTGTAAAAAGTTACCGCTCACTCTTCGGCGCCAGCGCCCCACGTCCAGGCGAATACCGCTATCTCGGCCCCTCCGACCGCCGCCGGTCGCGTCGTCTTTCCGGGCCCGGAATCCAACCTGGTTAACGGGTTGCTAAGGACGGCCTACCGTGAAAACAGTGGCTATGGGGTGCCTAACTCCCCCGGCATCCAAAAAGTACTTACAGCCTCTCCTAATTACATCTCATTACCGATGTCAGAGTCAGAGAGTTTCCCCGACTACCTCGACGTCGACTACGCCGACGGCGAGGGCGAGTCGCCCGAGGACTATTCCTCCGTCAACCACAAGATCGAGAAGGCGATCGAGGTCACGAAGGAAGGCCTCGAACAGTACGACAACCCGGTCATCATGTGGACCGGCGGCAAGGACTCGACACTGACGCTGTACTTCGTCAAGGAAGTGGCCGACCGCTTCGACCTGGAGGTTCCCCCGGTCGTCTTCATCGACCACTACCAGCACTTCGACGAACTCATCGACTTCTGCAAGCACTGGGCCGACGAGTGGGACCTCGACGTCATCTGGGCGCGTAACGAGGACATCGGCGACTACGTCGACGAACACGGCCTCGAACCGGGCGACGACATCCCGGTCGACGCGCTCTCGGAGCACAACCAGCATCACGTTCGCAACCTGCTCGAGTACGAGGAGGACACGTTCCCGTTCCTGCTCGATACCTACGTCGGGAACCACCTGCTGAAGACCGTCGCGCTCAACGACACGCTCGAGGAGTACGACGTCGACGCCGTCCTCTCTGGCGTCCGCTGGGACGAACAGGAGGCCCGCGCCGACGAGACGTTCTTCTCGCCGCGACACGACCCCGACATCTACCCGCCCCACGACCGCGTTCAGCCCATCCTCCAGTTCGCCGAGGCCGACGTCTGGGAGGCCTTCTGGAACTTCGTCGTGCCGGACACCGTCGAGGACTTCCCCGACGAAGGCTACGTCCCGCAGGGGCAGGACGACCTCCCCGAGGGCATCGAGAAGGACGACGTCCCCGTCTCGCCGAAGTACTTCGCCGGCTTCCGCTCGCTCGGGAGCGAAGTGAGCACCGACAAGTCCGCCCAGGAGCCCGCGTGGCTCCAGGACATGGAGAACACCACCGAACGCGCCGGCCGCGCCCAGGACAAGGAGGACCTCATGGAGCGCCTCCGCGACCTGGGCTACATGTGACGTAGGCGAGTCGTTTTCGAGCGTTTTTCTTCTAGCCGCGTGCGCGGTCGTGACACAACACTCAACAGTCCACCCGTTGCAGGGTCAGTCATGAGCGAGGAGTACGACTGGCTGACGCTGGACGACGACGAGGAGATACTCTGGGAGGGAAAGATATCCCAGAAGTCGATGATAGGCACCTACGTCGTCGGGGTGCCGCTGATCCTCCTGCTTGGCCTCGGGCTGTTGATCATCGTCCCCTCGTACCTGATCGTCAAACACACGGACTACGTCATCACGAGCAAGGGCGTCTACAAGAAGACCGGCATCCTCAGCCGCTCTGTCACCGAGATCGAGTACGAGAAGATTCAGAACACGGCCTTTTCCGCGGGGCCGGTGGCCCGGTACTTCGGCTACGGCGACGTCGACATCAGTACGGCTGGCGGGTCCGGCGTCGAGATGAAGCTCCGGGCCGTCGAGGACCCCCAGGACGTCCAGAAGCGTCTCTCCCGGCTCGTCAAGCGCGCCCAGGGCGCCCGTGGCGAGGAGGAGTCGGACGGGAAGGCGGACGTCCTCGACGATATCCTGGTCGAGCTCCGGGCGATCCGCCAGTCGGTCGAGACCAGCGGCGCGGACGGCCCGCGAGAGACGAGCGGCCGCGCCGACAGATGAGTCTCCCCGACTGGGCCCCGGCGTCGGCCGACGAGACCGCAGTCTGGCAGGGAAAACCGCGCGCTCGCGTCGTGCACTGGGGTGTCGTCGTCGGCGCACTGGTCGCGGTGACGATCCTCGGCGTCGGCGGGTTCCTCTGGCAGACCGGTGCCATCGGACCGCTCCTCCTCACCGCGTTCCTCGCGGTCGCCGTGTTGGGATTCGCCGTGCCGGCCGGTTCCGCCTATCTCTGGCGGGCCCACACCGACTACCTCCTGACGGAGGCGGCGCTGTACCACCGGACCGGTGCCGTCTGGGTCACGGTGACCGAACTCGGTCTCGACAAGATTCAGAACACGGCGTACTCCCAGGGCGTCTTCGGGACGATGTTCGACCACGGGACCGTGACGGTGGACACCGCCGGGAGCGAGGGGGCCGAACTCCGGCTCCGCGCACTCGACGACCCGGACGACGTCCACCGCCTCGTCGCGGACCGAGCGGGGGCGGCCGGCGGCGAGGACCATATTCCCGGGACGGTCGAGCAGTGGCGAGCGGTGCTTGACGAGGTTCGACGGCTCAGGATCGTCCTCACGGCTGACTGAACCGGTATGGGGTCCGGCCGCCAGCTGGAAATCGTGGCCCGAAAGCGGCACAATATATTCATACGGTTGGCCACAGAGTCACAGACATGGCGACAATTTCGACCGACGTCAACCGCCCATACCTTCCCTCCGACGGTGCGAAAATCACGGCAGAGATCGACGTCGAACCGGGCGAACAGGACGAGAGCGTACGACGACACGTCGCGCTGTGTATCGACACTAGCGGATCGATGGGCGGCGCGAAGATCCAGCAGGCCCGTGACGGGGCCGCGTGGGTGTTCGGGCTGCTCGACGACGACGACTACGTCAGCCTCGTCGGCTTCGATACCGACGCGACGGTCCACATCCCCACGACGCGCTGGGGCCGACTGGAGCGTGACGAGGCGATGGACGCCGTCGAGGACCTGACTGCAGGCGGTGGCACCGACATGTTCGGTGGGCTGGCGTCGGCCCGCGAGGAACTCGCGTCCTCGCGCGCCGGCCCAGACGCCGTCAAGCGCCTCCTGCTGCTCTCGGACGGCAAGGACAACGAACACGAGCCCGACGACTTCGAGGAACTCGCCCGCGAAATCGACAACTCGGGCGTCCGCATCCAGTCCGCCGGCATCGGCGAGGACTACAACGAGGACACCATCCGGACGCTCGGAACGACCGCCCGCGGCACCTGGACCCACCTCGAAGCGCCGGGCGACATCGAGGAGTTCTTCGGCGACGCCGTCGAGCAGGCGGCCTCCGTCGTCGCGCCGGACGCACAGGTCGAACTCGACGTGGCCCCCGGCGTCGAGGTGAGCGAGGTGTACCGCGCGCTCCCGCAGGCCCAGGAGGTCGACGTCGAGTGGGAGGACAACGCCGCGGTGGTGAAGCTTCCCGACCTCACCGAGCGCGAACACCAGCGCGTCGTCCTGAAGATACACGCGCCCGCGCGTCGTGAACTCGAAGAAGTGACCCTCGCCGACGTGACCCTCTCCGCGCGCGGCGACACCGCGAGCGACGACGTCACGGTCGAGTACACCGACGACCAGGAGTTGCTCGCCGAGCACGACGAGTCGGTCTCCATCGACCACAAGCAGACCGTCATCCGGACGGAACTCGGCAAGGGCAACGTCGAGGCCGCCGAGACCCAGGTCGAGAAGATGACCGTCGTCCACGGCGAGGACGCCGAGGCCGTCCAGGAGGCCGACCGCCAGACCCAGATCGTCAAGGAGGGCGGCCGCGCCGAGCAGAGCCAGGCCACCCAGATCGTCGACGACGGCGACCGGCTCGGATGACCGGTCGACGGGACGATACGGGAGGTATCCGCCGATGAGCGCCACCGCGCTCGCCAGCGGCGACCTCGTCGCCGGCCGGTACCGCATCGAGAACGAGGCCGGCAGCGGCGGCTTCGCCATCGCGTACGAGGCCGTCGACACGCAGACCGGTGACACGGTCGCAGTGAAGGTTCCCAACACCGCCGGGTCGAGCAACGACGCGGCCGTCGTCGAGGAGTACTTCCTGAAGGAGGCCACCGCGCTGGAGAGCATCCGCGACGCGGGCGGCCACCCGAACGTGATGAACCTCCTCGACCGCCACGAGGACGACGACGGTCCGGTCCTCGTCGTGGAGTTCGTCGACGGCTACGAACTGGACGACGCCATCGACAAGACCGGGCCGCTCGACCCCGCGGAGGTTCGTGAGGTCGGGGTGGGCCTCTGCGGCGCGATGTCGTTCCTGCACGAGAACGAGATCGTCTACCGCGACCTGAAGCCGGACAACGTCATGCTTACTGAGCGGAACGGCCGCGTCACGCCGGTGCTCATCGACTTCAACACGGCCACGGGCTTCGACGCCTCCGGGGAGGCCGAGGACTCAGGGACGACGATCCTGGGCCCCTACAAACCCCGGGAGGTCGCCGATGCCAGCCGTTCGGAGGCCCGCCAGGGCCCCTGGTCCGACGTCTACTCCATCGGGAAGATCCTCCTCTTCCTGCTGAAGGGGACGGTTCCGAAGATGGACGGCGTCGACCCGCGGGACTTCGGCGTCGACTGTCCGCCCTACCTCGCCGAGATCGTCGAGCGGGCGACGGCGACGAGCTACGAGGACCGCTATCACAACGCGACGGCGATGGAGCACGTCCTCCGCGAGAAGGACCCGACGCCGCCGCCGCAGGCCTCGGTCCGCTACCTCCAGCAGGAGGACCGCTACACCATCCACGTCGGGGACACCATCGGTCGCGAGGACGCGGTGGGCCCCTCGCCCGCCGTCGCCATCCAGGACGACGACGAGTACATCTCGACCGTCCAGGTCCAGTTCGACGTCGACGACCACGGGAACTGGGTGTTGCGCGACCGGAGCCTCAACGGGACGTACGTCCAGACCGGCGACGGCTGGCAGCGCGTCCTCGGCGAGGCCGGCCGCGAGCGCCTGCGCGAGCAGGGCGAGGACCCGACGGACCGCCACGGCAACGTCCCGCCGACCACCTTCCGCCTGCAGGACGGCGACCTCGTCGCGCTCGTCCACCCGAGCTACGGGGTCACCTTCGAGTTCCACCAGCACTGAACCATGGACTACGCTACCAACTACGACGTCGGGGACCGCAAGCGCGGCGGGGGTATCAACGAGGACAGCGTCGCGCTGTCCGTCTTCGAACAGGGCCACCGGTCGGGAGTGACCACGGACGGAACCGACGGGAACGGAATCGGTGATCGAGACGACGAGGACCCGCCAGCGAATCGGAGCGCCGCGGTGTTCGCCCTCGCCGACGGCGCGGGCGGCCACGACGCCGGTGACGTCGCCTCCTACCTGGCGACGACGGTCATCTGTGAGGAACTGGCACCTGTCGTCGCCGAGGCGAGCAGGCGGAACCCCGACGCCTTCGCTGTCGATATCGACGAGTCGCTGCTGCCCGACCGGCCGACCGCCACTGACCTCCAGACGGCCGTCGCGGATGCCATCGTCGCCGCACACCGTGAAGTCGTCCGGTACGCCGCCGAGAGCGGGACCCAGGCCTACACGACGGCCGTCGCGGGCGTCGTCGTCGACGGCGACGTCCACTACGGCTGGGTCGGCGACAGTCGCGCCTACCTCGTCAACGGCGCGCGCCAGTCCATCGAACTGCTCACGAAGGACCACGGCGTCGTCCAGGAGCTACACGACCGGGGCGAAATCGACGACGTCGCGGCCCACGTCCACCCCAGGGGCAACGAGATAACGCGCGCACTCGGCGGCGCGGGCGACGGCGACCCGGAGACGGCGTCGGTCCCCGTCGAGACCAACTCCGTCACGCTGTTCGCCGAGGACGTCCTGCTCGTGACGAGCGACGGGCTGATCGACGCCCAGACCGACGCGCCCGCGCTGTACGAGCGATACGTCGAGGCTGGCCGGAGCGACGAGGCCGCCGAGGTCGTGCGCGAGGCCGTCGTCACGGACGAGGAGATCCGCGACCTGGTTCTCGGGTCGGACTCGCTGGACGACGCTGCGTCGGGCCTGATCGACCTGTCGAACGAACGCGGCGGAAAGGACAACCTGTCGGTCGTCCTGGCCCGCGACCCCGAACTCCCGTCGACCCCTGGCGATGACGAAGGGATGCCGGTCAGGGCCGTCGACCCGGACGACCCGGTCGAGGACCGGGAGACCGTGATCGTTCCCGAGGAGTGACTGCCTCCGAAGCTTTCCGAGGAACGGCTGACCCCGAAGCGTGAGCGCCCCCGTCTCGGGCCCACTGGAGTGTATTTTTCCGGTTCGCTGACGGAAACTATTTTCACCACCTGGGTATAGTGTATTCCCAGGCATGTCCGAGAGTGACACGGCGTCGGTCGAATGTCCGCTCTGCGGCGAGGCGTTCGACCCGGCGGCCGCTGGGGGCTGGTGTACAAACTCCGACTGTGGCGAGTGGCAGTACGAAGCCGACGCCACGTCGGACGAGCAATCGGTGGGTGCGGACGATTCGGGCGACGACGGCGACCCGCTCGCCGACGTCGCCGACGATTCGGAGTCACCGGACCCGCCGTCGTGGATGGAGGAGTCCGACGACGAATCGGCCGACGAGGAGGCCGACTCCGACGAGAACACGGAGTCGGACGAGTCGGCGGCAGGCGAGGAATCCGCTGACGAGTGGGGCGGTGCTGACGCGGACGCCGAGGCAGACGTCGAGGAAACCGAGACAGACGACACGTCGGCGGCAGACGCGGACGACGGCGCGGCCGACGCGGAGTCGTTCGACTGCCCGGGCTGTGGCACCGAGCTCGCGGCCGACGTCAACTTCTGCCCCGACTGCGGCGCGGACGTGAGCAGTTTCCCGGCCGACGACGGCGCGGGCGACGAACTCGCCGCCTGTCCGTCCTGTGGCGGCGACGTCGACGCGGACGACAGCTTCTGTGCGCAGTGCGGCGAGGACCTCGACGCCCACCGCGGCGGCGCGAGCGTCCTGACGGAGTGTCCCGACTGCGGAACCGACGTCGGTCCGGACAACAGTTTCTGTGCGGGCTGCGGGGCCGACCTCGACGCCGCCCGCTCGGGTGCCGCTGTGGGAGCCGGCGACGCATCGTCCGGCGGTAGCGCGCCCAGTGCGCTCGCGCTGACCGCCCACGGCAAGACCGTCGTCGCCGGTGATGGCGACATCGTCGGCCGGGAGATACGGTCGTTACTGACCGAGGCCGGCCGTCCGGAGGACGAGGCGGTTCGCGTCCACCGCGAACACGTCCGGTTCGTCCGCGAGGACGGCCAGTTCTACGCGGTCGCGCTCGGCCAGAACCCGACCCGCGTGAACGGCACGTCGCTGACGAAAGGCGACCGGGAGGCGGTCGCGCCAGGCGACGAACTCGAACTCTCCGACGTCGTCACCCTCGACGTCGAAGCGGCCTGACCACGCTGCCGGTAGTTTCCCCGTTCCGATCGCAGCGTATAACGCGGCGAGTCGAAGCTGTCGCGTAACAGCTTTCCCACCCGGCGAAAAACACCCTCCAAGCAATGTCAGGACGCCGACGGCGCGAACTCGCCGATTCGTTTCGCCTCGTCACTGGTGACGAGCAGTGGTTCCTCCGCGACCTGCTGGTCGGCGTCGTCGCGGCCGTCGTCTGGATCGGCGGGACGGGTGCGCTCGCCGTTCAGGTTGCCGACGTACTCGGGGTTTCACTCGGGCTTGCGGCCGGGGAGAGCCCGTCGCCGCTCGCGGTCGGCCTCTTCGCCGTCCTCTGGCTCGCCGTCCCGGCCGTCGCCGTCACGGTCCGTATACGGCGACGGACGCTGAACCTCCGCGGCAACGTCGAACAGTACTACCGCTTCGAACATCCGGCCACGTTACTCGCGCCGCCGACGCTCCTCGTCGTCGTGGCAGTCGTGGTCGGACTGGCCCTCGGCGGGTTCCCGTGGTACTTCTCCCTGGTGTTGCTCCCCGTCGGCCTGTTCGCCCTGGTCCGGACGCTCGCCTTCACGTACCGGGTGTACTCCTTTTCGCACCCGCTCGTGGTGCAGTTCCTCGCCGTCGTCTCGACTGTCGTGGCGTTCGGGAGCGCGCTGGCGGCCGTCGGGACGGCGACTGGACGGGGCCAGCTCGCGGAACGGGCGCTCCGCGCGGCGGGGCTCCCGGCGTGGGTACTCGGGTCCGTTTCTGTGGAGGGGTTCGTCGTGTCGGGCGTCGCCGCGGTGGCGGCGTTCCCGCTCGCCCTGGCCCTGGCGTACGTACTGGTCCAGACGGTCGTCTCGCTCGGCGTTCGGCTGGTCGAACCCGACGTCGACCGGTCTTCGATGCGGACTGGCCAGCGATACCCGCCGTTCCTGGACTCGACGACGCCGGTCGGGACCCCCGCCGATACGTCGGATTCGTCAGCCGGGTCGACTGGCACGGACACCGACACCTCGACTGCCGACCGGGGGCCGACCGAATCGGACGGGGACGGGACGGACTCGGAGGATTCGGTGGAATCCGACGACGACGGGGAGGACCTCGACGACGTCAGTAACACGCGCGTATTCACGCCGCCCGCCGACGACGGTGACGGCGGGTTCGGGTCCACTACGGCCGGCGAGACGAACGCAGTCCCGGGGACCGACGACGAAGGGACGTCCTCGACTGGCGGCGGTGCTCGCTGTGACGCCTGTGGCGAGTCCTTCTCGATGGAGGCGGACGTCCGGTTCTGTCCCAACTGCGGGACCTCGCTGGCCGGCGAGTGACCGATTGCCGGTTTCCGGTTTCTGACACGTCAGGCCAGCGGCCGGAACCACACGGCCGCGAGTAACAGGGCGAGAAAGACGTAGGACCCGCGGATGAGGAGCATCGTCGCGAGTTCGGCGTCGGCGTTCCGCGAGAGCACGGCCACGAGACCGAACGCGAGAGCTGCGAGTGCCGCGGTCGGCGGGATGGAACTCATCATGACGGCCATCCCGAGCACGGCGACCATTCCCAGAAACATCAGTCCGTAGGCCAGCTGCCGTGCCCGGGTCCGCCCGAGGACGACGGCGACGGTTCGCTTGTCGATGGAGCGGTCGTACTCGACGTCGGTCGAGTCGTCGATGACCTTGATCCCCGAGAGGACGACCAGGAAGACGACGGCCAGTGCCACGACGACGGGCGCAAGCCCGGCCGTCTGGACGTAGAACCCGCCGAGTAGCGCGAAGGCGATGCCGGTCGGGTAGCCGACGCTCGCGGTGACCGGATGCATGTCGAGTCGGGGGGCGTGGTGGTAGCCGATGAGCCACCCCGGGAGCGTGATCAGGGCGGCCCAGACGTCGACGAGCGCGAACAGGCCGAGCGTGCAGGCGAAGAACCCGACGGAGGCGCCGGCCAGCGCGAGACGACAGCCCCGTTCCGAGAGCGGGTGGTCGTCGTCCTCGCCGCGGCCGTAGAAGTCGACGTAGCCGTCCTTCACGTGGGCGGTGTAGAGGCCGAAGAAGACGGCGGCGAGGTGGACGCCGGCGAGGGGGAGGGAGAACTGGTCGGCCAGTAGCCCGCCGAACAGCGACGCCGCGAGCGGCGGGAGCATGAAGACGGGGTGGATCTGCGAGGCGAGCGCCCGAACGGCGGCCGCGACGCCGGATCCGTGCCGCGCGATTGCCATGTGCGGTCAAAGGGGCGCTCGTGTTAAAAATCCAATTAGAGTGTGGGGTGGTCGGCCCGCTCGCTTACCGCCAGTTCCCCCGGTCGAGGACGAACCCGGAGACGTGCGAGGCGAGGTCACGGGCGTCACGTTCGGTGGGCGCGTGGAGTTCGCCGGAGACTGGTCCGGCCTCGCCGCCGACGCCCTCCGTCTCGGAGACGGGGTCTGTCCCGGTGGGGTAGGGGCGTCGCGAGCGGACGCGGTCGCGCAGGGCCTGGAGGGCGGCCTGGGTCAGTTCGGCGTCGAGGTGCTGGAGGTCGTAGTGGACGACGTAGCCGCGCGCGGCGTCGCGGACGGCGAGCACTGGCTGGCCGCGTTCGGCACAGCGCTCCCAGAGAGCCCGCTGTTCGTCGACCGTCTCGTAGACGGGGACGTTCGAGGACGCCAGGTAATCCATCGGTGTGACTGTACGGACTGGAGCACTATTGGCCTGTCGTCGGGCCCGGTGACAGTTCGCCGGACGGCGTCGCGATCGAGGGATAGAAACTCATACCGGATCGGTCACGCGCCGGGTGCCGTCGCGGACGGACCGCCTGTGCGGCGGTCAGGGTCGGACTGCCTGTGCCGCGTCGTCCATGATTTCCAGGGCTTCCTTCAGCGTCTCGACGTCGACAGCGTAGGAGATGCGCGCGTACCCCGCGCCGTGCTCGCCGAAGGCCTCGCCCGGGACGACGACGACGCCGCGGTCGATGACCTCGTCGACGAACCCCTCGGGGACCTTCGGCATCGCGTAGAAGGCGCCCTGGGGCGTGGGACAGTCGAGGCCGGCGTCGGCCAGCCCGTCGACGAGGACGTCGCGGCGTTCTTCGAAGGCGGCGGTCATCTCGGTGACAGCGTCCTGGGGTCCGTTCAGCGCGGCCTCGGCGGCGTACTGGGACGGCGCGGCGGCACAGGCCTGGGCGTACTGGTGGACGCGCAGCATGCGTTCGACGCGCTCGTTCGATCCCGTCACCCAGCCGAGTCGCCAGCCGGTCATCGAGTAGCTCTTCGAGCAGCCGTTGACTACCACGACGTTGCCGGTGTCGTCGAACTCCGCGGGCGAGCGGTGTTCGCCGTCGAAGACGATGTGTTCGTACATCTCGTCGGAGATGCACAGCACGTCGTGGTCGCTGGCGATGCGGGCGAACTCCCGCATGTCCTCCGGCGACTGGACGGCGCCGGTCGGGTTCGCGGGGCTGTTGACGACGAATGCGGCCGTGTCGTCGGTGATAGCCTCCTCGACGGCCGCGGGGTCCATCGTGAGGTCCTCGCGAAGCGGCACGGGCTTGGGCGTCCCCCCAGCGAGTTTCGTCAGCGCGTCGTAGGAGACGAACCCCGGGTCGGGAAAGATGACCTCCTCACCCGCGTCGACGTGGGCCTCGATGGCGATGTGGAGCGCCTCGCTCCCGCCAGCGGTGGCGATGATATCCTCGGGGTCGACGTCGAGGTCGTTGTCCCGCGCGTGCTTGTCGGCGATAGCCTCTCGCAGCGACTCGGTCCCCTTGTTCGACGTGTAGGCGTCGACGTCGCCGGCCCGAATCGCCTCGATGGCTCCCTGCCTGGCGTGCTCGGGCGTCGGGAAGTCGGGCTGGCCCAGCCCGAGGTTGATGGCGTCCTCGCCGGCCGCCTCGAACACCTCCCGGATGCCGCTGATCGATATCGCCTCCACGCGCGCGGAGAAGTCGGTCATACTCTACGGGGTGTCGCGCTCGCCGATAACTGTTGGTGGTCCGCCGCGGTCGAAGAAAGAAAAGTCGACGTGGTTCGGCTCGTTCGGCCGCTCGGTCAGTAGTTCCGTCGCCTGATGGCCAGGACCGACGCGCCGGCGAACGCGAACGTCCCGGCTATCAGTCCGCCGGGTGCCGATCCGGGGACTATTCCACTACCGGCCGGGTTGCTCATCGACGCGGCGCCCGTTCCCTCACAGGACTCGACGTCCCCGGTGTCCGGGAGGTCTCCGGGGTCGCCGGGGTACGTGCAGGTTTCCCCGCCCGCCCCGACCACGGCGCCGGTGACGTCGTAGGTCGTCGACGTCCACTGGGCCTCGACCGGCTCGTTCGGCTCCTTAAATACCTCTGCTGTCATCGTCGTTCCCGCTGCGTCGCCTTCGGCAGTGAACGAATTACCGGTCCACTCCCACCTGACGAACGGTTCGCCCTCCGGACAGTCACCGGATCCGGCTCCACCTACTGTGGGCGCTCCCTCGTCGGTGGTACAGAGCAGGACGAAGCTGATCGCCGCACGCTGGTCTTCCGTCTCGGTTTCGGTGTCCGGCGTGTCGGTGTCTGGCGTATCAGTATCCGGCGTGTCGGTGTCTGGCGTATCAGTATCCGGCGTGTCAGTGTCCGGCGTATCGGTGTCCGGGGTGTCGGTATCCGGCGTATCCGTGTCCGGGGTGTCAGTGTCCGGGGTGTCAGTGTCCGGCGTATCCGTATCCGGCGTGTCGGTGTCTGGGGTGTCGGTATCCGGCGTATCGGTGTCCGGCGTGTCAGTGTCCGGCGTATCCGTGTCCGGAGTGTCGGTATCCGGCGTGTCAGTGTCCGGCGTATCGGTGTCCGGCGTGTCGGTGTCTGGCGTATCAGTATCCGGAGTGTCGGTATCTGGCGTGTCCGTGTCCGGGGTGTCAGTGTCTGGCGTGTCCGTGTCCGGGGTGTCCGTGTCTGGCGTATCTGTGTCAGTCTTCGTCTCCGTCTCGGTCAACGGCGCGTCAGTCGGCTTCTCGGTCCTCGTCTCGGTGTCGGTATCAGTCTCGGTCTCCGTGTCCGTTTTCGTCTCCGTATCCGTGTCAGTCGGCTTCTCTGTCTCGTTGTCGGTCGGCTTCTCCGTCTCGTTCTCTGTCGTCACGTCGCCGCAGTCGCTGTCCAGGAGGTACGCGGCGCCGGCGTCGGTCTCTCCGTCGTTGTCGTTGTCCGGCGCACCGACGAGGACAGCCGGTCCGCCGTCGTCGGTCACGTTGCCGGCGCCGGAGACGGCGTGACCGGCGCGGTCATCGGCGGCCTCGCCGTAGAACGTGGACGTTGCGTCACCGAGTGACTGGAACGCCGGAGGTGACTGGGCTCCGGCGACGACGTAGGCGGCACCAGAGTCGTTCCCGTTCTCGTCGTGGCCGGGCGCGCCGACGAGCAGGTCGTCGATTCCGTCACAGGTGACGTCGGCCGGGCCGGCGTCGGAGACGGACCAGCCCGCCAGGTCACCCTCGCGGTCGCCCGTCAGCGTTCGGTCGGCGTCTGCCAGGGAACGCACTCCTTCGGCGTCGGTGCCGCCGTAGACGACGTAGGCCGCGCCGGTCGCGTCGACGGCGTCGGCGTCGTGGTACGGCGCGCCGACGACGACGTCCGCGACGCCGTCGTCGTTCACGTCACCGGCGCTGGACACCGACCACCCGGCGCGGTCGCGGTCCGAGGCGCCGGTGAGGATCAGGTCGGCCGAACCGAGGTCGACCGTCCCCGAGACGTCGGTGGAGACGACGTAGGCGCCGCCGGCACTCGTCGTCTCGTTCGTCTCGCCGGACCAGTTCATCGCGCCCACGACGACGTCGGCCGTGCCGTCGTCGTCGACGTCACTGGCACCGGAGACGGACCAGCCCGCCAGGTGGCCGGCCGACTCGCCTTCCATCGTCGCCGCGGCCGCGTCGTCGAGCGTGGCGGTCCCGTCGGCGTCCGCACCGGGGACCAGGTACGCGGCGCCCGCCCCGTCGTTTGCGTAGGGCGCTCCGACCAGGACCGCGTCGTCACCGTCTGCGTCGGTCGCGTTCGACACCGACCAGCCCGCGCGGGCGTCCGCGTCGGTGCCCTGCAACGTGGCGTTCGCGTCGGCGAGGCTCATATTCGCGGGGAGCGAGTCGCCACCGTAGACGACGTAGGCCGCGCCGGTGTTCGACCCGGTCGAGTCGTGGTTCGGCGCACCGACGACGACGTCGTCGTAGCCGTCGTCGTTCACGTCGCCCGCGTGCGAGACGGACCAGCCGGCCATGTCGTCGGCCGAGGCGCCGACGAGTTTGACGTCGGCGTCTTCCAGCTCCACCTCGTCGGTGTCGACGGGCCCGTAAACGACGTAGGCCGCGCCGGCGTCCTCGCCGCCGGTGTCGTTGTGCGGCGCGCCGATGATCAGGTCGTCGACGCCGTCGCCGTTGACGTCACCGGCGCTGGCTACCGATCGCCCCGCGGTATCGTTCACGTCTTCACCGTGGAACACCGTGTCCGCGTCCGAGAGGTTCGTCTCGCCGGAGAGCCCGTCCGGTTCGGCTTGCTGTGCGACCTGTGACTGGCCGCCGGTCGTGGCGGCGCCGGCGGTAATCACCATCGTGCTCGCGACCACGAGGAGTGTGATCGCGACGACTGTCCCGTTCGACACCGCTGTCGTGGAGATTCGCTTTGGAAGCATTCCTTCGACGGTACCCGACCAGTCACCTTTGTTATAAATAGAGAAACGAGAGTAAGGGATATTACCGGTCGAAGCCGGGCGAGTAACTCGCGACGATCCGACCGACAACGTGCGCTTACAGGAGTACTGACGAGCGCGTCAGAACCGTCCTGTACCGATTCGAAAAACACAACCGGATTCTGTCACATCCGTCGCGAGGCGGGGGGACGTTCGCCTCCGCCGTCTCCCCGTTGGACTGACAGGACCTGACACGACCGAGTTAAGCCGACGCACTCCCCGGATAACGGTGGCTTTCGAAGACCAGAGTAGACCGCCCGGACCACGACGCCGCGCATCGCGCTCCCCCTCCGCCGGCTACCACGCTTCCTCAGTGGCCGAGGGAAGTGAAGCGAATATTACTCCTCGACCGCGTCACGGAGGTCGTCGATGTGCGTTTCGAGGCGGCGGAGCGTCGCGTCCGCGTCGGTGTACCCGTTGTCGTACTCGCTGTAACAGTCGTCGGCGCTGGCCAGGAACTCCCGGACGGTCGCTTCGATGTCGTCCATACGTCCCGTTCGTCGCGGGACGGTTGAAAGCTGGCGGTTCCGGTCCGTGAGACTCGAACTGGTCACAGACTGCGTGGCGTCAGGTTGATAGCCGGGCGGCACTGACCCGCCGCCCATGGAACTGGCCTACCGGGACCGGGCGCTCGTCCTCGACGACGTCCTCGTGCTCGCGGACCTCCACGTCGGGAAGGGGGAGACGGCGAACCTGGAGGTTCCGGTCGGCGACAGCGCGGACATGACCGGGCGCTTCGAGGCGCTGGTGAGCGAGGGCGACGTCTCGGCCGTCGTCGTCGCCGGCGACTTCCTCCACTCGTTCGGCACGATCCCTCGGACGGTCGAGGAGACGGTCCGGGAGGTCTCTCGCATCGGCGAGGCGTACGACGTCGAGATCACCGTCACGCCGGGGAACCACGACCCGATGATCGAGTCGCTCTGGGGCGGCGCGATCCGGGACGAGTACCGCGTCGGTGACACGGTGGTCCTCCACGGTCACGAGACGCCAGACGCCGACGCCGACCGGTACGTCGTCGGCCACGACCACCCGACCATCGTCATCGAGGGGCAGCGCCGACCATGTTACCTCTACGGTGAGGACGCCTTTCGCGGTGCCGACGTCCTGATGCTCCCCTCGTTCAACCGCCTCGTCCGCGGCGTCAGGGTCAACGGGATGTACGCCGGTGACTTCATGTCACCCCTCATCCGAAGCGCCGAGGCGTTCAGGCCCATCGTTCGCGACGAGGACGCCGACGAGACCCTGGAGTTCCCGCCGCTGGGGGAGTTCCGCCGGATGCTGTAGGTTCCGCCGGATGCCGTCGGGGCGCGGTCTGCAGGAATCTGGATCGATCCCGGAAGCTATTTTGGCCGCGGCGGCGCTCGCTCCCACATGGCTACGACGCAAGTCGCACTCGCGCTCATCGGAACGACGCTTCTCGGATTCACCCTCCTCTGCTGGGGGACGGTGTACTACGTCCCGCGGATCCTGAACGGCGAAGACCACGCCGACGACCCGCACGCCGACGCCGGTCGCCCGAGCTGAATCCGGGGTCGGTACCGCTCCAGCACAGCTCCGGCACTGCTCCGTCACCGCGCCGGTACCGCTCCGTTATCGCCCCAGTTCTTCGACGACTGCGTCCGCTGCCACCCGTCCGCTCTCCAGCGCACCCTGTATCGACGACCACCTGGTGTAGTCCCCGGCGAGGAACACCGGCCCGTCCGGGTCGTCGACGGGGGGCAGGTCGACGCGGAACCCCGGCGGCTGGGCGAACTGGGCGAACGGAACGCGGTCGGTCGCGACCAGTTCAAGGTCCGCCAGGTTGGCCTCGGGGTACCACGACGCCATCGTCTCCTGCACCGACTCGAACAGCGCCTCGTCGCTCTCCTCGCGCTCGCCCAGGAACGTCGCGCTGTACAGTGTCGCGTCGCTCGGCGCGTACTCGGGCGCGACGGCTGACAGCGGGGCCACCTGATTCGGGCCGGACTCGTCGGCGTTGAGCACCAGGCGCTTGCCCGTCGGGAGACCGGTCCGGGACTGGCGCGCGACGGAGAGGGTGACGCAGCTTCGCGCCTCGGTCGGAATCGAGCCGACGCCGGTCAGGTCCCTGGCGGTCGGCGGGTCGGTCGCCACGACGACGGCGTCGGCGACGACGGTCTCGCCGTCGACCGTGAGGACGGCCTCGGCCGAACTGGACTCGACCGACGACACCGTCGCATCGGTCTCGATCGTCGCTCCCGCCATCTCCGCTCGCTTCGCTAGCTGGTCGGGAATCGCGCCCATGCCCGCGGCCGGCACGCCGATACGCCCCTCCGAGAGCATCTTGAACGTGTACTCGAAGACGAGGCTGTCGGTCTCCAGGTCCCGATCCAGCGTGATGCCGCCGTAGAACGGCGCCGCGAAGTTGTCGACGAACTTCGACGAGAACCCGACCCTGTCGAGGTACTCCCGGGTGCTCGTGCCGCCGCGATTCAGTATCTCGCCGGTCGTACGTCCGGCGAGTTCCCGCTGGAGGATGAACAACCTGAGCTTGTCGCCGAACGTGACGTCCCCGTTGAACAACGTCGCCAGCCCGTCCGTCGGCGCGCGGCGCGGGTCGACGAGCACCGACCGCTCGCCGGGGTGGGCGATGGTCGCGCCCGGCGTGAAGTACCGCAGATCGAGCGCGTCCAGGTTCAGCTCTCGACGGACGGCGGGGTACGCCGAGAACAGCACCTGGAACCCGCGATCCACCGTGTAGCCGTTCAGGCGGCGGGACCGGACCCGGCCACCGACGCGTGATTCCCGTTCGAACACCGTCACGTCCGCGCCCGACTCGGCGAGGTGACGGGCCGCGACGAGTCCAGCGAGCCCGCCACCGGCCACGACGACGTCGCTCATGGTCCACGTTCGAGGACGAACCGGAAAGGATCGACGGTGGTAGGCGTGGATTTTCGATAGTAGCCTCCGTCAACTGGTCTACGTCCCGTACGAAGGCCACGCGCACGCACCAGAAAGGACTGCAAAACGTAGTGAACAATTGATAGGGATATCGTGTCGGCCTCCCACGTGCCAGCCATGGCAAGCGCCGAACTGGCCATCGCGGTCGCGATGGTCGTCGTGGTCGTACTGGTCGCCGTCCTCGTCTCGCGGATTCAGGAGTGGCGATGGTACAGTCCGTTGAGCGGCGCCGGGAGCGGGACTGGTGAGGTGGAGCCCTCGTTTCCGGCAGTGGATAAACCGGGTGGGATCGTCAGGTGGCTGACCACGGTCGACCACAAAGACGTCGGAATCCTCTACGGGGTGTTCGGGCTCGTCTCGTTCGCCTGGGGTGGAATCGCCGTCGTCATCATGCGAACGGAGTTACTGTTCCCTGCACAGACGCTCGTCGATTCGAACTTCTACAACGCCCTCCTGACGAGCCACGGGATCACGATGCTGTTCCTCTTCGGGACGCCGATGATCGCGGCGTTCGGGAACTACTTTATCCCGCTGCTCATCGGCGCCGACGACATGGCGTTCCCGCGGATCAACGCCATCGCCTTCTGGCTGTTGCCCCCCGCGGCGGTACTCATCTGGGCCGGATTCTTCGTTCCGGCGTTCGGTCCCTCACAGACGTCGTGGACGATGTACCCCCCGCTGTCGATCGAACAGCCGGGTCCGGGTCCGGACCTGATGTTGCTCGGCCTCCACCTCTCCGGGATCTCGACGACGATGGGGGCGATCAACTTCATGGCGACCATCTTCACCGAGCGCGGCGAGGACGTCAACTGGGCGACGCTGGATATCTTTAGCTGGACCATCCTCACGCAGTCCGGTATCATCCTCTTCGCGTTCCCGCTGCTGGGCAGCGCGCTCATCATGTTGCTGCTCGACCGAAACCTCGGCACGACGTTCTTCACCGTCGACGGCGGGGGCCCCATCCTCTGGCAACACCTGTTCTGGTTCTTCGGCCACCCCGAGGTGTACATCCTCGTGCTCCCGCCGATGGGCGTCGTCAGCTACGTGCTCCCGCGCTTCTCCGCGCGCAAGCTGTTCGGATTCAAGTTCGTCGTCTACTCGACGCTGGCCATTGGCCTCCTGAGCTTCGGCGTCTGGGCCCACCACATGTTCGCGACTGGTATCGACCCGCGCCTGCGTGCGTCGTTCATGGCCGTCTCGCTGGCCATCGCGATACCGAGTGCGGTCAAGACGTTCAACTGGATCACGACGATGTGGAACGGTCGACTCCGCCTGACAGCGCCGATGCTGTTCTGTATCGGCTTCGTGTTCAACTTCATCATCGGCGGGGTCACGGGCGTCTTCCTCGCCGCCGTCCCCGTCAACCTCATCATCCACGACACCTACTACGTCGTCGGCCACTTTCACTACATGGTCATGGGCGTGATCGGTTTCGGCCTGTTCGCGGCGCTGTACTTCTGGTACCCGGTCGTCACCGGTCGGCGGTACCAGCGCACGCTCGCGAAGTGGCACTTCTGGCTCTCGATGGTCGGGACCAACGTCGTCTTCTTCACGATGATGGTGCTCGGCTACCTGGGTATGCCACGCCGCTACGCGGCGTACGATGGCATCACGGCCGGTCCCCTCGCACAGTTCACGACGCTCCACCAGGTGACGACCGTCGGCGCGTTCATCCTGTTGCTCGGACAGTTGCTCCTCGTCTGGAACGTCGTCACGTCGTGGGTCGACGGTCCGGTCGTCCGGGACGGGGACGTCTGGAATCTGGAACAGGACGGGCTCCTCGGTCGTGAGTTCCGATGGTTCGACCGCGAACTCGCCGTCGAATATACCGCCAGTGACGGGGGCGAGGACACCGCCGACGACGATCCGTAGAGATTTACTTCCGGCTTGCCAGACACCGGTATGACGACTGACACGGCGTTTCGCGTGTTCGAGTGTCTCGATTGCGGACGGACGGTCGACGACGTCGGGGTCGCGTATCGCTGTCCCGACTGCGACGGCCTGCTCGGGGCCTCTTACGACGAATCGGCCTTTCCGGATCGAGCCACCGTCGCCGCGCGTGACGCCGCCGGTCCGCGCCGCTACGCCGAGTTTCTCCCGTTCAGTGCCGACGCGACCGTCTCTCTCGACGAAGGCAACACACCGGCCGTAGACTGCCCGTCGCTCGCCGACGACCTGGGCGTCGCGACGGCGCTGATCAAGGACGAGGGGCGCAACCCGACGGGCGCGGCGGCGGACCGCGGGCTCTCGCTGGCCGTCACGGCCGCAGTCCAGCGCGACGCGACCGACGTCGCACTCCCGACGACCGGCAACGGCGGGCAGTCCGCCGCGGCCTACGCCGGCCGCGCCGGCATCGACTCGCACTCGTTCGTCCCGACGCGCTGTCCGTTCGTCAACAAGGCGATGGTCAACGTCCACGGCGGCGACATGAACGTCGTCGAGGGCCGGTACGCCGACGCGCTCGCCGCCTACGAGGACGCCGTGGCCGACGGCGAGGAGTGGGCGCCCGTCGGCCCCGCCTCGCCGTACCGCCGGGAAGGCGCCAAGACCGTCTACTTCGAACTCGTCGAGGCACTCGGCTGGGAAGCACCGGATGCCGTCGTGGTTCCGGTGGGTCACGGAAACGTGATCGCCGGCCTCGCGGCCGCCGTAGACGACCTCGACGCCGCGGGTATCGTCGCGGACAGTCCACGGCTCTACGCCGTCCAGCCCGAGGGCTGTCCGCCGGTGTACGACCGCTGGGCCGAACAGGGGCAACTCGATTCGGTCGAGACGCCCGACACCATCGTCGGCCCCCTGGAGATCGGCGACCCGGCCGCCGGGGACCTGGCCGTCGACGCGGTCGACCGGACCGACGGCCGGGCCGTGGTCGTCGACGACGACGCCATCCTGGAGGCCGGCGCCGACGCGGCGAGCGAGACCGGCGTCGAAGTCGGTGCCACCGGCGGCGTCGCCGTCGCTGGCGCGCGCGCACTTGCAGACGACGGCCACCTGGACGCCGACGATACCGTCGCACTGCTCAATCCGGTCGCTGGAAGTAAAGAGGCCGACCTGCTGCGGAGCTACCTGATGAGCCAGGGAATGTAGGCGACCGGCGGAACGACCGGACGGAAGCGCCGCTCACTCCGCTGCATGTTGCTTGGCCGTGGTGTAGGCCTCGCGGACGCGCTTGAAGGCGTCCTCGTCGCCGCCGCGGTCGGGGTGGACCTCCTTGACGCGGCGTCGGTAGGCTCGCTTGACCTCCTCCAGCGTCGCGCCCGCCGGGAGGCCGAGTTCGCGGAACGCCGCCGTCGCGGGGTGGACCTTGTCCCGGTCGGCCTGCGTCCCGAAGTCGACCTCCGGCGTCTCGAAGGGCAGACGCGCGCCGAGCTGGACGCCGGGCATCTCGTGTTCGACGAGCACCGGCGTCGTCGGCGACCGCTCGATGCGGTAGAACGCGCGCGCGTCGAAGGTGATGGCGACGTCGCGTTTCGGGAGGTAGAAAGCGACGTGCTGACCCTCGACGAAGTGGTCCTCTGCGTAGGACTCGTCGATGGCCTGGAGGTACGCCCGGAGCTCGTCGCGGCGCCGTCCCTCGCCGTCGCCCCGGCCGTCGCTCGTCGCCGTCGGCGTCGGATAGAGCCGGTTCGCGACGAGGAAGAGCCCGGCGACGACGACGCTGCCGAGTACGCCCAGCAGCGTGCCGACGAGGAGCCACTCCGGAAACGGTCCCAGTTCCGCGAGCACGTGGCGCCCTTGGCAGCGAGCGATTAAGAAAGAATCGCCGCGGCCTCGCTGGCCAACGGCCAGTCCCTATCCGATGTAGCGCAGGTCTTCGTCCGAGGGCGTCGCGGGCCCCTGCTCCATCTCCTGAATCTTCCGGACGACCTCCTCCATCTCCTCGGCGCGCTCCTCCAGCGACGCGTAGTCGACGTCGAAGCCGATCAGGTCCTGGAGTATCTCGAGGACGGCCTGGGCGCTCTTGGGGTCGACGAGGTAGCCCGACGTCTCGCCCATCAGGCAGGCCGCGGGGATGTCACGCCGTTCACTCAGACCGAGAAGCAAGCCGGAGACGCCGACGATGCCACCAGCGGGCTCGTTGTCGCGGAACTCGACGCCGACGCCTTCGAGTTCGTCGGTCAACTCGTCGACCGTGGCGGCCCCGAGGACGTCGTACTCCTCGATGAGTTCGCCGGTGGGGACGCCACCCAGCGCGTACACCGTCTCGACGCCGACCTCCTCGGCGACGTCGAGGAAGGCGTCGGTGAGGCCGTAGTGGCCAACGTTGTCCTGCGCCTGGTGGTCGCCCGAGAGCACGAGCACGTCCTGGCCTTCGTCGGGGGTGACGGCGTGGAACTCGGCGTTGGCCAGTTCGGCGTGCCCGTCCTCGACGCTGACCTGTGGCGGGAAGTGCTGGGAGTACACCCGCGCGAGGAGTTCGCTCTCGAGTTCCTCGAGGAGGTGCTCGGCGGCCAGTTTGCCGACGTGTCCCACGCCCGGGAGTCCCTCGACCAGCACCGGCGCGTCGAGATCGACGTCCGCGACCCACTCGATTTCGAACTCGTCCATGCGCCTAGTCGCGGCGTCGGCGCTTAAGAGACCGTCGATACTTGCCGTGTGGGTCCTCGGGGTTGAAGGGCGCAGGAGCGCTGTTGACGGCGTCTGCGCCGCATTCGGGACAGGCGTCCTCCAGCGTGTACACTGGGCGGTCGTGGGTCGCGCGCCAGTCCGAGCAGACGTGGATGTCGGCGCGCATGGGTAGAAAGAACCGCTCGATTACTCGTCTTCGACGTTTCGCTCGCGGTGGAACCCGGTGGTCCCGCCGTGGCCGTCGACGACGGCGCGGGCGCGGTCGGCGCTCTCTTCGAGCTGGGACTCGGCCTGCTTGTAGTCGGGGGCCTGCACGCGGATGCGGTACTCGGGCGAGCCGACGTAGGTCACTTCGAGGTCGACCTCTTCGGGCACCTCCCCGTTCCCCTCGGCGGCCTGCAGCGCCTCCTTGATGCACTCGACGCCGTCGCTCTCGGGACAGGTCAGGTCGACGTAGCCCGTGACTGTGACGTAGGGAACCGAGACGTTGTCCCGAGCGGTCTCGACGATGGCGTCGACTTCGTCCTCGTCGAGGTCGGTGTCCTCGAGGGCCTCGTGGCCGTGGATAGCGGCCTGCTCGAAGCCGTCGTACAGCGAGCCGAACTCGGCCAGCAGCGCGTTGGCGATGGCGGAGTACTGCTCGTCCTCCATGTCCTCGCCGAAGGCCAGTTCCATCCAGTTGTCGGCCTTCTGGGCGTTCTTCCACTCCTGGATCTTGTCCTTGCGCTGGTGGTCGTTGACGTCCTTGATCGAGAGGTTGATCTGTCGCGAGGACTCGTTGACGTCGAGCACCTTCACGACGACGGTCTGGCCCTCACTGACGTGGTCGCGGACGTTCTTGATCCACCCGCTGGCGACCTCGCTGATGTGGACGAACCCGCGCTTGTCCTCGTACTCGTCGAGGTCGACGTAGACGCCCCTATCTTCGTTGACGTCGTCTACTTCGCCGACGGCGAGTTCGCCGGGTTCCGGCCAGCCACTGAACTTCATCGGTGTGCGACGGTTTCGAGGACCTCACCCTCGATGTCCGCCTCGCCGCCGGTGGGCCGCACGAGCGTGTGGCCACAGACGGCGCAGGCGACCTCGGAGGCGGCCTTGCTGAAGACGGTCTGTTCGTTCTCACAATCCGGGCACTCGACGGAGAGGAAGCTTCCTGGCATGATTTACTCCTGGAACGTCAGTCGACCGGCGCGCCATCCTTCACGGAGGTGGGCCTTGCCGCACTCGCTGCAGCGGTACTTCAGGTCCGTCTTCTTGGTGGGCTTGTCGCCACCGGGGACCTTCGAGAACTTGCCGTCGTTCCCGATGCCGGAGTTGCGCTTCTCCTGTCGGTCGATCCACTTCATCCCGGTCTGGCGCCCGGTACGGACCTTCTCGACCTCGTGTTCCTGGTGCTCGTTGCAGTGCGGACAGTACGTATTGAACCGGCGTGGCATCTCCATAGATATCTACCTTACGGCGAGATTAGACATGGTTGCTTAAAACCCGTTTGGTTCGTTGCGCCCCTGAGCGTCCTTCACGATGGGATTGGGGTGACAGGCCTTCACCGTGTCGAACGTACTATAGAGCTACAAGAACGGGAAACGACGCGGTGCGGTCAGGAAGCGTGACCCGGAGCGGACGCGACGGGTCCGGGGAGGAGTGGTGGAGTCATTTGCGAGCGCGTGACGGAGTCCGCGCGAGCCATGCAATTCCCTGGAGGAATGAAAGGGCGAGGCCCGCTGGACGAAGCCCGGTGAAGCAAGCACCGCAGCGAAGCGAGGAGCACAGCGAGCCGCGCGAGTCGAGCGGGCCGAGGGCTTTCCTCTGTTTGCGGTATCGTTGCCGACTACTACCGTAACGGCCGAACGAACTGCGCCCTTGACAACCCGGACAACAACGCCTCACTTTCCTCGCTTCGAAGTCACTAAGTAGAGCGTCCACAAACCCAGGCGCATGAAGAAGCTGATCATCCACGGGAACCCCGGCGTCAGGAAGGGCGGCGTCATCAAGTACGACGGGGAGGAGTGGAACGTGTTCGCCGTCAACGTCCAGGGCGAGTGGCACGGGCCCGAGGAACCCCAGCTCTGGTGTACCATCGGGAAGGACGACGAGCGCGAGACGTTCCAGTACCAGGACTTCATTCCGATGCACCTGGAGACGGAGAACGTCGACGCGGAGGCGGTCGACGTCGTCAAGCGAAAGTCCCAGGCCTGAGGACGGTCGCTTCGATTCTGCGGTCTATTCCGGCAGTTCGTCGCCGTCGATCCGGTAGAGCGTCACCTCTCCCCACGTCCGGTGGGCGCTCACGCCGTCGACGTCGCCGACGGTGATCTCGCCGTAGTTGTTGCGCTCGGCGGGGCCGACGTAGACGTAGCGGACGTCGTACTCGGCGAGCAGTGCGGCCTGCTGATCCGGCTGGCCGGTGTAGATGGTCTCGACGTGGCCGAGTCGCTCGCGGTAGACTGTGTCGTTGCGGTACTGGGCCTCGTGGTGCCAGCCGAGCACGGTCGGGATGCCGGTCATGCTGGCGGGCGCGCTCGAACCTTCGCCGTCGGGGGGATACCAGCTGTATCCCGCCGGAGTGCCGGTGACGATCGTCGGTCGCCCTTCGACGTTCGAATCGAGCCACCGGATGGCCTGGGCCTCGTCTGAGTGGCTCTCGTTCATCCAGGCGCGCCCGTCGAGCGTGGGGCCGTCGCTCCCGGCGACGTCGTTCCCGGCGAAGTGCGAGGACAGCGCGAGGCCCGCGTACAGCGACGCCGAGACGAGCAGGAGCGCGGTGAAGACGCGGGCGGCCGCCGGTTTCCAGGTCGGGGTCGAGCGGGCCGGCCAGCCGTCGAGAATCCCGGCCAGCGCGACGCCGCCGGCGACGGCCCAGAGCACCCACACCTGCATGTAGGTCTTGAAGACGGTGTTCATCCGGCCGACGTTCTCGGCGACGAAGACGAACTCGACGAGGGTGACCAGGCCGGCGCCGGCGACGACGAGGACCATCTCGAAGCCGACGGGGGAGGACCCGAGTACGCCGTCCCGGGCGACGCTAGATTCGACATCACCGACCTGGCCGCCGTCGGAACTCGTCGTCGTCGCGGCCCGCAAACCGTCGAGGTGGACGGGGCCGCGCCGGAGGACCCAGCCGCCCAGGATCAGCGGGAGGAACAGGCCGAGCGCGGCCAGGTCCACCGACGCGGCGAACGCGGCGATCCCGAGCGCAACGAGGCCGACGATGCGGGCGGTCTCACGGTCCGTCGCGTCGGCGGTCTGACGGTAGAGGTACGGGACGAACGCGGCCAGGAAGACGCCGTGGACGAGGAGGAGTTCGACCAGCGACGAGCGGTCGGGGAGGAACGCCACCTCCCGACCGCTGGCCGCACCGAGCCAGAAGGGGAGCGACCAGAGGAGGCCGAGTGCGAGGACGACGACTGCTGCGCCCAGTCCGAGCGCGAGGCGTGCCCCCTCGTCGCGAAGCCTGGTCTCGTCAGCGTGGCCGCCGGCGCCAGCGGGGAGCAGGTTCCGGGGGTCGGCCGGCGCGAGAATAACAGTGAGGGCGACCAGCCCGCCGACCGAGGGGAACGACCAGGTGTTGACGACGGCGACGAGTCCGGCCAGCGGCGGCAGACAGCCGAGGAGGAGCGCTCGGCGGCGCCGGACTTCGGTGGCTGGCGTCTGGTAGTAGGCGAAACAGAGCGCGGCCGCGAGCAGGAGGAAGGCCGTGCTCATCATGTGGGCGTGCAGGTCGCCGTTGAGCCAGGAGAAGAAGGGGAACTCGTCGATGACGAAGGCGGCGCTGGGCTCGAAGCCAGCGAAGTCGGCGACGTCGTCCTCGATGACCCGGCTGGCGTCCCAGTAGCCAAAGGCTGACGGGCCGCCGTCGGCCAGCCCTTCGACGGGGAGCCCGCTGGTCTCGGCGAGCCAGTTCGCGGGGCCGTCGGGCAGGAACCAGACGAGGAACTTCACTGGCGTCGAGAGGTTGCTCGCGATGCCGACGAAGAAGGCGCCGAAGACGCCAGCGGTGCGCCGGGAGAGTCCACGCTCGGCGGCGACGGAGCCCGACAGGCCGTAGACCGCGGTGACGAGCGCGGCGTAGAACCCCGCCAGCGCGAGGTTGTACGCGTAGTGGCCGGCGGTCCCCGTAATCTTCGTCAGGATCGCCGCGACGAGGTGACCGCCGTAGTAGTAGGCGACCGGCTCACCGGCGAACCACATGTCCTCCGGCGGGAGGCGGTCGGCCCTGAGGAGCGACTTCAGCAGGCCGAAGTCGAGGAACTTCTCGCCGCCGATGGGGCGGATGCCCGGGTCGGCCGACCGGATGGCGACGAGGAAGAGGAACGCGACGGTGAACACCGTCGCGATTTCCAGGTAGAGCCCGCGGTCGACCGTCTCGCCGCGGTAGCCCGCGTACGCGGCGAGGGCGACCAGGACGAGCACACCGAGCCAGACGCCGGCGGTCAGCGACAGGCGGCCGACGAAGTAGGTGACGAGCCAGAGGACGGCCAGCGCCAGCGGCAACGCGACGCCCACGCCGCGGTCGGCGAAGCGGGGGAACAGCGCCGACGCGAGCGTCGCGCCCGCGTAGAGGAGGGCCAGGTAGACCAGGAGCCACAGCACGACGAGGCCGAATTCCATTATCGGACACAGCGCAAGCCGGAACTATACGTTTTTTGAACCGACGTGCCCGTTCGACGCAACTGGGTCGGGCCCGGTCCAGCCACCCGGTTCGTGTGAGCGCGACGCATGTCGAACCGTTTTTACTCGCGCCCCGGGTGGGGGTATCTAATGGCGCGGTCCGTCGGTATCGTGGTCCCCGCGTTCAGGCCCGACGTCGAACGCCTCCGCCGGTACGTGCGCGACCTCGACGAGGCACTGGACCCGGACGCGATCCGAATCGAACTCGACGATCCGAAGGAAGCGGTGCCCGGTGAGCTCGCGGACCTGCCGGCCACGGTCAACGCCGTCCCGTATCGTCGCGGGAAGGGTGCGGCCGTCACCGCCGGCTTCGAGGCCCTGGACACCGACGTCCTCTCTTTCGCCGACGCCGACGGGTCCACGCCCGCCGAGTGGTTCGCGGTTATCGTGGACCGCGTTCGCGACGGCGAGGCCGACCTGGCCGTCGGGTCGCGGCGTCACCCCGACGCGACGGTCCAGAGCCACCAGACGCTCGCCCGGAGATTCCTGGGCGACGGGTTCGCCTGGCTCGCCGGCCAGTTGCTCGACGAGGCGCTGTACGACTACCAGTGCGGGGCGAAGGCCATCGACGCCGAGGCCTGGGCGATGGTGCGCGAGCACCTCTACGACGCCGGCTTCGCCTGGGACGTCGAACTCGTCGCGATGACCGCCGCGCTCGACCTGCACATCGACGAGGTGCCCATCGAGTGGCAGGACCAGCCCGGCTCGACAGTCTCGCCAGTTCGGACGTCCCTCAGGATGGCACGCGCGCTCGTGACCGCGCGTCATCGCGCGAAACAGGTCAGGAACAGTCGCCTCCACACCGCCATCGCCGCCCGACGCGAGGAGCCGACGGCCCTCGTGGAGAAAGATGAGTGACTCGACGCCCGCCGTCGGTGAACTCCTCTCCGGCGTCCGGTTCGGGAAGTTCGCCTCCGTCGGCGTCGTCGGCGCCATCAGCGACAACACGGTCCTGGCAGTCCTCACGCTGCTCGTGGGCGTCCAGGAGATGTGGTCGAAGGCCGCCGGCGTCGAGACGGCGATTCTGGTGATGTTCCTCGTCAACGAGCACTGGACGTTCGCTGGCGCGGGCAAGGCCGGCCGCGGCCCGCTGCTCAAGCGCCTGGTGAAGTCCCACCTCGTCCGCTCCGGCGGCGTCGCCATCCAGCTCACCGTCTACTGGTTCCTCACACAGGAACTGACCGTGGAGCTGCCGGTGTTCGGCGTGGACCTGTGGTTCCTCGCTGCGAGCCCCATCGCCATCGCCATCGCCATGTTCGTCAACTACGTCTTCGAGAGCCTGTTCACCTGGCGAGTCCACGATACGTAACACCGCGGGAGGCGTTCCCGGACGGCAGTTGGATCACAACCCTTAATAAACCGACTCGGGTATGAATGTAGTAGCGGGATGGGATAGCCAGGAGATTCCGGCGGGCTCATAACCCGTAGATCGGTGGTTCAAATCCACCTCCCGCTATTCTCGAAGCGACCAACGTGAACGAGAAGCGAAGCGACGAGTGAACCGGGTCGCTTCGGAATCGGTCACGGTGGTTTGAAGCAGACCACGAGGGAGCGAAGCGACCGAAGTGGGCGTGGTTCAAATCCACCTCCCGCTACTTTTTGGCGACGCAACAACGACGAGCGAAGCGAGGAGTTCAGCGTCGCCAACAGTCGTATAGAGTGGATTTGAGCCCTGGAAGACGAGTGTCAGCGAGTCTTCCTCCGGTTCAAATCCACCTCCCGCTATACTTCTGCCGCTCGCCAACCGGCGAGCAGCGAATATCGTATAGAGTGGATTTGAGCCCTGGAAGACGAGCGTCAGCGAGTCTTCCTCCGGTTCAAATCCACCACCCGAGCCCTGTCGAAATCTAACTCTTCAACCACGATTCGACCGCTGGGTAGGTGGAGCGTACTGATCACTGGTGGTCCTGCGGGGTGTCGTTAATCTCTGTAGTGTCGCGCTGAATACAGCGCACGTCTCTCTCGGCGGGCTCGCAGCGAAATGTCGATACCGGTCGCAGCGGCCACGAGGGCCCTGGACGAACGAGCAGGCAGCCATATAATGACCTCCTAGCAAAATTGACGCCTCAATAACTAACCGCGTCCCTGTGTTGGGTCAAAGCGTACTATGGCACTGTATATGGACGTTCATCGAGACGTGGATGCAAGCGTCGAGGATGTTGTCGAAGCTCACAAAAAAGACATCGAGGCTCAGGAAAAACACGGCGTGAATTACCTGAATTATTGGGTAGACGACGACGAGGGGGCCGTCTTTTGCCTCTTTGAAGGCCCCAGCAAAGAAGCGGGTGAGAAGGTTCACCAAGAAGCACACGGTCTCACCGCAGACGAAATCTTCGAAGTCGAAGAGGGTACATGAATCAGACCTGCTGAGACGTCTTCCCTTCGCGACTCGTCGGATTCACACTCCGTATTCAGCGCGCAGTTCACGACGACTATACGATGGGGGCGCTACATACGTGTCCCCTGAGCCCGCTGTACAGACCGCAACCACGTCGAATTTTGGCACTGCTGTGGATTTCAACAGAGCCCTCTGTCTCCATTGTCGAAGCGATTCTCAACTGAGGCCGGGTCGCCGACTGCAAAGCCGAACGATTTTTAGTGGCACGAACTGAGTTGATTTTAACGGAGAGCAGAGCGGGTCACAAAATGGGGACACTCACAGTCGACGATCAGACGCTGTCGTTCGAACAGATCGCACGAGGGGAAGCGGACCAGAAGTTCGTCCTCGTCGTCGAGTACCGCGGCGCGGCCGGCCTCGAGTCGGCGACCGTCGATCTCGACGTCACGTCGCGGCGGGACGCCACCAAGGACGTTATCGAGGACGCCCTGACCGCGTGGTACGAAGGCCAGTCCGAGGTCACGGTCGAGTCGTTCGAAGTCGTCGAACGGATCGAGTGTCGGCGTGGGGACGCCCTCGACCGGGGCGAGGATCCGGCCGACGAACCTGAAGTAGAACCCATCGACGGTCCCGAACCGGGCGTCGACGCGGACGCGCTTGCCGAGGGCGACCGCGTCGCCTACTACGTCGAAGGGCCACACAGCGCCGTCTACGGGTACATCGCCGAGGGGGTCGTCGAGAAGGTTCCGCCCTGGCACCGGGGCGTGCCGGGCCAGGGAGAACTGATCGCCGACAGGGCCGTGCTCGACGTCGGTGACCGGACGCGGGAGGTTCCCCTGGAGTGGATTATCGGGTCCACCGCCGACTCGACAGTCGCCGACGCAGTGGACCGGCCGTATCCCGCATAGCTCGGGAAAAGGGGGGCGTCACTCGAGCTACACACACCGCTCGTCAGTACGGTTCAGTCGGTGCAGAAATTCCTACCCGCTCCCACACAGGCCTGGTCGCTCGCTAGTCGTCGCCGTGCTCGTCGACGATGACAACCTCGCCGTCGACGACGTCCACGTTGATGAGCGTCTTGGCCTCGTAGCCGGCGTCGGCGAGTTTGTTCTCGCCGTCGACCTTCTTGATGACGCTGACGATGTCGCGGACGTCGGCGCCGATTTCGTCCAGTGCGCCGGTGAGGGCCGCGAGCGTCCCGCCGGTCGAGAGCACGTCGTCGAGGAGGAGCACGCGGTCACCCTCGTAGACGTCGTTGACGTACATCTCGTTCTCGGAGTAGCCCGTGACCTGTGAGAGCGCGACCTCGCCCTCGAGGCCGTACTGGCGCTTTCGGACGACCACGAGCGGGATGTCAGTCATGAGCGAGACGGCGGTGGAGATGTGGATGCCCATCGCCGCCGGGGTGACGATCTTGTCGACGTCTTCGAGTTCGGCCTTCCGGATGATCTTGATGACGATCTCGCGGAGCAATTCCGGCCGCAGCATCGGCACGCCGTCGCTGATCGGGTGGACGAAGTAGTGATACCCGTTCTTCTCGATGATCGGCGCATCGAGCAACGACTGCTTGAGCTGATCCATGCTGGCGGTACTGCGAGGCGGCACAAAAACCCACCGTCAACGCTCTGCTTTGTCGAGGTTCGAGTGTCGGGTCCGTCGTGGCGCCGTCGGCGGACTAGACGAGGTCGACCAGCTCTGCGAGGACCCGTACCATCGGCAACGCGTGGCTGTCTCCGAGGGCGAAGTATTCGACCGTGACGAAGAGGAGGAAGGTCGTCGCCGCCGCCGTCGCGAGCCCGATCGAGAACGCGCCGAACTGGCCACACTTCCCGACTGTTCGGCCCGTGAGGGCCCAGGCTCCGACGAGCCCCGCCGTACTGAGTGCGAGGAGCGCGTGAAACTGGAACGCTTCGCCGCGCCCTGGGGTGAGGAGGACGAGTGCGACGAACAGGAGCTGGCTTCCGACCAGTAACCCCGCGCTATACGTCCAGGCGAACGTCCGCCAGTGTCGGGTCAGGACGGCGCCGACGGGCGGAAGCCGCACGAGCCCGTACACTGCGACCGGATAGAGCGGGAAGAGATAGCGCACCGTGACCTGGGCGTGAACCGGTAACCGGGAGACGTACACGAGCGAGTAGCAGACGGCGAACACGACGACGAAGGCGTCGACCGGTGGAATGTGTGGTCGGAGTCGAGACGAACCTCCGTAGGCCCTCAGCCTCGTCCAGGCTGCCGGTATCACCGCGACGAGCCCGGCGACGACGGGCGCCGATTCGAGGAAGGAGAGGTTCGCACTGGGCGCGTCCTGTGCCCGTCTGGCGACGCGGTCGACGTAGCCGCTGCGGACGAACGAGTGGTAGACCTGGTCGGGCCGGGTCGAGAGTTTCGACAGGCCCTGCGAGAGCAACTCGCCGAACGTCGCGAGCGCCTCGAACGCCGACTCGACCAGTGCGATGACCGGGAGGAGAATTGGTGGTGTCGACCAGCCCTCGCGTCCATCACGAGCGCTGCCTTCGGTCACCGTGTTGGTCTCTTCGTTCGACTCGTTCCCGGCGGCGGAGTGCTCCGGCACAGTATCGGTCTGGGTGTCACCGCCAGCGGCGTCTGGATTCGACCCCGAACGGGCATCTATCGCGAGGTCCGCATCGGGGGGCGCGTTCCGAAGCGCACGCGGGACGGTCAGCGGGTCGCCGGTAAGCGCGAAATTCGTTGCCAGCATCGGGACGAGGGAGACGAGGAACGCGCCGCCGACGACCGCGAGCGAGCGGGCGTCGTTCGCCGGTGCCGAGGGGACGTCGACGACCACGAGCGCGACCAGTACGACGAGCGCCTCCGGGGCGTGGACCCAGGCGAGCAGGCCGACGAGGACGTACGCGAGTGCGCGGGACTCCGTCGCGTACGCCCGCTCCCCGTTGCGGCTACGAGTGATGGCGAACGCGACGGCGAGCACGACGGCGGCCGTGAGGACGTGTCGTTTGGGAACCGCGGCCCAGAACGGGAGCGGCGTGGCGAGCGTGACGAGGACCGCCGCCAGCACGGCCCGCCGGCGGTCGTGGAGTTCCCGGACTAGTCGGTAGGCGAAGACGCCGACGAACGCCGCGCCGACCACGTGGACGATCTGGAGGGCGATCAGGTGGTGCTGGACGGGGTCGAGGGGCGTCGCCAGCGCGACGTTCAGTGAAAACAGGCCGAACACGGCGACGCTGCCAGCGTACGTCGCCGTTCGTCGACGATCCAGAATCCGGCCGGCCAGAAGCGTCGCGGCAAGGAGGGTGAGACACCAGGCGGCGACGACGACGATTCGGAGGTCCGCGACGAGTTCCAGCGCTCTGAGCAGATAGACCAGCGGCAGTGCGGCGAAGATGACGCCGTAGTTGCGCGAGAACAGCTCGCCGTCGTACCACTCAGCCCCCGGCGTCTCCAGGCCGGGTCCGTAGGCCGCGGTCGTCATGTCCAGGGACCCGTGCTCTAGCGCGTAGAGCCCGTTCGCGATGGTGTAGCTGTCGTTGATCAGGAACGCCGTCCGCCAGGTCAGTCCGAACAGGCAGAGACTCAGGAGGAAGATCAGGAGTCCGATGCGGTCGCCCCAGAGTAGCGAGAGTGCCTTCCGCCGGAGCGGACTGGTCGAATCGTCCCACCCCGGCCGGACGCTCATCCAGTCACCTCGACGGTGACGTTCCGCTCGGCCAGCCGTCGCTCGGATTCGTTCGAGCGCAGGAACACCGTGACACTCCCGTCGTAGCTCCGACTCTCCACGCGCGAGGGTTCGATAGCGTCCCGTTCGAGCGAGAGCCCGTACGCTCCCGTATCGGCCGCCGTCACGAAGTGGGTCGTCGAGCGCGAGTACCCCAGCGCGGGAATCGAGAACTGGTAGGCGAGCAACGGCGTTCCGGTGACGTTCGCCACTGTGAGTGTCGCGTCCGGGACGAGGACGTAGTACTCGCCCGAACCGAAGCGACCGGACGTGATTTCGGTACTCGATGGGAGTGAGACGTCAGTGACCGTCGTGTCGCCGCCGTCGAACGAGGCTCGTTCTGGAGCGGTCGTGAAGTCGACCACTCCGACGAGCGGTCCCGAAACGAGTGTCGTCGCGAGCACGAGGCCGATAACCCCGTAGACGACGCCCCGTTCCGTATTCATCGTCCCAACGGAGAGTAACCCCGCAGATAAATCCATCGTGCCTGCGACGTCGGTGATTTACACACGTCGCTATCGTGTCTGAATCACAGCGTGAAAGCGCGTAGTCTCTTCCGGAGTGAAGCGTTCTCAACGGCGTATCCGGGACACTGAAATCCGGCCCACTAGTCGTCGCCGGGGCTCTCGTACTCCGAGAGCGTCATCTCGCGCCCGTGCAGGTTCTGGTACCCGGCCGATATCGTGAGGACGATGGCGATAACCGTCGCCAGCACGAGCGGTGGAATCCTGGTGAACGGAAAGAGGCCCACCCACAGCGTCGCGACGAGGGCCAGGCTGACCGCGCCGACGGAGAGGTAGTACTCGCGCCAGGGGAACTCCCCGCCGGGGACGATCTCGAGGTACACCGTCAGGTCGTCGGTCTGCGACGTCGTGTCGATGACGCCGTCGTCGGAGTCGTACGCGACGATGCCCACGTCGGCCATGCGCGGGAGGTGCGTCTGCTGGAGCGTCGTGTAGACCCGCTTGCGCTGTTTCTTCGAGATGCCCTCGCAGGAAGTTTCGTACTCCCAGGCGGCGACTTGCGTCGCCAGGTCGCCGAGTTCCACCGGCCCGCCGTGCCGACGGAGGTACTGGAGAACGAATCGCCGTCGCTTGTTCTGCAACACATCGAATATCTCCCCCTTCGAGAGGTCCTGGACACCCCTGCCCACGTTCGTGACTTGCTCTGTCTGGTTACTCATAGTGACGTCAATCCCCTGCGTCGGCCCCATCGACGCCGTCGCGGCTGTCGTTCTACGTTCCCGCATGTGGTGGCCCACTATATAATCGCAGCGGTGGCTGGGAGAGTGATCCTCTGATGCGCACTGAAAGAGAAGAACAGAAAGGTGAGTGGCCGACTACGCGTCTGGGCCTTCCCACTTGCCGAGCGTAGCGGAGCTGTCGCCGGTTTGGCCCGTGTAAATAACTCTGACCGTCGCGTCGGTGTCGACGTTGACGGTGGTACTGGACCCTGCCATTACCTTGCTTCCGCTCGTGTACACGTCAGTGCCACCTGCTGCTGAGCCCCCAGGGCTCGCCTGGATGGTCACTCGGGAGGCGTCGATAGTGTCACCGCCGTCGTGGGTGATCGTTAAATCGCCATTGTCACCAGCGTCGGTGAGCGTGACGCCACTTGCCGAACCCTCGTCGAAGTCGAAGCTAAAACTCGCCTGCGGAGCGGTGTTGCTGACTTGGTCGCCCAGGCCGAGGACGAACGTCGCGATGACGGCCGCCAGGATCACGGTGATTGCGACCATCAGGATGACGCCGATCACAGGTGATACTGCGTCCTCGTCGTCAACGAGATTGGAGATGTTCATTGTTAATGTTGGAGAGTAGTTAGGCCGAGGGACCTTCCCACTTCGCGAGTGTCGCGGAGTTGTCGCCGGATTCACCGGTGTAGATTACTCGAAGCGTGAGACTGTCGAACTGATTAGTGCCGTCTGCACCGCCGTCGGCTTCCCAGGCAGTGACCGACGTCCCTGCTTGAACGTCGTTACTGACGCTCAGCCCGTCCGAGTCCGACGAATCGTATGTGAGTATTTTGTCGCCATTAGCCGAGGCGCCTTCAGATCCTTCGAGACCGACATTTCCGCTTAGTTGGAGACTCGAAGGAGAGATCGTATCACCACCGTCGTGGGTCACATCGATGTGGCCCGCCGTCGACCCATCGTCGGCGGTGTAGTCGAAACTGAAACTAGCCTGCGGTGCGGTGTTGCTGACCTGGTCGCCCAGGCCGAGGACGAACGTGGCGATGACGGCCGCGAGAATCACGGTGATGGCGACCATCAGGATGACGCCTATCACTGGTGATACGGCGTCGTCGTCTGAGAGGAGTTCTTTGAGTTGCATGGTTTTGGTATGCGACACGCACCCAGTGGCTGGAGAATCGCCCGTCTGCACGGGGATCCCAGCGTGCCGTGAGTCGTGTGTGTTGGCAAGGAGGCAATACCCGGTATAAAAAGTTCGCACCCGAGTACAACGAGTGATAACCACTCGGGTGAATTTGGATTGCTGGGATCGCTGGAGGACGGAAGTTAGGCTACGCTCGTGAATGGAGAAACACTCACTCCGAACTGGATCGAGAGCCTGTAAGGTAGTGCACGACGACCATCGGCGAAATCTCTACAACGACAGAATCACGATGCCGAGCGTCGCGAAGAGGGCGAGGACGAGGATGCTCGTCCCGATGGAGGCCCGCAGCGGGTGCGCCGGGCGGTCCTCGGTGTCGACCCCGCCGCCGGTCACGCGCCGGCGGAGTTCGTCAACGACTGCGGTGGGCGAGGTCACGGCGTAGGTGACGCCGCGGGCGACCCGGACGGCCAGGCGGTCGACGGCGGCGTAGAGTTCGGTGACGCCACGGACGAGGCCCCGCGTCGCGTAGAAGGTCAGGGGGTTGTACGCCGAGTCGACGTCGCGGACGCGACCGAGTTTGCCGAGAGGCTTCTTCGTCGCGACGAAGAGGACCAGGCCGGCGAGGGCGAGCGCGACGCCTTCGACGAGGTGGGCAATGGTGTACGTTTTGTACACGTGGTCGACGACGGCGCCGTCTGTGACGTCGAACGGCAGGATGGCGAACAGCGCGAAGTCGAAGACGCCGTAGACGACGCACAGCACCGCGACGACGATCATCGCGACGCTCTGGCCGCGGTTGGCGTCGCGGACCTCGCCGTCGTGCGTTCCGTGGAAAAAGGCGTAGTAGCCGAACTTGATGAACGACGCGAACGTGCCGACGCCGCCGACGAGGAGCATGATTTCCAGCCCGGTGTAGTCCGCCAGCTTGAACGCGTAGTCGAAGGTGTAGTGACTCGCCGAGATGACGATGCCCTTGCTGACGAAGCCGTTGAAGAAGGGGAAGCCGGCGATGGAGAGGGCAGCGACGGTGAAGGCCGTGGCAGTGATTGGCATCTCGCGGGCGAGGCCGCCGAGTTTCTTCAGGTTCTCCTCGCCGGTGCGGTAGATGACGACGCCGGCGATCATGAACAGCAGGCTCTTGTAGAGAATGTGGTTGAAGACGTGGGCGAAGGCACCGGCCTGGGACAGCGCCGTCCCGATGCCGACGCCGGCGATCATGTAGCCCACCTGGGACTGGATGTGGTAGGAGAGCAGCCGGCGCATGTCGTTCTGGAGCAGCGCGTAGAAGACGCCGAAGACCGCCATCGCGCCGCCCATGTAGGCTATCCACACGTTGCCGTCGGGGAACGCCCGGTACATCCCGTAGACGCCGGTCTTCGTCGTGAACACGCAGAGGAAGACGCTGGCAGCGATGTGCGGGCGCGGATAGGTGTCGGGCAGCCAGGCGTGGAGGCCGACGAAGCCGACGTTGACGCCGATGCCGATGGCGGCCATCGCCAGCGGGAGCTCTGTGAAGGGTGCCGACGCGGTCGCGATGCCCGTGCCGTCGAAGAGGAACGTCCCCGTGATGGTGTAGTGCCAGACGATGGCGCCCATCAGCAGGCTGCCGCCGATGCCGTGGAAGACGGCGTACCGGAAACCGGCGCGGACGGCCTTCCCGCCGTAGTGCCAGACGAGCAGCGTGCTCGTGACGGCCATCAGTTCCCAGAAGAACAGGAGCGTAAGCCAGTCACCCGCCGTCACCGCGCCGACGCTCGTGGCGACGTACGAGAGTGCGAAGGCCGTCTGTCGACTGTCCGCCTCCGAGGCGTAGGAGTACAGCACTGCGACGGCGCCGATGAGGCCGAAGATAATCGCCATCAGACGGCTGAACTCGTCGACGTGGACCAGTGCGGTCTTGAACCCGAGGAACTGGAGGTCGGTGAGGTACGTCCCCGCGGGCACGACGACGGCCCAGGCGGCGGTCGCACCGGTCGCCAGTATCCCCAGGGCGTGCCCGATTCGTCGGGGAAGTACCGCGACGGCGACTGCCACGGACAGCAGCACGACCGCCGGCGGAACCATTGTGAGTGCGGACATCAGAGCCCCACCCCCGGGAGGTCGCGGACGATGCGCTGGACGATCTGCAGGAAGACGGCGGCGTGGGGGACGACGCCGAGCAGGAAGGCGCCGGTCGCGGCCGCGAGGATGGGGCCGAGCATGAACCAGGTGCTCTCGCCGCCGCGCCAGTTGCGTTTCTCCCAGCCGCCGGCGGGCGGCCCGGCGTAGTGGCCCTCGTGGGCGCCCTGGCTCTCGCCGAGCATCTCGTCGACGTCCACGTCGGGGTCGGCCGCCGCGGCCGCCTCGGCCTCCTCGAGGTCCATGTCCTCGTCGACGTCACCGTCGGCGTCGTCGCCCCCTCGACCGTCGCCGTCGGCCCGGAGGATCTCGCGGCCGCCGTAGGGTCCCTCGATCAGCGGTTTGTCGTCGTGGCTTTCGGGGGACTCGAAGTACGCCTGGTAGACGATGGGCCAGAAGTAGGCGATGTTGAGCACGCCCGAGACGAGCAGTGCGCCCGCGAAGATGGCCTGCTCGGCCTGGATGGCACCGATCAGCAGGTACCACTTGCTGACGAAGCCGGCCACGAGCGGGATGCCGGCCATCCCGGCCGCCGCCAGCGCGAACGCGGCCATCGTCAGCGGCATCCGTTTCCCGATGCCGGCCATGTTACTGATGTCGTCGGTGTGGGTCTCGACGTGGATGATCCCGGCACAGAAGAACAGGGTGAGCTTCATGAACGCGTGGGCGGGGATGTGGAGGAGGGCGCCGACGAGCGCGTCTCCGCTGAGCAGGCCGAGTCCGAGGACGATGTAGGACAGCTGGCTCACTGTGGAGTATGCCAGTCTGCGCTTGAGATTGTCCTGCCGGAGCGCGATGACGCTCGCGGTGAGCAAGGTGATAGCGGCCACCGTCGCCAGCGCAACGCCGCCGCCGATCTGTTCGACTGTCTCCGGGCCGAACACGTCGAGGACGACGCGGGCCAGGCCGAAGACCCCGCTCTTGACGACGGCGACGGCGTGGAGCAGGCCGGAGACGGGCGTCGGGGCGACCATCGCGTCCGGGAGCCAGGAGTGCATCGGCATGAGCGCGGCCTTGACGCCGAAGCCGGCGACGAGCAGCGCGAACGCCGCCCGTGCCAGCATCGGGTCCGCCGTCGCGAGCGCGGCGATGCCACCCGGCGTGAACCCGGTCGTTCCAGTCATCCAGAACACGAGCACGGTGCCTGCGAGCACGGCGACGCCGCCACCGAAGGTGTACGCGAGGTACTTTCGACCCGCGCTCCGGGCCTCGGGCGTCTCGTCGTGGGTGACCAGCGGGTACGTCGCCACCGTCAGCAGTTCGTAGAAGACGAACAGCGTCAGGAGGTTGCCGGCGAAGGCGACCCCGATGGCCGCCGCGAGACTCGCGGCGAAGGAGGCGAAGTAGCGCGTCTGGGCGTGTTCGTCCAGCCCGCGCATGTAGCCGATGCTGTAGAAGCTGGTGACGATCCACAGCAGGCTCGCCAGCAGGCCGAACAGGAGCCCCAGCGGGTCCACCCGGAGGACGAGTTCGATACCGGTGGCGAACGTCCCGAGCTGGACCTCGTAGCGCTCGCCCGCGAGCACGCCGGGGACCATACTGGCCACGATCAGGAACTTGGTGACCGCCGCCGCGACGGTGACGGCCTCCCGGCGGTTGGGCCGGCCGCGTGCCGCGTAGATCAGCGGAATCGCCACGGCGGAGGCAAGCACTGCGAGCAGCGGTCGGAGTGAGGTGAGATCGGTCATGGGAGGAATGGAAGCGAGTTTTCGAGCGCTTGTTCTACGCCGGGGAACGCGAGGCCGAGCGCCACCGCGAGCACGGCCGCAGTCACGGCGACGGCGACCATCCCCGGCGAGACGGCGGCGTCACCGCCGTCGGGGATGGCCGCGCCGGCCGCTTCGGGTTCGGCGACGGCCTCGGCCTCGGCAGCCGTCGGCGCGTCCGTGAAGTACATCGACTCGACGAGGCGGGCGAAGTACGCCAGCGTGAGCACCGTGCTCAGCAGCAAGACGGCGACGAGCGCCCACGCGCCCACCTCGACGGCGCCGAGGACGATGTACCACTTGCCGACGAAGCCGACGGCCGGCGGGACGCCGACCATCGAGAACGCGAGGACGGCGAAGGCACCCGCGGCGACGGGCGCGCGGTCGGTCAGCCCGGCGTACTCCTCGATGGTCCGGGCGCCGGTCTTCCGTTCGATGATCCCCGCGGTGGCGAACAGGCCGCCCTTCATCACGGCGTGGCCCACGAGGTGGATTATTGCTCCGACGACGGCCGTCGAGGAGGCCACGGCGAACCCGGCTATCACCAGGCCGAACTGCGAGACGGAGGAGTACGCGAGCATCCGCCTGACGTCGCGCTGGGAGACGGCCAGTGCGGAGCCGACGACGACGCTTATCGCGGCGACGGCGAACAGCGCGTCCTGGGCCAGCGGCACCGCGGCAAAGAATTCGACGGTGAACACGGAGAAGACGACGCGCGCCAGCGAGTACGCGGCGACGGTCGAGACGAGCGCCGAGATGAGCGTGCTCACCGAGTCGGGCGAATTGGCGTAAGCGTCGGGCTGCCAGGTGTGGACGGGGTACAGCGCCACCTTCACCGCGAGTCCGGCGGTCATGAGGCCGAACGCGGCGAGTATCAGGGTCGACGTGTAGCCGCCGTCGACCTGCGGAATCTTCGTCGCGAGGTCGGCCATGTTGAGCGTCCCCGTCGCGACCAGCAGGTAGCCCACGCCGAGCAGGTACAGCGACGCGCCGAACGTCCCTATGATCAGGTACCGCAGCGCGGCGACGGCGGCCGCGTCCTGGTCACCGCTGGCGACCAGGGCGTAGGCGGCGAGCCCGGTTATCTCCAGGAAGACGTAGAGGTTGAACACGTCGCCGGTGATGCTCATCCCCGACAGTCCGGCGACGAGCAGCAGGTAGAGGGTGTAGAAGCTGTTCGTGTGTGGTCCGGCGCGGCGCGCGTACGCGAGCACGCCGAAGGAGACGACCGAGACGAGCCCGACGACGGCCGCGGAGAGGCCGTCGACGACGAGTTCGATGCCGTACGGTGCCGCGAAGCCGCCCACCTCGTAGACGACTGGCTGGCCGCCGGCGACGGTGGCGACGAGCCAGGCGGCGAGTGCGGCGTGGACGCCGAGAGTCAACGTCGCCAGAGACCACCCGGCGCGGTCGGAGAGCAATCCGGCGAGCAGCGGGAGCGCGCCCCCGACGATGGGGGCCACGACCAGCAAGACGGGCACGTGGTCAATCATGGTAGAGTTCTCGCAACACCTCCTCGTCGAGCGTCCCGTACTCGTCGTAGATGCGGACGACGAGCGCGAGCGCCACCGCGGTCAGCGCCACGCCCACGACGATGGCCGTCAGGATGAGCACGTGGGGAAGCGGACTCACGTACGGCCCGCCGCCCTCGTGGACGACCGGTGCGGCCCCGCCCTCGACGTACGCCGCGGTGATGAAAAAGAGGAAGATACCGGTCTGGAAGATGTTCATCCCGATGACCTTCTTGATCAGGTTCGTCGATTCGACCAGCATGTACACGCCGATGCCCAGCAGCAGGACGACGGCGTAGTAGTTGTAGTGGGTCAGGAGGACGTCTATCACGCTCACGCCTCCTCACCTCCGTCTGCGTGGCCGAACCCGGCCGAGAGGACGAAGAACAGGCCGACGACGACGCCGGCCACGATGCCCCCGATGGCGAGTTCGACCAGTTCGATGCCGTACTTGCTGGCGTGCGAGATGTAGGGCGCGTAGACGTCGTACTGCAGGAACGCGCCGTCGAGCGCCATCGCACCCAGGCCGATGCCGGCGAACGTCAACACGCCGAGGGACGTCAGCCCGACGATGGCGCGGGCGTCGATCCACTCCCGGGTCGCGTCGATGCCGAAGGCGAAGGCGGTCATCATGACGACGGACCCGGCGATGACGCCGCCCTGGAACCCGCCGCCTGGAGAGTCGGCCCCGTGAAGCATGATGAACAGGCCGAACGTGAGCACGAAGGGCGCGACGACCCTGACGGTGGTCATGATGATGGGACTCTCGACGTACAGCGGCGCCCGCTCGCGTCCGCTCATGCGAACGCCTCCTTGCGTAGTACCGTCAGCGTCGCTACGCCGGCGACGAAGACGACCACCGCTTCACCGAGCGTGTCGAACCCGCGGTAGGCGGCGAGCACGGCGGTGACGGCGTTGTGCACCTCGGTCTCCTCGTAGGCGTTGTCGAGGTAGTAGTCGGTCACCTCGCCGGAGCCGACGGGCGAGTCGGTCGCGCCGACCGCCGGGAGCGCGGGGACTGTCGCCCCCATGACGAGAACGAACGCGCCGACGGCCAGCACCGTCCGGGGCCGGACCCGCTCGAAGAGCTGGTCTTCCGACGGTCGCACGGTGTTGGCCAGCGCGATGAGGAGGAGGATGGTCATCACGCCGGCGCCGACGGCGGCCTCGGTCAGGCCGACGTCGGGCGCCTGGAGCAGCACCCAGATGATGGAGATGCCCAGGCTGTAGGCGGCGAAGGCCATCACGGCGGCGAGCGTGTCCTTCAGCAGGGCCGCGCCCAGCGCGCTCGTGAGGACGAACGCGAGGAGGACGACCTCGAGGACGGACGGGGTCACGGCTCACCTCCGGCGTCGGCGTCGTCGGTGGTCCACGGCTCGATACCCTGGTCACGGGCCGCACGGGCGATGGCGTGTGCCGCGGTGGGGTTGGTCAGGAACATGAACAGGAGCAGGAAGACGGCCTTGACCGTGGCCAGCTGCGCGTCGATGACGAGGGCGACGCCGCCGAGCGCGAGCACCGCCCCGAGCGTATCGCTCTTGGAGGCGGCGTGGGTCCGGGTGTAGACGTCGGGCAGTCGCACCAGCCCGACGGCGGCGACGAGGCCGAAGAAGGCGCCGCCCGCGACGAGCGCGACGGCGGCGTACTCGGAGATGGCCATCAGAGCACCCCTCCGTGTTCGACGCTGAACTTCGAGATGGCGATGCTCAGCAGGAAGTTGAGCAGGGCGTACACGAGCGCGATGTCGAGGAACATCTGATTGTCGTAGGCACCGGCGACCAGCGCGATGGCAATGACGGTGTTCGTCCCGACGACGTTGACCGCGACGACGCGGTCGTGCATCGTCGGCCCCTGGAGTATCCGGTAGAGACCGACGATTGCGAAGGCGACGAACGCGCCGGCGCCGACGAGCAGCGCGGCCTCCACGTTAACCATCGTCGCCCTCCTCCCCGCGCTCGCGCGGGCTCGGTATCCTGGCCGCCGCGCGGCCCCAGAAGACGAAGCGGACGGCCCGTTCGAGACTCCCCTCGAAGAGGCCGTCGCGCGTCGCTTCGGTCAGCGAGTGAACGACGAACGACTGCTCGGTCACGTCGACGGTCAGGGTGCCGGGGGTCAGCGTGATGCTGTTGGCCAGTGTCGTCACAGGGGTGTCGCCCCAGACGGCAGCGTCGAACTCGACCATCTCTGGGTCGATGGGGAGCGAGGGGTGGAGCACGACGTAGGCGATCTGGAGGTTCGCCTTCGCGATCTCCCAGAGCAGGTAGGGGGCGTAGACGGCCATGCGGACGGTCTGGACGGCGAGGTGAGTCAGGGAGGGCTGGTGACCGAACACGATGGGTGCGAGCAGCGCGGCGACGAGGCCGGCGGTGAGCCCGCCGGTCACGAGGTCGAACGTCGTCCACGCGCCCAGCGCCTGGTAGAAGAGGAACGAGGCGCCGAAGATGGCGACGTACTTCCGCGCGGTGCCAGTGCGACCGAGGACGGTCTGTCGGCGCGGCCGCTCGACGGGTGCCTCATCGACGTCGAGGTCGCGACGCTGTAGTTCCGTCGCCAGCGGCCAGAGCATCGGTGCGCCCGACCCGGGGTCGTACTCCGGGTCGAGGACGACCCGGTCGAGGTCGTGGTCGGTCGCGTAGTCTGCCAGCGCGTCGGCGTACTGGTCCGGGCTGAACAGGTAGCGGTCGGCGCCGACGACGGCCAGTTCGACCTCGACGGACGCTTCCTGACCGGCGCGGTCCTCGTCGGCCCACACCGAGACGCGGTCGAGGAGTTCGTGGTCGTCGCCCAGGTCCGCTGGACCGGTCGGGTCGACGGCGCGGGCGCTCTCGAAGACGACGAAGTGGATCGTCGCGGGCGCCCCGTCCGACGCGGCGGCCGCCTCCTCGACGGCGTAGGCGACCGTGTTTCGCAACGTCACGGAGTCGGCCACTGGCACGAGCAAACGACGGGCCTCTTTCGATGTCACAGTCGTGGGAAATCTCGCTGCAGCGCTGTCTGGCGAGCGATTCAGTTGTCGTCCGACATTCACCCTACCACAAGGATAACTATTTCGTAACCGGTCGACCAGCGGGGCCCGAACGCCCGGATCAGATCAGTTCGGCGACGAGTTCGTCGGCGATCCGGGCACCGAGTCCGTCCTTCGATCCCTCGTACTCGCGCGCGTTCTCGCCGTCGACTATCAGTGCCCGGGTCCCGTCCTCCCCCATGACGGTCGCGTCGTTCGCGACGACGAACGCGAGGCCCGCTCGCTCCTGTATCTCACGGGCACGCTCGACGAGCTGATCGTCGTCCGCGTCGGTCTCGACTTTGAACCCGACGATGGGGAGGTCGGGGTGGGCCTCCCGGACAGCGTCGATGAGCTTGGGCGTGGGTTCGAGTTCGAGCGTCAGCCGCTCCTGCCCGGAGGGAATCTTCTCGGGTTCGCCGTCCATCGTGTAGTCGGAGATGGCGGCGGCCGAGACCAGCGCGTCCGCTTGCTGGCCCAGATCCGCCACCACGTCGGTCATCTCCGCGGCCGACTCGACGTCTCGTACGCCCGCGTACGGCACGTCCGATCCGTTGTGAACGAGCGTGACGTCCGCCCCGCGAACGTAGCACGCGCGAGCGACCGCACGCCCGGTCTTGCCGGATGCCCGGTTCGAGAGGGTCCGTACCGGGTCGATCGACTCCGTCGTCGCCCCGCTGGTCACGGCGACGTGCCGGCCCTCGAGGGGCGAGTCGGTCGCGGCGCGCGCGGCGTCGGTGACGATGGCCTCCTCGCTCGCGATCTTCGCCTTGCCCTCCTCGATCCGGGGGTCGACGAAGTCGACGCCCCACTCTTCGACGCGGTCGATGGCGTCCAGCACGCCCGGATGGTCGTACATCGGTTCGTGCATCGCGGGCGCGACGACGACGGGGACGCCCGCCCCGAGCGCCGTCGTCGCACACGTCGTCACGGGCGTGTCGTCGACCGCGGCGGCTATCTTGCCGACCGTGTTCGCGGTCGCCGGCGCGACGAGCAACACGTCGGCCCAGCCGTCGACGCCGCACAGTTCGACGTGTTCGACGCGTCCCGTCAGCTCCGTCACCACGTCGTTCCCGGTGGCGTACTCCAGCGCCCAGGGGTGGACGATGCCCCGGGCGCTCCCCGTCATCACCGCCCTGACCGTCGCACCCCGGCGCCGGAGTTCGTGGGCCAGTTCGACGGTCTTGACGGCCGCGATCGACCCCGTGACGCCCAGCGCGACGTTCGCTCCCTGCAACATTGCCCGTAGATTGTCCTGCCTGTCATTTAAGCACCGCCACTCAAACAGACGTGTTCGGTGCGATCTGTCACCCGAGAACGGATTTTAGGTGGTCGGTAACGTCGCGATAGACGTCCGCGTTCCCGCTCATGGACGGCTGTGAGTGATTACGAGGAGGATAAGTATAGTCCGCCTGCGTGTCTACACACGACGATGGGCCAACTTTCGGTGCGGCAGTCCGAATACGCTATTCGGCCGTACGAGGCCAGCGATTTCGACGGATTTCTCGACCTCTACGCGCAGGTTTTCGACACCGACCGCGACCGGGAGTGGTTCGACTGGAAGTACGGTGACAACCCCTACGTCGACCACGTTCCGATACTCGTCGCGGAACGGGACGGCGACCTGGTGGGTTCCCGGCCCTTCTTCGCGCTCGACGTGTCGGTCGGCGGCGAGCGCCGCCTGGCACTCCAGCCGGCCGACGCGATGGTCCACCCCGACCACCGCCGTCAGGGCCTGTTTACCCGGATGACCGAGGCTGCGATCGAGAAGTACGACGAGGGGGAACCAGCCTTCTTCTTCAACTTCCCCAACCACCGGTCCGCGCCGGGGAACCTGAAACTGGGGTGGAAGCGAGTCACGGATCGGTCGACGTACTATCGTGTCCAGGATCCGTCTGCCATGGCGACGAGTCTGTCGGCGCCGTGGAGCACAGTCGCGGCGCTCGGCCTGCGGCCAGTGGTCGGCTGTCACAACTGGCTGTCCGACCGTCGGACGGATACCGCCGACGGCGTGACGGTACAGCGTCACGAGACGGTTCCGTCAGCGACACTCGCGTCGCTGGCCGCGCCGGAGGACCGGAACGGGATCCGGGCGTGGCGGGACGAGCAGTTCTACGACTGGCGGTTCGACAATCCCGTCTGGACCTACGACGCCTACGTCGCGGTGGACGGTAGTGACGCGGTCGCGGCGATGGTCACCGGGACGGGGGTCAGCGCGGGCATCGTCCAGACGAAGATCGTGGACGTCCTTCCACTGCCAGACGACGCTGTCGGTGGCGGTCGCACCGCGGACTGTCTCGACGCGTTGCTCGGGCGAGCGGTGCGGGACAACGCCGAGTCGGACGTCCTGACCGCACCGGCGACGCTGCCGCGTTCGGTCTCCGTCGGGCGCGGGTTCAGGCGCGACGACAGACCGCCGCTTTCGCGCGTCGCGACCCAGACGACGCACGTCGTGCGGTCGCTGACCGGGGAGTGGCGCGTCGACGGGCTCGACGTGACGGACCCGGCGAACTGGCGTCTCACCTTCGCCGAGAAGGACTCGAACTAGCGCCGCGCCCGATACGGCGGTAGCGATCGTATTACTATACGATTCATCTGCCTGGGAGTACGCATGAGCCGTCAGGAGCCTGTCCAGCGGGAGTACGCCGTCCGGGAGTTCGAGTCGAGCGACCTCACGCCGTTCCTCGACCTGCACTCGGAGACGTTCGAACCGAACTACGGTCCCGAGTGGTTCGCGTGGAAGTACGAAGACAACCCCTACGTCGACCACGTCCCCATCCTCGTCGCGAAACGGGGCGGTGAGCTCGTCGGTGCGCGTCCGTTCTTCGCGCTCGACGTGGCCGTCGACGGCGAGCGTGCGCTGGCGCTCCAGCCCGGAGACACGATGGTCCACCCCGACCACCGGCGTCAGGGCCTGTTCACCCGGATGACCGAGGCTGCCATCGAAAAGTACGGCGAGGGGGAGCCGGCCTTCTTCTTCAACTTCCCCAACCACCGCTCCGGACCGGGCTACCTGAAACTCGGCTGGGAGACGGTCGGTGAAGAGACGACGTACTATCGGATACAGAACACGAACGCGTTCGGACTCGACGAGTCGGCGGCGTGGAAGTCGGTGGCCGGCGCCGCTGGACTCGCACTCGGCGGTTACAACCGGCTGTCTGACTTGCGGACCCGGTCCCCCGACGGCGTGACCGTGCGGCGCTACGAGTCGGTTCCGGCCGAGACAATGGCGGATCTGGCGGCCAGCGAGACGTCGAGTGGCATCCACGTCTGGCGGGACGAACAGTTCTACGACTGGCGCTTCCAGACTCCCGCGTGGGACTACGCGGCCTACGTCGCCGAGCGGAACGGCGAGCCGTTCGCCGGGATGGTCGTCGGCACCTCCGTCGAGTCCGGACTCCGCACGACGAAGGTGACCGACGTGGTCCCGACGCCGGACGGGGAGGCGACCGACGCGCAGGACGCGCTCCTCCACCACCTGGTTCGCGACTACGCAGAATCCGACGTCCTGGCCGCGCCGTCGGCATTGTCGCGGTCAGCGCTGGGGCGCGCGGGGTTCCGGAGCGACGACCGGCCGCCGCTGGGCAGCGTCGCGAACCCGACGACGCACGTGGTCCGGTCGCTGACCGGCGACTGGACCCACAACGGCGTCGACATTACCGACGCGTCGAACTGGTGGCTCACCTTCTCCGAACAGGACACGAGCTAGCGGACGCGCGATGGCCCGGTCACGACTTTCTATTCGTCGTCGTCCACTGACGGGTGCATCGTCGGCGGTTCGACGGCCGGATCCTCGAAGTATTCTCGCATCGTCTCCGCCGACCGGTCGGCCCGTCGCTGCCACTCCGCCTCGCCGATCTCCTCGCAGCCGGGCGGGACCTCGCGCCCGCGGCCGGTGAAGTACCCCTCCGGCGCGACCCAGTCGTTGTAGAACGGCACCTCCGAGTCCTCGACGACGGTTCGGCCGACCGTCGCGCCGTGGCCAGCGGCGACGATGGCCTGGTGGTACGTGCCGGCGAGCCGGCCAGCGGCGTACAGGCCGTCGACGGCCGACCGGCCGAACTCGTCGACGTCGACGTATCGTTTGCTCCCCCGGTCGATCAGACCCAGGTCGAGGTCGTCCAGGTAGGTGGCGTCTGACCACGAGGCCGCGACGACGCAGTCGGCGGACAGGTCCCGGCCGTCTTCGAGCGCGACCGTGAAGCCAGCGCCGTCGTCGGAACGGTCCTGGTCGGCAGCGCCTTCGTCGACCGGCGTGACGTCCACGACCTGTCCGTCGACGAACTCCGCGCCCGCGTCGTCGACCTGGTCGCGGGTCATCTCCAGCAGGAGTCGTGCGTTGACGCCTGCGGGGAACCCGGGGACGTTCTCCAGGTGCGCGTTGCGCGCGAGGATCGGTTCGCCGGCCGAGACGACGCGGGTCGGGAGCCCCGCTCGCGCCGTGAACAGCGCCGCCGAGAGGCCGGCGACGCCGCCGCCGACGACGACGACGGATTCTGACTCGTCACTCATGGAGGGATGTGGGGCAGGGGTGGACAAAAAAGAGGGTTACCCGAGGTCGAACTGCGCGGCCGCGGTCTCCATGTCTTTGTCGCCGCGCCCGCTCAGGTTGACGAGCAGCGTGTCGTGGTCGCCCTCCTCGGCGAGTTGCTTCGCCAGCGCGATGCCGTGGGCCGACTCCAGCGCGGGGATGATCCCCTCGGCCTCGCTCAGGTCGCGGAAGGCCGCGAGCGCCTCGTCGTCGGTGATACCGCGGTACTCACAGCGGCCGACTTCGCGGAACATGGCGTGCTCGGGGCCGACGCCGGGGTAGTCCAGGCCCGCTGAGACGGAGTGGACCTCGACGTCGTCGTCGATGACGCGCGTCTTCATCCCGTGGAAGACGTCCTCGGTCCCGGTGTCGAGCGGCGCGGCGTGGCGCTTCGAGTCCGCGCCCTCGCCGCCGCCTTCGCCGCCGTAGAAGTCGACATCGTCGTCGTCACGGAACGCGTGGAACAGCCCCATCGCGTTCGAGCCGCCGCCGACGCAGGCCACGGCGGCGTCCGGGAGCTCACCGGTCCGCTCCAGGAACTGCTCGCGGGCCTCCTCGCCGATGACGGACTGGAAATCCCGAACCATCCGCGGGAACGGGTCCGGGCCGACGACGCTGCCGACGAGGTAGTGGGTGTCCTCGACGTTGCCGGCGAAGTCCTCGAGCGCGGCGTCGACGGCGTCGGCCAGCCCCTCGTCCCCGCGAGTCACCTCGTTGACCTCCGCGCCCATCAGGCGCATGCGGAAGACGTTCATCGTCTGGCGCTCGACGTCTTTCTTTCCCATGTAGATCTCCGTGTCGAGGTCGAATAGCGCGCCGACCATCGCCGTCGCGGTGCCGTGCTGGCCGGCGCCGGTCTCGGCGATGAGCCGGGACTTGCCCGCTTTCTTCGCCAGCAGGGCCTGCCCGACGCAGTTGTTGATCTTGTGGGCACCGCCGTGGAGCAGGTCCTCGCGCTTGAGGTAGACGTCCGTCCCCCACTGCTCCGAAAGGTTCTCGGCGTGGAACAGCGGCGTCGGCCGGCCGGCGTAGTCCCGGAGGATCGAACGGAACTCCGCCTGGAATTCGTCGGTAGACGTGACGTCCTCGAACGCGGCGGCCAGGTGCGCCAGTGGTTCTTTCATCACGTCTGGCACGTGTCGTCCGCCGAACTGTCCGAACTCGCCCGAACGCTCCTCGTCGTTACTCATACGTCACACCGTATGCCGGGTCGCCTACAAAGCTCTATGGACCGAGCGCTCCCCGCCCGCGGCACGACGTGACAGTTCGTCGAAGGACGAACGCTCAAGGCGGAGCGCGCCGATGGACCCACGTGGACAACGTCGAGGTCAGTACCGTCGTCTACCTGCCGCCCGCGGAGGTCTACGAGTTCCTCCTGGACTTCCCGGGCTACGCGAAGTACTCTAAGTACCTCGAATCCGTGACCCAGGACGGCGACGGCTCCTCGGGAACGCGCTACGGGCTCACCTTCGCCTGGTGGAAGGTCTCCTACACCGCGCGCTCGGAAGTGACCGCCGTCGACCCGCCGGAACAGATCGACTGGAAACTCGTCAAGGACATCCACGCCCACGGGCACTGGCGAGTCGACCCGGTACCAGAGGCCGCACCTGCCGGCGAGGACCACGCCTCCCGCGTCGCCCTCTCGATCCGGTTCGACCCCGACACGGCCGATTCGGGCACACTCGACCTGCCGCGACTCGTCTCGCTGGACTGGGTCATCGGCAAGGTGAAACCCCTCGTGCAGGACGAGGCCGAACGGATCGTCGAGCGCATCGTCGCCGACCTCGAGGGTGAGCCCCGCGAGGTCGACCTCGAGATACACACGACGCCGGACTCGGTGTAATCCGCGGGAAGAAACGAACTCGAAACGGCTGTCGTCGCTACGCGTCGGGCTGTTCGTAGTCGCCGCCGAACTTCATGAAGAAGTACGCCAGGCCGAGCGTCGCCGCCATCACGAACGACGCCGCGACGCCGAGGGACTTGGCGCTGTCGGGAAGCGTGGCCCCACCACCGCCTCCTCCGCCGCTCCCGCCGCCCCCGATCGTCGGATAGTCGGAGCCGACGACGATGGCACCTTTCATGCCGACGGCCTCGTGGGGGACGCAGTGGTAGTTGTACACGCCGTCTTCCTCGAACGTGTACTCGAAGGTTGTCCCGGCCTCGGCGACCGGATCACCTGATTCGAAATCGCCGTCGTTCGAGACCACGTTGTGGGCGCCGCCCTCACCGGTCCACTCCCAGACCACCGTCGCGCCGTTGTCGACCTTGACGGCCGCCGGTGTGAAGGCGAGGCCGTCGCTGCCGCCACCGACGTCGACCGCGACTTCGCCCTGTCCGGTGGCGTCTTCGGCACTTCCGCCGAACTCGTTTGCGTCGTCGAGATAGCCGCCGAAGTCCGGCGGTCCGCCGCCACCGCCGCCACCACCGCTACTCTCGTTCCCGCCACTCTCGTTCTCCTGGGCCGACGCGGCGCCCGCCCCCGCGATGGCGGCTGTCCCCGTCGCCGTCCGGAGGAACGTCCGGCGCGACACGTCCGCAGTACCGTCGCTCATGTGCTGGAGTTCGGAATCGCCCGTAGTGAATCCACCGTTTCGTACTGGCTGGTTTTCTCGCGGTCCCCGTCCCGGTTCGAACGAGCGCTCGGCCCGCCGTCCGAATCGGTTTTGCGCGTCGAATACACGACCGACACCGCATCCGCAACCTCTTTTCGTCGCCTTCCCTTCGGTTTCGGTGATGGCTACCGAACAGACTCCCGAGAGCGCGCCGCTCGCACAGGAGATGCCGACGCTGGGACTCGGCACCTGGCAGAACGAGGACCCACAGCAGTGTGCGGAGAGCGTCAGGACCGCGCTGGAGATGGGGTATCGCCACGTCGACACGGCCCAGATATACGGCAACGAGGCCGCCGTCGGCGACGGCATCGCCGCGGCGGACGTCGACCGCGAGGACGTCTTCCTCGCGACGAAAGTCTGGAACACAAACCACGCCCACGACGACGTGATTTCGAGCACCGAGGAGAGCCTCGACAAGCTCGGCGTCGACTCGGTGGACCTGCTGTACGTCCACTGGCCGTCGGCGAACTACGATCCCGAGGACACGCTCTCGGCGTTCGCCGAACTGAAAGACAGGGGGCTGATCGACCGCATCGGCGTCTCGAACTTCGAACCCCACCACCTCGACGCCGCCCGCGACGCCGTCGACGACCCCATCTTCGCGAACCAGGTCGAGATCCACCCGTTGCTCCCCCAGGAAGAACTCCGCGAGTACGCCGAAGGGACCGACGTGGAACTGGTCGGCTACTCGCCGCTCGCACGCGGGCAGGTGCTCGACGTCCCCGAGATCCAGGACGTCGCCGAGAAACACGACGTGAGCGAGGCCCAGGTCAGCCTCGCCTGGCTCCGACAGAAGGGCGTCACCGCCATCCCGAAAGCGACCAGCCGGGACCACGTCGCCGACAACTGGGCCAGCCTGGGCCTGGAACTCGACGACGAGGACGTGGCCGCCATCGACGGCATCGACCGCACGGAACGGCAGGTGAACCCCGGCTTCGGGCCCGATAGCTGGGACTGACCGCGATCCGACGCACCGGCCGACGCCCGCCGTTCGGGTCCCGCCGTCGTCTCCCTTTCTGTCACTCAGGACGCCCGTGCGAGAAGAATTAAAGGCCGGGCTGTCGAACGAGTCAATATGTCCGTCGGGAACGAGCCGGGTATCGTCGGGGGTATCCAGATCGACTTGCAGCGGCTCCACGAGACGTGGATGGAGATCGTCTGGCCGCGCCAGCGCGGCGCCAACGACACCGTCCTCGGCAAGTGGACGCCGAACACGCAGGGCCAGATGCTGCTCTACCGCGTCTGGTCGGCCCTCGGCGTCCCGGTCATCGCCGTCGTCTACCCGCTCGTCCTGCTCGGTGCGGTCGTCCGCTTCCAGACGCGACGCATCGACGGGACGGCGACTCGCCTCGGCCTCGTCGGCGTCGTCCTCCTCTCGCTAGTCGTCTGGGGCGCGCTGACGGCGCTCGCACAGTTTCAGCTCGACATGGCGGCCGGTGGCGTCGTCGCCATCGCCGCCGCCAGCGGGGTCGCGACGATATCCGCGGCGCTCGCCCTCGCGACCCGCCGCGTCGGCGGTCGGGGAACGACGGTGCTCCTGTCCTATCCGTTCGCGATGACGGCCATCTTCCTGCCACCCGTCGTCGCGGCGCTGTTCTCTCCCGCGATCGGGAACGTCATCCTCCCCGGGAGCCGCGACTTCGCGAACGTCCTGCTCGACAACGTCGCCCGACCGCTCGGCCTCTACGAGTTCTTCGTCGGGAACTTCTCCATCGAGGGCGTCGGCTACGCGCTGATGTGGCTCGGCATCTCCGTCCCGCTGGGCTGGATCCTCGGCCTGCTGGTGACGCTCGCCGACGCCGTCCGCCCGACGGAGTAACTGGTACGTTTTTCACGCGTCGTCGCTAACTCGCCCCTATGGAGTTCAACACGACCGTCACGGGAGCGGCCTTCGTCGTCCTGTTCGCGATTCTCGCCGGTGGCACGCTCACGAGCGGGATGCCGACCCCGATCACGATGATGATACTGCCCGGTCTGCTGGTGTTCATGCTCCTGACGCTGTACGTCGGCGTCAAGCACGGGGAGTACCGGGCCAGCGTCTCGAACTGACGACACCCCGTCTAGGGCGACGCGTCGTCCGGCAGAATGACTCGTTCTTCGGGTACGTCTCCGCCGTCGGCAGCAACTGCGACTGTCCCGACTTCTCCCTCCCCGAGGAGCACTGTCGCGCCCGCGCGCACGGGCGCGAGTAGCCCCGCGACGATGGCTCCGGGTTCGGTGACCGGCGCCCTGAGAGCGATTCTGTCCTCGCTCGTCAGGTCGAACTCCGAGACGACGCGGTGGCTCGCGGCGAGCAGGTCGCCGTGGGTGTAGGTCCGGTCCGCGGCGAGCACCGCGTTTTCCGGCCCGAACTCACCCGGTGGCTGGAGTGGGTTCTCGCTCCACGCCTCGCGCTCGAGGTGGGCGATCCGCGGGTCCTCCGGCGGCCCACCGTAGGCGATCGGTTTGGTGCCCGGCCCCGCCTGGTAGTCGTCCATCCAGTCGCTCGGGGCGATCAGGACTTTCGAATCGACGGCGCCGGGTGGATCCATGTCGGCGACGGCACCGTCGAGGGCCGCGCCCAGGAACGCCTGGAGTGCGTCGGGGGACTCGCGGATCCAGCCCGGTACGTCGTCGGCCACAGGCGCCTTCGGCCCGGCGACGATGGCGACGCGCGCGCCTTCCCGGACGCCGTAGTGACGGAGGAGGTTCCCGACCTTCCACGCGTTCGTACAGAAATCCCGATAGCTGAACGGCGTGGCTCGCTCGGCCGGTTCGAAGAGCGCGCCCTCGCGCTCGCGCGCCTCCGCGACGAGGTCACCGATAGTCTGCATGGACGGGAATTCACCGTCGGGGAAGATAGTGGCGACGATCGAATCCGTTCCGGTCGATGCCGCGACGCGGGAGCGCTCGTCGAGAGCTGCCTACGACTTCGTTGCAGGCGACTCGCGAAACACTCCTGACGTACTCACCGAAATCTGTTCCACTTTTGACACCAGGGGACGAACCCACGACCTGTCTGTGCTATGCAAGCATTCGTCATGCGTTCGATCGGCGAGACTGGTATCGTGGAGAAAGACCGTCCGACACCTGGACCGAACGACGCCATCGTCAAACCGACGAAGGGGCTGATCTGTACGTCCGATTGCCACACGGTCCACGGGGCGATCGGCGAACGGGAGGACCTGACGCTCGGTCACGAGATCGTCGGCGTCGTCGACGAAGTCGGGGACGAGGTCTCGGAGTTCGAGGCGGGGGACCGCGTCGCCGTCGGCGCCATCACGCCGGACTGGAACTCGGTCGCGGCCCAGGACGGACACCCCTCCCAGTCGAACGAGGCGCTGGGTGGCTGGAAGTTCGCCAACGTCAAGGACGGGACGTTCGCCGAGTACGCTCACGTCAACGACGCGGACGGGAACATGGCACACATCCCGGACGGCGTCACCGACCACGAGGCAACCTACGTCGCGGACATGCTCTCGACCGGTTTCGCCGGCGCGGAGAACGCGGCCATCCCCATGGGCGGAACGGTCGCCGTCTTCGCCCAGGGGCCCGTCGGCCTGATGGCGACGAAGGGCGCCGCGCTCCAGGGCGCCGGTGAGATCATCGCCGTCGAGACGATGGACAACCGCAAGCAACTCGCCCGGGAGTACGGCGCCGATCAGGTCGTCGACTTCGCCGACGTCGACCCCGTCGAGGCGATCATGGACCACACCGACGGCGAGGGCGTCGACGCCGCAATCGAGGCGCTCGGGGCCGACGAGACGCTCCAGGACTGCATCGAGGTCACGAAACCCGGCGGAACGATATCGAACGTCGGCTACCACGGCGAGGGCGAATTCCGCCACATTCCGCGGGTCGAGTGGGGCGTCGGTATGGCGGAGAAGGACATCGTCACCGACCTCTGTCCCGGTGGCCGCCTGCGGATCAGTAGAATGCTCCGGCTGATCGAGACCGACCGCGTCGACCCCACGAAGATGACGACCCACGAGTTCGACTTCGAGGAGATAGAGACCGCCTTCGACATGATGGACACGAAGGAAGACGGGATGATCAAGCCGCTGATCCACTTCGAGTAATCCGTGTGCTGGGAGCGGTCGCATTTCGAAGGGACGGGGCCGTCGCGTGCGTCCCCCGCGGTCCGCAACGCAAAAACCTGCAGCGCTTGTCCTGCCTCCATGGACGCACAGGACCGCGTTTCCGGGTACGTAGCCGAACACGACCTCGACGCACCGGTCGCGTACCGACTCCTCGACCTGACGTCGGAACTCGGAGAGCTGGCGAAGGAGGCCAACGAGTCGACTGGTTACGGCGACGAACCGGCAAACGTCGAGCTATCGGCGGACGAACTCGGCGACGCAGTGTTCTCCTTGCTGGCGCTGTGTGACCGGGCCGACGTCGACGCCGAGGACGCGCTGGCGAGTGCGATAGAGAAGTACGAAAAGCGACTGGAGACGAGCGGAACGGCTGGAAGTGGCGAGTGATTACAGCGAGTTCTTGATCTTCTCGAAGAAGCCCTCTTCGACTTCGACTTCCTCGCCGCCGGCCTCGGCGAAGGCTTCGAGGGCATCTCGCTGTTCCTCGTTCAGGCTCTCGGGCGTAACGACCTGGACCTGGACGTAGAGGTCGCCGTGGCCGCGCCGGCGGAGGTGGGGCATCCCCTTGCCGCCGAGGCGGAACACCTCGCCGCTCTGGGTGCCGGCGGGGACGTCGAACTCCGCTTTGCCGTCGAGGGTCGGCACTTCGACGGTGTCGCCGAAGACGGCCTGCGGGAAGGAGACGGCGTGGTTGTGGCGCAGGTCGTCGCCGTCGCGCTCGAAGTCGGGGTGGTCGCGGACGCTGACCTCGATGAGGAGGTCGCCGTTGCGCGCGCCGCGGTCGCCCGGCGCGCCCTCGCCGTCCATCCGGAGCGTCTGGCCGTCGCGGATGCCGGCGGGGATTTCCACGGAGAGGGTCGCCTCGTTGCGGACGGTCCCCTCGCCGCGGCAGGTCGAACACGTCTCGTCGTACAGCGTCCCCTCGCCCTCGCAGCGGCGACAGGTCTGGGTCTGCTGGACGCGGCCCATGGGCGTCTGCTGGACGCGGGTCTGCTGGCCCTGGCCGTTACACTGCGGGCAGGTCCGCGAGTCGGCGTCCGCCGGGTGGCCCCGCCCGTCGCAGTCGGAACAGGTCTCGGGTCGCCGGACGGTCAGTTCCTGCTCGACGCCGTCGTAGGCGTCTCCGAGATCGATGGTCAGCGTCGTTCGCAGGTCCTGGCCCTGCTGGGGGCCGCTCCGGCCGCGACCGCCGCCGCCGAAGAACTGGTCGAAGATGTCCTGCATGCCACCCATGCCGCCGGCGCCGCCGAACGGGTCGCCGCCACGGCGGCCGCCACCGCCGCCGACGCCGCCGTGTTTCTCTGCCTGCTCGAAGCGCTCGTGGCCGACCTGGTCGTACATCTGGCGCTTCTCCTCGTCGGTGAGGACCTCCTTGGCCTTCTGGACCTTCTTGAACTTCTCCTCGGCGTTCTCCTCGTCGGAGACGTCCGGGTGGTACTGCTGTGCCTTCTTTCGGTACGCGTCCTTGATCTCGTCTTCGCTGGCGTCGCGTGAAACCCCCAGCACCTCGTAGAAGTCCTCGCTCATTCGTTGTCCCACTGTAATTCGTTGAAACACTTCAAAAGAACGGGTCGCGGCCGGTGGGGTACGTCCAGGTTCGAACACGCCGTCCAACGACGTGCCGCGGCAACTGGTCGGCTGCTAATAACGGCGTCTTAACTGCGGGATGGGGTCGAACAACGGCGCGCTCCGCTCGTTTCGTTCCGTGTTCTCACGAGAAACGGCGCGCGTTGGCGTCGTCTGAACGACGAGTCTCCACTCGTCGCTTAGCTGTCAGATAGTAATGCCGGGGGACGCGCTATCCCGCTCCGTATGGTCGACTTTAGCAGGCGAGCGTATCTGAGAGCCCTGACAGCCGCAGCCGGCAGCGCGACCGCCGCGACTGGAGTCCAATCGGGAGCGCTCGAACGAGTCGCCGCCCAGACCGATGCGGACGGACAGTCCGGCAGCGACGGCTTTTCACAGGCCGCGCCGTGGTCCCAGGACGGGGCCGACGCGGCGAACACCGGCGCTGCCCCGACGAGCGGTCCCCGGACCAACCTCCAGGTCGAGTGGAGCTACACGGACGTCGATGCGTGGGGGATCGAAAGCGCCCCGGCGCTGGTCGACGGCACGTTGTACGTAACGTCGCTGAAGACCGACATCGGCTATACCTCGCGCGTCCACGCAATCGACGCGACGGACGGATCGGAGATCTGGACGATCGAGGCCGGCTTCGGCGAAATGGACCCCGAACACGGGCACCGGAACGAGTCGACGCCGGCGGTCGCGGACGGGCGGGTGTTCGTCGGCGACGGCCCCTTGCTGGCGCTAGACGCAGAAGACGGCACGGAGCTGTGGCGGAGTGAGACGGTCGTCCGTGGGTCGGTGCGAGCGGCGAACGGGACGGTGTACACTGCGACCGACGACAACGTGATCACCGCCTTCGACGCCGCGGACGGGACAGAGCAGTGGCGCTTCGACCCTGCGAGCGATTCGGTAGACTGGTCGGCGTACGCGGCGCCAGCAGTGGCCGACGGGACCGTCTACGGAACCGCGCGCGTGGACCCCGACGACGGCGACTCCCGGTCGGTAGGGTTCGCGCTCGACGCCGAGACCGGTGACCGGCAGTGGGCGACCGAGTTCCCCGCAGCGCAATCGGGCAGTGCTTCCGCCCCCGCAGTGTCCGACGGGTCGGTCTACGTCGACGTCGGGGACCTCTTCGCGCTCGACGCGGCGACCGGCGACGTGCAGTGGTCGGAGTCGGACGTCGACTCCCCCGTCGTTCAGGACGGAACGGTCTACGCGTTGCGAGACGGGGGCGCCTTCGTGGCCCTGGACGGCGCGACTGGCGAACAGCAGTGGCAGACCGTCTGGGAAACCGAGCGCGACCCGGGGGGCCGAACCGACCTCGTGGCGACGGAGGACACGCTGTACGTGGGAACGTTCATCGGCGGCGTCTTCGCCTTCGACGCCGAGACCGGCGAGCAACTGGGTCAGGCCCCGGACGGGGGCTTCAGCGACGGCCACAGCCCGCCTACTGTCGCGGGCGGCACGGCGTTCGTCGGTGTGTGGAACGCGGACTCCGGCCTCTACGCGATCACTGGAGGGGATGGATCGTCAGACTCGTCCGAACCGCCGGAACCCGAGGTCGAACTCCGCACTGGACCGGACCAGTCCTACTGTGTCGGAAGTCAGATCACGTTCATCCGGGAAGCCTCCGGGCCCGGTTCGACGAACGACTTCGGCCAGGACGACTACACCTGGAAGATGGACTTCGACACGGGCGACGGCGAGTCCGGGGCTTCCGAGCCGATGACCGAAACTGCCGGCGAACTCGTCCGGCACACGTACGACGAACCCGGCACGTACGAGGTCGCAGTCGTTGGGGAAGGCCCCGACGACCGGACCGTGCGGGACACGGTCACCGTCGACATCGCCGAGTGCGCGGGACCGACTGCGCGCATCGAGACCGAGCCCGCCGACGCCGAGAGCAGGGACCTCGCTCTGATGGACGAGGTGACGTTCAGTGCCGAGCCATCGGAAGCCGAGGCCGGCGTCGAGCGCTACGAGTGGGACCTCGACGGTGACGGCGAGTTCGAGAAACACGGCGACGCCGAGACGGTCGTTCTCGGCGAAGAGTGCAGGGAGGAGACGCTGACGGTGTCGCTGCGCGTCGTCGACACGCAGGGGGCGACCGACACTGCGTCGGTGACCGTCTCGACGATGGCCGACGACGCCTGATAGTAGTGGTTGTAAGCCCGTACCGGCGTCCGGCCGGACGCCGGTAAAAAGTTACAACCACCACTATGAGCGGGTACGACTGGAACGGCTGGCCGCCCCGACAGTCGAACGTTCGGTCGTCGCGTCCGGCGCCCGGCGGTCAGCGGCCGAACAACGAGGCTTTACGTGCCAGCCGCGAGTCAGGTCGACGTGATGCGGGCGAGTCTCTCCGACGACGTACGTGGTGCAGTCGGCGCCGAGCGCGTGGCCGCCTGGTTTCTGGTCCTCCTCGCCGCCGGGTTCGCCGTCGCCATCGTGCTCCAGCCCGGGCTGATCGCCGCGTCACCGCCCGACGCGACGTTCTCCGGATCCTACGACGAAGCGACCGGGACGCTGACACTCCAGCACGCCGGCGGCGACGCCATCGAGGACGGCCCGACGTCGTCACTCGTCGTGGTCGTCACCGACGCCGACGGCGAGAGCGCGCAGAACGTGACCTGGGCCGCAGACGGCGGCGACGCCGTCGCGGCCTACCCCGTCGAATCCGGCGACAGTATCGCTGTCGACGACCCCTCGGTCGACAGCGACGACGACGGCAACGCCTTCGACGGGGACGCCACGGTCGGCTTCGAACTGGACGACGGCGACACCGCCGCCGTGGTCTGGCGGGGCCGACCGCTCGGTGCGCCCGGCGAGGTGACGACGACGCTCGACACGGTGACGGTGTCAGCGGGGTCGTGAGCGGTCGACGCTGCTCTAGGTGACAGGTTTCTTACCAAATCGTCGTTCAGGGAACGCTCTTGAACGTCCTCGTCGTCTGTGAACACATGGCAACGGAGTACGTTCCCGTCGCCGACGCAGACGAGTTGCGCGAGGCGGGGCGCGACGTCGTCTCGGCGGGCGGGCACGCGGTCGCACTGTTCCACCACGAGGGCGAGGTGTACGCCGTCGACAACCGCTGTCCTCACATGGGATTTCCCCTCTCGAAGGGGACCGTCGACGACGGGCTCCTGACGTGTCACTGGCATCACGCCCGCTTCGAACTGGCCTGCGGCGACACGTTCGACGTCTGGGCCGACGACGTCCAGACGTTCCCCACGGAGGTCCGCGACGGCGAGGTGTACCTCGACCCGGACCCCGAACCGGACGTCCCGCCGGCCACGCGCTGGCGCAATCGACTCGTCGACGGCATGGGCGAGAACCTCGGCCTCGTCGTCGCCAAGAGCGTCATCAATCTGGATTCGCTTGGTGAGGGGTTCGGGACACCGCTGGAGACGGCCGTCACCTTCGGGACGAAGTACCGGTCCTCCGGCTGGGGCCGCGGGCTGACGACGCTCGCCGCGATGGCGAACCTCTACGACGACGTCGCCCACGACGAGAAACTGCGGGCGCTGTACGTCGGCATCGGTTCCGTCGCGGACGACTGCGCCGGCGAGCCGCCGCGGTTCGCCCAGTACGAACTCGGGAACGCCGACCTGTCGAAAGAGCGCCTGAAGTCCTGGTTCCGGGAGACCTGCGAGGTCCGGGACGAGGACGGCGCCGAGCGCTGCATCAGGACCGCGGCGAATATCCTCTCGCCCGAGGAGGTCGCCGAAATCGTCGTCGCTGCAGTGACGGACCACCTGTACGTGAACGCCGGCCACACGCTCGACTTCGTCAACAAGGCCTTCGAGACGCTGGACCACCTCGGCTGGGACCACGCCGAGGACGTGCTGGCGTCGGTCGTTCCCCAGATCACCGACGCGAACCGGGCCGAGGAGACGTCGGCCTGGCGACAGCCGGTGGACGTCGCTGCACTCTGCTTCGACGCGTTCGAGTCGCTCGACGACCTCGTCGCCGCGGGCGAGGGCACCTCCTGGGAGCGCCCCGACGACTTCGTCGACGTGCTCCTCGACGACGACCCGGAGGCCATCGTCGACGCACTCCAGGACGCGATTCGGGACGGCGCGACGAGCGAACAGATCTCCCGGGCAGTCGCGCTCGCGGCGACGCGCCGGGTCGCCCAGTTCGCCACGAGTAACGAGTTTTCAGACTGGGACACGGTCCACCACACGTTCACCTACGCTAACGCCGTCTCCCAGATCTCCCGGCGGACCGACGCCGTCGAGGTGTACCGGGCCTGCCTCGACGGCGCGATGGCGGTGTACCTCGACCGATTCCTCAACCAGCCCGCCGCACCGATTCCCGACGTCGGCGACGGTGCGTCAGACGCCGAACCCGATGCCATTCGCGAACAGTTGCTCGCGACGTTCGACGAACAGGGGCGGGTCGAGGAGGCCGCACGGCTCGTCAACGATCACTTCGAGGCCGGTGGCGACGCGGCCGATCTGAAACAGACGCTCGGCGAGGGACTCTTGCGCGAGGACGCGGGCTTTCACACGCTCCAGAACGTCGAGGCGGCTTTTCGGCAGTTCGACGCCGCGGATGCAGAGCGCGACCGTCGGCTACCGCTGGTGGCGACGGCGCGGTACCTGTCTGCGCACTCCCCGACTCGCCGCGAGCGAGAACAGACGTTTACCATCGCCAGACGGCTCCACCGGGGCGAGTCGATCCACGGCGAGTCGTAGCACGCGGAAACTACTGATTCCAGGGGGCGTCGTCGTACTCGACGTGTCTGTCCTCACGTTCGATGCCGTTGATCGCCGTCAGGTCTTCCTCGTCGAGCGAGAGGTCCAGACTTGCCCAGTTGTCGGCGATGTGGTCCTCTGTCGTCGCCTTGGGAATGGCGACGACGTTCTCCTTCTCGCGGAGCCACGCGAGGCTGACCTGGGCTTCGCTGACGCCGTGTTTGGCAGCGACGTCCTGGATTTCTGGAACGTCGAACACGTCGCCGCGAGCCAGGGGTGAGTACGCCACCAGATAGTAGTCGTGCTCCTGTGCGTGGTTCACCAGGTCGTCCTGCTGGAGCAGCGGGTGCATCTCGACCTGGTTCGCGAACAGCGGTTCGTCTAGGACGTCGATGGCCGTCTCGACCTGCCGGGGCTCGAAGTTCGAGACGCCGACGTTTCGGGTGACCCCCGCCGCCACCAGGTCGTCGAACGCCGACAGCGTGTCCTCGGGGTCGTAATTCCCCAGCGGCCAGTGGACGTACAGCAGGTCGAGGTACTCCACGCCCAGGCGGTCGAGACTCCCGTGCGCCGTCTCGACGACCTCGTCGTACGCAACCCCCGTCGACTCGTAGTGGACCTTCGTCGCGAGGAAGACGTCCTCGCGGTCGACGCTCGCCCGCGCGATCCCCTCGCCAACGTGCTCCTCGTTGCCGTATGCCTCTGCCGTGTCGACGTGCCGATACCCCATCTCGAGGGCCGTCTCGACAGCGTTCGTGCACGCGTCGGGGTCGGTGTTCTCCCAGGTCCCGATGCCGACCGGTGGTAACTGCGTCATACGTACGGGGTCCATTCGGAGAACAATGGGTGTTGTTGTTCACTTCCCGCGTCCGGGGGCGTCCCCCGATGCGACCGGCGCGTGCCACGGACCGCCATCAGCGGACGATGGTGACGGGGACCGGCGACCGCTTCGAGACGGTCTCTGCGACGTTTCCGACGAGAAACCGGTGGGCCGCGCGCTGCCAGTCCTCGCCGTGTGCACCGATCACTATCGCGTCGTACTCTTCGGCACGCTCCACGATATTCCGGGCCGGGTGGCCCGAGTCGACGACGGTGTCCACCGCCTGCCCGCGCTCGTCGGCTATCTCACGGGCGCGTTCGAACACCGGGTCGGCGCGTTCGGCACTCGCCTCGTCGACGTCGTCTTCCAGGGCGAGCGCCATCGCCTCGCCCATCATCATCGAGGGAACCCCGACGACGTGCAAGACCGTCACGTTCGCGTCGGGATGATTGTCGAGTGCGTACTTCAGCGCCTCCTCCGCGTGGTCGGAGTCGTCCATCGGAACGAGGATGTCTGAGAGCACGTCTGCAGAAAGGTCGGGCAGCCACCTAAGTCCCTCCCCGGTCGGCCCAGGACTGCCGACTGGGGCGAACTCCCGGTGAGCAGACGAGCCGACTGCTCGGACTCGTCCGTTCAGTCCTCGTCTTCGTCGCTTTCCTGAAAAAGACTCGCTTCGCTCGCTTTCCTGAAAAAGACTCGCTTCGCTCGCTTTTTCAGACATCGTCGGACGGCTTCGCCGCCCGACGAGCCTGCGCTCACGGCGTTCGCGCAGACAC